>Ga0066698_10000339_pt1 | contig 16673 bp, 16 predicted proteins | sample GraSoiAngelo_147_FD_66457 | JGI IMG/M metagenome (GOLD analysis project Ga0066698, IMG submission 66457) | Grasslands soil microbial communities from the Angelo Coastal Reserve, California, USA - 14_1009_05_40cm | ecosystem: Environmental > Terrestrial > Soil > Grasslands | place: USA... | reverse complement strand
CGTCGTCGAGGTCGGCGGCCGGCGCTGGGTGATCGGTGCCTACGGCGACGTCCAGTGGACGCGCAACCTCCGCGCCGCCGGCGAGGGCGACATCCAGGCGCACGGCCGGAGGGAGCACGTGACGGCTCGCGAGCTGAGCCGGGAGGAGGGCGTCGCCTTCTTTCGTGACGTGCTTCAGCCCTACGTCGCGGACCTCCCGCTGATCGGCCGGCTATTCGGTCGCCTGTTCTTCCGCTTCGTCGGCTCGGAGGTCCTCACGGATCCGGAGCGCGCCGCCGCGACCCGCCCGGTCTTCGAGCTCCGCTCGGCCTGATCGTCCCGCACCGCCGATCGGCGGACATGAAAAAGCCGCCCGCTGGATGCGGGCGGCTCTTCGGTGCTCGGTCAGGCGCTCTGTACGTTCTTCGCGCGCGGCCCCTTCGGGCTCTGCTCGATCTCGAACTCGACCTTCTCGCCGCCACTCAGGCGGTCGAAGTCCAGCGACGCGGTCAGGCCGTTGCGATGGAAGAAGTACTCCTTCCCATCGTCAGCGGCGATGAAGCCGAAGCCGCGGTCGGAGACGACCTTCTTGACAGTACCGGTGGTCACAGTGACCTCCACTCTTCTCGAACATGAAAACAGCTGACGCAGGTCAGTTCGAGAGGAAGTCGACCACACGCGCACGCCACCACACTGGGGCGAGGCACAAGCCTAGCATGTTTGTTCGAGGCGCGCGCCATCACGATCGGCAGCGGCGGCCACCGGTCGCGGGACGACGCAAACGACGGCTGAGGCGCGGTTCAGTTCGCGTTCGGGCGCCGGGTGACCGAACTGACGCCCGAGGCGTCTGGAGGGCTCGCTCGGCGGCGGTTTCGGGCGACGGCTGACCGACCCGACGTGGGACGCCGACGTCGTTCGTTGGTTCGGTCGCGTGACGACCGAACCGCTGCGGCGGGCGCCAGGCGACCGAGCTCGGATGCGAACGATGAGTTCGACCGGCCACCGCGGTCTCATGGGTGTAGACATCAAGACCGGACCCGGAGGAGCACCGCGATGACCGCCACCGACTTGACGACCGAGGCGACGAGCAGCGGCCAGTACGCCGACGTCAACGGCGTCCATCTCTATTTCGAGACGCACGGCAGCGGGCGGCCGCTGATCCTGCTCCACGGCGGGCTGGGGTCGGGCGAGATGTTCGGCCCGACCATCCCCGCGCTGGCCGACCACCACCAGGTGATCGTCCCGGACCTCCAGGGTCACGGCCGGACCGCCGACATCGACCGGCCGATCGACGTCCGTCTGATGGCCGATGACATCGCCGCGCTCATCGACCACCTGGGGCTCGACCAGCCCGACGTCGTCGGCTACTCCCTCGGCGGCGGCGTCGCCTTCTTCACGGCGTCCAAGTACCCGGCCAAGGTTCGTCGGCTGGTCATGGCGTCGGCCAACACTACCCGCGACGCGATCCCGCCCGAGATGCTGGCCCAGCAGGGCCAGGTGAGCTCGGCGGCGGTCGAGTTCATGAAGGACACGCCGATGTACCAGCTCTACCAGCGGGTCGCGCCGCGACCGGAGGACTTCGGCCGGCTGCTCGACAAGATCGGCGAGTCGATGGCGAAGGACTTCGACTTCGCCGAGGAGGTCCGCGGGCTCCAGGTCCCGACGCTCATCGTCGCCGCCGATGCCGACATGGCCCCGCCGAGCCACTATGTCGAGGTCTTCAAGCTCCTCGACGGCGGCCTTCGCGACGGCGGCTGGATGGGCGAGGGCCGGCCGAAGGGCGGCCACGCGCTGGCGATCCTGCCGCGCCTGACCCACTACAACGTCGGAGCGTCGCCGCTGTTCGCGGCCGCCACCCTCGACTTCCTCGACGCGGACCAGCCGTAGACCGCGCGACCGTCCTGGCGGGAACGCGACGGTCCCGTGCGGTCTGGTGGAGCCCGCCCGGTCTTTCCGTTGCCGGGGCGAACCAGATAGGACCTTTGGGCCTTGAACGGATAGGACTTTCGGCTACGGTGGCCTGGCGGGCAGTGCTCCCCGCACGGCAGCGAATCGATCGCGGCCGAGACGATCTCGAGCAAGGTGACCAGATGTCGCGCAACTTCATCCTCGTCTTCGGCGCCATCTGTTGGGCCGGCGTCTCCGTCGACGCCATCGTCCGCCTGACAGCCGGCGACCCCCTCGTCGCAGTCGGCTCGGCGGCGGCGTTCGTCCTGTGGGCGACGCTCTTCCGGCTCCACTACGCCAGGGTCCGCGTCGAAGCCTGACGCCCTCGTTGCCCGAACCAGCTCATCACGTGTCCGAGGGGCTTGCCCCGCGTCGGCCATCGGGTCGGCGCCGGCCTCCGCGTCCGGCGTCGACCCGGCCAATCGAACCCCGGCCGCGGGCCGTGGCGCGTCGACGTCGGCGGCCCGTTCGTCCCTCGCGTCCGGCTTGAGGCCACTCGGGTAGCGCGCGCGCCCGTGACGGGTCCTTCGACCGGCTCCTCCGACGAGGAGCCGGTTTTCGATTCCTCCGACGCGTCCCCTTTCCTTGGCCTGGAACGTTGTCAGAAGTTCACTGGGGGAACCTTCGGCTCGTTCGGACGGCGGTAGCAGCTCGCCTTGCGGCCCGAGTTAGCAAGGTTCCTCACGTGGACATTTGGCGAAGTGCCCTCGAGGCTTCAGCACCGGCCGCGGGAACCGCCGAGAGATCAGCGGCCGACAATGGCCGCACCAACGCTGGCCGGAGGTCCAGCAGCCATGTCCACGGAGACAGTCACTGAGACATCGACATCGGTCGAGGCGGCTTCGGCCGCCGAGATGACCGGCGTCACCGCCCTGCCGCGGGTCACGAAGCCCGGGCGCGTCCCGATCAAGTCGTGGGCGCTCGACCTCGAGGGTGCCGTGCTCGACCAGGCCACCAACCTGTCGAACCTGCCCTTCGCGATCGACCACGTCGCGCTCATGCCCGACGCCCACGCCGGCTACGGCATGCCGATTGGCGGCGTCCTGTTCGCCGACCAGGCCGTCGTGCCTTACGCGATCGGCGTCGACATCGGTTGCGGCGTCGCCCTGGTCGAGACCGACCTCACCGTGGAGACCCTCGGGCCCGACGGCCTCAAGTCAGTCCTCGCCCAGATCGCCCGCGACGTGCCGGTCGGTCGCGACAGCCAGCCCAGGCCCGTCGACCGCGAGGCGGCTCTCGCTGAGATCGGCCTCGACGTGCCGGCGTCGGTTGCGGGCCCGTGGTTCGATCGGGCGGTGAACCAGCTCGGGACGCTGGGTTCGGGGAACCACTTCCTCGAGCTGCAGCGGGACGAGGCCGGTTCGGTGTTCGTCATGCTCCACTCCGGTTCGCGGAACTTGGGCAAGACGATCTGCGACGAGTTCCACGAACGGGCGCTCGCCGAGAACACGCGCTGGCACTCGGCCCTGCCGCACCCGGAGCTGGCATACCTGCCGGTCGGCACGGACGGCTACACCGGCTACTGGTCGGCGATGACGTTCGCGCTGCGGTTTGCCGAGGTGAACCGGAGCCGGATGCTCGACGCCGTCGAGGACGCCTTCGGGCGGCACACCCGTGTCGGCCGGATGGAGCGGGTGGTGGACGTCCACCACAACTACGCGGCCTGGGAGAACCACGCCGGTTCGAACGGGATCGTCCACCGCAAGGGCGCCGTCCGCGCCGGCGCGGGTGAGGTGGTCCTGATCCCGGGTTCGATGGGCACCGCGTCGTACGTCGGCGAGGGACTCGCCAACCCCGAGTCGTTCGAGACGTGCCAGCACGGGGCCGGTCGGGCGCTGAGCCGGACCGCCGCCCGCAAGGCGAAGACGTCGAAGGATGTCTACGCCGAGATGGCGTCCCTAGGCGTGGCCCTCCATTCAGGCGACCCGAAGACGGTCGCCGAGGAGGCAGCGTTCGCGTACAAGGACATCGAGGTGGTCATGGCCGCCTCGGCGTCCCTGGTGCGGCCGACGAAGCGGCTGACGCCGCTCGGCGTCGTCAAGGGATAGTCCAGGGAGTGACGCCGGCCTACCCCTTCACCCGGCCCACGGCGCTCCTGTCGGGCGCGGTTTCACCACGACCGTGCAGGGCTCGTCGCGAATCTCGGCGTCAGTTGCACGGGTTTGGGTCGAACCCCGCGTGGATATTTGGAAATGGCGCCGGGGAGGCGCGAGGCCGACCTGGGAGGCGCGAGGCCGAGTCGCTACTCGATCTCGATCGTCTCGCGGTCGCGCGAGCGGCCGCGGGCGGCTCGCACCTCGGCCTCGTCGAGGCGGCGGATCCAGAAGTCGACGATCGACCGTACGCCGAGCAGCTGCTCGCGCCCGGCATTCCGGAAATGGTCGGATGCCTCCGGCGGGATCACCCGGTCCATCATGCTGCGGCCGCGCTCGCGGAGTGTCGGCGAGCGCTCCAAACGGGCGAGCCGTGCCTCCAGCTCGGCCAGTCGCTCGCTGTCGCCCAACGGCGCGATCGAGCCGACGGTCGGTCGTCGCGCGCGCGTCGTTCGTCGGGGTTCGGTCATCGTCGTCCTCCTCGCTGGCCGGCCCTGGATTTTCCCCTGGCCGGCGCCTCGAACTGGATCCGCAGCGTGCCATCGTCCATCTTCGCCCCCTTCGTCGGCGCGTCGACGAGTGCCCGGGGCAGGAGCAGGGTCCGCCGCCAGCCGCCGACCTGAAGGACGAGCTCGTCGGACCGTCGCGACAGCTGGAGCTCGCCGCGCTCGGTGAAGGGCAGCTCGACCTGGAGCACGTACATGCCGTCCTCGCGGTTGACTCGATAGGGCTCGCCGCGGTAGTGGACGGCCGTCGGATCGCCATCGCCGAACAAGGCCGTCCCGATCTCCCGGAGCCGATCGACGCCGACCATCTCGTGGTCGAACTGGGGGACCGTCCGGACGGGCACCGGTCCGAACTCCTGCTCGACGATCGGCAGGTAACCCTGCTGCGCTTTCCGGAGCTCCGCGAAGTACGGCCCGGCACCTGCTGGCAGGACGCGGTTCGCGATCACCAGGTCGCTCGGGTAGCCGAACAGGTGGAAGTAGGTGAACGACCGCCGCGCCTCGGCGACGGACAGCTTGTCGAGGGCGAGCGTGATCCGGACCGAGGTCTGATCCGGATCGCTCAGGAGTCGATGAACGTCGGCCAGCCGGTCGAGCAGCCGCTCGGCCGCGGCGAAGACCTCGTCACGCGGGATCGGGATGCCGAGGATCCGCTCGAGCATCGGCCGGCCCAACCGGCTGACCCGCCGGCCGATCGGCGCGATGCGCTCGATCCACCAGCGACTCGCGTCCGGTAGGGAGAGCAGCCGCAGCGTCTCGCCGGTCGGCGCCGCGTCGACGACGATCACGTCGTATGTGCCGGCGTTGACGTGATCGGCGATCCACAGGAGGTTGCCCAGCTCGTCCATCCCCGGCAGGACGGTCATCTCCTCGGCCATCACCTCGTCGAGGCCGCGCCATGCGAAGAGCTCCGACACGTAGCTCTGGATCGTCCGCCAGTAGCGGGCGATGTTGTAGTAGACGTCGGGCTCCTGGCCGTCCAGGTTCGGCGCGATCTGCGTCGGCTCGGGGCCGAGCGGAACCTCGAACGCATCGGCGAGGCTGTGGGCGATGTCGGTCGAGAGGACGATCGTCCGGAGGCCGCGATCGGCGCACAACAGCGCGGTCGCGGCGGCGATGCTCGTCTTCCCGACACCGCCCTTCCCGGTGTAGAGGAGGATGCGGGCCATCGGTGCGCTCGAGGAGAAGTTCGACGTGGGTCGGGCGAATCCTACTCCGGGCCTCCCGGCGGCCGCGCCCTCCCATCGCTGCAACTCCGCTGAAGCCGACTCTGGCCGGCTGTAGCGCGCAATTCACCGGCCTGCGGTCACGGTTGGGCGGGAAAGGAGGCAGCCAATGCCAGCCAAGACCGAGAAGCAGCGCAAGTTCATGGGCGCCGAGCTCCAGCGCAAACGCGAAGGCAAGAAGACGACAACCGGCATGACCGAGAAGGAGCTCGAGAAGATGGCCAGCAAGCCCAAGAAGAAGAGCTAGCCGCCTGACGCTGGGCGTGGGCCGAACAGCGTCGCCGACCAGGCGGCCGCGACGAGGACGCCGGCCGCCGCCAGCGCGATGACGGTCGGCGCCGAGATCCGATCGGCCAGCGGGCCGGCCACCAGGATCGGCAGAAGGCTCGCGGCGCTGACGATCGAGGCGAGCACGCCGAAGATCCGGCCGCGGACCCGCGCCGGCATGTTCTCGAACAGGGCAGTCTGGGCCGACACGGTCGTGATCGCGTACGCCGAACCCGCCATGAAGCCGAGCGCGGCGGCGATCGGAACCACGGGCAGGCCGGCCGACCACCCGAACGATCCAAGCGCGGCGATGGTGAGCGCCAGGAGGCCGAAGGCGATGAGCCCGCTCTCCCCCGCACGGCGCCGAGGAACCTCGTCGCCGAACCGGCTGAGCGTGAACACGCCGACGACGACACCGAGTCCCAGGGGCAGGACGACGACGATCAGCTGATTTGGGTCGAGCCCGATCGACACCGCCAGGTTCGGCCCGAGCACGCCGATCACGCCGACGAGCGACGCGGACGCCGCGAGGTGCGCCAGCGGCCGCCCGACCTCTCGATTCCCGCCGATCGCGGCGAGCCCTTCCCGGAGCTGCGCGATCGGCTCGTGGATTGCGCGCTGCGCGACGCCGGGCTCGCTGGCGATGGGCGGCGCGGCCGGCAGGAACAGCGTCGTCACGGTCGCCGCGGCGAAGAAGACGGTGACGACACCCAGCACGAACGACGGCCCGGCGACGGCGACGATCAGCGGCCCCAGGAACGCGTAGCCGGCGGCGAACGACGCCTGGAGCGTCAGGTTGAAGATCCCCATCGCGGTCTGGAGCTGCGGTGTCGGGACGATCCGCGGGATCATCGACGCCTCGGCCGGCGTGAGCACGACCGTCGTGAGGCTGATGCCCAGGTTCAGGAGCAGCAGGAGCGCGACGTTCGTGCCGGCGAGGGCGAGACCGAGCGTCAGCAAGGTCCGGATCGTATTCGGGAGGATCATTGCCCAGCGGACGTCGAGGCGGTCGACGAGCACGCCCGCGACGGCCGACAGCACGATCGTCGGGACGAGGTAGGACATGACGAGGGCGCTGACGGCCGCGTTCGAGCGGGTTGACGCGAAGACGAGGATCGTCAGCGCGAAGAGCGACATGTTCCCGCCGACCTGCGTCGCCGCCTGGATGAACCAGAGCCGCGCGAAGGCCGGGTCGCGCAGGATGGGCAATGCGCGAGCCGCGGTCACCCGGGCATTGTGGTGACTCGATCGCCGGCTTGCGCTCGTGGGACGATGGGGTCACGGCACAGGCGGCTTGCAGACGGGGACGACCCATGGCCGATCCGACCACCATCGACGAATACCTGACGACTCTTCCGCCGGACCGCCGCGGCCCGATGGAGGAGATCCGGCGGACGGTCCGCGCAGCCGCCCCGGACGCCACCGAGACGATCGCCTACAAGATGCCGGCCTTCCGCAGCCGCGGGGGCCGCTACCTCGTCGGCTTCGACGCGTACAAGGCCCATTACAGCCTGTTCGCCGCCAGCGGCCGGGTCCTCGAGGAGCTCGGCGACGAGCTGGCGCCGTACCTGTCCGGTCGGGGCACGATCCGCTTCCCGGCGAGCGGGCCGATTCCGCTCGGGATCGTTCGCCTGGTCGTCGAGATTCGAGACGCCGAGAACGCCCGCCGCGTCGAGCCAGGCTGACCCGTCGGATCGCGGGCCCTCAGCCCGTCAGACGGGCGCCGACGGGTCTCCGAACGGGAGCCGGCCGCCGTCGAGCAGGACTCGGCTCCCGAGCGTCTCGCCCAGATCGACTGTCACCCGGGTCGCTGGGCTCGCCGGACAGCGCGCCCCTTCGCCGCGTGGCCTGACCGCGAAGATCACCAGAACGACGTCGGTCGAGCGGACGACCTGCGGCCCGACGACCCGAGCATCGGCGCGCTCGCCGTTCGCACATGCCCGCTCGGTCACGAGGGCATCGAAGACCTGGGTCATCGGCGCGGGTCGTGGCTGGGCGGGATCGATGGTCCAGCTCGCCTGACCGAGGCCTGCCGGCAGGACGAGATGAGGCTGGCACGTATCGGGGGCGCTCGCGACCCAGCCCGTGCTCGACATCCGAACCACGACGATCCACATCCCACCGAGAACGGACGAGCCGAACTCGGCGCGCTCGGCGTCACTGCCGAACAGGCGCCAGCCATGTTCCGGGACCCGATGCTGGACTCGGGCAGGGCTCGCCAGGTATCGCCGGAGCGCGGCGGCCGGGCCGGTGTTCGCCAGCTCGTCGCGACCGGGACCGGCCGCCAAGAGCTCCGGCCCGAAAGGGAAGGTCCCGCACGTGTAGCGGAGCGAGAGCGGATCGTGGCCGACGGGCTCGATCGGTGGGGCATCGCCGCACGCGGCGAGGGCGATCGCCAACACCGCCCAGAGCGCCCCGAGCGCCCGCTTCGACCCAACGATCGTTCCGGTTCGCGCGATCCGTCGATGACCGCGGTCGGTTGCCGCACCCATCAGGACGCAACAGTAGACCCGCCGATCTCGCGATGACCACAGTCAACTGTTCCCCAACATCCGAGACGCCGGCGAGACGGCCGCGGCGCAGATTGGACGCCTCGGACGGACCGGACTGCCTCCTGATCTCGGAACGGCGTCGATCGATCCGACCGCGTGGAGGCCATGATCGATGGCGAAGACGAACGTTCCCGACAGCTTCCTGGTCGGCGGCGTCGAGATCCGCACGAATGCCAAGCCCGATACCTACGACCTGCGCGACCTCGAGTACCGGCCGATGCTCCGGCTGCTCAAGCCGGTGGTCGATGCCCGGCCGAGACGGGGTGCGTTCGAGGTCCTGATGCAGGACGGTCAGTCCTGCACCGGTCATGCCATCGCGGCGGTCATCAACACGGTCCTGGCGCGCCAGGCGATGAGCCTCGGCAAGGAACCGCCCGGCCTCGTCAGCCCCTACATGCTCTATCGCATGGCTCGCCGCTACGACGAGTTCCTCGGCGACGGCGACGAGGGCTCGTCGCTCCGCGGTGCGTTCAAGGGCTGGCTCCGCCACGGCGTCGCCCTCGACAGCCAGTGGCAGGAGCTCGCCATCGAGGAGGGCGTCGACCAGATCGCCGCGACGCCCGACCTCGATAACCCGGCCTTCATCGCCGCCTGCCGACAGCGTCCGCTCGGGGCCTATTACCGCGTCAACGCCTACCGCCTCGACGACATGCAGTCGGCCCTCAACGAGCTCCACGCGATCGCCGTCTCGGCCGCGATCCACCGCGGCTGGGAGCAACCGGTCCCCGTCACGACGCCGCGCGGCGAGACGCTGATGGTGATCAAGCGGGACGGTCACCCCGAGCCCCTCGGCGGTCACGCGTTCTGCATCGTCGGCTACAACGAGATCGGCTTCCTGATCCAGAACTCGTGGGGCGCCGGCTGGGGAAAGGACGGGTTCGCCACCCTCCTCTACGACGACTGGCTCGCGTCGGCGTATGACGCATGGGTCTGCCGGCCTGGCGTGCCAAGCACCCCGCTCGCCGCGCCGTCGGTCGCGTCCAAGATCACGACGACCGGGGACATCGTCCTCAGCGGCGGACCGAACCTGACCCTCCTCCGCGCCTACGTGGTCAACACCGGCAACGACGGCCGGCTGTCGTCGACCGGGAAGTTCGTCAGCACCGCCGGCCAGCTCGACGAGATCTTCACCAACATGGCCGTCAAGCACGCCGCGTGGACGGCCGAGGACCACACGACCGACCGCCACGTCCTCCTCTATGCCCACGGCGGTGTCATCGACGAGTTCGGTGGGCTCGGGATCGCCCAGCAGCAGCTCGGCTGGTGGCTCCAGAACCACGTCTACCCGATCAGCTTCTGCTGGGAGAGCGGTGCGCTCGAGACGATCGGCGACTCGATCGGCGACCTCCTCCACCGGTTCCTGCCGTTCGGCGGGATCCGCTTCGACTTCGAGGAGCACGCCGACCGTCTGGTCGAATGGACGGCCCGGCGATTCGCCGCTGCCCTGTGGCAGGAGATGAAGGGCAACGCCGAGGGTGCGTCCACGGCCGAGGGCCCGGGCGACATCCGTGGCGGCACCGAGATCGGCCGGCGGCTCCAGGACTACATCGCCCGACATCCCGAGGCGAACATCCGGATCCATCTCGCGGGCCACAGCGCCGGGACCATCTTCCTCTGCTCGCTCGTCGAGCGCCTGACCGAGATGGGCCTGCCGATCGAGTCGGTGGCGTTCATGGGCGGCGCGGCGACGAACGCCGACTTCGCCGCGAAGGTCCTGCCTGCGTTCGTCCCACGCCCGGGCAAGGGCGCGGTCAAGCGCTTCACCACGTTCGACCTGTCCGAGCGGATGGAGCAGGACGACACGTGCGCGCTCGGCGACAACGCCTGGTACCACAAGTCGCTGCTGTACCTTGTCGCTCGCGGGCTCGAGCCGAACCCGGATCCGCGGACCGGGATGGTGCCGGTCGTGGGCCTCGAGCTGGGTCTGGGCGCTGTGCTGCCGGATGGCCGCACGCTCGCCCAGGCGATCAGCTCGCCGGATGACGGTTGCGACGGCCGGATCGTCATCGCACCGACGCCGTCAACCTCAGACTTCCACTCGGACGCCCACGGCCACGCCGACTTCGACAACGACGCCGCGACGATGACCTCGATCCTGCTGCGGATGCTGCAGGTTCCCTCGCCGCCGGCGGGGCCGTACCGCCAGAACCTACCGGTGCCGGATCTCCCTGCCGCCGCGCCGACCAGCGCGCCGACCGGGATGACGACGCAGACGCTCGTCGCCTCAACGGTCCCGGAGGCCGCGGCCGCCACCAATGGGGCGCCGGCCGAGGCCGGCGCCGGACCGATCGCGGCGCTTGCGATGGGCGCAACGGTCGTCATCGCGACGGACGCCACCGAGACGCCGGCTGCCATCGGATCGGCCGAGTCCGCGGCGGTCGTCGGACCGGCCGTCCTGGCCCTCCCCGAGATCCGGATTCCCGCCGAAGCCGCGATCTCGCCGAAGTCGAGCAGCCCCGCCTTCGACGTCCTCCGGGCCAACGGCTACACGTTCGAGGACGAGTCCCTTCGACCCCGATCCGATGACGACGCCAACGGGAACGGGGCGAACGGAACGCCGGGCCCGGCCGGAGGCGGCAGCGGGCCGGGGGAAGCGTCGTCCGGGTCGGCCCGTTAGCCGGCCCGGACCAGACCGACCAGACACGGAGGCAGCAAGCGATGACGAGTCAGGCCGCAGCGGAGACCGGACGCACCGGCACGTTGGCGAGGCTCCCGATGCCGAAGCTCCGAATGCCCAACCTCCGGATGCCGAGTCGGCGAGCGTTCGCCGGGTCGACGATCCTCGGCGTCGGTGCGCTCGCCGTGGCGATCGTCGCCGGGGTCTTCGACGGTGCGGCGGGCGGCCTCGGCGTGCCGGTCGAGATGTGGCATGCCCTCCGCCAGGGACTCGGCGGCGTCGTCATCCTCGTCGCCCTCGGCGGCCTGTTCGCCTGGGGATTCGGTGAGGCCTACCTCGCCGCGCTCTGGGTCACCGCGCCGCGCGTCCCGGGCTTCGTCGCCGTCGGCTGGCTCCTCGCCTACCTGGCTCCGCCGGCGGCGGGCCTGCCACCGACGGCGTCGCTGGCGGTCGGGCTGTGGTTCGCCCTGCTCATCTGGATCGCGACGACCGTCCCATTCCGGCGGCTGGCGCTGGTCGCGACGGCCCAGGCCCAGACGTATGGCGAGCTGGTCGTCCGCTACAACCAGCTCCGCTCGCGATGCGAGGCCTGCAGCGACGTGCTGACGCGATCGAGCGCGCCGCCGGTCGCCGCGGTGGTCGGACGGGAGGAGTCGATCCGGCAGCTGGCGATCGTGCAGCGGATGCTCGAGCTGCCTGAGGACGGGTTGCCAAAGGCGATCGTTCCCGACGACACACCCGGCGCGCTGGCATGGGCGACCGGCGTCGGCTATGTCAGCGTCTGGGAGGCCCTCAACCGGGCCGACGAGGCCCTGATCGACGTCGAGTCCCCGCCGGCGGCGATCGGTGAGGCGCTCCACGACATGCTGCGGCTGTCCGGCTCGACGATCAAGAGCGCCGACCACCTCCAGGACGCGCTCCGCGCCGCTGTGCGCCATTTCGATCCCGAGGCCGATCGGCTGTACTTCTACCCGCAACGCCGGCGGCGGGACGACCAGGCACCGGCCACCGACCCATCGGTGACCGGGGGCGGGTCGACGACGACTCCATCGAGCGAGCGGACTCCGGCGCCGACGGGGACGCTGCCACGGACCACGCCGCCGGATTCGGACGCGGTCGCCAAGTCGGTCATCCGCGAGGTCCGCCACGCCATCAGCCAGTACCGCGACGGCCGGCGGGCCGCCATCCTCCGGGCCCGCGGCCGATTGCTTCGGACGATCCTCGTGACCGGGATCGCCGCCGACGTCCTCCTCGGGCTCGTGATCCTCGAACAGGTAGCCCAGCCGGTGCTCGCCACGGCGGCGGCCTTCTTCCTCGTCGGCGGCGTGGTCGGCTTGTTCAACCGACTGCGGCTCGAGGCCGACAGCGGCGTGTCGACGACGCAGGACTACGGCCTGTTCGACGCGCGACTCCTCCACACCCTGCTCATCTCGGGGCTGGCCGGGGTCGGCGGCGTCTACCTGCTGTCGGCAGCGCCTGGCGCGGGCGCGGTGCTGGGCTCGCAGGCGCCGACCGTCTCCCTGCCGCCACTCAGCGAGGTCTTCAACCCGGCGACGAACCGGCTCGGGTTGCTCGTGGCCGCGGTGTTCGGCCTGACGCCCGACCTGATCATCGGGAAGCTTCGCCAGCAGACCGACGCCCTGAAGCAGGACCTGTCCTCGTCCGAGGCGGCGAGCCAGGCTCCGCGAAAAGGCTCCGACGGGAGCACCTAGGAGCTGGGTCGAACGGACCGAACGTCAGCCCCGGGGCTTCGACGGCCAGGTCGGGTCGTCGCCCGCCAGCCACTCGGTGTCGAACCTTGGCGCGGCGTGGATCGCCGTCAGTCGCAGCCGACCCGTCCCGCTGTTGGTGAACCCGTGCGCCTCGCCGGGCCCGGTGCGGAGTGAACGAGGATCACCGAGAACGGCACCTGGCCGTGGTCGGCGCCGACGAATTCGTGGCTATGCTCGGTGTGGTCAAGGTCGTCTCGCGGGATCATCGACCCGCGAGGCTCGGTCATCCGGACCTCCTCGTGCGTCGAGCGAACAGCCCGAGCCCCGCGGTCGCGGCGATGACAACGACCAAAGCGAGCCCCAGGAAGAACCTCGTGGTCGTCGCCGTCGACTCGGTCGGGCCCTCTGCGCCCGGCACGTGATCGGCGGCGCCTCCGACGGTCATGTCCCCGGGCGGACCGCCGTGAGCGACGCTCGGCGGCACGGACGCCTCCGGCGGAGCCGATGACAACGCCTCGGCAGATGCCGCGGCAACGAGCGGAGCGGTCAGCTTCGTGGCGGCCGTGGCAGGCGGGGTCGGCTTCGCAGGAATCGGCTGGACCGAGACCCAGCGGTTCTCCCAGGCCATCGGCACCGAGGTGTAGTGCCAGGGAGTGAAGAAGCCCCGCAGCTGGCTCGGGGTGAGCTTCGTGTCGGGCCGCATGTCGTAGCCGTAGGACCGGCTCTGGAGGCCCCACAGCGGGCCCACGACCCGGACGCTCGTCACCGTGAACCGGCCCGTGACCGCCGGATCAGCCGTTGCCGTGAACCCGGTCAGGACCCACCCATGGTTGCCATGCATGACCGTGATGGCGACCGGCAGGTTCGTCATCCGGAGGTTCGTGACCGCCGATCGCAGCCCCGAATCGAAGCTGTGGCTCGCGACGAGCGCGTAGCGAGCATCGACGTAGTGCCGGAGCCCGGCGGCCCAGCCGGCCGGATCGACCCCGTCCTTGAGCGGGATCCGGTAGCGGTCGTGGGCCCGCATGTAGTCGAAGTAGCGACGCTGGCCGGCCGTCGTGTGGTCGGTCTGGTGGTCGACGATGTTGCGGATGATCTGAACGTCGGCCGCCGTGCACCACAGCCAGGTCTTCTGGGTCGTGAAGACGCCAGGCCGGTAGAGGTCGATGCCGCCCGTCCAGCGGGACAGCGCGACAGCGGTCGGGGCCGCCGGCGATGAGGCGAGCGCGACGGCGAGGAGCGACGCGAGCGAGGCGGCGAGCGCCAACCGGGCGATCGGCCGATGGCGAGACGAGCCGGCCATGGGCCTATCGTCGCCCGGAACGATCGATCGCGCCACCGATCGTTCGCCACTGGTCGCCCGCTCGCCGGATGTTGTTCACTGTCGCGACGAGCAAGCCGACCGGAAATCGACAGGGAGGAGGCCGATCGTGGAGACCGTCACCGTCGTGCTGAACGTCAAGACCGAGCACGTCGAGGCGTTCGAGGCCGGATTCCGCGAGCACGAGCTGCCCGTCTGGCAGGACCTCCGCGACCGCGGCCTCATCGAGCGGGCGACCCTCAACCGGCTCGACATCTCATCACTCCCCGTGGAGGGCACGACGCAGTACCTGATCGCGGTGATCTTCACCTCGGGCGAGGGCCACCACGTCCACGACCATCACCCCGGGTTCAAGGCCTGGAACGAGATCGCCGACGCCTATCAGTCGGGCGAACCGTTGGCCTTCGGTGGCGAGACGATCGCGGAGACGGGCGCGAGTTAGCCGCGGGAGAACAAGCGGCTGCGAGCCTACTGCTGGATCACGGACAGGATGTTCCCGGCCGGGTCGGTGAACCAGGCGATCGCCGGGCCCTGGCCGCGGTAGATCCCGCGCTCGTCGGCATCCATCCCGCCGTCGACGTCGTAGCGCTGCATCGTGATCCCGGCGTCGTTCAGCTGGCTGACCGCCGCGTCGATGTCGTCAACGACGAAGTTGAGGACCGTGAACACCGCCGGCTTGTGGTCTGGCTTCGGGTAGACGGTGACCGGCGCGCCGCCGCCGACGTGGAGCTCGAGCATGCCCATCTCCGGCGCGGTCCGGACGTCGATGCCGAGCTTGTTCCCGTAGAAGTCGCGGGCGACGTCGAGGTCGGGGACGGCGATCGTCGAGAACGCGTCCTTCATCTTGAGCATGGACGTACCTCCTTCGGCCGCTGGGGCCGCGGGTGCATTGTCCCCCCGATACTCCGGATGAGTATTGACATAGGGGTTGCCAAATAAGCCGCAATCGGGTACAGTAACTGCATCGTTGGCGTGTCAAGAGTTGACACGCCGCTAAGTGTGTCCAGCTCCAGGCGGAAGCGGACCCACGACCGACTCGCCTTTGGCGGAATGCGCGAGCCGGCCTTCGTACCCAGCATCCCGTCAGTCAGAACGGCCGCGTTCGGCGCGGTCGGCATCCGGAGTGACCTTGACGACGTTCCTCGCTCAGACAACCGAACCTTCCACGACCCGACCCGACCTCGACACGGAGGCGACGGCGGCTGACCTCGTCTCGCTCGAGCTCGAGACCGCGACCGACGCCTCTCTCGACCCGGCGTCGATCAACGCCGCCACCGCCGTACAGTCGGTCGCGTCCCGGCGCCCGGTCGCCGATCGCGACGCCGACCCGGACGAGGCAGAGCCGGCGGCAGAGCACGACGACCTCCTCGACATCGAGGACTCGACCCGGCTCTATCTCCGCGAGATCGCCCGGGTCCCGCTCCTGACCGCCGAAGAGGAGGTCATGCTCGCGAAGACGATGGAGCTGGGCAAGCGGATCGAGTCCGACCCGGCTTCGGCCGTCCTCGATCTCCATGTCTGGGCCGTCAACGACACGGAGCCGAAGGCTCGGACGACCCATCCCCGATATCCGCACCGGTTCGCCGGCGAGGCCGGGCGGATCGTCAGCTCCGCGCTGTCGTCCGACGAGGCGATGGATCTCCTCGTCACCGCGCCGCGCTTCGGCCTGACCGATGCGATCGCCAACGCGACGGGCGAGGCGAAGGAGCTGCTCGAGCGTGCCCGGAACCTGCGGGCCGTCTACAACGAGCGGCTGGACGTCGATGCCTTCGTGGCGATCCTCGACTGGGTCCACGGCGCACTCCTGCGGCCGGCCGTTCGCGACAGCGAGCCGCTCATCGCGATGCGGACCTGGAGCCGCGAGTCGGTCGCCCTGCCGGCGCTCCGTCGCTGGCTCGACACGGACCACGACGGCGAGGCCATCGAGGCCATGACCCCGATCCTGCAGGCCGCCGGCGCAACCGCCCGCGAGCACCTGACGTCGGCGAACCTCCGGCTCGTCGTCGCCAACGCCAAGAAGTACGTCAACCGCGGAATGAGCCTGCTGGACCTCGTCCAGGAGGGCAACGCCGGGCTGATGCGCGGCGTCGACAAGTTCGAGTGGGAGCGTGGCTTCAAGTTCTCGACCTATGCGACGTGGTGGATCCGCCAAGCGATCCAGCGCGGCCTCGCGGACCAGTCCCGGACGATCCGGATCCCGGTCCACATGGTCGAGACGATGAACCGCGTGACGCGGGTCGTCCGCGAGCGGACGGTGTCGCTCGGTCGCGAGCCGACGAACGCCGAGATCTCGGAGGTCCTGTCCCTCGATCCCAAGACGGCGATCACGCCGGAGCGGGTCGAGGAGGTCCGGGCCTACGGCCGGCTGCCCGTCTCGCTCGAGACGCCGATCGGTGACGAGAGCGACACGGAGCTCGGCCAGCTGATCGAGGATCCCGACGCGGTCTCGCCGC
>Ga0066698_10000334_pt1 | contig 16749 bp, 19 predicted proteins | sample GraSoiAngelo_147_FD_66457 | JGI IMG/M metagenome (GOLD analysis project Ga0066698, IMG submission 66457) | Grasslands soil microbial communities from the Angelo Coastal Reserve, California, USA - 14_1009_05_40cm | ecosystem: Environmental > Terrestrial > Soil > Grasslands | place: USA... | reverse complement strand
GAGGTCGTGAGCGCGCTCATCGAGGCGGGGCGACGCTTTCCGAACGCACAGCTCCCCGAGCTGTGGTGCGGATTCCAGCGCGATCTCCGGTTCTCGGCGAGGCCCGCCGACTATCTGGTTTCGTGCATCCCGCAGGCCTGGTCGGCCGGGATGATTTTCCTCTGCCTGCGCGCGCTTCTAGGGATGGAGCCCGACCTGCACACGCAGCGGCTCCTGCTCGATCCGGCTCTCCCACCCTGGCTCGAGCGCATCGACGTGCGTGACATGCGGGTCTTCGATTCGCGCATCACGTTCCGCGTCCGCCGGAGCCTGCGTGGCGATCGCATCGTCGGCGGGCGCGGCCGGGTCACGAGGGCGGCTGCCACGGCGTGACACGCCGGCGCCCGCGGGTCGTCCTGGTCCATTACACGGCGCCCTCGATCCTCGGCGGGGTCGAGCAGGTCATGGGTGCGCATGCGGCCGCTCTGCGAGAGGCCGGCGCTGACGTGACGATCGTCGCCGGACGGGGACGTGCGCCGCGCGGCGTGCGCCTCGCGCGCATCGCTGAGGTGGACTCGCGGAACAGGAGCGTCCTGCGTGATTTCCGTTCGCTCGCGCAGGGCGAACGCACGAAGACGCACGACGCGCTCGTCGAGCGACTGGTGCGCAAGCTTCGGCCCATCTTCGCAAAGGCGGATCGCGTCGTCGTCCACAACGTCCTGACGATGCACAAGGATCTGGCGCTGACCGAAGCGCTGGTTCGTCTCGCGCGCGAGCGACCAGGTCTCGTGATCGCGTGGACGCACGATCTCGCCTGGATCGACCCGCAGTACGCGGATGAGCGTCATCCCGGCGACCCCTGGGGCCTCATCGCGCGGGCGCATCCGGGTGTGCGCTACGTCGCGGTCTCGGACGAGCGCGCGGATCAGCTCGCGGGTCTCGCGGGACTGCGGCGTGAGGGCGTGGCCGTCGTCCCGAATGGGGTCGACATCGCCGCCGCCCTCGGACTCTCCTCGGCGGGGGCACGGCTCGCGGAACGCCTCGACCTCTACCGAGCCGATCCCCTCCTCGTCCTACCGGCGCGCCTCACACGGCGCAAGCGCGTGGAGGCGGCCATCGCCGCGACCGCGGCGCTGCGCGGGCGCGGCCACGCCGCCGCGCTCGTGGTCACGGGAGCGCCCGGACCCCACAACGTGGCGAACGCGCAATACCTTGACGAGCTGACAGCGCTTGCGAGGGATGTGGAGGGGGTCCACCTTCTCCACGCGCTCGGCCTCCGCGCGCCGTACCGGGTCATCGCGGATCTGTATGCGCTGGCCGACGCGCTCGTCCTGCCGAGCCAGAGCGAAGGATTCGGCATCCCGCTCCTCGAGGCGGCGCTGCACCACCTTCCGATCGTCTGCAGCGATCTTCCCACCTTGCGCGCCCTAGCCGGCGACGCCGCGACCTACGTGCCGCCGAACGCCTCGGGCGAGATCATCGCCGACGCGATCGAGCGTTCGCTGGGGCAGCCGCTGCCACGCTTCCGTTCGCGAGTGCGAGCGATGGCCTGGTCGCGCGTGCTCGCCGAACGTGTGGTCCCGCTCGTGCTTGAAGGCATCGCATGAAGGTTCTGGTCGCCATCACCGAGCCCGAGCGCGAGAGCGGGCTCCTCGAGACCGCCGCGGCGCTGGCCTGCGATGGCGAGGTCGTGCTCGCCTCGGCGATCGAGGTGACCGGCGATGCCACGCTGGCTTCGGCGCAACCCGAAGCTCGTGCTCGACGCCGCGCCCTCGACGCGCTCGCCGCGGAGCATCCCGGACGCCATCTCCGAAGCCTCGTGACAGTCGCTCGCGTCGGCTGGGACGCGATCCGCGAGGCCTGCGCGACCGAGCATCCCGCCCTCCTCCTTGTCGGCTGGCGCCGCCCAGGGTGGGACGTGCTTGGCACGACGATCGAGACGATCCTGCGCAAACCCCCGTGCGACGTGGCTGTCGTGAAAGGCCGGCCGGCGCGCGCGAAGCGCATTCTTGTCCCGGTCCGAGGCGGGAGGTACGCGCAGCTCGCCGCCCAGCTCGGGATCGAGCTGGCGAGATCGCAGGGCGGTTCAGTGACGCTGCTTCACGTCGCTGAGCAAGGCGGCCGCAAGCGGCAGACCCTGTACCAGCTGCTTGGCGAGCGCGCCTACGACGAGCGCGTCGAGCGCCTCGTCACGCGCGCCGGCGATCCGGCGAAGGTGATCGCGGACGAGCTCTCCGAGCACGATGCGATCGTCTTCGGCGCGACCGGGCGTGAGGGTGCCGCCGACCCGCTCGGCCCGGTCGGGCAGGCGATCATCGCCGATGCCCGCAATGCGCTGGTCGTCCGGACCAGCGCGCCGCTCGCCTCTCCGGTCTTCGTGGAGCGGACGCGCCTGCCGCCCGAGCGCGCCGAGCGCAGCCGCGTCCTCGGAGAGATCGTCGACAAGTGGTTCGCCGAGAACACCTTCAGCTCCACCGAGTTCGCGGATCTCCGGCGCCTCGTCGACGCGAAGGAGCGGCAGAACCAGCGCATCTCGGTCGGCCTGCCAACACTCAACGAGGAGGCGACGATCCGGAAGGTCATCCGCGCGATCCGTTCGCGCCTCGTGGAACGTGTTCCGCTCGTGGACGAGATGGTCGTCATCGACTCGCGCTCCGAAGACCGGACCCGCGAGATCGCCGAGGACGAGGGCGTTCGAGTGGTCATCCACGACGAGATCCTTCCCGAGGTCGGCAGCTACCGCGGTAAGGGCGAGGCCCTCTGGAAGAGCCTCCACGTCCTCACCGGCGACATCGTCGTCTGGATCGACACCGACGTCACCAGCGCTCATCCGAAGTTCGTGTACGGCATCGTCGGCCCGCTCCTCATGCGGCCCGACCTGCAGTTCGTGAAAGCGTTCTACCAGCGTCCGCTCCGCATCGGCGACGAGCTGCAGGCGACCGGCGGCGGGCGCGTGACCGAGCTCGCCGCTCGCCCGATCCTCAACCTGTTCTTTCCGGAGCTTTCCGGGATCGTGCAGCCCCTCTCGGGCGAGCAGGCCGGCCGGCGAACGCTGCTCGAGCAGCTGCCGTTCTTCTCGGGATACGGGGTCGAGACCGGTCTTCTCGTCGACACCTTGCAGCGCGTAGGGCTCGGCGCGATCGGACAGGTCGACATGAAACAGCGCATCCACCGGAATCAGTCGCTCTACGACCTCTCGAAGATGAGCTTCGAGGTCCTGCAGGTCGCCATCAAGCGGGTGGGCGAAGCGCGCGGCACCAACCTCCTCGAGGAGGCGAACTTCACGATGAAGCTCATCGCGGCCGGCGGCGACAGGCTCCACCTCGAGATGCACGACATCATCGACGTGGAGCGGCCACCGATCGCGACGATCCCCGCGTACCAGGCAAGACGAAGCCGCCCGTTCGATACTGCCGCCCCTTGAAGGTCCTTCGCTCCGTTGCCGAAGCTCGCGCATTCCGCGCGGAGTCGCCGACTGGCTCGATCGGTCTCGTGCCCACGATGGGCGCGCTTCATGAAGGACACGTTTCGCTCATCGTGCGCGCGAAGCGCGAGAACGATCTCACCGCCGCGTCGATCTTCGTGAACCCGACGCAGTTCGGCCCACGCGAGGACTTCGCGGGGTATCCGCGCGACGAGGCGGCTGACCTTTCCATCTGCGAGAAGCTCGGCGTGGCGATGGTCTTCGCGCCGACGGTCGACGAGATGTACCCCGCCGGGGACGCGACACGCGTGCAACCGGGCCCGGTCGCGCTGCGTCTCGAAGGCGGCGCTCGTCCTGGGCACTTCGCGGGTGTCGCGACCGTCGTGACGAAGCTCTTCGCGATCATCCGGCCGGATCGCGCGTATTTCGGCCAGAAGGACTTTCAGCAACTTCGGGTGATCCAGACGATCGTCCGAGATCTGCGTTTGGGGATACGTGTGATCGGCTGCCCCATCGTGCGCGACGAAGACGGGCTCGCGATGAGCTCCCGCAACCGCTACCTCTCGCCGGGAGAGCGGCGCAATGCGCTCGCGCTTTCCCGGGGGCTGCGGGCCGCGTCGGACGAATGGTCTCGCGGCGAGCGCGATCCCGAGAAGCTACGCGAACGAGTCCGCCGAGATGCCGGCGTTCCCGGCGTCGCGCTCGAGTACGTGTCGGTGGCCGACCCGCTCACGCTCGACGAGCTCGAGCGCGCGAGCGACCGCGCGGTCATCTCCCTCGCGGCGCGGGTTGGCAAGGCGCGGCTCATCGACAACGTGCTCCTCGGCATCGCGCTCGAGGAGGTCGCATGACGACCATCGCCGAAGAGACGATGGCCGTCCCGTCCGAGGCCGTCGTCGAGGAGCTGTCACTCAAGGAGCGACGCGGGCGGGTGCTTCTCGGGACGATCACCGCCGCCCACTTCTCACATCACGTCACGAACTCGCTTCTCAATCCCCTCCTGCCCTCGATCCGCGATGCCTTCGCGCTCAGCTACGCCGAGAGCGGCTTCGCTGTGTCGGCCTTCTCGATCGCGGCCGGCCTCGCGAACGCACCGTGGGGGATCCTCGCGGACCGCATTGGCTCACGCATCGTCATCGTCGGGGGGCTGTTCCTCATGGGCGCGGCGAGCGTCGCTCTCGCGACCGCGGGCGCGTACTGGCAGCTTCTCGCGCTCCTCGTGCTGCTCGGGATCGTTTCCGGCTCGTACCACGGACCGGCCGCCGCGCTCATCGCGCGCACGTTCTCGCCGCGCGTGCGCGGGACGGCGATGGGCTTGCACATCACCGGCGGCCACCTCTCTTTCTTCGCCGCGCCCGCAGTCGCGGGAGTCCTTGCCATGTCGACGGGCACATGGCGCACGCCGTACATCTGGTTCGCGGCAGCGCCGATCGTCTTCGGCGCGCTGCTGTGGCTCGTCGCCCCGCGGGTGCACGAGCGCGCCGCACCGGGCGATCGCTTCGCGGCGTTCCGAGAGATCGGCCGCGTCTTCAAAGACGTAGGCCCGGTGGTGTCGCTCTCGATCGCATTCCAGTTCGGCATCGCCGCGCTCCTGGCCTTCTTCGCGCTCTACTTCGTCGACGTTCGCGGGCTGTCGCCGGCGCTCGCCGCTGTCTTCTTCGGGGTGCCACAGCTCGTCGGGGTCGTTGGTGCCCCACTCGGTGGTTGGCTCTCGGACCGGTTGGGACGGCGACGGGTCATGCTCGGCGGCCTCGTGCTCATGGGGCCGGCCGTGTTCGCGCTGACGGTCGTTCCGAACGAAGCGCTTCTCGTCGCGCTGATCGTCTTCGGTCTGCTCTGGTCGATGCGCTCGACCGTGACCGAGACGCTCGTGATGGATAGCGCGCCCGCGGGGCGGCGAGCGACGGTGCTCGGCGCCTACTACCTCGTGAACGCGCACGTTGGCGGGATCGGCGCGCCGCTCTTCGGCTTTCTGGCCGAAGGCGTCGGCCTCGCGACGGCCTTCAGCTGGATCGGGATCGCGTTCGTCGCGATGTCGGCCGCCGCGCTCTTGATCGGACGGCGGTTGTAGCTAGGGCTCGGCGCGCACGCGGAAGAGGTGCGTCTCTTCACCTCGGGTGACGACGAAGGACCATTCGACATTGACCGTGACGTCGTAGGTCCGACCCGGCAGGACGGAACGCGTCTCGTAGGCACCTCTGCTCGCGGGTAGGCTGAACTCTTCGATCGGCCCGCCCGCCGGCGATGGTGCGTCGCGGTCGTAGATCCAACCACGAATGGCCGTCGCGCCCTGACCCGCCTCGAAACGGATCTCGAGCGGCGTCGGGAGGCGAACTGTCGTGAGTGGAATCAGTTGCGGGAACGCGTCGCCGTGACTCGTGGAGCACGCGGTCCCTTGGCTCACGCTCCCGAGCACCATCGGCACGGTCTCGCCGCCGATCGAGACGTAGAGCCCAGGGCGGCCGCCGCACGAGGCGAGAAGGATCGCGATGAGGATGCCGGCAAGCGGCAGTCGCGATCGCAACGACCGCTGCTAGAGCGCGCCGATGATCGAGACGCCGCGCCGCTGGATGAAGTAGGCGCCGCTCGACGTGCCGAACTGCAAAATGACGTCGACCCTCGCGCTGGTGTCCCACGTCGGGCCATCGCGCACGCCGAGCGAGAGGTGATTGCGGCGGTCCGCGGCGAATGTCTGCAACGGCTGCGGCACCGTCTCCCAGATCTCCGAACCGTTCACGAGCCACGCCTTCTCCGCGCGCAGGCCCGCGGGCGCATCGCTCTCGACATCAGCGCGGAGGAAGACGGTGCCGCCGACACCGCGCGGCTTCGTCGGCGCAGGCCCTGGCATGAGGTCGCGGTAGAGGTCCGCCTGCAAGGTGTAGGAGCGGCCGTCGACGTAGACCTGGCTGAGGGCGGCGCGTGCTTCGGGTGGAAGACTGCCCGAAGGGCCCGGTGAGCCGACCGCGCCGCCGCAGGCGGCGACCGCGAGCACCAGGGCAAGCAGGACGCGCATGCCCATCTAACGCCGGCCGGTCGAGGAAGGTTCCGGCCGCCAGCGAAAGCCAACCGCAAGTACCAGCACGACGCCGAGAGCAACCCCGGCGAGGGCGCCGAGCGTCCGCTCGCGGGCGCCGTCGGCCGCGCACGCGACGGTTCCGGGCGGCGGTGGACAGACCGGCAGCGACAACGTCGGAAGACCTATGACGAAGAAGAAAAAGCTCGTGACCACGACCGCGATCGGGATCGAAAGCAGCCGCCGAAAGCTGAGCGCCTCGACGATCCCAAGAGCCGTGACGATCGCGACGCCGGAGAGAAAGACGAGGTTCGACGGGCGGACGCCATAGCTCGCACCGTATGCGGCGAGGAGTGCGCCAATGATCACGACGAGATAGACGAGCGCCGCGCGAAGTCTCACGGCACAATCACGACGATGCGTCGGGCACCGATCTCCGCGGTCGTGTTTGCCATTCTCGGTGCATTGTTGCTTGTGGCCGCCGTGGTGCTGGCGTGGCTTGGCTCCTTCGCCTTCATCGCCATCGCGTCGGTCGGCATGTTCTTCATCGCCGGCGCGCTTGTCGCGCAGGCCGCGCCGTCACCGGTGTCACGCGCTCCGGCCGTCCTCGCGGTAGCCGCGATCGCGCTCATCGTCTTCGGGCTGACGGCGACACCCTTCTTCTATCTCGGCTGGGGTCTCCTCGCCGGCGCGGCAGCGCTCGCGGTCGTCACCCGATTGGCCGGTTCGAGATCAGTCACGCCGCGCGAGCGCTGACACGAGGAGCGTCATGGACTGATTGAGCGGTGCGGCCACGCCGCGACGCTCGCCCTCGCGGGCGACGGCGCCGGAGATCGCATCGATCTCGGTGGGCCTTCCCGCTTCGACGTCCTGCAGCATCGACGACCGGTTTGCGCCGGTGAGCGCCGCCATCGAGCGCCACTGCGTCACGGCTTCGCTTTCCTCGATAGGCACGCCCGTCGCGGTCGCGACTCGGGCAACCTCGCGCGCGATCGAGTCCGCGACGGATGAAGCCGGCGCGTCCGCGAGGAGCTCGGCGTTGGTGCGGCGGGTGAGCGCGGTGAGCGGATTCACGGCCGCGTTGGTCACGACCTTCCGCCACACCGCCGGCCACGCGTCGTCCGCGACCGTGATCTCCATGCCGCCTTCGCGAAGCAATCCCGCGAGCTCCTCCAGTTTGGAGCGAGGACGTTCGGACCGAGGCCGGCCGAGCTGCATCTTGCCCGGACCCGTCGCGCGGAGCTCTCCCTTCACGAGCTCAGCCCCGACGTAGATCACACCGACCGCCGCGCGCTCGCCGCCGACTCGGTCGACGAGCGTCTCGTAATTGCCGAGGCCGTTCTGGATCGTCAGCGCGACGCCGTCCGGCGCGAGAATCGTCGCCGCCACGTTCGCGGCCCACTCCGTGCCCGGGGTCTTCGTCGTCACGATCGCCGCGTCGACCGGCGATTCCCCGTCGCGGAGCGGCGCATGGGTACGGTCGACCTTGACCAGGTCAGCGCGGCCATCGAGCGCCCGCGCGATCACATGGCCAATGGCGCCCATACCCAGGATCGCGACTCGCACCTAACCGGCCTTTTGCTGGGCCACGCTCCGCTGGAGTGAGAGCAGCTCGCTCTCCTTCATGGTGAAGCTGTGCTCGTCGGTCGGGAATGAGCCGTCGCGGACCTCGCGGTCGAAGTCCCGCAGCGCGCTCGTGACCGCGGCGCCGATATCGGCGTAGCGCTTCGCGAACTTCGGTTTGAACTCGCCGTAGAGGCCGAGCACGTCGTGCAGAACGAGCACCTGGCCATCGCAGTCCACTCCCGCACCGATTCCGATCGTGGGAATCGCGAGACGCTGGCTCGCCAGCGCCGCCACGGGAGCGGGGACCGACTCGAGCACGATCGAGAACGCGCCCGCGTCTTCGAGTGCGAGGGCGTCGTCGATGAGCCGTCGTGCCGCGCGCGCGGTCTTCGCCTGGACTTTAAATCCCCCGAGCTGCGCGACGCGCTGTGGCGTGAGCCCGACGTGCGCCATGACCGCGATGCCGTTCGCGACAAGCACGCGCACCGTCTCGACGACCTCAGCGCCGCCCTCGACCTTGATCGCGTCCATCCCGGCCTCTTTGAGGAAGCGCGCCGCGTTCCGCAGAGCGTCGGCTGGCCCGGTCTGGTACGTGCCAAAGGGCATGTCCCCAATAAGGAGGGGACGTGTCGCGCCGCGCGAGACCGCCGCCGCGTGGCGGACCATGTCGTCCATCGTCACCGGAACCGTCGTCGAATAACCGAGGACGACCATGCCCAGCGAATCTCCGACGAGGATGACGTCGATCCCGGCCTGATCGACAAGACGCGCGAACGCCGCGTCGTAGGCGGTCATCATGGTGATGCGCTTGCCGTCGCGTTTCATCGCGACGAGATCGGGGACGGTGACCTTCCTGGGGATCGGCGTGCTGGTTGCGCCGCCGTACTGATCGCTCACGTTGCACCTCCGTCCAGGCCGGCTCGTGCCGGTCCCGGCGTCGACCAAATCCTAGCGCGCCGATGTATTACGCACGAATCATTCCAGGTTGCGAATGGACGGAAGGAGGAGTCCTGCGAGCGTCAAGACGATCGTGACCCAGCCCGCGATGATGAAAACGGATCCGGGCCCCTGCGCGTCCGCAAGAAAGGCGGCGCCGACCGGGGCGAGGGGTGCGAGGAGCGTTCCGCCGAACCAGTCCACGCTCGTGACTCGGCCGAGGAGCCGGCGCGGAACATGGACCTGGAGCGCCGTGACCCACAGGACGCCGAAGCACGCGAAGCTGAGTCCGTTGATCACGCTCGCGACGAGCGCTCCCGCCGTCGTGGGCACGAGCCCGTACACCAGGAGACCGGCGCCGCCAAGCGTGCCGAAGAGGTACATCGCAAGGCCCTTTCGACGGAGGTGGATCTGGGCGATCGCGGTGGCGCCGACCGCCTCGCCCAGACCGACCGCTGCGCTGATGAGCCCGTACGTCTCGGGCCCACCGCCGAGGACTCTCGTCACGAGGAGCGGAAGCCCGACCGTGATCGATCCGACGAAGGCAGCGGCGATGAGCGACCAGCCGAAGATCGTCACCCAGAGCCACTCCACCGAGAAGACGAACGCGAAGCCCTCGCGAATCTCCGTGAGGATCGAGGCCCGTGACCCGGCCGTCGACGCACGCGCACGTGTCATCGCGACGGCGGCCGCCGAGAGGAAGAACGTGACGGCGTTGAACGCGAACGCCGCCGATGGGCCCGCCGTCGCGACCAGAAGACCGCCCACGACCGGACCGCCGACGCGCGCGCCCTGGCGCGAGAGGCCCTGCACCGCGTTGCCCGGCACGAGGATCTCCTCCGGCACGAGCTCGGGGATGATCGCGCCGAGCGCTGGGATGTTGAATGCCGATGCGGCACCGAACCACACGTACGAGACGTAGAGGTGCCAGATCTGGAGAGCGCCCGCGAAGCCGAGGATCGCGACGATGCCGACGATCACGCCGCTGCCGAGCTCGGTGACGACGATGAGCGTTCGGCGCGGGAAACGATCGGCGACCGCGCCACCGATCAGGAGGAACGCGAGGCTCGATGCGGTGAAGATGGAGACGAGCCCACCCAGCTCGAGCGCCCCGCCGCCCAGCTGCAGTACCTGGAACGGATAGGCGATGTTCGACACGAACGTGCCGAGGAGCGTCAGGGTCTGCCCGGTCCAGAGCAGGCGGAAGTCGCGGTGGCGCAGCGGCTCGACGATTCGTGGGAGCCGCACGCGCTAGCGGAACCGCGTCGCCGCGACGATGACCACCGCGCCGACGGCGAGGAGCGGTATCGCCGGCGCGAGCACGGGCAACACCGCGAGCGCAAACGCGCCGGCGACCGCGCCGATCGCGAGCGCGGCCACGATCGACGCTCGCCGGCGACGATCGCCGCTGACCGATCCGAGCGCGCTCAGCTCGCTCAAGAGGCCCGTGAGCGTTCCCGTGACGTACGTGGTCGACATACCCGGCGCGAGCGCGCGAGCGGCCGCCGCCTGGATTCCCATCGCGACACCTGAGAGCGCGATCAGCGCGGCCGCCCCGACGCCATCGGGGCTGGCTCCGGTGAAGAGCCAGCCGGCGAAGAACGCGGCTTGCAGAGTCCATTCGAGGGCGAGCGCGCGAGTCACCTTTGGCGACCAGTGCGCGTCGATCGCGCTCGCGCCCACGACTCGAGCGCCGGCGACGACGCCGACCGCGTACGCCGCGAGCGCGATGAGCGAGCGGAGCGCGTTTCGATACGCGCCCTGTCCGACGGCGAGACCGAGGAGGACGATGTTGCCGGTCATCACCGCGGTGAACACGTCGAGGCGGAGGAGGGCGACCGCGTCGACGGAGCCCGCCGCGAACGTGAGCACGACGAGGAGAAGGTCGCGGCGGGCGAGCTCGCGCATGTGTCTCAGCCGGCCGCGAGCTCGTCGATCACGTTGGGAAGCGTCGAGAGGTCGCGCAGCACGCGGGTCGGAGTCGTCTCCAACGTTTCGCCGTGCCGGTCGATGAACACCGTGCGAAAGCCAAGCGCCGTGGCCGGTCGAATGTCGTGGTACTGGCTCGCGCCGACATGGACGGTCCGCTCGGTCGAAACGCCGGCGCGTTCGAGGAAGCGGCGCCAGTGTCCGGGTGCGGGCTTGTAGCTGCCGCAGTCCTCGGCGGTGATGGCGAGATCGGGACGGACCCCGATGCGTCCGATGGACAGCTCGAGCAGATCGCGGTCGACGTTCGAGAGGATGGCGAGATAGCGGCCGCTGTCGGTCAGCGCCCGCAGCGCTGCGGGCACCTCGGGAAAGGGCCGCCAGTCCGCGAGCGACGAGGGGAGCGGTGAGGCTTTGTCCTCCGGTATCGCCGCGTCGAGCGAACGCAGGACGCGGCGACCGACCCGATCGAGCACGTCTCGATAGAGGTGGTATCCCTCGGCCTCGAACTCCGCTTCCATCGCGATGTACCACTCCGCGAGCGCCTTGCGGTCGGTCCCCGGCGGCAGCAACGGAAGGAGCGCATCGGTGATCCCGCGCTCCCAGTCGATCAGCGTTCCGTAGCAGTCGAACGTGACCCACTCGATCGGCACCGCCCGGAGCGTACCCCGCGCTAGGCGCCGCGCGCGCGAGCGACGGCGAGAAGCACGGCCGGCAGAAGGCCAAGGACCGCGCACAAGAGAACGAACGCGGTCGTCTCCTTTGGCACGCCGTTCTATGCGAGTTGCGGAAGGACGGACGTCATGAAGTACGAGGTGTTTTCGAACTGGGAGAGCAATTCACGTGTCGACGAGCCCGGCGACGCGCCGTGCGGCTCTGGATTGGAGAGCTTCGCAATGCGTTTCAGCACCGGCGACGGGTCGACGTGCGCGACGTGCGCGCTTACATACAGGTCGCCCAGTCTGATGAGCCAATCCCGGTAGTCGTCCCCTTGATCGTCGATCGAGGCCGCCGCGACCCCACGCTCGAGCCACTCGGGCCGACCGCCCTGCTGCAACAGGCGCGAGGCATAGGCGACATAGCCCTCGAGCAGGACGCGGGCCTCACGGCTATGGACGACGCCGCGGATGATGGCGCACCGCGCAGGATCCGAACGCGTGTAGAGATCGCAGATCTCATCGAAGAGTGCGAAAACTTCGTCGCGCGGACCAACGCCGACGGACGCCGCCGCGCCCCCCGCTTGCGGCAGCCGGCCCATGAGATTCGAGAGCTTCCCCTGCTTCGGCCCGAAGGCCGCGGAGAAGGCCCGCTCTCGCGCCTGTTGCCAGACCCGGATCGGCATGTCGAACCGCTCGAGGCGCGCCGCAAGCGCCTCGAATGACGGCTCGTCCTTCATCGCGCGAGCCGCTCGGCGAGCTTTGCGACGAGCCGCCGCGCGACCTCGGTCTTCGCGAGCAGCGGCAGCGTCTCGACGCCGTCGGCGCTGACGAACGCGACCTGGTCCTCGTCCGAGCCGAATACGGACCTGGGCTCCGCGATGTCGTTCGCCACCACGAGGTCGAGCTTCTTGTCGCGAAGCATGCGACCCGCTTCGGCCGTCGCGTCGCCCGTCTCGGCCTTGAACCCCACGACGACGGTCCCCGGCCGTCGCGCCGCGACGATGGCCTTCAAGACGTCGGGATTCTCGACCATTCGTAGTCGCATTTCGTTGCCGAGCTCTTTCTTCTTCATCTTCTTCGTGGCGCGCTCAATGGGGCGGTAGTCCGCGACGGCCGCCGCCATGATCACCGCGTCCGCGCGTGGGAGGTGCGCGAGCACGGCGTCCTTCATGTCGTCGGCACTTTCGACCGGGAACGTGCGCACCCCCGCCGGCGGGACGAGTGCCGTTGGCCCGGTGATGAGCGTCACGTCCGCGCCGGCGTCACGCGCCGCGGCAGCGATCGCGTAGCCCATCTTTCCGCTTGACCGGTTCGATACGAAGCGCACGGGGTCGATCGCCTCGAGCGTCGGCCCTGCCGTGACCACGATCGAGCGGCCGGCGAGTCCCTGCGATACGCCGAGCGCCTCGTCGATCGCGGACTCGATGCGCTCGAGGGAGGCGAGCCGGCCCGGGCCAACGTCGCCGGAAGCGAGCGGACCCGTATCCGGATCGATTACGCGGACACCACGGGCTCGGAGCGCGGCAACATTGGCCTGAGTCGCCGCGTTCTGCCACATGTGCGTTTCCATCGCCGGCGCGACGATCACGGGCGCGGACGTCGCGAGCACGGTGGTGGCGACGAGGTCGTCCGAAAAGCCGTGCGCGAGCCGCGCCAGCACGTGCGCTGTCGCGGGCGCGACGATCACGACATCGGCCTGGCGGCCCATCGCGACGTGGCCGGCGGCGCGCTCGTCCTGCATCGAGAACATCTCGATCTCGACGGGCCGGTGCGTGAGCGCCTGGAAGGTGAGCGGGGTCACGAACTCGGCCGCGCTCCTCGTCATGACGACCTGCACCGTCGCGCCTGCCCGGACCAGGCGTCGTGCGAGCTCGACCATCTTGTAGACAGCGATCGAGCCGGTCACCGCGAGCACCACGAATCGGCCGTCGACCCGCATTACGAGTTGAGCTCCCAAAGCAGGCGCAGGCCTTCCAACGTCAGGTCGTCATCGACACGCTCGATCCCCTTCGCCAGCGGCGCGATCGTCACCGCGAGCCCGCCGGTCGCGAGGACCCGCGGCGTCGCGGGTCGAAGCTCGGCGACGAGCCGCGCGAGCAGCCCCTCGACGAGACCGACATAGCCGAAAACGATCCCCGACCGAATGCAGTCGGCGGTGTTCTTTCCGATCGCATTGGCCGGGGCCGTCAGCGGAACGCGAAAGAGTCGGGCGGCGCGTCCAAAGAGCGACTCCGCCGAGACCTCGAGCCCGGGCGCGAATGCCCCGCCGAGAAAGTCGCCCTCGGCGCTCACGATGTCGAAGTTCGTCGTGGTCCCGAAGTCAACGACGATGGCCGGGCCACCGTACCGGCGATGCGCGGCGAGCGTATTCGCGATCCGGTCCGCCCCGACCTCCGAGGGGTTGTCGACGCGCAGACGCACCCCCGTTTTGACGCCAGGGCCGATGACCAGAGCGGGGCGATCCAGGTAACGCTCGGCGAGGCGTGTGAACGAAGCGGTGAGTGGTGGGACCACGGACCCGAGCACGAGCGCGTCGACGTCGTCGAGGGAAAGATCCTCGCGCGCCAGAAGCGCATCGACCATGACCGCCAGCTCGTCCTCGGTCTGGTCGTGCCGTGTCGCGGTGCGCCAGGTCGAGACGAGCTTCGCTCCGTCGTACGCGCCGAGGACGACGTTCGTGTTTCCGACGTCGGCCGCGAGCAGCGTCGTCATCAGTCGTTTGCTTCCGTCGCCCCGGTGCGCATGCCGCGCTTTCCTATGCCCATCGCTTTGAGGCGCTTCGCGACGTTCGCGGGAACGTATTTGTCGATGGGCGCGCCGAACGCCGCGAGCTCTTTCACCCGCGACGCGGAGACGAAGAGGAACTCGGGGGCCGTCATGAGATAGACCATCTCTATCTCCGACGCGAGCGACCGGTTCATGTTCGCCATCTCGAACTCGAATTCGAAGTCCGAAAGTGCGCGAATCCCGCGCACGATGAACCTCGCCTTGCAGGCGCGGGCGAACTCCACCTGGAGGCCGTCGAAGGCGCGGACTTCGACGTTGCCGAATCGGGCGCACGCCTCGCGCATCAGCTCGATGCGCTCGTCGGCCGTGAAGACCGTCTTTTTTGCGAGATTGCGACCAACGCCCACGACGACGCGATCGAAGAGACGCGCGGAACGCTCGACGACGTCGAGATGCCCGTTGGTGGGCGGGTCGAACGAGCCGGGGTAGATCGCCACGCGATCACTCATGCGGTCGCGATACCTCCTTGGCGTGCACGCCGCACGCGCATCCTAACTGGCCGCAAAGAGCTGCCATTCTCGAGGTACGCCTTTGAGCATGCGGCTTCCGCGATCCTCGAACACGATGCCTGCGCCAGAGGTGAGGTCACGGACCGTGCTCGTGACAAGGACCTCGCCTGGCGTGGCCTGTTCGCGGACACGGGCGCCGACGATCGTGGCGATGCCACCGGTCTTCCCCGCTATCACTTGACACTCTCCCGTGTGCACTCCCGCGCGGATCTCGAGACCGAGCTCGCGGACACCGTTGCGGATCGCCATCGCGCAACGTACCGCGCGGCCAGGTGCGTCGAAGGTCGCGAAGAACCCATCCCCCGCCGTGTCGACCTCCGCCCCGCGATGGCGGCTGAGCTCGCGCCGCACCATCGAGTGATGCCGCTCGACCAGGTCTCTCCAGCGACGATCGCCGAGCTCGGCGGCCCTCGCGGTCCCGTCGACGACGTCGGTGAACAGAACCGTGGCGAGGAATCGATCGGGTTCGGGCATCGGCCGGACGCCGGTGAAAAACTCCTCGATCGCATCGACGATCTCGTCGGCTTTCGGAGACAGATACCAGATGTGGTCGCCGCCGGCAATTTCGAGAAAGCGCGCTCCGGCGATGTGTCCGGCGACGTATTGCCCCTCTTCGAACTTCACGTCGCGATCGCCGCTGGCGTGCATCACCAACGTCGGCACACGGACTGCCGGCAGGACCGCACGAATGTCATTGCGGCTGTTCATCCGGAGCAGGGCGGCGGCCGCCGCGGGACTGGCGCCGCTGCGGAAGTACGCGGAGAGCCATTCGCGAACCGAGTCATCGCCGGCACGACTGGGCACGTAGTAGTTGAGGTCTACGTCGCCCCATCCGCGCTCAATCTCGTCAGCGAGACTGAGCCGCTCGTCCATCGTTGGTGCCCATGGGTAATCATCCGAGCGGAAGCGCTTCGCGAAGCCTCCATAGAGCGCCAGCGCGATCGAGCGGTCCGGGTACGTTGCGGCGAAGAGGACACTCATGGAGCAGCCCTCGGAGTGCCCGAAGAGCGCCGCGCGTTCGGAATGCGCCGCGTCCATCACGGCCCGCACGTCGTCCATGCGCTGCTCGAGCGTCGGCAAGTGGTCGTTCGACACCCGATCGGACAGTCCTGTTCCGCGTTTGTCGAACAGCAGCACGCGCGAAAAGCTCGCGAGTCGGCCGAGGAGACGCGCATATGAGGGCTCGGTCCACATCATCTCGATGTTCGAGATCCACCCCGGGACATAGACCAGATCAAAGGGGCCGTCACCGACGACCTGGTACGCGATGTTCAGGTCTCCGCTCTTCGTGTATCGAGTCGGAGGCGTCTTCACCGCCAAGCCCGCACGCCCAACGGCTCGCTAGCCGGTCGGAAGCGGGGTCGCTGCGCGAAGGCGTTCGGTGACGGCACGCAGGATCTTGACCGCGATCTCGCCGTTCTGGTGGAGCACGTCTCGGAACTGCGCATGCCCGAGCACGAGCATTCGCATGGGCGTCGTCGAGCGGACCGTCGCGGTGCGCGGGCCGTTGTCAACGAGCGCGATCTCGCCGAAGAACTCACCGGGCCCGAGCGTCCGTTTCCCCGGTGACGCCTCTACCTCGGCCTTGCCCTCAAGGATGATGAAAAAGTCGCCGCCGCTCTCGCCCGTCTTGCACAGCGTCGTGCCCGCCGGAACGTCGACCTCGTCGACGCGCGTCGCGATGAAGCTCAGCTCTTTGTCGCTGCAGCCACCGAAGAGCGGAACTGAACGCAATCGCTGGACGCGGGGGTCGGCCACGCCCGGCAGTCTAGTCGGCGCTCGCCGGGGTCAGTCCGGCCGAGATCAGGCGACGCGTCTCCCGGCCGCGTACACCTCCGCGATGAGCGGCGCACCCATGCGGTAGGCGAGCTCCCGCTCGTCGTCGGTGTCGAGCACGAGGATGTCCGCGCGGCGTCCGGGCGTGAGCGCGCCCACGCGGCCTCCCCGACC
>Ga0066698_10000330_pt1 | contig 16793 bp, 22 predicted proteins | sample GraSoiAngelo_147_FD_66457 | JGI IMG/M metagenome (GOLD analysis project Ga0066698, IMG submission 66457) | Grasslands soil microbial communities from the Angelo Coastal Reserve, California, USA - 14_1009_05_40cm | ecosystem: Environmental > Terrestrial > Soil > Grasslands | place: USA... | reverse complement strand
CTCGTCTATCGGCTCAATCAGGGCCTCGATCCCGGCAACAACCCGCTCGGCGGCGCGACGCAATGGGCCATTGGCGTCGGCGTGAACCCCGGGGCCGTCGATCAGGATCGGGAGCTGTCGCGGTTCGCGTGGAAAGTGGACGCCGGCGCCGAGTTCGCCGTGACACAGCCGGTGTTCGACGTGCACCAGCTCAAAGCATTTTTGAAGCGGGTTGAGCAGTTCAAGATCCCGATCGTGGCAGGAATCTGGCCGCTGATCTCGCTGCGCAACGCCGAGTTCTTGGCGAACGAGGTGCCGGGCGTGTCGGTGCCCGAAGAAGTGCTGCAACGCATGAAGAAGGCGCAGGAGAAAGGCAAAGAGGCGGCGCTGGCGGAGGGCGTCGCGATCGCGCGGGAAATGTTCACGAAAGTGAAGCAGCTGGTGCAGGGGGTGCAGGTGAGCGCGCCGTTTGGGAGAGTTGAGGTCGCACTGCAGGTGTTCACACCCTGAAGGGTGTGCTCGGCACACGTTGTCCTTAAGGACAATGCTTGCCGAGCGCAGGCTTTAGCCTGTGAATACGAGATGCCCGAATTACCTGATATCACGATCTACCTCGAGGCGCTGACTCCCCGCATCGTCGGCCAGCCGCTCGAGCGCGCGCGCATTGTCAGCCCTTCACTGCTGCGTACGGTCGACCCGCCGCTCGCGGCGGCCGAAGGCCGCAAAGTCGTAGCTTTGAGGCGCATCGGGAAGCGCATCGTGTGGGAGATGGAAGGCCACCTGTTTCTCGTTTTCCATCTCATGATCGCCGGCCGCTTCAAGTGGAGGCCCGCCGGGACGAGCGCTCCCGCTAAAGTGGGACTCGCGTCATTCGACTTCCCGTCCGGAACATTGCTGCTCACAGAGGCGAGCCCGAAGAAACGCGCTTCGCTGCACGTCGTGAACGGCGAAGCGGGACTCGCCGCGCACGATCCCGGCGGGCTCGACGTGATGGCAACAGATCTCGCCACGTTCAAGACTCGGCTGCAATCCGAATCGCACACGCTCAAGCGCGCGCTCACCGATCCGCATCTGTTCGATGGCATCGGCAACTGGTTATCCGATGAGATCCTGCACGCCGCCAAGCTCTCGCCGTTCCAGCTCACGGGAAAACTCAGCGACGCGGAGGCCGCGCGATTGTATGAGGCCACCCAATCGACCACGCGGTACTGGATCGACAAGCTCCGCGCCGAGACGGGGGGGGGAACGAAGTTCCCAGAGAAGGTGAGCGCGTTCAAAGCAGGGATGGCCGTCCATGGCCGCTACAAGGAGCCCTGCCCCGTCTGCGGATCCCCCATCCAGCGCATTCGCTACGCCGACAACGAAGCCAACTACTGCGCGACATGCCAGACCGGCGGCCGTGTGCTCGCCGATCGATCACTCTCTCGATTGCTCAAGGCCGATTGGCCCCGATCGCTCGAAGAATGGGAGGCGAAGCTCGGGGGTGGGCGATGACGATCCGTCGCGCACGCGATTCCGATGCCACAACCGTCGCGCACATTCACGTCGAGTCGTGGAATGTTGCCTATTCTGGCATCATGCCCGACGACGTGATCGCTCGCACAGATCTCGCCTATCGAACGAAATTTTGGGCGGAACGAATTGCCGATCCGGAATGGCCCGTCTTTCTGATGGAAGAAGCCGGAAAACCGGTGGCATTCTGTCAGATGATCCCGACCAGAGACACCGACGATGACCCCAAGCGTGTCGGCCACATCACATCGCTGCACGTGTTGCCACAATTGCGCGGGCGTGGCTGCGGGCGTGTGCTCATGGATCACGTGCTCGCTGAATTCCGCCGCCGCGGTTTCGAGGAGGTAACGCTATGGGTGCTCGAGGAGAACCGGAACGCGCGGCGGTTTTACGAGCGCTACGGGTTCGCGCTCGACGACGGTACGAGAACATATCCGAAGACCGGGGTGCCTGAAGTGCGATATCGGATTAGACTTCGCGTCTCACCCTAATCGCCAAGGAGTTCGCACCGTGCGACGCGTTCTGTCCGTAGCGCTATTTCTCACCGCCGCCAGCACCGCCGCCGCTCAGGGTTTCCCACAGCCATCCGGTTTCGCCATCGAGGATCCCGTCCTGCGTCGCATCTGGGCCATCGGCAACGACAGCTCGCAGCTGCCGCATCTCGCGCAGGTGCTGTTCGACTCGCTCGGGCCACGGCTGACCGCCTCGCCCGGAATGACCGCGGCACAGAACTGGTTGATCGCGACGTACAACTCGTGGGGCATCACCGGCCGCAAGGAGCAGTACGGCACCTGGCGCGGCTGGCGGCGCGGCAAGACGCACGTCGACCTCGTCGCCCCCCGGATGCGCACGCTCGAAGCCACGATGCTCGCCTGGAGTCCCCCGACACCGCGCGGCCGACCGCTGCGCGCGCCCGTCATCATCCTGCCCGACGTCGCCGACAGCAGCGCTTTCGTGGCGTGGCTGCCGCAGGCCCGCGGCAAGTTCGTGCTCGTCTCGTTTGCCCAACCCACGTGCCGCCCCGACGACAGCTGGGAGAAGTGGGCGACACAGAGCACCGCCGACTCGCTGAAAGCGCGCCGCACCGTGGCCCAGCAGGCCTGGCAACAGCGACTCCAGAGAACCGGCTACGTGACGGGCGGGGGTGTGGCCGCGACGGCGGGACTCTCGCGCCGCCTGGAAGCGGCCGGCGCCGCGGGGATTGTCGGCAGCTTCTGGTCGCAAGGCTGGGGCGTGCAGAAGATCTTCCAGGCCTACACCGACCGCGCGCCGGTCCTCGACGTCGCGTGCGAGGACTACGGGTTGCTCTATCGCCTCGCGGAGAACAAACAGGGACCCGTCATCGAAGTCAGCGCCGATGCACAGGCGATGGGGGAAGTGCCGGTGTTCAACGTGGTCGGCGAGATCAAGGGCACCCAGCTCCCCAACGAGTTCGTCATGCTCTCGGCCCACTTCGATTCGTGGGACGGGGGCTCGGGCGCGACCGATAACGGCACCGGCACGATCACTATGCTCGAGGCGATGCGCATCCTCAAGCTCGTGTATCCCAACCCGCGCCGCACAATACTCGTGGGCCATTGGAGCGGCGAAGAGCAGGGCTTGAACGGCTCGCGCGGGTTCGTCAGAGACCACCCCGAGATCGTGAACGGCTTGCAAGCGCTCTTCAATCAGGACAACGGCACCGGACGGATCGAGAACATGAGCGCGTCCGGATTCCCCGACGCCTCGGCCAGCCTCGCGCGCTATCTCGCGCGCGTGCCGGCGGACATCACGCGTAACATCAGGTTCAGTTTTCCGGGCGGCCCGAGCGGCGGCGGGACCGATCACGCGTCCTTCGTCTCCTGCGGCGCGCCGGGTTTCAACCTCGGCTCGGGCGATTGGGACTACGGGCGCTACACGTGGCACACCAATCGCGACACGTTCGACAAGATCAGTTTCGACGATGTCAAAAACACCGCGGCACTCGCGGCGATGCTCGTCTACCTGGCATCCGAGGATACGGTCCGCGTGTCGCGCGAGAAGCGTACCGTGTTCGCTACGACGCAGAGCGGCCAGCCAGGCTCGTGGCCCGAGTGTCGCGATGCCCAACGCGTGACGCCGCCGCTCGTGCCGGCACCGCCTCCGCCGCCTCCGGCGACTCCGAGACCGTGACCTTCGCGGATCATTTCTCCGGCGTCTCCGCCGCCTACGCGGCTTTCCGGCCCCACTATCCGGACGCGCTGTTCGAGTTCCTGGCGCAGGTCGCGCCGGCGCGCGATGACGCCTGGGATGCGGGGACCGGGTCGGGTCAGGCCGCCGTCGGATTGGCGCGCCATTTCAACCACGTCATCGCCACGGATGCAAGTGCCGCGCAACTCGAGCACGCGACGCCCGACCCCCGGATCAGCTATCGCGTCGCCACGGCGGAAACGAGTGGCCTGAAGGACGCGTCGGTGGATCTCGCCACGGCCGCCCAGGCGCTCCACTGGTTCGACCGCGACCGCTTCTGGGCGGAAGTTCGGCGGGTGGTGCGGCCGCGCGGCGTCATCGCGATCTGGACCTACGTCCTCTTCGAGATCGCGCCGCCGATCGATGCCATGATTCGCCACTTTTATCGCGATGTGGTCGGGCCGTTTTGGCCGCCGGAACGGCGCATCACCGAGGAGCGTTACCAGACCATCGAGTTCCCGTTCTCGGAATTTGCCGCGCCAAACTTTGTGATCGAACAGGCGGTCACGCTGGACGATGTCGCCGGCTACATCCGCACGTGGTCGGCGACACGCGCCTTCGTGAAGCACCATCACGAAGATCCGGTTGACGGCCTGGTGAGCCAGCTGGCGCCGGCCTGGGGGAGAGGCGGGGGGGCCGCTCCACAGCAATCCCGATTGGCGCGTTGGCCGGTGACGATGCGCGTGGGGAGGGTTTTATGAGGGAATGGATCACCAACGTCATCACACGCGAGCTGAAGGCGCTGCGTCGTGAAATCGAATCGTACCCGAGCGAAGCCGACCTCTGGGAAATACCCGCCGGCATTGCGAATCCCGGCGGCAATCTCGCGTTGCACCTCGCCGGCAATCTCCAGTACTTCATCGGCAACGTGCTCGGCAAGAACGGCTATGTCCGCAACCGCGACGCCGAGTTCGCGAGCCGCGACGTGCCGCGGGCCGAGTTGCTGCGCGAAATCGACAGCGCGATCGCCGCCGTGCAAACCGGCATGAGCAAGATCAGCGAAGCCGACCTGTCCCAGCCGTATCCCGAGAAGGTCGGAGGCGTCAGCGAGTCGACCGGCGCGTTTCTCGCGCATTTCGCCACCCATCTCGCCTATCACCTCGGCCAGGTGGACTATCATCGGCGTATCATGACCGGCGAGGGAAAGACCGTGAAGGCGATGGCCCTCACGGAGCTCGGAGGGAAGTCGCCATGAATACGCGTGTCGTCGGGCGGCCGGAGCCCGACGAGATCCCGTCGCCCTGGGTCGGCTACATCAAGCGCGTCCCCGAGCTCGATCCGGTGCTGGCCTGTGCAGCGCAGATCGAGGAGACGGCGAACCTGCTGCGTCCTCTCTCCGACGCCGACGCCATGTACCGCTACGACCGCGGCAAGTGGAGCATCAAGGAAGTCGTCGGCCATCTCTGCGATATCGAGCGCATCATGGCCTATCGCACGCTGCGGATCGCGCGCGGTGACTTGACCCCGCTCCCCGGCTTCGACGAGAACGCCTACGTGCCGGTCGGCAAGTTCGACAACCGATCGCTCGCCGATCTCGTCGGCGAGCTGCGCACCGCGCGCGCGGCGACGCTGGCACTCCTGCGGACATTTGACACGGATGCCTGGCTCCGGCGCGGCACCGCGAATGGCAAGCCAGTGAGCGTGCGCGCACTCGCCTTCATGATTCCCGGGCACGAGCGCCACCACGTCGAGATTCTCAAGACCCGCTACCGGGTGGGAAGCGCCTAACGCGGAGAGCAGGGAGGCTGCTCAACAAGTAGATTATTGACCGCCTATAACAAGGGACACGGCGTGCTCACGACACTGGTTTTTGCCGCATTGGTTCAACAGCCGACCGCTGCGCCGCCGCCAGCGGCTCCGCCATCACCGCCGGCGATTGCAGTAGGCGCGGTGGCACCGGACTTCTCGATGCCTGGCGCGACGCGCTATGGCACGCTGAAGAATCCGGTTCGGCTCAGCGACTACAAGGGAAAGACGGTCGTGCTCGCGTTCTTCTTCAAAGCCCGAACGCGCGGCTGAACGATCCAAATGAATGCGTACCGTGATCAGTACGCACAGCTCTTCAAGAACGGCCGCAACATCGTCCTCGTCGCCATCAGTGCCGATCCCGATACGGCACTCGCCTCCTGGGCGCGTGACGCGGAGTACCCGTTCCTGTTCGCGCAGGACACCGGGACGGCGGTAGGCAAAATGTATGGTGCACTGTCGCGGTTTCCGGGGATTACGAACCGCAACCTGTTTGTGGTCGGACCGGACGGGAAAGTCGCGTTCCGAGCGACGCCGTTCCGGGAAATCGATCCGACTGCCTACACGGAATTGGGAACGGCGTTAGCGAAGCTGGCGCCTGCAGACACAACGGCGCACTGAAGAAAGGCGGCATGAGGCGGCAACGGGCGGCAATGGTTCTACTGTTGCCGCCTATTGCCGCCCGTTACCGCCTTTGTTAGGGCTCTCTCGATGTCCTGATCCTCACCGACTCCCGTATACACAACACGTCCGCCGGCATCGAGCACCGCAATGTACGACGTCGAAGGAGCTTGGAATGCTCTAACCGCGGCACCGTTGCCATCCCACAGAAACGTGAATGGCATCGGATGCTTCTCAAGATGCCGGCGAACGGTGTTCTTGCTCTGATTGACCGCGACAGCCACGACGAGAAACTCCGCCCGTTCCCCATACTTCCTCTGCGCCGCCTCCAGGCGTGGCAACAGCTCGGCGCAAATCGGGCACCACGTGGCCCAGAACTCCACGATGACCGGCTTCTTGCCGATCCATTGGGACAAGGCGACCGAGTCGCCATTGAGGTTTTCCAGGGTTACGGCAGGCGGCGTCTCGCCGAGCGGAATACCAATGACGTCTTGTGCGCGCAGGAGCGCCGGAGTCAAGAGCAGCAACCCCACATACGACGCACGACGCACGACGCACGATGTTACCATACCTGTCCCGCTTTGACGAAATAGTATTCAGCCATCAGCAGTAGAACCACGCCTGCGGCTTTTTTGATCCAGGACATCCAGACTCCGGCACGCGGCAGCGCGGCAAGCGCCCCGGAGAAGAATCCGACCACGACCAGCAGCGCCGTCATGCCTAGCGAAAACACGAACAGATACAGGAATCCCAACACCGCGCTGCGGGTTGTTGCCACCCACGTGAGCACCGCGGCGAACGCCGGGGCGCCGCAAGGCGCAGCGACCAGACCCGATGTGGCACCGAGCAGAAACACAGCCGGATACGAGCCCCCGCCGAGGCTCCCGACCCAGGCGGAGAGCCGCGCGGGCAGGCGGACCGGAATGACTTCGAGCATCGCCAGCGCGAACACGAGCAGCAGGTTGCCGATCACAAGCCGCGCCCAGAAACTCGCGCCGATCGTGCCGAACAGCGATCCCGTCATCCCCGCGATCATGCCGAGCAGCGCGTAGAACAGCGCGAGCCCACAGACGTAGGTGAGCGTCAGCGCGACCGTGCGGCGTCGCGTCCGCCCTTCGACGTTGACGCCGGCGAGTGTCCCCGCGGTGATGGGGATCATCGGATAGATGCAGGGATTCAGGCTCGTGACGAGTCCCGCGGCAAACAACAACGGCACCGCGACGAACGGACGATGCTGGAGCGCTTCCGAAAGACCGGTTTGCAACATCGCGATGGTGACCACGCGCGGGATAATAACTACTTTAGGCCTCGTGAGCCGCACCGCTCTCCTCGCCGGCGCGACCGGCCTCGTCGGCAATCACGTGCTCGACTTGCTGCTCGACGACGCGGAATGGTCGCGGGTCTTGACCGTTGGTCGCCGTACCACGCCGCAGCAGCACGCGAAACTCGAGCAGCGTGTCCTCGACCTCGGCGAGCTCGAGACGGTGAGCAACTTACCGCATGTCGATGATGTGTTCTGCTGTCTCGGCACGACGATCAAACAGGCAGGCTCGCAACCGGCATTTCGTCTCGTCGATCACGACTTCGTGGTCGGCCTCGCGCGCGCGGGACTCCGGGCCGGTGCCACGCAGTTTCTACTGGTGAGCGCCATCGGCGCGGACCCCGCGTCGCGGATCTTTTACAGCCGCGTCAAGGGCGAGACAGAAACGGCGGTTCGGAACCTTCCCTACCGCAGCGTCCAGATCTTCCGCCCCTCGCTCCTGCTCGGCGAGCGCGCGGAGTTCCGCCTCGGCGAGCGGCTCGCGACACTGGGCGCTCCCATGGTGCCCTTCCTGCTGGTCGGCAGGTGGCGGCGCTACCGGCCGATTCACGCCGCGACCGTGGCGCGTGCCATGGTCACCATCGCGCGCGAGGCCCCGCGCGGGCCGAATGTGTTCGAGTACGACGGCATCCGCGCCAATCAGGTCGCGTGAGCGCACCGGATCCATTCCTCGCTGCCGCCATCGCTGAGGCGGAACAAGCCTCGAGCGAAGGTGGCATCCCGATCGGCTCGGTGATCGTAGTGGCGGGCAAGATCATCGGGCGCGGGTACAATCGGCGCGTGCAAAAGGGGAGCGTGGTGCTGCACGGCGAGATGGACGCGTTGGAGAACGCCGGCCGGCAGCCGGCGTCGGTATATCGCAAAGCTACGCTCTACACGACGCTGTCACCCTGCGCGATGTGCAGCGGCGCGATTCTGCTCTACGGCATCCCGCGCGTCGTCATTGGCGAGAACAAGACGTTTGTGGGCGAAGAGGCGCTGCTCAAGAGCCGCGGTGTGTCACTCGAGGTGCGTCAGGACCCCGGGTGCATCCGCCTGATGACGGAGTTTGTCCGGGCGCACCCCGAGCTGTGGAACGAGGATATCGGCGTTTAACGACTCCGGCGAACGCTCATCGGACCGTTCGTCGTAACGACTCGGATCAATGGACCACCGTTGCCCATGGTGGTTGAGATACGATTCTTGACCCGGCCGCTGATCGTCACCGTCATGGGGAAGCCAACGTCCATCGGCCCGTTGACTGTGCCGAATTCGACCTTCGCGTTGTAGTCACCAGGAATCCAGAGATCCGCAGGGCCATTCTGGGTCTCGGCGTCGAGTCCCACGCCGTCCCAGCGCGTTCCCTGCAGCTCCACCGTCAGTGGCCCGTTTTGCGCGCTCGCGTGGACGTCGCCGCCGACGCCGGACAGCGACAGCGGACCATTCTGCGTCGAGAGATCCATCTGCCCCGAAACATCCTGCACCGAGAGCGGGCCGTTGTCAGTCGACAAATTCAAGTCAGTGCGCCGCGGCACCATCACGATGAAGCTGACCGACCAATGCTGTCGCCGCCCGAACGGGCCGCTGCCACCCGTCGCGCGCACCGTGCTGCCCGAGACCTCGATCTTGATGTCGCGCGCGATGGCATCGGCGTCCTCCTGCGTGCGCGCGCTCACCTGAATCCTTGCAGTGACCGCGATGCTGTCGCGGTCCCACCCGAGGATCTCAACACCGCCGTTCATGCCGGGATCGACGCGAAGCGTCTGCTTCGTCGCCTTCATACCGGTCTCGCGAATCTCGCAATGACGGGCGCGCTGTCCCCAGTCGCCCCAGCGTCCGTCGCGACAATTCTCGAGCCATTCATCGTCACTTTGCTGGGCAGGCAGAGCAGCGGGAAGAACTAGCAAGACGACAGCGACAGCGGCGAGATGGCGCATCATAGGGGCTCCGGAGGTGTCAGAGGTATCACGGGTTCGACACTCTCTACGCTGGAAGGGTTGGCCGGATTCAGGGTAGGGGCGAGCCATGCTGCGCCCCTACACGACCCGGGCTAGTTTTCGCCCTTCCGAATCCATTGACCGAGGCGTCCTATGCGATTTCGTCTAACCTCCTTCCTGGCGATGGTCGCCGCGACATCCCTCCACGCCCAAGCCAGCCGCCTCGATGCGGAGGTCGATCGCAGGGCCGCGCAGGTTGAGGGCAAAGTCGTCGCCTGGCGCCGCGATATTCATGCGCACCCTGAGCTGTCCAACCGCGAAACCCGCACCGCCGATCTCGTCGCCCAGCACCTGCGGTCCCTCGGTATCGAGGTGCGCACGGGCGTGGCGCACACCGGTGTGGTCGGAGTGCTGCGCGGCGGCAAGCCGGGCCCGGTCGTGGCGCTGCGCGCGGACATGGACGCGCTGCCGGTCACCGAAGAAGTCGACGTCCCCTTCGCCTCGAAAGTGCGCACGACCTACAACGGTCAGGAGGTCGGTGTGATGCACGCGTGCGGTCATGACGCGCACACCGCCATGCTCATGGGCGTCGCCGAGGTGCTGGCAGGTATGCGCAACGATCTGCCGGGGACGGTGAAGTTCATCTTCCAGCCGGCCGAAGAGGGCGCGCCGGCTGGCGAGCGCGGCGGCGCCGAAGTGATGATCGAGGAAGGCGCGCTCGAGAACCCCAAGCCGGCCGCGATCTTCGGGCTCCACGTCTTTCCCTATCCCACCGGGGAGATTCGCTATCGTCCCGGCGGCATCCTGGCGAGCTCCGATCGCTTTACGATCGTCGTACGCGGTCGCCAGACGCACGGCGCGCTCCCCTGGGCGGGTATTGATCCGATCGTGGTCGCGTCGCAAATCGTGCTCGGTCTCCAAACGATCACCAGCCGCCAGATCGACGTGACGGCGGCACCGGCGATCGTGACGGTGGGCGCGATCAACGGCGGCGTGCGCTACAACATCATCCCTGACAGCGTCGTGATGATCGGCACGATCCGCACCTTCGATACCGCAATGCGTAACGACATCCATCAGCGCGTCCGCCGCACCGCGGAGTCGATCGCGCAAAGCGCCGGCGCGACGGCGCAGGTCGTCATCGATACGGCGACCGCGGTGACCTACAACGATCCCGCGCTGACGGAGAGCATCCTGCCTACCCTGCGCGCCGTCGCGGGGGCGAGTCATGTCTCGCTCGCGACGCCGGTAACCGCCGCGGAGGACTTCTCGCGCTATCAGCAGCGCATTCCGGGCGTCTTCTTCTTCATCGGCATCACGCCATCGGGGACCGATCCGTCCAAAGTCGCGCCGAATCATTCGCCACGATTCTACGTCGATGAGGCAGCGTTCCCAGTGGGGGTTCGAGCAATGGCGCACTTGGCGGTGGACTACCTCGCCCGGGGCCGCTCGACGCCGTGAGTTACCTCGCGCTGGACTCTGCGGAGATTGTCCGCACCATCGACCGCTTGCGCGGGCGCATCGAAGAGCGTTTCCCCGGATCCGGGTTGGGACAGGTGTGCGGTCAGCTGCTGGAGATCTCCCGCCGGGCGCGTGAACGCGCCGAGTGGATCGCGAAACCGATTCTCGCGCTGCGGATCGCCACGGCCGTACTCGCCGTCGTCATCGTTGCGGGATTGATCCTGATGATTTCGCGGCTGCGGCCGCCGCCGGGTGGCTTCGAGGTGGGACAGTTCATCCAGGTGCTGGAAGCGGGGATCAACGACGTCGTGCTCATCGGCGCGGCGATCTTCTTCCTGATGACGCTCGAGTCGCGCATCAAACGCCAGCGGGCGCTGCGCGCGCTGCGCGAGCTGCGGTCGATCGCGCACATCATCGATATGCACCAGCTCACCAAGGACCCCGAGCAGACGCAGCCCTCCGACCGGCAGCTGACCGCGCCGGAGCTGGCTCGCTATCTCGACTATTGCAGCGAAATGTTGTCGCTCACCGGCAAGGTGGCGGCGCTGTATGTGCAGGATTTCGAGGACGGGGTTGCACTGCAAGCGGTGAACGAAATCGAGGACCTGACGACGGGCCTCTCCCGCAAGATCTGGCAAAAACTGACAGTCGTAGTCGGCTAGCGGTGCGTTGGCTGAACTGTTTCTCCAAAGCGCTTGCCCAGCGCCTTCAGGTAGCCGTCGAGGGAGCCGTAGTACCCGAATAAGAACCGGGACATGAAGCGGAAGATCGGATTGCTGATCCATCCTGCTTCGGTCACGCTGATGCGTGTGCCACTCGCCTCTGGGGTGAGCTCGTAGGTCCAGGTCCCACCAAACGCGCCACCCGCTTTGGGGTCGATCTGCGTGACCATCTTCCGCGGCGGCGATGACTCCAACACGATGATCGGCACATCGAACCCGCTCAGCTTCTGCCGCCACACTTCGTGACCGTCGCGGTCGGGCAACCGCTCAGCGACCTTGATCGCCGGCCACCAGCTCGGACCAGCCCCGAAGTCGCGGACGACCTTCCAGACGCTGTCGGGTGATTGGCGCAGGGAGATGGTGCTCGTGGCGCTGTGCGCGCGGGGGACAAACACTCCGATGAGCGCAATCACGACGAACAGCGCGGCCAGGCCGCCCATGACTACCAGCAACCACTTCATCGCCGCTGATAATACCTTTCAGCATGACGGCCGATAGTGTCCGCCTCGACCGCTGGCTGTGGGCCGCGCGCTTCTTCAAGACGCGTGCGCTCGCGTCGGCAGCGATCGCGGGCGGGAAGGTGCACGTCAACGGCACCCGCGCAAAAGCGGCCAAACAGCTGCGCGTCGGCGACTCGCTGCGACTGCGCGTCGGCCCGTATGAATGGCTGGTGACGGTTCAGGCGCTATCGGAGCGTCGTGGACCTCCCAGGGACGCACTGCTGCTCTACGACGAATCGCGGGAGGGCCGCGCCGCGCGCGAGCGGCTCGCGGAAGCCCATAAAATCGCGCCGGCCCCCGCCTACCGCGGCAAGGGCCGGCCGACCAAGAAGCAACGCCGCGAGCTGCAGCGGCTCGAAGACGGCGACCTCTAAAGCTTTTGCAGGTGGACGTTCCCTGAGCCGGTCTCGATCGAGACCCGGCCTTTGCCGTCCCCCAGTGTCCCGGTGACATGATCGTGCTCGATCCGGCGCACCTGCAGGGTCAATCCACCGAGATCGATATCGCCGCTCCCCGTATCCAGATCCACCTCGGCGCCGAGCGTCGGCGGCACCTTGAGTGTGACGTCGCCGGAACCGGTCTCGATGTGCACCGAATGGAATGCCGTCACCAGCGCCACGTCCACGTGCCCGCTGCCGGTCTCAAATGACAGCTCATCCCCCGAAGCGCCTGTCGCCTCGATGTCGCCCGAGCCGGTCTCGATGTGCACGCTGGACGCCTTCGCGTCGGTCACGGTCACGCTTCCCGAGCCCGTGTCGAGCCGCAAGCTGGATCCATCGACGCCTGCGACGGTGATGTCGCCGGAGCCGGTCTCCAAATTCACGTCGCCTGATGCCGTGCGCAGGTCCACGTTGCCCGAGCCCGACTCGACACGCAGCGACCCTTTCGTGCGGTCGGCCGCCACGTCGGCCGAGGCGACATAGACGCGAATCGCGCCATCCACATTCGTCACCGACGCTTTCCCGACGCCGAGGTAGAGCGCGATGTTCTTGCCCCTTGGGACGCTCACCCGCAGGTCGGCGTAGGCCTCGAGGCCGTCGCGGCTGCGGCCGGTGATGCGGACTTCGTGTCCCTCGCCAAACCAACCGCGACGGCGGCCTGCGTAATGATCGTCTCCGAATGTTCCGTCATCACGTACGCGCAGCGTCGTGTTCCAGCCACGCCCCCACTCTGGCATCACGATCACATCGTCGGGATAGATGATTCGGAGCGTCTCGCGGCCGCGCAGCGGCCCCGATTGGATGTCGAGCTTCGCCGCGTCCGCGCCCTGGCGCTGGACTTCGACGGTGACGTCGCTGCCGGTCCCGCCTTCCACTCGCAGCTCGCCGACGAGGTTGTAAATCGCGACCGAATCGCCTTTGAGGACATGCCGTGAGGTTTGAGCAGCAGCGGGAAGGGACGCCAGGACAACACCGGAAACGAGCAGCAGCACAGGACGGATCATAGCGGCTCCACAAGGAGTTGGCTCAGGTTGGATAGCGCAATGAGTGCAAGGGTTGCAGCTTTGACTCTATGGAAGATTGGCTGCTTTGGTTTCTTCTAGCCATCGCACTCTTCGTCGGAGAGATGTTCACGGCAGGCTTCTGGCTCGCTTGTCTGGCGGTTGGGGCGGCTGTCGCGGGTGTGGTGGGGCTGATCCCCGGCCTCGGATTCGTCCCCCAGGGCATCGCGTTTGCCGCTGCCAGCATCGTCAGCATGGCGGGGCTGCGGCCCCGGCTGATGCACTACTTCCAGCTCGGGCCCGGCTCTGAGCTTCGCACGGGCGTGGATGCGCTGCTCGGCAAGACCGGGATCGTGACGGAGCGGATCGGCCCCGGGCTGCCGGGCCGGGTGAAGGTCGAAGGGGAGGACTGGCGCGGTGCGTCCAGTGACGCGACGGTGCTCGAACCCGGCACACACGTCACGATTATTCAAGTGGACGGGACAACTCTCATGGTCGAGAAGGAGTTCTAGGCGATGGGTCCTGGCACAATTCTCGTGGCGGCTGTGGCCTTCGGCGTCATCGTTCTGATCTCGAAGAGCATTCGCGTGGTGCAGCAGGCACAGACGATGATCATCGAGCGCCTCGGCAAGTACCACAAGACGCTTGCGTCGGGGATCAATTTCGTTCTGCCGGTGATCGACCGTCCCCGCTCCGTGGACTGGCACCAGACGATCATCACGCCGGCGGGCGAAAGCTACTCGCGCCGCTTCCGCACCGAACGCATCGACTTGCGCGAGACGGTCTACGTGTTCCCACGCCAGAACGTGATCACCAAGGACAACGTGGTCGTCGAAATCGACGCGCTCATCTATTCGCAGATCACCGATCCGGTGCGCGCGACCTACGAGATCGCGAATCTCCCGGACGCGATCGAGAAGCTGACGCAGACGACGCTGCGCAACGTGATCGGCGAGATGGAGCTCGATCACGTGCTCTCGTCGCGCGACACGATCAACGCCAAACTGCGCGCGATCCTGGACGAGGCGACCCACAAGTGGGGCTCCAAGGTCAGCCGCGTGGAGCTCAAGGACATCAACCCGCCACGCGACATCCGCGACGCCATGGAGAAGCAGATGCGCGCCGAGCGCGAGCGGCGGGCGACGATCATCACGGCCGACGCCGAGCGGCAGTCGCGCATTCTCGCGGCGGAGGGCATCCGGCAGTCGGAGATCAACACAGCCGAGGGTGACAAACAGGCCAAGATCCTGCACGCGGAAGCAGAAGCCGCGGCGCGGCTCAAGGTCGCCGAAGCGGAAGCGCAGGCGATCGAGCGCATCACCGCCGCGATCAAGGGCACCGGCGGCGATCCCGCACAGTACCTGATCGCCATCCGTTACATCGAAACGCTCAAGGAGATGGTCTCTGGGCAGAACAACAAGGTCATCTACATGCCCTACGAGGCCACCGGCGTGCTCGGGTCGCTTGGCGGAATTCGGGAAATGCTGGCGCTGGGCCCGTCCGACAAGAAGGCGTGAACCCGCTCACCCAGCTCTCCGAAGAAGAACGGATGTTTCAGGGCGCGGTGCGCGACTTCGCCGCGGCCGAAGTGCGCCCGCGCGTGTGCGCCATGGAGCAGGCCGCGAAGCTCGACCCGCTGCTCATTCCGAAATTCTTCGAGCTCGGCCTCATGGGGATCGAGATTCCCGAGGCGCACGGCGGCGCGGGCGGCAGCCTGTTCATGACTGTCCTCGCCGTCGAAGAGCTCTCCGCGGTGGATGCGTCGGCCGCGATTTTCGTCGACGTCCAGAACACGCTCGTCAACGCCTTGCTGCTCAAGTGGGCTTCCCACGACATCAAGCAGCGGTACCTCCCACGCCTCGCGAGCGAAGTGGTCGGCGCGTACGCGCTGTCCGAAGCGGGCTCAGGATCGGATGCCTTTGGCCTTCAGACCAAGGCTACCAAGCAGGCTGACAAATGGATTCTCGACGGCCGCAAGCTCTGGATCACCAACGGCGCTGAAGCGGGACTGTATGTGATTTTCGCGAACACTGATTTCTCGAAGGGCTATAAGGGGATCACAGCGTTCGCGGTGGAGCGCGGCTTCAAGGGCTTCAGCGTCGGCAAGAAGGAGGACAAGCTCGGCATTCGTGCGTCTTCGACTGCCGAGCTTATTCTCGATCACTGCGAGGTGCCGGCCGCGAATCTGATCGGCGAAGTCGGGCACGGCTACAAAGTCGCGATCGAGACCCTGAACACGGGACGCATCGGGATCGGCGCGCAGATGATCGGCATCGCCCGGGGCGCCCTCGACGCGTCGCTGAAGTACGTGAAAGAGCGGCAGCAGTTCAACAAGCCGATCGCGGAGTTCCAGGGCGTCCAGTTTCAGCTCGCGCAGGCGGCGACGGAGCTTGAGGCGGCGCGGCTCATGGTCTACAACGCCGCCCGGCTCGAGGACGCGGGTGACTCGTATACGAAGGAAGCGGCGATGGCGAAGCTGCTCTCCTCGCAGGTCGCCGAACGGGTGACGTCACTCGCCGTCGAGCTCTTTGGCGGGTACGGCTACACCAAGGAGTATCCGGTCGAAAAATTTTACCGCGACGCGAAGATCGGGACGATTTACGAAGGCACGAGCAACATGCAGCTCAACACGATCGCCAAACTCCTGCTAAAGTGACCCGCGTCACGCTCATGGACTCTTTTTTGGGGTAGGATGTTGCCCCTCCATGGGAGGCTGAACATGAAACGCTCGTTGCTGGTGGCAGCGCTCTCCGCTTTGCTCGTTGTGCCGGCGTTCGCCCAGGGACATGGGCACGGTCCGAAAAAGGAATTTGTGGTCGCGCCCGATCGTGCCGTGTCCGTCACCCGCCAGGTGCTCGTGCGGCAGGGCTACGAGGTCATCCGCATCGAAACGGTGGGCCACGACGAGGTCGTGTACTACCGCCGCGGCAACATGGGTCGCGGCAAGGGGAAGGGCCCGCCGATGAAGATGATCATTCGGCGCGTGGAGAACCGGGTCGTGTTCGTGGATACGCCCGACGCGATTTTGGTGGACATCAATGTCAGATTGAGGTTGTAAAAGGTGAGACATGCGAGGGACCGGCCGCCGGGTGACAACTCGGCGGCCGGTGTTCTTCTAGGGCTGGATCACTCGCACCTGGTCATCCGTGAACGTCGGCACGTAGACTTGGCCCGTGAGCGGATTCACCGCGGCTGCCTTCGGAGACGGACCCACGACAAGTGTAGCGACCACTTCCAGCTTGCCCGCGTCGATGAACGACACCGTTGCTTCGCCGCTGTTGCCGACATAGACCATGCCGCGATCGGAGTCGACGCCGATTCCCTCGGGCGCCAAGCCGACCTGCAGACGGACATCCTTCCCCGTCG
>Ga0066698_10000327_pt1 | contig 16815 bp, 14 predicted proteins | sample GraSoiAngelo_147_FD_66457 | JGI IMG/M metagenome (GOLD analysis project Ga0066698, IMG submission 66457) | Grasslands soil microbial communities from the Angelo Coastal Reserve, California, USA - 14_1009_05_40cm | ecosystem: Environmental > Terrestrial > Soil > Grasslands | place: USA... | reverse complement strand
GTCCCCGAGGGCAACCCATACTCGATGTCAGTGGATGCGGACCTCCTGCTGCGCATCGTGCTCGGCCTGCTTGCCGCGTGGGCCGTTCTCGTCGCCGGTCTGTGGGTCTTTCGGCCCCGCGACGTGGCGTTGTCGGAGCTGGTCGCGTTCGTGCCCGATCTGGTTCGGCTCGTCCGTTCGCTCGTCGGGGATCGAGCTGTCCCCTTGGCGGTGCGTGCGGCGCTCGTCTTTCTCCTCGTCTGGCTGGTGAGCCCGATCGACCTCATCCCCGACTTCATCCCCGTCCTCGGGCCGCTCGACGACGTCGTGGTCGCGGTGATCGTGCTGCGCTTCGTCCGCCGCCGGCTCGGCCTCGAGGCGCTCCGAGCCCGCTGGGTCGGGAGCGACGCCGGTTTCCTGTTGCTCGAGCGGATGGTGGGCGCCGGATAGCAGCGCGCCTTTCTGCTCGAGGCCGGGCGAACCCCGTACGCTTGTTCGCGCCGTGGCCAGCCACGTCTTCCGCCGCTCGACGGATCCCGCGCTGCCCGTGGCCGTCCGCGCCGAGGGCACGACGATCTGGGACGCCGACGGGCGGGTGTATCTCGACGCTGCCGGGGGCGCGGTCGTGGTTGGGATCGGGCACGGGCGGGCGACCGTGGCCCAGGTGATGGCCGACCAGGCCGGACGCATCGCGTATGCCCACGGAACGGCGTTCACGAGCGAGCCGCTGGAGCGATACGCGGCGGCGCTCGCGCCGCACCTCCTCCTCGAGGACCCGGCGATCTACCCGGTCGCAGGCGGCTCCGAGGCGATGGAATCGGCGCTCAAGCTGGCCCGCGCCTACCACGTCGCACGTGGCGACCCTGAGCGCTGGATCGTCATCGCTCGCTGGGGGAGCTACCACGGCAACACGCTGGGCGCGCTGGACCTGTCGGGTCGCAAGCCGCTGCGCCGGCCGTACGAGGCATGGCTCGGGCGGTTCCGGCACGTCTCGGCCGCGTACCCGTATCGCGCCGGGGAGCCCGGCGCCAACGCGCTCGGCGATTCCGTCGAGCTGGCGGACGAGCTGGATCGCGCGATCGAGGCCGCTGGTCCCGGCACCGTCGCTGCCTTCGTGGCCGAGCCGATCGTGGGCGCGACGCTCGCCGCCGCCGAGCCGCCCGACGGCTACTGGCCGGCGATCGCCGAGGTGTGTCGCCGGCACGGCGTGCTGCTCATCGCCGACGAGGTCATGACCGGCTTCGGGCGCACCGGCCGCTGGTTCGGGATGGACCATTGGGTGATCCGCCCGGACATCCTGGTCGGGGCGAAGGGTGCGACCTCCGGCTACTTCCCGTTCGGGCTCGTCGCGGCAGCAGGGGCGATCCGTGACACGGTGCTCGATGGCGGCGGGTTCGTCCACGGCTTCACCTACTCGCACCACGTCGTCGGCTCGGCGGTGGCTGGCGAGGTGCTGCGAATCCTCGAGGAGGAAGCCCTGGTCGAGGCGAGTGCCGCGAAGGGCGAACGGCTCAAGGGTTTGCTCGAGGCCGGCCTCGGCGGGCATCCGAACGTCGGCGAGATCCGCGGCCGGGGCCTGCTGCTCGGGGTTGAGCTCGTGGCAGATCGCGAGACGCGAGCGCCGTTTCCGCGCTCGGAGCGGGTCGCGGAGCGCGTGTTGCAGGCGGGTCGCGAGGCGGGGGTGCTGCTCTACTCGGGGACAGGTCTCGCCGACGGGACGAACGGCGACGCAATCGTGCTCGGGCCGCCATTCGTGGTCACCGACGACGAGCTCGTCGCCATCGCCGATCGACTGACTGCGGCGATCGAGCAGGTCACCGAGGCCGTGCTCGCCTCGACCTAGCGCTCGGCGAGCCCCCGGACGGGGCTGCCCTGAGGCTCAGCTCCGCTGGCGAGTTAGGAGCACGAGGCCGAAGGCGACCAGCAGGATTGGCAGCACCAGCGACGCCGCGTCGGGGAGCGCGAGCTCGGAGCCGCCTAGCGCCACGAGGATGATGCCGATCACGGCCTGCCAGCCGATGCCGCCGCCCCGCGAGGCGCGGACGAGGGCGATGAACAGGAACGCGACGCCGTAGGCCAGCGTCCCGACGCCGGTGCCCGCTGTGTAGCCGAGGCTTTTGATGAGGCCGGGGACGGCCGACGCGGTGAGGAACGCGCCGGCGTAGAGCGAGAAGGTCCCGCGCCGGAGGAGCCACAGGATCAGGAACGCGAGGCCCGCCGCGAGGACCAGGAGATTGGCCTGGGTGAGGTACTGCGGCACCAGCCGCTCGACGAGGAGCAGCGCGCCGTAGACCAGCAGGAAGATGCCGATCCACGGCAACCGAGGGCGCCGATCGTCCTCCCGGCCCCATTCCCAGGTGTAGGCGCGCATCCCGCCGGCCTCGGCAGCAGGCGGCGGCGCGTCGCCGGGTTGCGTGGTCCGCAGCGGTTCCGGCTCGCGATCGGGCGTATCCATGAGCGTTCTCCCTCCACGGTTCGAAACGGCAGTGTGCGACAACGGCGCGTGGGGTTGCGAGTGTCATCCGCGAAATTGCCCGAATGACACCCTGGGTAGCGTTCGGCGAGGTGAACCGGCCCTCGAGGGTCACCGGCCCCACGTCTTTGTGCCGGACGACACCGCCGGTAGCGTCCGAGAGGAATTCGGTTCCGTGAACGGACCTCGCCGGGCACGGCGACGGTTGGGTCGTCTCCAGTGCTACCCCGGGGAGCATCCGGGAATCTCCCGGCGGCGAGCGTGCTCGCCCAAGCACGGGCGCCGCTGGCGATCAGGCGGGGGCCGCCGCGGGCTCGCCTGGCTCGTGGCCGTCCCCCGACGCGGCGGCGAGATCCTCCTCGTCCTCGACGTGGCTGAAGCCGAACCGCTCCGCCAGCCGGCCGAGCGGGCCGGGCGCCCACCAGTTCCATCGACCGAGCAGGCGCATCGTGGCGGGCACGAGCAGGACGCGGACGATGGTCGCGTCGAGCGCCACGGCGAGCGCCATGCCCACGCCGATGCTCTTGATCGTGATCGTGTCGGCGAGGGCGAAGGCGGCGAAGACCGTGACCATGATCAGGGCCGCGCCCGTGATCACCCCGGCCGTCCGCGAGAGTCCCTCGGCGACCGCGGTCGCGTTGTCGCCCGTCCGCCGGTACGACTCCTGGATGCGCGACAGGAGGAGGACCTCATAGTCCATCGATAGGCCGATCAGGACCGCGAACATGATGATCGGGTTGCCGGCGATCGTGTACCCGAGCGGCTCGAACCGGAGCAGCTCGTGCAGGTTGCCCTCCTGGAAGATCCAGACGAGGGCGCCGAAGCTGGCGGTGAGGGACAGGAGCGTCATCACGACGGCCTTGAGCGGGATCGCGAGCGAGCCGAACAGCAGGAACAGGATCACCGCCGAGGCGAGCAGGGTCGTGCCCACCGCCCACGGGATGCGCTGCGACTGGGCGATCAGGAAGTCCTCGCCGACGGCCGCGGCGCCACCGACCTGCATCCGGGTGATTGCGGGATCGAGCTGGACCGCGCGCACGCGCGAGATCAGCGCGGTGCCCGCCGGCTCGGACGATTTGTACGGGCTGATGGCATCGAGCCGCACGGTGTTGCCGCGAATGTACGCGTCCTTCAACCGGGCGATTCCGGCGGCGAGGTCCGGCGGCAGCGGACCGGGCTGGTTGTAGAGCTGCGCGACCGCCGCCGCGTCGAACGGCGCTCCGGCCTCGCGGTTCATCAGCGAGAACGGCCCCTCCACGCGATCGATTCCGTCGATCTCCGCGAGACGGTTGGCGATCGCGCTCACGGCCAGGATCGTCGCCTCGGTCGTCGGGCCGTCCTTCGTGTCCAGCAGGATGACGATCGGCGTCGTCTCGCCGGCGCGGAACTCGGTCTGGAGCGCGACCCACGCGTCGCGGCTCGGGACGCCGGCGGGGTAGACCGTCGCGTCGGGCACGCCCTGCTGGAGGCGCAGGTACGGCGAGCCGACCAGCAGCAGGAAGGCGAGCACCGGCACGAGCACCGCGATTGGGCGGCGCATCACGCCGTGCGCGACCTGCTCCCAGCGGGACCGGCGAATCTCGCCCGCGCGCTCGCGCCGCAGCCCGAGCCGGCGCAGGAGCCCGGCAACCGACAGGGCGTTCACCCGCGGCCCGAGCATGCCCAGGATCGCCGGCAGGAAGGTCAGGCTGTAGAAGACCGAGGCGAGGACGACGATCGCGCCGCCGAGCCCGATCGAGCTCAGGCCGCTCGCCTGGAACCAGAGCAGGCCGGACAGGCCGATCGCGACCGCCACGCCGGAGAACAGGACCGCTTTCCCCGCCGTCCCGACCGCCCGTTCCACCGCCTGCTCGACGGTCCGGCCGCGCGCCAGCTCCTCGCGGAACCGGCTGGTGAGGAACAGCGAGTAGTCGATCGCCAGCGCCAGGCCAAGCATCGTGGCGATGTTCAGGACGTAGATGCTCATCTCCGTCTGCTGGGCGACAAGGCTGATCACTCCCAGCGAGGTCGGGATGGCGAGGCCGGCGACGAGCAGCGGCATGCCGGCAGCGATCAGCGAGCTGAACACGAGGATGAGCACCAGCGCCGCGATCGGCAGCGACACCGTCTCGGCGCGGGTCAGGTCCTCCTCGGACAGGCGCGCCGAGTCCTGCTGGATCGGGCCGAAGCCGGTGAGCTTGACGTCGAAGCCGGTAGGCGTCGCCGTCCGGAGGGCATCCTTGACCGGGGTCACGAGGTCGATGGAGCGATCCTCGTCGACGTCGAGCCCGATCAGCACGTATGCCTTGTCGCCCTTGACGCTGATGAACCGCGGATCGTGCGTCTGGGCGTAGCCGGTGGCGCCGGTGACGCCCTCGACCTGGAGTACGGGTTCGAGAGCCGCGGCGACCGCGGCCTGGAAGCCGGCGGCCGTCGCGTCGGCGTTCCGGTCGGTCGATTCGAAGAGGGCGATGAAGGCGGTCCGGCCCGCGCCGTAGTCCCGCTCGAGGCGGTCGGACACCTGGGCGGATTCGGACTTCGGATCGAGCCAGCCGCCGGTGGTCAGGTGGTCGGTCGCGCCCCCGGCGAGCGACCCGAATGCCGCGGCCACGACGATCGCGAAGAGCGCCAGCCAGCGCCGGCGGCGATAGACGAAGCCACCCCAGCGGGTGAACACGCGATCAGGCTTCGACGAGCGTCGGCTCGACCGAGAGCTGGACGTTGCCGCGCAGGGCGCCGGAGATGGGGCAGTTCTCCTTGGCATCCTCGGCCAGGCGATCGAACGTCGCCTTGTCGATGCCCGGGACCGTGCCCTTCACGATCAGCTTCGAGGCTGCGACCTTCCAGCCGCTCTCGAGCTGCTCGAAGGTGACCTCGGCGCGGACGTCGAGGGTCGTCGCCGGCGTGTCGTTCTTGGCGAGCCTGGCCGAGAAGGCCATCGAGAAGCACGAGGCGTGGGCCGCGGCGAGCAGCTCCTCGGGGCTCGTCTTGCCGTCGTGGGCGGAGGTTCTCGAGGCCCAGCTGATGGGCAGGCGCGAGAAGACGCCGCTGGTGACGTAGGTGATGATCCCGGAGCCGTTGACCAGGTCGCCGCTCCAGATGACGTTCGCGGTGCGGACCTCAGCCATCGGATGCCTCCTTCCGGGTCGGCTTGCGAGCGATCGAGCCGCCGCCGCTTCGACGGGTACATCGTCCCACAGGCTTCGGCTTCGAGCCACGCACCTCGAGAGCGCCGCGGACCGCCGTCGCGAGGGCGCGGTGGCGCGATCCCGGCGGGAACGAGATCGCCGTGAGGTCGCCGAAGTCGCGGTGCGCGATCAGCGCATCGGCGAAGGCGGCGACGAAACCCGGTGCATCCAACGGGTTGAAGCCAGGTTCCCACCACAGCCCGGCGACCCGCAGCGTGCCAGCCCGGCGGTCCAGCCGCGGCTCGATGCGCCCGACGAGTTGGTCGCCGTACAGGACCGGCAGGACGTAGTAGCCCCAGCGTCGCTTCGCGGCCGGGACATACACCTCCCACACGTAGTCGAACTCGAACAGCCGGCGCAGCAGGTCGCGATCCCAGCACAGCGGGTCCAGCGGCGCCAGGAACGCGACGGCCGGGTCTTTGCCACCAGGTGAAGCGGCCTGCCGGATCTCACGCTCTGCCGCGTCGAGGTACCCGGCGTCTTCCGCAACGACGAAGCGCTCGCCTCGCAGGCCCTCCACCTGGACCGGGACGAGCCGGCCTTCGTCCATCAACTTGGCCCGGACGGCTGCCCGGTCCGCCGCATAGCCGGTGCCGCCGACCCAGAGCTCCTGGTTGCCGGACGCACCGAGCAGGCCGTTGCCCCGATACCGGGCCAGGAGGCGATGGGCCTGCTGATCCTCCTTCGGGCGGCGCTCCGCGAGCACCTCCGGCGGGAGGAGACGCTCCATGAGGTCGTACACGCGCAGGTTGCCCTCGCGGCGAGCGATGCCGAGGGTGCCGACCTCCGCGAGCGCCTCGAGGATCGCGCGCACCTGGTTGGTCGGGCGCCAGTACCAGTCGATCGCCTCCCGCGCGCCGACGTCCCGCGGGAGCAGCGATCCACCGTCGCGGATTCGAGCCAGCAGCTCCTCGACGAGCGGGGCGTGGTCATCGAAGGCGCCGGCCTCGTGCCGGGCCTGCATCCGGTCCCAGACGTAGCGATACCAGGGCAGCTCCGCCACGGGCACGATTGACAGGCTCTTGTTGTAGGTCTCGTAGAGGCGCCGGTCCTCGTACAGCCAGTGGTCGGTCCAGTCCCGGCGGTAACCCCCGATGCGGGCGAGCAGGACCAGGTCATGGTTCCGGCCCGCGACCTCCAGCGGGTCGAACTGGAGCGAGCCGAGTCGATCGACGACGGCGAGGACACTCTCGCGTTCCGCCGGCAGCGACCGTGGCGGCGCGAGGAGGTGGCGGAGGACGAGGAAGCGGCGGGCGACCGCCGTGGAGAGCTGCCGCGTCTCGGTCAAGGTCGGCCGCTATGGCTCCAGAGCGACCATGATCGACCGGAGATCGCCGTCCCTGCCAAAACCGCCATCCGGCGGGCCGGACGTCGTCACGAATACGGTGTAGGTGTCGCCCGCCCCCACCGTGAAGCTCTGCGACATGGGCCGGTCGTCCGAACCCTTGGGGCCGGCCGGGTACAACCTCAGCAAGCCGTTGCCCTCCTCGTCCATGGCCGTCGGGTCGAAGAACTCGCTCATCGTTCCGTACGGCCCGCTTTCGAGCGGCGAGGTGGACATGCGCTCAGCTCGCTCTCGCTCCATGCGGACCGCGTCGTGCAGGCGGCTGGGCGCGCGCTACAGGGTACGGCCAGCCGCGCCGAGCCGCTGCGTGCGCGCACCACTCCCCGGATCGTGCGCCGGGGCGAGACTGGCCAGCCGATACACTCTCCGCCGATGTCGCAGGGCACGCTCGTCTCCGACGCCGTCACCGCACTGCACCCGAGCGTGGTGTCGTGTCGCCTGTGCGGCGCGTCCCTCGAGACGACGTTCGTCGACCTCGGCATGTCGCCGCTGTGCGAACGCTTCCTGACCGCCGACCAGCTCGACGATATGGAGCCGTTCTATCCGCTCCATGTCCGGATCTGCTCCAGCTGCCTCCTTGTACAGTTACCGTCGTACGTGCCGCCGGACGAGATCTTCCGGGAGTACTACTACTTCTCCTCGTACTCGGACAGCTGGGTCGCCCACGCAAGGACCTTCGCGGAGGCGATGATCGAACGGCTCGACCTGGGGCCGCAAAGCCGGGTGGTCGAGGTCGCCAGCAATGATGGCTACCTCCTCCAGCACTTCCTGGCACGCGACATCCCGGTGCTCGGGATCGACCCGGCCCGCAACATCGCCGAGGTCGCCCGCGCCCGGGGCATCCCGACGGTCGACGAGTTCTTCGGACGGCAGCTCGCCGCGGAGATCCGCGGGGAGCACGGCCCGGCGGACCTCATCGTGGCGAACAATGTCTACGCCCACGTGCCGGACCTGGACGACGTGACCGCCGGGCTTGCGGCTCTGCTGGCCGACGGCGGAACGCTGTCGATCGAGGTCCAGCACCTCCCACGGCTCGTCGAGCGAAACGAGTTCGACACGATCTACCACGAGCACTTCTCGTACTTCACCCTGCGCACGGCGTCCGCGGCGCTGGCCCGCCACGGGCTGCGTGTCATCGACGTCGAGGAGCTGTCGACCCACGGCGGCTCGTTCCGGGTCCTCGCGGCGCATGACGCCGACCGGCGGCCGCCGAGTCCGCGCGTGGCGGCTCTCCTCGAGCGCGAGGCCGCCGCGGGCTACGACAGCGTGGCCGGCCATGCGGGTTTCGCTGAGCGCGTCGCGGCGACCAAGCGCGCGCTGCTTGCATTTCTGATCTCGGAGCGCGAAGCCGGCCACTCGATCGCCGGCTACGGCGCCCCGGGTAAGGCGAATACCCTCCTGAACTACTGCGGCATCGGGCCCGACCTGCTGCCGTTCACCGTCGACCGCAACCCCCACAAGCACGGACGATTCACCCCCGGGATGCACATTCCGATCCGTCCGCCGGAGGCCCTCGACGAGGCTCGCCCGGACGTGGTGCTCGTCCTGCCGTGGAATCTCCGCTCGGAGATCGCCGCGCAGCTGGCCCCGCTCCGCGCCACCGGCACACGCCTGGTCGTGCCCATTCCCACCCTCGACGACGTCGACTCTCCGGCCGACATGCCGCGATGAAGGTCGTGCTGTTCTGCGGCGGCGCGCCGCTGCGGCTCACCGAGCACGATCGACCGGTGCCCAAGCCGATGGTCATGATCGGTTACCGGCCGGTCCTGTGGCACGTCATGCGCTGGTACGCCCATTGGGGAATGCGCGACTTCGTGCTCTGCCTGGGCTACGGTGGCGACCTGATCAAGCGCTACTTCCTGGACTACAGCGAGGCGCTCTCCAACGACTTCGTCCTCTCGGCCGGCACCGGGGACGTCCGACTCCTCCAGGCCGATATCCGCGACTGGACGATCACGTTCGCGGACACCGGGGTGAACGCCACGATCAGCCAGCGGCTGCGCGCCGTCCGCGAGCACGTAAGGGGCGAAGAGATCTTCTGCGCCAACTACGGCGACATCGTCTCGGATGCGTCGATGGAGGCGATCGTCGACGACTTCCGCCGGCACCCGGACAAGGTCGCCTCGTTCATGGCGGTCCGGCAGCGCGGGCCGTTCCACGTGGTCGAGCAGGCCGAGGACGGCAGCGTGACCCTGCTCCGGGATGTCTCGAGCTCCGACGTCTGGATCGACAACGGCTTCTTCGTGCTTCGGCAGGAGATCTTCGACTACATCCAGGCCGGCGACGGAGACCTGCCCGACGAGCCCTTCCAGCGGCTGCTGGCCGAGAACAAGCTCACGAGCTTCCGCCACGACGGCTTCTGGATCCCGATGAACACGCTGCGTGACGTACAGGAACTCGTGGCGCTCGAGGAGTCCGGACAGGCGCCGTGGGCCGTCTGGAGGCGCGAGGCCGACGGCGCCAAGGCTGCGGCGGAGTCCTGACCGCCTAGCGCGCGGCCTGCGTGACGAAGTCCGGATACGTACGGTCTCGCTCGCTGATCACGCGAACCGGCTCCGGCCAAATGATCCCGAAAGCCGGATCGTCCCAGCGCACGCCGCGCTCGGCGTCCGCCACGTGGACCGCCGACATCTGGTAGGCGACCTCGGCTCCGTCGACCAGGGTCTGGAAGCCGTGAGCGAAACCCTCCGGGACGTAGAGGGCGCGGCGATTCTCGGCGTCGAGCTCGACCCCCACCCAGCGCGTGAAGGTCGGCGAGTCGGGGCGCAGGTCGATGATGCAGTCGTAGATCGCGCCTGCAGTGCATCGGACGACCTTTGCCTGCGCGTGCGGCGCCGCCTGGTAGTGCATTCCGCGGAGCGTGCCCCTGCGGTGATTGAAGGAGATGTCACATTCGACCAGACTGGCGTTCAGCCCGTGGGCGGCGAACTCGCCCACAGACCAGCTGCGCGCGAAGAAGCCGCGTTCGTCCTCGCGCCGCTCGAGCTCCACAATGCAAGCGCCCGCCAGCCCGGCATCGGTGATGATCATCGGCCCGAAGCCAGGAGCTCCGCGTACCAGTCGATGGTGCGACGCAGCCCGGCGTCCAGCGTGAAGAGTGGCTCCCAGCCCAACGTTCGCCTGGCCTTCTCCGCGCTGAGGTACTGATCCCGGATCTCGTGCGTCGCCTCGTTGCGGATCTCGGGCTCGAGATCCGAGCCCATGAGGCCCAGGATGCGCTCGACGACCTCGAGGACGGTCATCTGGAGCTCGTTCGAGAAATTGAACGCCTCGCCGCGCAACTCAAAATCGCGCGCCAATCCCTCGGCGAGCGCCATGTTCGCGGCGGCGCCGTCCTCGACGTAGAAATAGTCGCGGACGTACGTGCCATCGGACCTGATGACGGGGCGCGTGCCGCGCAGGATCGAGCGGATCGTGCCCGGGATCAGCTGGCTCCAGTTGAGATCCCCGCCACCGTAGAGGTTCCCGCTGCGGGTGATCCCGACCGGCAGATCGTAGGTCGCGGCATACGACTGGGCGACCAGATCGGCCGCCGATTTGCTCACGTCGTACGGGTGCCGGCCGACGAGCGGCGCCTCCTCGGTGTAGGGGAGGACATCGTGGCTGCCGTAGGCCTTGTCCGAGGAAGCGACCACGATCTGCTTGACGGTCGGGCTCCGGCGCGCCGCCTCGAGCAGCCGCCAGGTGCCGGCGATGTTGGTCTCGAATGTTGAGATCGGGTTGCGATTGGCGATCCCCACGATGGTCTGCGCGGCAAGGTGGAACACGGTGTCGATCTCGTACTCGCCGACTGTCCGCTCCAGGACGGCCTGGTCACGGACGTCGCCGCGTACCAGCTTCGTGCGCTCCAACAGGCCGGCGCGCACGAGCTGCGAGTCGGGAACCCAGTCGCGCACCAGGCAGACGACATCCGCGCCAGCGTCGACCAATCGAGCGACGAGCCAGCCGCCCAGCAGGCCCGTCGCCCCGGTGACGAGCGTCGGGCGATCGCGCCAGAAGGCGCCGCCGGCGGCCTGCGCGGTCACATGGTCACCTTTCGGCACGTGAATCCCTCGGCTAGGCCGCTGGGCGAGGCACACTCGATCCCCCGCATCCTGAGCGTCGCCCTGAACAGATCCTCGCTGAACCAGCGGCGATCACGCTGGGTGGGGAAGGCGGTCAGCAGGTGCTGCACCTTGCGGTCCGCCAGGTCCGGGCTCACCGTCACGAAGAGATTCGGCTGTCCAAGGTCGCCCTCGTACTTGGGGATCTCGTACTCGAGGATCATCGCCGATCGGAAGGTCTGCCACGTCAGCTCGGCGATGAGCCGGTGGTCCTGATGGGCGTCCTCAAGCCGATGGGTCAGGATGAGATCAGGCTCGAACGATCCCCTGATCGCCTCGAACGCCTCCTTGATTGACGCGCCGTCGTACGGGAAGAAGCCATCGCGGTAGCCGTGGAGGGTGAGGGCTACGCGGGCCGGGTCGCCCACGAGGTCGTCCGCGCTCCTCCGCGCCTCGTCGGCCCTGGCATCCTCGCCGGAAAAGACCACCCAGCGGAGCCGGGCCGACGGGTGATCGGCCACCAGCCTCATGAGCGTCGCCCCACAGCCGATCTCGATGTCGTCGGGATGGGCCCCCAGCACCAGGAGACGGTACGGATCGTCGCGTTCGGGGAGCACGGTCAACATGGCCTAGCCCGCCTCATCCGGAATGCCGCTGCCACACGGCCCACGGCGGTGAGCCGGTCTCGTTCTGCTCTTCGAGGGTCCGCATGTCCTTGATCGTGTCGAGCGGCGCCCAAAATCCGGTGTACGGGTAGCTGATCAGCCGGTCCTCAGCCGCCAGGCGCGCGAAGGGCTCCATGACCAGCTCCTCGCCCGGCCGGATGTAGTCGAAGATCTCATGGCGCAGGATGAAATAGCCGCCGTTGATCCAGAGGTTTGCGCTCGTGACGTCCTCCACGCCGGCGACCCGCCGCTCGTCGCGCATCCGCACGATGTGGAAGGAATAGTTCGTTGGCCGAATCGACAGGAAGGCGGCGATCGCGTCGCCATTCGCGAAGTCGTCGACGAGGTCGTTGAGCGGCGCATCGGTAAGGACGTCGGCGTAATTGGCGAGAAAGACGTCGTCTCCGCCGAGATGCGGCCGGATGGCGCAGAGTCGCTCGGCCAGCGTGGCATTGAGGCCGGTGTCGACGAAGCTGATCTCCCAGTCGTCCATGTCACGCCCGAGCAGCTCGACCTTCCGGTCGCTGCCGTTCAGGACGAAGTCGTTGCTGAGCGCCTCCTCGTAGTCGAGGAAGTAGCGCTTGATCACGTCGGCCTTATATCCGAGGCAGAGAATGAACTCGCGGTGGCCGTAATGGGCGTAGTAGCGCATGACGTGCCACAGGATCGGCCGGTAGCCGATGGTGACCATCGGCTTTGGCACCGTCTCGCTGTGCTCGCGCAGGCGGATGCCCCGCCCGCCGCAGAACAGCACGACCTTCATCGGGCCGGGCGGCAACGGGCTGAAGCGCCGAAGGCGACGTCCACCGCGCGATGATTGCATGCCCGACGGGCCAGATCATCTGCCCTCGTCCAGATCATCTGCCCTCGTGGCGTATAGTCAGGTTTCGAGCGGCGGCGTGGTAGCCGCGACTGGCACCCATTCAAACGCCGCCAGGAGGCTGCCACCAGCGTGGATCTCCGTCGCCAGCTGCATATCGTTCGTACGCGCCTCTGGCTCATCCTCCTGGTGACGATTGCCTTCGGGGGAGCTGGCCTCCTGGCAGCCACGCTCGCGCCCAGGCAGTACGAGGCGCGGGCCACCATTCTCATCGGCCAGTCGCTGTCGTCGGTCAATCCCGACTACAACCAGCTGCTGACATCGCAGCGGCTGACGCTGACCTATGCCAGCCTCGCGACGCGGCGTCCAATCCTCGACGCGGTTATCTCGACCCTCGGGCTCAAGACGACGGCGGACGACCTTCTGCCCCGGATCGACGCCGAGCCGTCACAGACGACCGCATTCCTGACGATCGTCGTGCGGGGCCGCGATGCCGCCGAGACAGCCGCGATCGCGAACGAGGTTGCGAACCAGGTGATCGCCGCGTCGCCCACGGTCTCGGGTCAGCAAGTCGACTTCGCGAAAGCCATCGACGAAGACCTGCAGGCAACGCGGACGGAGATCGAATCCGCCAGCAAAGAGGCCGCGCGACTGCAGGCGATCACTTCGCCCACCCCGCGGGATCAAGCCGACCTCTTCGCTCTGCAGGACCGCTTGGCGAGCCTCCGGTCGACGTACGCTTCCCTGCTTGGATTCCAGTCGACGACCGCATCGAACCTCCTGACGCTCATCGAGCCGGCCGTCGCGCCGACGTCACCCTCCGCGCCCAGCCGCTTCCTGTTGACGATCCTGGCCGGCATCCTCGGACTGCTCCTGGCGACCGCGATCTTGTTCGCCGCGGAGTACCTCAATGATTCGCTGAAGCGGCCGGAGGACGTAGAAGAGGTGCTGGGCCTGCCAACGCTCGGTTCGATCGGACGGCTGCGGGGCGATCGGAGCGTCAACGAGGTCTATCGGTTGGTGACCCTCGTCAATCCGCGTTCGCCGGCGGCCGAGGCCTACCGGTCGATCCGCGCGAACGTCGACTTCACGAGCGTCGACAGACCGATTCGGACGCTCCTCGTCGCAAGCGCGACGGCTTCGGAAGGAAAGACGGTCACGGCCGGAAACCTGGCGCTGGTCTTCGCGCAGGCGGGCCGGCGCGTGCTCCTCATCGACGCCGACCTCCGGCGCCCGGGCGTGCACACGATCTTTCGCGCAACGAACGCACGCGGTGTCACGAGCCTTGTGCTCGATCCCAACCTCGACCCCGCTCGCGTCGTTCAGATGACCGAGCAGGGCCACCTCACGATCCTGACGAGTGGTCCGCTCCCGCCAAACCCCGCCGAGATTCTCGGTTCGCACCGCTTTGGCGCGATCCTCGAACAGCTCGCAGCCGACTTCGATCTGATCGTGATCGACACTCCGCCTCTCCAGGCTGTCGCCGATGCCGCCATCCTCAGCGCCCGCGTCGATGGGACCATCATCGTCGTCGATGCCGGCAAGAGTCGACGCGAATCCGTGGTCCGGGCTCGGGACACGCTGGTCCGGGCGGGCGCGCAGATCCTGGGCGTGGTCCTCAACCGCGTGGCGCGCGACGTCGACGGGGCTGCCTACATCACCTACGCGGCGGCGGCGCCCGACGAGGACCGCGCGACTTCGTCGAAGCCGGGGTGAGCGCACCCTCTCACGACGTCACCGATGGGCCGTAGGTCCTCCGGCATGAGCACGCTGACCCTCACCCCGACGACGTCCGTCGAGGCAGCCAAGGTCACGGTCGCAGGGGCCGGCTTCGGGAAGCGGCGGACCGTCTACCTGTCGATCGACGGCGGGGCAGAGCAGACCTTCAGGTCGGGCAGGACCGGCAAGTTCACCCGCGTGATCCCCGCCCCGCGTGGCGCGGGCCGTCACGCCGTCAGTGCGCGGGACACCCTGGGCACGACGGCAGAAGCGACGCTCACCGTCACGCCGATCGTGGCGCCGCCGAGTCCCCCGCCAACTCCGCCGGCAGGCCGTGTCGATGCCGCGCTGACCACCCGGTCGGTGGCCGCGCCTGTCGCCGCAACAACCGGCCGGCCGAGCGTCGAGGAAGGCGCGCCCACATCCCCGCTAACCCCTGTCCTCGTGGCCGCGGCGCTCGCCGGCCTGCTGGTCGGCAGCATGGCGCTCCACGTGCAGGCACTCGTGCTCGCGTCGTCAGCCGCGATCCTGTTAACAGCCGTCGTCGCGCCGTACACCGGCCTCTTGATCGCGGCCCTCACGGCAACCCTGCGGCCGCCTGATGGCGTGCCCACACCCGGTCTGCCGATCCTCCTGGCAGGCGCGATCCTCCTCGGCTGGGTGTACCGGCTGCCGATCGACCGACCGCGGCTGCGGATCACGCTGCCCCTGGCGCTGCTCGGTGCATACGAGCTCTACAGCTTCGCACAGCAGCTGCCCGAGCTCGCCGGTGGCTACTCCGGCGACGTCGGCCACCTGGTCGGCTATCAATTTCTCCAGATGTCGGGTGGCTTCGGCCTGATCCTCGCCGCGGCATTGGTGCTCCCGGATCGTGATCCGCGAGCAGTCATTGGGGCCGTGATCGCGTCCGCCGTCCTCGCCGCCGTGCTCGGGATCATCAGCGATGTCTCGGTCAGCCTGCCTCCTCTGCTCGTCGGGCTCGTGGCCGACAACGAGTTCGGCGTCCGCGCCGTGGGGACGTTCGGCAACCCGAACTACTTCGGTTTCGTCGAGGCGCTGGCCACCACGGCCGCCCTGGCCTGGTGCGCCGTCACCAGGTCACCGCGCCTGCGCGCGGGGCTGCTGCTCGCGGCGGGCGTCTGCGTCGGTGCGCTCGTGTTCACGCTGTCACGTGGCGGGATCATCACGCTGCTCGCCGGCACCTCGCTGCTCGCCTTCATCCGGTTCCGGGTCGCCGGCGTCGTCGCCATCGCCACGATCCTCCTCGCCTTCGTCCTCGTGTACCCGGTGCTTTCCAACTATCGGCTCGCATCCGCTGGCGATTCGCCGTCCGCTGAAGCGCTGCAGCAGGCGGCCGAGAGCGATCGGGAGCGAGCGGCCACCGTCCTCGCGGGCCCACAGGTCTGGGCGACATCGCCGCTGTTCGGGGTCGGCTTCGGTCATTACTCCTTCGTCAGTGCCAGGTTTTCCGGCAACCTGGGCGCGACCTTCTCGCACAACTGGTACGTCAACGTCCTTGCCGAGCAGGGCCTGGTGGGCGCGGCGCTCTGGCTACCCGCACTGCTCGCGGTCGCGCTGGCGCTCCGTCGCCGACCGATCGCGCCTCGGACCGTGGGTTTCGCGGTTCTGCTCGCCTTCGCGGTCGGCTCCCTGTTCCTCGAGCCGCCGACCTCGTTCCAGGCCTCCGCCCTGCCCATCCTCGTCATCACGGCTGCCCTTGTCGCGGCCTGGGAGTCGGGCCCGCGCGGAGATGCTCCGCGCGCTGCCGAGGCCGCGTCTTGACGGCCGCCGACCATCGCGGGGCGCCCAGTTGACCGGACGGCGACGACGCCCGGGAGCCAGAGCCCCATTGCGCGTGGCACTGGTCAGCCCCAGCCTGCGCCGCGGCGGCGCGGAGCGCCAGATGCTGATCCTGGCCGGGGCGCTCCCGCGTGACGACGTCGAGCTCCGCTTTATCCTGTTGGCCGAGCGCGGGCCACTGGCAGACGAGGCCGAGGCCCTCGGCGTGCCGGTGCACGTCCTCGGGCTTCAGGCCGCGACGTGCCGGGGACTCGGCATCCGTTGTGCCCTGGCGCTGGCGCGGTCCGTCCGGTCGTACGTCCGCCTGACGCGGGACGTGGATCTCGTCGACGCGTGGCTGGTTCCGGCTCTGACGCTCGTCGGCCTTGCCCAGCCCCTCGCCCGCGTGCCAGTGTTCATGGCCGGTCGAAGATCGCTCGCGGATGTTGCCCGGCCGCGAACGGCCGCCCGCCGGCTCGTGGCAACCCTCGCAATGCGTCGCGCCGATGCCTTCGTGGCGAACTCCCAGGCCGCCGCGGACGACCTCGTCGCGGTCGATGGCATCGATCCTGCGGCCGTTCACGTCATTCGCAACGCCGTCGTGCCACCCGCCATTGACGTCCAGGCGCGAGACCGCATCCGAGCCGGCTGGGGCTTCGGGCCGGGCGACTGCGTCGTCGGCTGCGTCGGGAGCCTGCAGTCGGGCAAGGGCTGGCCCGAGCTCGTTGCGGCGGCCGCTGCCGTGTCCAAACGACGACCCGAGCTGCGAGTCGTCATCGTGGGCGATGGGCCGTTGCGCTCGGACCTCGAGCGACAGATCGCGGC
>Ga0066698_10000313_pt1 | contig 17130 bp, 11 predicted proteins | sample GraSoiAngelo_147_FD_66457 | JGI IMG/M metagenome (GOLD analysis project Ga0066698, IMG submission 66457) | Grasslands soil microbial communities from the Angelo Coastal Reserve, California, USA - 14_1009_05_40cm | ecosystem: Environmental > Terrestrial > Soil > Grasslands | place: USA... | reverse complement strand
GCTGACGCCGCTGGCGATCGATCCGGGACACCCGTTCCCGCATGTGAACAACAAGAGCCTCAACATCGCGCTCGTAGTGGAGCGGAAGAGCAGCCGCCTGCCGCGGCGCCACTTCGGGGTGGTGCAGGTGCCCGCCGTGCTCGATCGCATCGTCATCGTTTCCACGCATGCCGACGCCGCCGTGCGCTTCGTGCTCCTCGAGGATATCATCGCGCGCCACCTGCGGGAGCTGTTCGGAGGGCTGCGCGTGGTGAGCCACACGGTCTTCCGCATCACGCGGAACACCGAACTCACGATCGAGGAGGACGAGGCCGAAGACCTCCTGGAAACGATCGAAGAGAGCCTGCGCCAGCGGGTGCGGAGCGATCCGGTCCGCCTGGAGATCCTGGCGGACGCGGACGCCGCGCTCAGCGAGATGCTCACGGAAGCACACGACCTCGATCCGCGCGACGTATACCGGGTGCCCGGTCCCGTCGACCTGACCGCCCTGATGGCGCTACACCGGGTCGACGGCTTCGCGGCCCTCCGGGACGAGCCTCTGGTGCCGCGCGTGCCACCGGCCTTCGCGCAGGGGCGCCCGGTGTTCGACGTCATCCGGTCCCAGGACGTCCTGGTTCACCTACCCTATGAGTCGTTCGGATGCGTGTCGGAATTCATCGAGCGGGCAGCCGACGATCCGCAGGTCCTCGCCATCAAGCAGACCCTGTACCGCACCAGCGGGGCGAGCCCGATCGTCGCGGCCCTGGCGCGCGCCGCCCAGAACGGGAAGGAAGTGACCGCGCTCGTGGAACTCAAAGCGCGGATGGATGAACAGAACAACATCGCGTGGGCGCGCACCCTCGAGCGGGCGGGAGTCCACGTGGTCTACGGTATCGTGGGCCTGAAGACGCACTGCAAGGCCGCCCTCGTCGTGCGGCGCGAGGCGGACGGTATCCGCCGGTACGTGCACCTCGCCACGGGGAACTACAATCCGTCGACGGCGCGCATCTACACCGACCTCGGCCTGTTCAGCGCAAACGCGGATCTCGGCGAGGACACGAGCGCCCTGTTCAACCTGCTCACGGGATACGCCGAGGGCTACCGCTGGAAAAAGCTCGGCGTCGCGCCACTCGACATGCGGGAGCGCGTGATCGCGCTGATCGAGCGCGAGCAGCGGAACGCGCGCGATGGACGGGCGGCCCGCATCATCGTGAAGATGAATGCCCTGGTGGAATGCTCGGTGATCGATGCCCTGTACCGCGCCTCGCAGGCCGGCGTCGAGATCGACCTCGTGATCCGGGGCATCTGCTGCCTGCGGCCGGGCCTCCCCGACGTTTCCGAGCGCATCCGGGTGACGAGCATCGTCGATAAGTTTCTTGAGCACAGTCGCATCTTCTACTTCGAGAACGCGGGCCGCCCCGAAGTGCTCCTGGGCAGCGCCGACTGGATGCCGCGCAACTTCTGGCGCCGGATCGAAACCGTGTTTCCGATCGAGGACCCCGCGCTGCAGGCGCGTATCGTCAACGACATCCTGCCCTTGGTCCTCGGCGACACCGTGAAGGCGCGGGAGCTCCGCTCCGACGGGACGTACCGCCGTCGCCGGCCGGCGGACGGCGAAGCGCCGGTCCGCTCCCAGGTCGCCCTGCAGCACCTGGCCCGTGAAGCGGCGCGCGAGACGACCGAGACTCGCCCGCCGTTCACGCCGATCGTCCGCCGACCGCGCCCCGGCACGCCGCAGGGCGTGCCCGCCGGTGGCTCGGGCTAAGGGGAGCAGCGTGCGCCTGCTCGTGGTGCGCCACGCGATCGCCGAAGACCGGGCGGAGTTTGCCACCCGTCACAAGGACGACGCCGCTCGCCCCCTGACCCCTGACGGGCGGCGCAAGATGGAGCGGGCCGCCGTGGGCCTGCGGGAGCTGGTGCCTCAGATCGACCTTCTGGCTGCCAGCCCGCTCAAGCGCGCCCTCGAGACCGCCGAGATCCTGGCGGCGGCGTACAACGATGTCCGGGTGGAGCGGATTGCGGAGCTCGCACCGGGCGCGGGCGTGGAGCGGGTCATCGGCTGGCTCGCGGGTCAACACGCGAGGGGCACTATCGCGGCCGTCGGCCACGAGCCCGACCTGAGCCAGCTCGTCTGCGCGCTGCTCGCGGGGGCCAGCGGGCCGTTCCTGGAGCTCCGCAAGGGCGCGGCCTGTATGCTCGAGTTCTCCGGGCCCGTCGCCAAGGCGGGGGCCACGCTGGACTGGTTCCTCGGCCCGAAGCACCTGCGGCGACTCGCCAATGGTGAGTAACGCGCCGGTTGGGGGGGGAAGGTTGCTGTCGCGGGCCGCTGCGGTCGCGGCCGCGCTCCTGGGACTCACGCTGCTCGACGCAGTCCGAGAGAGCTCCGGGCGGCTCGCCGACGCCGATGACGCCGAGGCGCTACACGACTTTCGGGTGGCGCTGCGGCGACTGCGCACGCTGCTTCGCACGTTTCGCGAAGAGCTCGGCGATGCCGCGTCGAAGAAGCTGCAACGCCGGCTGCGCGGCTTGACCCGAATGACCAGCGGAGGCCGCGATGCCGAGGTGCAGCTCGCCTGGGTTCGCGCCCGGCGAGGCCAGGTCGCCCGTGGCTCGCGCGCGGGGCTGGCCTGGCTCCTCGCCCGACTCACGGCACGCCGCGACGAGGCGTACGCTGTCGTCCAGAGTGACGTGGCATCCGAGCTTCGACAGGTCGAGCGCCGCGTGCGACGCACGCTCATCGAGGTCACGGTAACCGCAGCCCCTCACGGAACGCTGTTTGCCCCGACCGCGGCCCGCGTGGTGCGGGCGGAGGCCACGGCACTGAACCACGCGCTGGCCGCTGCCCGGTCGCCCCACGACCAGGAGGCCGTGCACGCCACGCGTATCGTCGTGAAGCGGCTGCGCTACGTGCTCGAATGGCTGGCCAGCGACGTGTCCCAGGCGACCCCCATCATCGCGCGACTCCGCGGCTTGCAGGACGTGCTGGGCGAGCTGCACGACCTGCACGTGTTCATCGGGGAGCTGGGTGATGCGGTCGCCGATGCAGCCGCGGAGCGCGCCCGCGCTCTGCACGCGCGAGCAATGCGGAGCTCGCGGCGGCCCGCCGCCAGGCGGCGCCGAGCCCCGACCCCGGGAAGTGCCGGCCTGCTCGCCCTGGCACGTCTCGCCAGCGATGAGGAGGAACGGCTCGGGCAGCGCCTGGCCGCGGAGCTGGACACGGCGGGGACTCGAGCGCTCGAAACCGATCTCATGACACTGGCCGACGATCTCGTCACGGCGCCGCCGGCGCCACCCAAGCGTTCACCGCGTCGCTTGCGGCTGCGGCATGGTGGCCAGGCCACGGTGTAGCGAGGCCTAGGCCGTGTCGGGGCTGAGCAAGCGCTCCTGAGAGTCGCGTCGGTCAGAGCCGGGGGCGGGGGTGCGACGCCGATAGCTCCCGTCAGCTTCGAGCTCCCATGCCGTCGGGTCGTCGAGCGCGGTCTCCAGGATTCGGTCGAGCCGACTGCGACTCGCGGCGTCGCCCACCGGCGTCACCACCTCTACCCGGTGCCGCAGGTTGCGCGGGCGCCAGTCGGGGGAACCGATGTAGTACTCGGCGTCGCCGCCGTTCGCGAAATGGGAGATGCGTGAGTGTTCCAGAAAGCGTCCCAACACACTCACGACGCGGATCCGCTCCGACAGGTCGACCACGCCGGGTCGCAGGGTACAGATTCCCCGGACGATGAGCGCTATGTCGACACCAGCTCGGGACGCGCCGTACAGCGCCTCGATGATCTCGGGATCGGCGAGGCCGTTGAGCTTCGCCCGTATGCGAGCCTCACGGCCCGCCTTCGCGTGGTCGGCCTCGCGGGCGATGAGGTCGAGCAGCCGTTGGGCGAGGTACTTGGGCGAGACGAGAATCCGACGGAACGCGGCCTGCGGGGGTCGGGAGGACCCCGATAGCTCGTTGAACAAGTCGTTCACATCGGCGCCCAATGCCGGGTCTGCCGAGAGCAGGCCCAGATCGGTATAGATCGCGGCCGTGGCGGCATTGTAATTCCCAGTGCCGATGTGCACGTAGCGGCGCATGCCACCGGGCTCGCGCCGCACCACGAGAGCCGTCTTGGCGTGCGTCTTGAGCTCTACGAGACCGTATACGACACGGATGCCGGCCTGCTCGAGCTTTCGGGCCCAGTCGATGTTGCGCTCTTCGTCGAACCGCGCCTTCAGCTCGACGAACACGAACACTTCCTTGCCGCGTTCCGCCGCGCGCACCAGCGCGTCGACGATCGCGGAACGTCCTCCGGCCCGGTACAGCGTCTGCTTGATGGCGACCACGTCGGGGTCGTCGGCGGCCTCGACCAGGAGGCGTTGCACGGTCGTCTCGAACGAGTCGTACGGGTGATGCACCAGTACGTCGCGCTCGGCGAGGACCGCGAAGATCGAGCGTTCCGGGTCGATGGGTGTGTCGGCCTGGTACGGCGCGTAGTCGAGCGCGGGCAGCGGCAGGCGCGCGAGCTCGCGCAGCCCGCCGAAGTCGACGAAGCCAGGCGCCTGGTACAGGTCGTCCGCGCCGAGCAAGCCGGCGGGAGTCGCCTCCTCGAACTGCAGCTCGCGGAGCAACAGCTCTCGCACCGACGCCGGCATGTCCGCCGCCACCTCGACGCGCACGGCCGCGCTATAGGGACGGCGCTTCGTCTCCTCTTCGATGGCCTGCAGCAGGCTCGTGGCATGCTGTTCGTCGAGCTCCAGATCCGCGCCGCGCGTGACGCGGAACGCGTACGCTTCTTCTGCGACCCTCCCCGGGTACACGTGGTGCAGATTCGCGCGGATGAGCTCCTCCACGGGGACGAACCCGGTGCCGTCCTCGAGCGGCACGAATCGCGAGGCCGTGTCGGGCACCTTCACGTAGGCGAAGTGAGTCGGTCCTCCGCGGGAATCGCGCACGACGACGGCGAGCGACAGGCGCAGGTTGGGGATCAGGGGGAAGGGGTGTCCCGGCGCGCGAGTCAGGGCCTGCGGCGTCATCGACGGGAAGATCTGCTCCGTGAACACGCGATTCAGAGATTGCTGCTGCGCGGTGGCCAGGTCGGCCCACCGCAGGATGCGTATCCCGTGCGCGGCGAGCGCGGGACGACAGCCCTCCTCGAAGCAGCGACCCTGGCGCTCGAGCAGCGCGCGCACCCGGATCGCGACGGCCTGGAGGTCCGCTTCCCCGGCCCCCTCCGCCACCGCGCGTTTCAGCGCCGCGACCCGGACCATGAAGAATTCATCCAGGTTCGCGCTGAAAATGGACAGAAACCGCAGTCGCGCCAGGAGCGGCACACCCGCGTCCTCCGCCAGCTCGACGACGCGGGCGTTGAACTGCAGCAGGCTGAGATCGGCGTTGAGGAAGTGATCAGGGCTCGGTCGCACGCCGTCGGCGGCCGGGAGCCGCAGGGCGACGTCCGACAGACGCACCCGACGGCCGCCCGACGCTCGCGACGCTTCTTCCGGCGCGACGTCGGGCACGCGCATCGTGAAGGCGTCCGACCGCGCCGCGACGGCCAGCGCGGCCAGCGTTCGCGGATCGCGCAGCCCCGGGGAGCCAGCCTCGGCGAGCAGCTGATCGAAGGGTAGCCACTCGAGGCGACCCTCGCCTCCGGCTCCGCCTCCCCGGGCCCCGGGGATGCGACGCGCCTCCCAGACCTCGAGCAGTGGTCGGGTGATGCCAGCGGGCGCCGTACCGAGAAAGCGGAGTTGCCCGTCGGCGCTGCCGAAACATGCCCGCAACAGCTCCCGGCACGCTTCTTCGCCGCTTCCCCGGCGGGTCGGCAGGCTGAGCGTGGCCGATTCGGTGAGCATGGCCACGGATGCGCCCTCGAGCGCGATCACGGCGACCTCGCGTCCGCTGCGCGCGGCGCGTGCGAACCCCTCCGCTTCCAAGTCGCGGAGCAGCTTCTCGGCACGGTCCTGCTTCCCAACGAGCAGCGGCCGCAGCCCGTACCGCTCCTGAAGCGCCTGCGCGACGCGCTCGAGCGGGGGCCGTCCGCCCGCCACCTCTCGGACCTTCAGTTCTTGAAACGTCTGCGCGAACTGTTGGCTTCGCACCGTGACGACGTCGTACACGATTTCGTAACGCGCCCGGCGGAACCACCGGGGTTCGGTGCGCCGCACGCGTCGCTCGGTTTCGAACTGAATGCGGGGCAAGAGCTGGCCCGGCTCGATCAGCGCCCGGAGCCGCCGCGCTGGGTCCGAGCTGCCCGCGAGCGCCTGTTCGCCTTCGAGCTCGGGAACGTCCGCCGCGAAGGTCTGCGGCAGCGCGAGCTGCGTTCCCCCTTCCCACCGGCCCGCGGACCGCAGGGTGAGGATGCGTCGGTCATCCAGCCGGGTGCGGAACCTGCAGCTAATGCCGCGCCGCCGCAGGGCCCAGTCCGCCGAATCGAAGTAGATGTCGCGGTGGAACCACTGCTCCAGGCGGCCGGAGCGGATGCCGAGCGGGAGGGCGTCCGTCACCATGCGGTTGAGCAGCTCCAGCGTTGGTACGTCGGCCCTCCACTCGGCCGGCATGATCAGTACGCGAACCCCGCCCGCACGTACACCCGCGTTCCCTCGACGCTGTGCGCCGCGGCCACCGACACCAGGTTCGCCCGACTCAGGAAGGAGAGCCACAGCCCCCCTCCGACGCCGGTGTGCCATCGGTCTGATGATTGCCCGGCGAGGTACACGCGCCCGACGTCGCCGAGCCCGAAGAGGCCGATCTCGCCGGGGACGAGCACGGAGAATCGCGCGACTACGAAGCGAAGCTCCGCGTTGCCGTACGCGGCCGCATCCCCGGAGAAGCGGTGCTCCACGAAGCCCCGGACCGTCGTCAAGCCGCCGATATATGCCGCTTCGTGAAAGGGATAGGAGCCCCACACCTTCTTGCCGGCCACGCGCACGGCGAGTGTCGGCTGCAGCGGGATCGGGAACGTGAGATACGAGCTCGCCTGGGCGTGCGCCTCGCCGAAGGCAGAGGTGACGGCGAGCGCCTGTGGGTACCAGCTGCCGCCCAGACCGAGTGAGATCCCGCGCGTCGCGGCGCGCGGCCGGTCCCGCGTATCGACGTCGAAGGCCGCCGCCGCGCCGACCTGCGCAAAGTCCTGGACGCCGTAGGGCCGGACCGAGTCGATCAGCGTCCCACTCTGAAGCTCGGTGTGAGCGAACTTGAACAGCGGGCCGACGGAGAGGTCGACCGCCCGCGAGAGGGAGAACTTGAGCGCGGGTGCGACGAGATACTGCTGCTGCTTGACCTTGTAGAAATCGGTCGATCCCGTGTCGACCGTCTCGTTGCCGAAGCCGTAGAAGCGCAGGACCTCGATTCCAGACGCGCGCACGTGGAGCGTCACCACCGTGGGAGGCACGATGCCGTGGAACTCACCCGTCAGCTCGGCCCGGCCCGTCTGCGCCGCCGTCGCATAGCCCGCGCGCACCAGCACGTGCGAATTGTACGGCAGCCGCCGGAAGTCGTACCCGGTCCCGTAGGCGCCCGCACCCACGAACAGCCCGAGGTCCGGAGCGTAGCCGGCCCACGTGACCGGCACCCAGCGTGAGCCCCAATCGCGCGGGCGCCCGAGGGTCGAGGTATCGCGCGGGGGCTCGTCATAGTGGCTGCGATCCACCGATGTCCCCGGACCCGTGACGAACTGGTTGGTCCCGCGGTCGTCGTAAAACTGGGTCGGTCCGGCTCGCGAAGAGTCCATCAACTGGTCGTTCCCCCCGCCACCGATCACCCGCAGCAGAGGCCCACCTCCCGATTCCTTAGCACCGCGGACGATGACCCGGTCGTCGCCGCCGTGCATGTACAAGCGGATCTCCGCGGTTTCGCGGTGGTCGAACGTCCGCTGGAAGAACGGCGCTCCGCCGGAGCGAGGTGACAACCGGACGGCGATGCGTCCGCCGGGCAGGCGCTCGATCTCCGCCAGCTCAGGGTTATCCGTGGCATGCACGTCCACGACGCCGGAGAGCAGCGCGTAGTAACGCTCCGTGATCTGCGGCAGGTGGTCCCGGCGTTTGCGAAGCGCGCGCACCAGGTCTGCGCCGCTCTTGGGGTAATACTCCGGAGGCAGGCGCCGCACGGCCGCATTGATCACCGAGTCGGTGAGTCGCGCCTGGATCGCCTTGGCCACCGAGTCCCAGACCGGCTTCTCGAGATCCACGAGCAGCCGCCGATCGGGCACCTGGCCGGCGAACGTGAGGCGCCAGATGCTGGGGTAATCGTCGCCGAAGCCGACCACCTGCGGCCAGGAGTAGCCCGCCAGCGCTACCAGCAGGCCGTCCAGCCGGGCGAACGCCTGGTCGCGGTCGCGCGGGATGGGCCGCCACCAGTGGATATCACCCACATCGAATCGGGCCCAGCGCCACTGGTCCTGGTGGCGATCCCAATCTCCGATGAAAACGTCCATCAGCCGCGCGGCCAGGAAGGCGCGGGAATCGACCCGGTTGCGCGCATCGCGCTCGAGGTACTCGAACAGCTTTTTCGTCCCCGCCAGGTCGACCGCGCCGGCGAAGCCCACGTCGTTGTCGGGGGGCTCGGTGGGGCGCTCCTCGATCATTCCGAGCAGGAAGCCTGGTCGGACACAGTCGAACCCAGCCAGCCGCGCGTCCGCCGAGGGCAGCTCCGTGAGCTGCGGTTCGGCGTGGAGGACGCCCGTCGCCCCGAGCAGCGGGGCGACCACGAGCGGGGCGCCGGGATGCGCGGAGCTGATCTGGTCCTGAATCACGTCCTTGGCGAACGTCGCACGCAGCTCAGGGGGCAGGGCGAGCGTGGGATCCTTGTCAATGGACCGGAACACGTACTGACGGCCGTCGGCGCCCAGGAGCCGGAGTACCTTGGTCTGGCGACGCCCGCCGCAGCCGGTCGGTGTCAGCCCGCCGGCGAAGCGTGAGAGATCGAGCTGCTCGACCTCGACCGAGGTGGCCCACAGGTCGCGGTAGTGCGTGCCCAGGAGCCAGCGATGGAACCACCCAGCCTTGTAATGCACGCCGGCGACGGCCGTCGTCCGCGTCGGCCGGGCGGCGGCGGGAACGGGGGAGGAGGCCGGCTGCTGCGCGTCCGCCGTTCGGAGCGTGAGCGCACCCACGAGACCGCAGGCCAGCCCGACCCGCCACGCGCGCGTCATTCGAGCCACAGCGCGTACGCTTCGGCCGCGCCGCCCGATCGATCGACAATGGTGACGGCGAGCCGGGCTCGACGATCGCGGAGGAACTCAACCTGCATGAATCCACTGGCGCTACGCGCGAAACGCGTACTGTCGAGGGTGGCCACGTGGCCCAGGTGCCCGAAGATCCCGCCGCCGCTGACGAGCTCGTAACGGGCGCTCGTCCCCCGGATGACCTGCTGTGCGTGGTCGTGCCCCGCCGCGTAGATCAGAGGACGCGACCCGCTGAACGCACTGTCGAACGCGACCAGCATGCGACCATACTCGGCGCTGGACACGTCCTGGCTCGAGATCCCGCTCTCGCGCGCGATCGGGTAGACAGAGCCGATCACGGGCAGGGGAATCCAGAGCCACGACTCCAGATTCCGCAACGGAAAGATGTGATCCTTCCAGCCGAAATGTCCTCCGTGCGGCCCGCCTGACGCCAGGGGGTGGTGGGCGACGACCACCACGGCCCGGCCGTCCGCGGTAGCGAGCGCGCTCCGGAGCGAGTCAACGACCGCGGCCTCCGAGCGGGCGGCGCACGTGGAGCTCGGACCCGCGGGCTTGGGTCCATCCTGCAGCCACCATTGCGTATCGAGTGCCACGAGCCGCACGACCGACCCGACGTCGACGAGCGCCGGCCCGGGGCAGCCGCCGCTGGGGAGGAGGGCTGCTCCTCCCCCCCCCCCAACGCCCTCCGCGGCGATGAACCGTTCCTGGCGCCGGATGGCATCCCACCCATCGGGTCCCATGCCCGCCCAGTCGTGATTACCCGGGACAAATACTCCGCGGGCGCTGCTGGCTCGCAACAGCTGCAGCTGCGCACGCAGGCGTCGCTCCGCGTCGAGCCGCTCCGGACTGCTGGAGTCGGGCAACCCGCGGGGATACACATTGTCCCCGAGGAAGACGACGAAGGGATGGGACGCTCGGGCGAGCGCGGCGCGCAAGGCCACGAGCACCGGGTCGGAATCCCCTACGGGCCCTCCCGCATCGCCGATGAAGAAGAGGGTCGCCGCGATCTCCGCCCGGGGCGCCGGCGGCACGGGCGCCGCCGCGGCGCTCGCTCCACGAGAAGAGCCGCACGCCGGCAGGCCGATCCACAGAGGGATCAGGATCCCGAGCCGCTGCCACGCCTGCGCCGTCACTCCGGCTTGCTCTTCTTGAGCCCCCGCAAGGAACGGTATTCCGCGGCGTCGATGGGGGGTGAGCCCCGGCTCTTCAGGGCCTCGAGGAGCGAACCCGGGAGCAGTCCTTCCTTGAGGCGAAACAGGAATTCCAGCGTCGAGCGCCCGCTTCCCGCGGGGTTGATCTCCGCGAGCCGCCAGCGAACCGCTTGCTCCTGGAGGAGTTCCTCGACGATGCGCTGAGCCCCAGCCGGCTGCGTCGTGTGCACGAGCAACACACCGTTGAAGCGCTCTTCCTTCTTCTCCTGGGCGCGCGCGGCCACATACGCCTGGAGGCGCGCAGCACGGGCCGCCACCTCCTGGAGCTCGCTGGGCGCCAGGGCCGCGAGCAGCTCTGGGTCCCCGACGAACAGCTCCGCGGACTCGCGCCGACGCGGGCCCAGCAACGCTTCGGCGGGAGGCAGCGACGGCGTTCGCGCACGCTGGTCGGCGTAGATGTTCCCCACGTTCAACCTCCAGAGCGCCAGCACCACAACGTTGAAAAGGACCGACATGACGGCCGCGACCGAGGGGGCGAAGACGCCCGCCGCGACGCCGACCGCGAGGGCCAGGAATATGTAGACGGCGTCCTTCGTGTCCTTGAGGGTGTTGCGGAACCGCACGGCGGCGACGATCGCGGCGAGCGTGAATGCGAGCGCCAGGCTGTTCTGGACCAGGATGACGGTGGCGGCCACGGTCATCGGCAGGATAATGACCGTCTGCACCACCGATTGGTCGTACCCCGAGCGTTGCTTCGTGAGCATGTAGACCTGCGCGACGGGAAGCACGAGCAGCAGGGCCGCGAGCATCGATAACAGCGTGACGACGCCCAGCTCGCCCTGCGTCAGGGTCTCCGCACCGGCGCCGGTGAACTGCTCCAGGTCCCGCCCACGACGAGCGCTTGCGACGCCGAGAACCGAGACCTCGCGGAAGCGCTCGAGCAGCTGGGGAATCTGGGGGAATATCTTGATCAGTAGCCACACGGCGAGGCCGAGGACCAGATAGTAGGCGACTAACCGGAGGTAGGGAGACCTCTGCACGAGACCAGCACTTGCCATTGGGAAATTGTAGCGCTCCCGCGAGAATCGGCCAGTGGGCGGGCGTGGGCCGCGCGCTCGCCTGCGCCGTCGCGGGTGGCTAACTTGCCGCTCATGCTCGATGTGCTCGCGTCCCTGCGTGCAAGCCTCGGAGACCGCTATGACGTGGAGCGGGAGATCGGCTCCGGCGGCATGGCCCGGGTGTTCCTGGCCGTGGAGCAGCACCCCCACCGGCGGGTGGCGATCAAGGTCCTGGACCCCGACGTCTCCACCCGCTTGCTGCGGGAGCGGTTCATCCGCGAGGTCGACCTCTCGTCGAACCTCAGCCATCCCCACATCGTCCCGATCTTCTCCGCTGGAGAGGCCGGGGGCCTGTTTTACTACGTCATGCCCTACGTCGAAGGCGAGTCGTTACGGCATCGTCTCGTGCGGGAGAAGCGGCTGCCGCTGGAAGACGCGCTTCATTTCACGCGGGACGTCGCCGATGCCCTGGGTTTCGCACACGCGCAGGGCATCATCCACCGCGATGTCAAGCCCGAGAACATCCTGCTCTCGCGCGATCATGCGATCGTCGCGGACTTCGGGATTGCGCGAGCGATCAGCGCCGCCGGCAGCCTCACCCTGACGCAAGCGGGACAGTCGATCGGCTCCCCCGGCTACATGAGCCCGGAGCAGGCGATGGCCCTGACCAATCTCGATGCACGGACGGACATCTACAGTCTCGGCTGCGTGCTGTTCGAGATGCTGGCGGGGGAGGCTCCGATAGCCAGCATGACCGAACGAAAGGTGCACAACTGGGCGGCGCTGGAAACGGGCGGCGCCTTGCGCCACGTCGACGCCGGCATCGCCCGGGCGGTGAAGCATGCCATCTCCAAGGCGCTCGCGCCGCTGCCCGACGACCGCTTCCCGACCGCGGCGGAGTTCGCCGCCGCCCTTGGCGGGCCGCCGCATCGGATCAGTACGCCCAGCCGCGGCGTGCTCACAAGCCGGAGGGGCCGGCGCGCGGCGTTCGTGCTGGGCGTTGTTGCGGCATTGGTCGGCGTGGGGGTGGCGGTCCATTTTGCCCGGGCGCGCGGCTCGCGCCTCAACGAGCGCCGCGTGGTCGTCGCCGTGATCGAGAATCATACCGGAGACCTTGCGCTCGACAACATCGGGCACATGGCGGCCGATTGGGTGACCCAGGGGCTCGCCCAAACGGGCCTCGTCGAGGTGGTGCCGTCGGTGTCGGTGATGAGCTCCACACGCGCACCAAGCGGGCACACCGCCGGTCACCTCGACGCCGTGGGAATCCGGAGTTTGGGGCGCGAGACGGGCGCCGGGACGGTGGTGTCGGGCGCTTATTACCGCCAGGCCGACAGCATCCGGTTTCAGGTCCAGATCTCCACTGCCAGCGACGGCACGGTGTTGCGCGCCCTGGACCCGGTGGCGGGGCCGATCTCGCAACCGCTCGTCGCCGTGGAGGCCTTGCGGCAGAGGGTGATGGCGGCGCTGGCGACGCTCTTCGACTCGCGGCTGAGTTTCTGGGCCAGGACCGCGGGCCAGCCTCCGAGCTACGCGGCGTATCAGGAGTTCATCCAGGGGCTCGACCGGATGGTACAGTGGGACTCCCGCGGCGCCATCAGCCACTTCAGGCTCGCCGCGCGGGAGGACACGACGTTCAAGCTGCCGTTGGTCTTCGCGGCGCACGAGCACATGGACCTGGGTGAGTTTGCCACGGCGGACTCGATCGCGCACGCGGTCGAACGGTCGCCGGGCCCCCTATCACCGCTCGACCGGCACTATCTCACGTGGGTGCTGGCGGAGACGCGGGGGGACCGGCAGCGAGCGCTCGACACAGCGCGGGAGATGGCCGCTCTCGCGCCGAACTCCGAGACGCTGTGGCTGGTCGCGCAGTGCGCCCTCGCGCTCAACCGCCCGCACGAGATGGCGGACGCCCTCACGACGCTCGGGCCGGACCGCGGCCTGTTTCGCGGCTGGTCAGTTTACTGGTTCTACCTGGCGTTCGCTCACCACCTGATGGGCGATTACCGCCGCGAGCTGAAGGACGCCCTCGAAGGCCGGCGCCGCCACCCTGATGAGCTCACCGTGCTTGCGGCGGAAGTACGGGCGCTCGCCGCCCTGGGTCGCGCCGCCGATATCACTGAGCGGTTGACCGAGGCGCCAAGTCTCCCGCCACAGCCGGGGTGGTCGCCGGCCGACATCGCGTTGCTCGCCGCGTTCGAGCTGGCGGCACACGATCACCGGACGGAGGCGCCCGCGGCGAGTCTGTGGGCCGTACGCTGGCTGGAGGGCAGGCCGGCTGCGGAGGGGCGGTCGGTAGCCAACCGGTTCCGTCTCGCCATCGCCCACTATCTCAGCGGTGACCTGCCGGCGACGCGCCGGTTGCTCGAGGGACTCGTGGCCGAGCGGGCAGTCGAGGGAAGCGATTCCGCCAGCCTGCGCTGGTTCTCCGCTATCACCGGTGACATGCCCGATCATTTGACGTTCTTAGGTTTTCTCGGCGTGGTTACGGCGCGGGAGGGCAAGCGCGCTGACGCCCTCAGCATCGACCGGGAGCTCCAGACGATGAGCCCGCGCTATCGCTACGGCCGGCACACCATGTGGCGGGCGCGGATCAATGCTGTGGTCGGCGAGCGCGATGCCGCTGTGGCGCTGATACAGGAAGCGTTCGCCGAGGGGTACCCGCGGGGGGGAGTGATGCACCTCTACCCGTCGCTCGCGTCGCTGCGGAGCGACGCGTCGTTCCAGGAGCTGCTCCGGCCGAAGGAATGACGGGAGGACCGGCTTAGGCTGCGGCCGCTGCAGCCCAAATCGGGCACGGCAGCATGTTTCAGAGGAGCAACGAAGCATGAATAGCCGCATATAGCTGAGGCCGTTCGATGGGGACGGCGGGTCGTTGGCAATGCGGCGCTGTCTGATTATTGGTTAGGCAGCCCAGACGAGTCTCAGGCCTAGAACGAGGAAGGCCACGTGGAACCAACTGTCTCGCTCGTCGAACTCGTCGGACTCATAATAGTCGTGGGGACCGCTGCTTTCACGATTGTCAAGGTCGCTCGTCTGTGGACCAGTCGTCCACAATCACCATCGGCCGACGTCACAGCGCGGCTCGAGGCCCTTGAACGTAGTGTCCAGCAGCTCCAACAGGAGCAAACAGAAACACAGGAGCGGCTCGACTTCGCAGAGCGTTTACTCAGCAAGGCACGGGAAGAGCGGCGGATTAGCGGCTAGAGACCACTTCACTGACTGCGCTGCCTAACAAGCGCTTGACGCTGGCGGGGGCCGGCTTTCAAGGAAAGCGGACGTTCGTGCACCAGCCAGCTGATACCGCAGGAGCGAGCCGCTTACGCCCGCCGGCGCTCGCCCCGCAGCTTAAGCGCGATCCGTTAGGCGGCGCGCTCCCACCCCGCAAGCATTCTTCCGTAATGCCTTGGGCATGGTGATGCGTGGGGCGCCGAGCGCCGAGACACACGGGCGAGCTGCAGCTCGCCACGCCCCACCACCTAGGCCGCACCGATGCCACGATGCGACTTCGCTCGTCCCTAGCACCATCAGCTGCAGGAGGTTATTTGTGCGACAGACCCAACTTGCACTGGCATTGTCCACTCTCGTCCTCGTATCCGACCTCTGCGGTCAAGCTCCTCTCGATGCTGCGGTCAGGACCCTCAAGCCAGGTCAGACAGTTCGCATTCGGGCTCATGGGGGTGACAGGATCGAGTCTCGCATACTTTCGGTGCGAGCGGACTCGGCGGCATTGTCACTGGAGGGCGCGAGCACCCCGCTCGACGGCGCTGCCATAGACTCTCTTTGGGTAAGAGGACGAGCAACTGGTACCGGTGCGATCATCGGGGCGGCTGTGCTCGGGATTGCCTCGATCCCGGTCGGGCACGCACTCTGCGGGGGCTTGAGCGAGAGCGCGAGTTCGTGCGGCGGCAGTGATGTGACCGTACCGTCTTTCCTGGTAGGAGCAGCTGGAGGCGCGCTTATCGGAGCAGCAATCGGCGCTGGAATCCCGAAATGGGGACTTCGTTACGCACGGGCCGCTCCTGTGCAAGGCGCCCTGCGACGTCTACGCCAGGGCAGGCTGGGTCTCGGAATTGCTTACACGGTTGGTTGGTGACCGCCCTCTCCCGGGTGCGGCCTAACAAGCGCTTGAAGCTGGCGGCGCGCGAGATTGTAGATTATTGAATGATTCTTTCTTCAGCGCGCCGCAACTCAAGCGCGATCCGTTAGGCGGCAGCGAGGTATCAGATATGCCTACTTCCGAACTCGTCATCACCACGGAGCCCACGCCAGGCCAGATTCAGTATTTGGAGGATCGCATCTACGAGTTCAACTCGACCGCGACAGGCATCACAGACGGCGAGTGGCTGGCGATCTTCGTAAGAGACGAGGCAGATCGAATCGCTGCCGGGATCTGTGGGAACACGTGGGGCGGGTGCTTCGAAATTCGCCAGTTCTGGGTGGAGGAGGTCCGGCGCAAACAGGGATTGGGAACGAGGCTGCTTGAGGCAGCAGAGCACGAGGCTCGCCGGCGGGGCTGCCGGCAGATCCTCCTCATGACGTTCACGTTCCAGGCTCCGGCGTTATACGCGAAGCACGGCTTTGAGGTCGTGGCCGTGGTGGACGACCACCCGCGCGGTCATAAGAACCTGCTGCTCCGTAAGCGTCTTGGCGAATCCAGCTAACGACGCGCATCAAGGGAAACGGAGTGTTGGCGCGCCATCCATTCGTCACACCGTGTAACGTCGCGCCCGCGCCACAAGGAACGCATGGTCGGAACAGGGGGTAGCCCGAGCCGCGGACGAGACCTCGTCCGCTCATTCTCCACTGGACACGACAGTCAGGAGGCTACCATGAAGATCCGCACAGCCGTGCCGGCGCTGTCGCTGGCACTCGTGCTTGCCGCGTGCGGCGAGCCACCGCTGACATCCGGCCGGCTCGCCGGCCCGCCCCTCGCGCAGATCACGGACGGAAGCGGACTCGTACTCCACAGCGTCACGGGCCTCGCCCTACCGCTCATCGGCCGCGTGGGCGACGTCAACATCGACCAGGCAATCATCACGCACATCGACCTGGTCGAGAACGTCGTCGGGCAGATCGTCGGACTCCGGGCCAACGGAGTCCTGCAGCTCACCGGCGGCGTCCTGGGTACGGACGTCGTCACCGAGGACTTCTCGACAGAGGTCGCGGTCGCACCCTCCGACCCGCAGTGCCAGGTGCTCGCGATCAACCTCGGCCCCATCACCATCGACGCATTGGTCGCCAGCGTCGACGTGCCCGCGGCGTCCGTCGAAGCCGACGCGTCCGGAGCCGTGGGGCAGTTGTTGTGCCAGCTGACCAGTCTGCTCGGGAGCGGCGCTCCCACCTCGCAGGTGCAGGACGTCGTGAACGCGATCAACGCAGCACTGTAGCCCGAGACTCCGGCGCCCCTCAGTGTGGCGGTCTCGCCATTGTGGCGCCGGAGTCCTCTCCTCCTGCAAGGCCAGCCTTTTCATCTGCCGCTCAGCCGCCTTGCGCCACTGGGCGTTGCGCCCGCAGCTTAATCGCGATCCGTTGCGGCGAGGTTTCCAACCCAAGTCAGTATGAGAAGGCTTCTATGAGCCCAAAGAAGGACACGCCGAAGTCCGCCAAGAGCACCACCGCGACCGGCAAGACGTTCAAGGGATTCACGGACGAGGAACGCGTCGCGATGAAAGAGCGCGTCCACGAGCTGAAGGCGGACAACGCGGATGGGGAAAGCGCCGTGCGCGCGAAGATCGCCGCGATGCCCGAACGGGATCGCGCCATGGGCAAGCGGCTCCACGCTATCAT
>Ga0066698_10000311_pt1 | contig 17137 bp, 16 predicted proteins | sample GraSoiAngelo_147_FD_66457 | JGI IMG/M metagenome (GOLD analysis project Ga0066698, IMG submission 66457) | Grasslands soil microbial communities from the Angelo Coastal Reserve, California, USA - 14_1009_05_40cm | ecosystem: Environmental > Terrestrial > Soil > Grasslands | place: USA... | reverse complement strand
GACCGGAAGAAGGCGCGACCGACCGCTGAAGGTCGTCGCGGCACCGAGTGCCGCGAGCAGCGCCGCGAGACCATAGAGGCCCGGCGCCCCTAGGAGCGGAAGGCCGAGGAACGCAAGCACGCTGCCTGTGCCGGCCCCGGCGAGATCCGCTGCATAGAGGGTCCCGGCTTTTCCGGGACGTTCCCGCAGGTTGCGGACGACTATCCAGCTCGCGAAAGCGAACGGAGGGAACCCGAGGACATAGGCCGCCGTCACAGAAAGCCACAGTGCGGACGACGGATCGACATGCGCCTGAACGAACAGCGCCAGAAGAATGCTCGCCGTCGCGGCGAGACCGAGTTGGCCGAGCGAGGGCCGGCGCGACCGCGCGTCGAAGACCGCGCTCAGAGTCGCGCCCCAACCGACGCCCAGCAAGGAGACGCTGATGACCAGATACGTAAGGTGGTAGCCGAATACGGTGCTGAACAGCCGCGTCTGGGCTACCTGGAAGAGGAGTGCACCAGCCGAGACGAAGAAGATCACGGCCATCTGCGATGTCAGTCCGCGCCTGGTCGCTTCAGACGACATCCCGCGCAACGCTATCGCCCCCGTTTGAGGCGACCCTTATCAGATCGGAAGCAACCCCGCCTTGCCTTCGGCGACCTTCAACTGCCCACAGCCCGCCGCGATGTCCTGTCCCTTACTGATCCGCAGCGTCGCTGCGATCCCATGCTCCTGCAGCAACGCCGCGAAGCGCTCCATTCGCTCGACCGGCGGCCGCCGGAAACCGCCCGCGCCGGGGTTGTACGGGATGAGGTTCACGTGAGCATCCTTCGTCGGGCCGTGCCTCGTGATGAGCGCCGCGAGCTCGCGCGCGGTCTCCTCGGAGTCGTTGACGCCTGCGAGCAGCACGTATTCGAACGTGACTCGGCGCTTCGTTCGCTTCACGTATCGCGCTGCGGCCGCGAGGACTTCCTCGACGCCCCACTTCCGGTTGATCGGCATGATGCGCGCGCGCGTCGGATCGTCAGGGGCGTGGAGCGAGACGGCGAGGTTGATCGGCAGCCCTTCGCCGGCGAGCTGATCGATCCCCGTGACGACTCCGCACGTTGAGATCGTCAGCCTGCGGGGGCTGATGCCGAACGCTTCGGGATCGATGAGGGCCCGGGTCGACGCGAGCGTCGCGTCGTAGTTGTTGAACGGCTCCCCCATCCCCATGAACACGACGTGCGACACACGCTCGCCGCGCTGCGCGAGCTCGCGCTGCCAGTGGCGGACCTGGTCGACGATCTCGCCGGCTGTCAGATTCCGCACGAGCCCCATCTCACCCGTGGCGCAGAAGGCGCAGGCCATCGGGCAGCCCGCCTGCGTCGACACGCACACCGCGTTGCGGGCGCCGTGGTGCGGCATGAGCACGGTCTCGATGTGATGACCGTCGGCCAGACGCAAGAGCGCCTTTCGCGTCTCGCCGTCGGCGCTCGCGTCTTCACGCACCGGATCCACGGAAGTCCAGGAGAAGGACGCGGCGAGAGCTTCGCGGAGCTGCTTTGGCAGGTCGGTGAGCTCCGCGAACTCGGCCGCGGTCCCGTGCGTGGCGTGACGGCGGATCTGTTTCGCGCGGTACGCGGGCTCGCCGCGCTTGCGAAGCCAAGCCAGGAGCGCGGCATCGCTCACGTCGCTGATCGCCGGATGGACCCTGGTCATGCCTTCGAGCGTACCGGCGATGCTCAAGAAGGCACGCGCTCGCGCGTGGTGACATCGCGCAAGCCGCGCGCCCAATCCGCGCCCGTCATGGCGCGTTTGCCGGCCGGCTTCACTTCATCCAGGCGCAGCCAGCCCCCGCCGGCAGCGACGTGCGGAACGCCGCCCTGGATCTCGAACGTGCCGTGATCGGCGCCGCGGCGGCCGACCGCCGTCGCGCGAAGGACCCTGATGCGCTGGCCGCGGAACGTCACAAACGCGCCGGGGTCGGGCGCGAACGCGCGCACTACTCGCGAGAGCTCCTCGGCGGGGCGACTGGGGTCGAGCTCTCCCTTTCGCGGATCGAGCTTCGGCGCAAGCGTCACCTCACGGACATCCTGCGGACGGCGGACGAGCTTTCGATCGAGATAGCGCGGTAACTCTCGCTCGAGAAGCTCGGCGCCGAGCTTCGCGAGCCGTGTTTCGAGCTCGCCGCGGTTCTCGGTCGGCGCGAGCTTCGTCCGGGCCTGCGCGAGGATCGGACCCGCATCCAGGTCAGGGGTTCCCTCCATCAACGTCGCGCCCGTCTCGGAATCGCCCGCAAGGATCGCGTGCGCGATCGGAGCGGCGCCGCGCCATCGCGGGAGCAACGACGCGTGAACGTTCACGGCGCGCCCGGCCACCGCATCGAGCAGCGACTTTGGGATCCGGTTGCCATACGCCGCCCAGACGAGCAGCTCCGGACGGAGCGCGAGCAGCGCCGCGACCGCTTTCGGATCGAGCCGCTCGGGCTGGAGCACCGTGAGCCCCATCTCCCGGGCGCTCCGTTTGACGACGGGTTCGCGGACGATCCCACGAGACGCCGGGCGGTCGGGCTGCGTGACGACACCCACGACCTGGACCGTCCCCTTCTCACGCAGGCGCTCGAGCGCCTCGAGCGAGGGCACGGCGAACTCGGGAGTGCCGAGGAACAGCGCGCGCTCTGTTAGGCCGAAACCGGTTCCTCCTCCTCGGGCTCGACCGTATGGAGATCTTCGCGCGACTTCAGGCGGTCGACGTAGAGCAGGCCGTCGAGATGGTCGGTCTCGTGGAGCATGCACTGAGCGCCGAATTCGTCGCCGACGAGCGTGAAGCGCTTGCCGGCGATGTCGTTCGCCACCAGACGCGCGGCCAGCGGTCGATCGAGCACCCCGTACATCCCGCGGATCGACAGACACCCTTCGGTCGTCTCTTCCTGCTCGGGGCTGGTCCACTCGACCTTCGGCTCGATGGCGACGATCCCGGCCTCGTCCACGTCCATGATCACGACGCGGAGGGGCACCCCGATCTGCGGTGCCGCGATGCCGATGCCGTGGGCCACGACCATCGATGCGAACATCCTCGCCACGAGCGACTCGATCTCCAGGCGTGAGAGACGTGGCTTCTTGGCAGGCCCGTGCAGGACCGGATCGCCGATCTGCCGGACTTCGACGGCGTTCGCCGAGACGAACTCCCGCGCGGACCATTTGGCGCGCCGTCCGGCATCGATACGCCATGGGGCACCCTTCGTCACGCGGAGCCGCGGGGGCGGCGGCGCTTGCGGAGCCTCTGGGGGGCCCGCAGGCTGCTCAACGGGCGGGTCGGAGGGGGGCGTAGCCCCCATCGACCATGTCATCCGAGAAGTGTCACCGGGTCAATGTCGACAGTCCACTCGTCGCTCAGGCTGACGCGGTCGAGAACGACTTCGGGATGCGCACCGCGCAACACGATCTGCGCGCGGTAGCTCCCCGCCCGCTTCGCCGCGAACGCGGGTGCCGGCCCGAGCACCTCGGCGTCGGCGGCGGCGGCGTCCCGCAGCCATTCCGCGAGCTCGGCCGTTCGACGTTCGACCGTCTCGACCTTCTTCGCCTGCGTCGACAGGAGCACGAGCCGTCCGAAGGGTGGATATCCGAAACGCCGGCGCCCGGCCAGCTCGGCCTCCGCGAAGGAGAGGTAGTCGTGCGCCGCGGCGGCGAGTATCGCGTAGTGCTCGGGGAGGTACGTCTGAAGAATGCCGCGGCCGCCGGCAGCACCTCGGCCCGCTCGTCCCAGGACCTGCGTGAGCAGCTGAAAGGTACGCTCGGCCGCGGTGAAGTCCGGCAGGTTGAGCACCGTGTCGGCGTTGACGACACCGACGAGGGTCACCCGCGGCAGGTCGAAGCCCTTCGCCAGCATCTGCGTGCCAACGATCACTTGCGCATCACCCGAGCGCATCCGCTCGTAGGCGGCCGCATGCGAGCCCTTCGCGCGCACGGCGTCGCGGTCCAATCGGATGACCTTCGCCCGCGGGACCGCGGCTCGCACCTCTTCCTCCACGCGCTGCGTTCCGACGCCCAGCTGTCTGATTCGCGGACTGCCGCAGACCGGGCACCGTTCCGGGGCGCGCGCCTCACGCCGTCCGCAGCGATGACAGACCAGTGACCCGTCCACGTGATACGCGTAGGGAATGTCGCAGGCCGGACACTTCGCGACGAACCCGCAGTCGCGGCAGAGCACGACCGTCGCGAATCCCCGGCGGTTGAGATACAGGATCGCCTGCTCGCCGCTCGCGACCGTGTGCTGAAGCGCCGCGCGCAGCGCCCGCGAAAGCGTGCTGCGGTTCCCGCTTTGGAGCTCGAGCCGCAGATCGACGATGGTCGTGGGCGGCATGCCAAGCTCGCCGACCCGCTCGGGCAGCGGCAGCATCGTGAGCTCACCGCTGCGCGCGGCGTGGTACGTGGTCACGCGCGGAGTGGCGCTTCCCAGGACGACGGCGCAGCCCGAGATGCGCCCGAGCGCGAGCGCCGCGTCGACCGCGTGGTACCGCGGGTCGCTCTCCTGCTTGTACGACGGCTCCTGCTCCTCGTCCGCGACGACCAGACCGATCCGCTCGAGCGGCGCGAAGAGCGCCGATCGCGAGCCGATGACCACGTCGGCCGCGCCATCGAGGACCCGGCGCCATTCGTCGAAGCGCTCGCCGGCGGAGAGCGCGCTATGCAGCAGCGCCACGCGATCGCCGAAACGCGCGATGAAGCGCGCGACGACCTGTGCGGTGAGAACGATCTCCGGCACGAGGACGATGACGCCCTCTCCTCGCGCGAGCGTCTCGGCTGCCGCGCGGAGATACACCTCCGTCTTCCCGCTCGCGGTCACACCGTGCAGCAGGAAGCCGCGCCCGCTCCCAAGCGCGGCGATGATCGCGGCGAGCGCCGCGGCCTGCGCCGAGGTGGCGACGGCATCGCGCGAGGGGTCCTCCCCGGCGAGCGCAAATTCCGCCGGAATCCGCCGGACTGCGCGCGTGCCTTCGATGGCAAGGCCTCGCCGCGCGAGCGCGCGGGCCGCCACCGCGGAACCGCCCGCGTCCGCAAGGTCGTGCCCGGTCACCGCCCCGGCGGCGAGCGCGCGCAAGGTCACGAGCTGACGGGCGCCGAGCCGGACACCGCCCGTCATTGCCTCTTTGCCGGCCGGCGCGATCGCGAAGACCGTTTCGGTACGCTCGCCGCGCGCCGTCCCGAGCTTCGTGCTCCGCGCGCGAGACGCCAGGGCGGGCGGCAGCATCGCTCGGACCGCGTCGGCGAGGCCGCAGCGATACCGTTCCGCGATCCAGCGCGCGAGCGCTAGCTGATGAGGCCGGAGAAGCGGGAGTGGATGCACGAGCGCGTCGACCGGACGCAGCTCGCGCGCGATGACCGCGCCATTGAGCGAGATCACCACGCCGGCAACGGCCCGCTGGCCGAGGCCCACGCGGACGAGGTGACCGGGCTCGAGATCGAGCCCGGACGGGATCAGGTAGCTGAACGTGCGCGCGGGCCCGCGCAGGCCGGCGAAGACGGCGACCTCCGCCGTACGGGTGGTCATAGCTCGTAATGCCGAGGCTTCTTCATCTCCTTCCGCACGATCTCGGCGATCTCCTTCACGGTCTTATCGATCTTTGCATCCTCGTTCACCACGACGTAGTCGTACTCGGGCGCCGCGGCCATCTCGATCGGGGCGTTGCGCATACGGACGTCGAACTCCTCCGGCGACTCGGTGCCCCGCTGCTGCAGGCGCTTCTGCAGCGCATCGAGCGACGGCGGCATGATGAAGATGGTCAGGGCCTCTGGCAGCTTGGCTTTGATCTTCCGCATTCCTTGCGGCTCGGGCTTGACGATGACGATCCGATGGTCACGAAGGGTGTCGGCAAGCGCGTCCTTTCGTACGCCCTTGAAGTCGCCGTGGACCATAGACCATTCGAGAAAGTTCCCGGCCTCGATCTCCGCACGGAATTTCTCGGGCTCGTAGAAGTAGTAGTCGACCCCCTGTTTCTCGTTCGCCCGCGGCTTGCGACTGGTCGCCGTCACGTACACGACGGCGTCGTCGAGAGACTTCACGAGGCGGGAGATCACGGTGTCCTTACCGGCGCCCGACGGCGCGGAGATGATGACGAGGAGCCCTTTTCCGTCGATGCCGGTCAGCGGATCTGCTCCAGGACCGCGGTCGGGCCGATCGGCGCGCCTAGGGACGCAAGGTACGCCGCGAGGTCTGGCGCGAGCGGAGCGGTGAAGGTGCGCTCGCCGGCGTGGGGCAAACGCACCGTGAGCCGCCAGGCGTGCAGGAACTGACGCTCCAGTCCGCTTCGGTCGCCGCGCTTTCCATACACCGGGTCGCCAACGATAGGGAGTCGCCCGTAAGCGAGGTGCACGCGGATCTGGTGGGTCCGCCCGGTGAGCGGGCGCACGTGGAGGAGGGCCTGGCGCGACGCGCCAGCGCCGAAGACCGCGATGCGTTCGAAGCGCGTCGTGGCGTCACGCCCGCCCGCGCGCACGACCATCCGGCGGCGGTCGTCAGGATCGCGCAGGAGGGGCGCCTCCACCACGGCCGGCGTCTCGCCAGGATCGCCCCACACGAGCGCCAGGTATTCCTTGCCGAACTTCTGGGCCTGGAGCTGGCGGGCGAGCGCGAGGTGCGCCACGTCGTTCTTCGCGATGACGAGAACCCCGCTCGTGTCCTTGTCCAGCCGATGCACGATGCCAGGGCGGGACGCGGCGCGGCCGGTCACCGCGCTGATGCGTCCAACGACGGCGTTCACCAGCGTCCCCGTGGCATGGCCGTACGCCGGATGCACGACAAGACCGGCGGGCTTGTTGACGACGATGACGTCGGCGTCCTCATAGAGCACGTCGATCGGTATGTCCTCCGCGGCCAGCGAGGGGGCCGGCTCGGCATCCGGAACGTCGACGACCAACTCCTGGCCGGCGCGGACCTTGTATGCGGGCTCGACCACGCCGCCGTCCACCCGCACGAGCCCATGGCGCGCGAGCCGCGCGATGGCGCTTCGCGAAAGCTGGCTATGCGCCGCGAGGAAGCGGTCGACGCGCTGCCCGCCCTCGTCGACGCGCAGCGCGATCCGTTCCGCCACTAGGCGATCTTCGTCGTTGACGCCCGCCGCTCCTCGTACCAGAGCGCGATCGTTACGACAAAGATGCCGACGACGATCGACGAGTCGGCCACGTTGAACGCCCAAAAGCGGATGTCGCCAAGTCCGACGTCGACGAAGTCGACGACATAGCCCTGGGTCACGCGGTCGAGAAGGTTGCCAAAGGCACCGCCCAACTGCATACCCAGCGTCGCTGACACGAGCGCCGAATTGCTCGCGATCCGCCGGTAGTAATAGACGATCGCGAGCACCGCCACGACCGAGAGCACCGACAGCAGCGTCGTCCGCTCCGGGAGGAGGCCGAACGCCGCTCCGGTGTTCTGAGCGTGGACGATACGCACGTAGTCGCCGATGACGGGTCGCGCGGTGTTGACGGGGATGTTCTCGGTGACCCACGCCTTCGTCAGCCGATCGGCGATGAAGACGACGACCGCGACGGCGGCCACGAGTGCAAGACGTCGGGGACTCACGGGGAAATCGTATTGGCTAGGCCGTGACCATTCCTCCGTCCACGACAAGGACCTGACCGGTGATGTAGCTCGCCTCGTCCGAGACAAGGAAGGCGATCGCGTTCGCGACGTCCTCGACCGTGCCGAATCGCCCCAGCGGGATCTGCTTCAGGAGATCGTCCTTGACCTGCTGGGGGAGCGGATCGGTGAGATCGGTAGGCACGAATCCGGGAGCAACGGCGTTCGCCGTGATGTTTCGGCTCGCCATTTCGCGTGCGACCGTCTTGGTAAATCCGATGATGCCGGCCTTCGCGGCCGCGTAGTTGGCCTGTCCCGCATTCCCGACGACGCCGGCGATCGAAGCCACGTTTACGATTCGGCCGGCGCGCTGCTTCATCATCGGCCGCATCGCGGCTTTCGTGACCAAGAAGGTGCCACGCAGGTTGAGGTCGAGAACGGCATCCCACTCCTCCGCGGTCATCCGCAGCAGGAGGTTGTCCCGTGTGATGCCGGCGTTGTTCACGAGGATGTCGAGACGTCCGCCGCCGAACGACAGCGCCGCCTTCACCACCTCATCGGCTTGCCCGTCCACCGACACGTCGCCCTGGACGAGCGTCGCCTTGCCGCCGGCGCCCTCCACGAGGCGCTTCGCGTCCTCGGCCGCGGCCGCGTTGCCCTTGAAGTTGATCGCAACGTCCGCGCCTTCACGCGCGAGGCGTACCGCGGTGGCGCGTCCGATCCCGCGACCGCCACCAGTGATGAGCGCGGTCCGGCCCTCGAGCTTCATGCGGCGCCGAAACTAGCAGGGCCGCTTGGTCAGCGGCGGGAGGGCTCCGTTGGGGATCGCCTCGCCATCTGCTTGATCAAGAGCTCCCCGATGCGCCGAGCCGCTTGCTCTTTCGAGAGCCCCGGCTCGAATGCGCCGCCCTCTTCTTCGGCGAGCTCCTTGAGATAAGCGGCCTGGGCATCGCTCATCGGTTCCTCGCCCGTCGGTGGCTGCCGCTCGGGCGCGCGAGTACGAGTCTTCTTGCCTGCGCCTGGGCCCCGGGGCGAACCCTTGTCGCGAGACAGCAGCTCATCGATTCGCCGCGATGCCGCCGCCTTGCTCAGAGTCGCATCGAACGGCTCGCCGGCCTCGCTCGTGAGGCGCTTCAGAAAGGAGGCTTGCGACGCGGTCATCGGCTCGTCGCCGCTCTTCCATTCTTCGGGCGGACGCGGAGGGCCGCCCTCACGCTGGGGCACGATCACCTCGAATGCAGCCGCGGTGCCAGATCAAGCCGCGCGGAAGATCAGTGACGCGTTGTGACCGCCGAAGCCCATGGAGTTGGAGAGCGCCGTCTTGATCGGACGAGCCCGGGCGTGGTTGGGCACGTAGTCCAGGTCGAGGGCTGGGTCGGGGGTCTCGTAGTTGATGGTCGGCGGGATGCACCCGTCGCGCATCGCGAGAATGCACGCCATCGCCTCGAGCGCTCCGGCGGCGCCAAGCAGATGACCGGTCATGGACTTCGTCGAAGAGACCATGAGCTTTTTCGCGTGGTCGCCGAAGACCCGCTTGATGGCAGCGGTCTCCTCGCGGTCGTTCGGCTGCGTGGATGTGCCGTGCGCGTTGATGTACTCGATGTCCGAAGGCTTCATGCCCGCCTGATCGAGTGCCATCTGCATGGCACGCGCATTCCCTTCGCCTTCGGGCGCCGGGGCGGTGATGTGGTAGGCGTCCGCGGTCGCGCCGTAGCCGACGAGCTCGCCGTAGATCTTCGCGCCGCGCTTGATGGCACGCTCGCGCTCCTCGAGGACCAGGACGGCCGCGCCTTCCGACAGCACGAACCCATCGCGGTCCTTGTCGAATGGCCGCGAGGCCTTCTCAGGGGCGTCGTTGCGCCGGCTCATCGCGTGCATCGTTGCGAACGCGCCGATCGGCAACGGCAGCACCGCCGCCTCCGCGCCGCCGACCACCATGACGTCGGCCTGGCCGCGCTTTATCAGCTCGGCGCACTCACCGAGCGCGTGCGAGCTCGACGCGCACGCCGACACGTGCGTCAAGCTTGGCCCGCGCAGGTCGAACTGCATCGAGATCTGCGCGGAGCCGGCGTTCGCCATCAGCATCGGGACGAGAAAAGGAGAAAGGCGCGAGGGTCCGCGCTCCTTCATCAGCAGGACCTGGTCGATGAGCGTTTCGATCCCGCCGACGCCGGTCGCGATCGCCACGCCGATGCGGTCACGATCTTCACCGCCGCCCTTCAGGCCCGAGTCGTCCAGTGCCTGAGTGGCCGCGCCGACCGCGTACTGGGCGAAGCGATCGGTGCGGCGGACCTCCTTGCGGTCCATCCACTTCGTCGGGTCGAAACCCTTGACCTCGCCCGCGATCTGGGTCTCGTAGGGGGCGGGGTCGAAGCGCGTGATGCGTGTGATCCCGCTTCGCCCATGCACGAGCGCCTCCCATGTGGTCGCCACATCGAGGCCGAGTGGCGTCACCGCCCCGAGGCCGGTGACCACGATGCGGCGGGTCATGACCGCGCGGCCGCTGTGCGCTCCTTCAGCACGGACAGGGCGCCGGCGATCGAGAGCGGATCGGAAACGTTCAGGAGCTTCACATCGGCGATGCGCTTCACGAGCCCGTTCACGACCTGACCGGCGCCGATCTCAACGAAGGTCGACGCGCCACGCTCGGCCATGTAGCGCACCGAGCGAAGCCACTCGACGCGATGCGAGAGATGGCGCACGAGGGCATCCGGGATGGCCGATGCCGATACGTGCGGCAACGCGCTGACGTTCGCGACGACAGGAACGACCGGCTCCCGGAAGTGCAGCGTATGCATGAACGACGCGAGGTCCGGTCCGATCCTGCCCATATCCGGAAAGTGGAAGGGCGCGGAGATGCGTAGCTGCACGATCCGCCGTGCTCCGTGCCTTGTCAGCGCCTCGCTGACGCGGGCGACGCTTTCGGTATCACCGGCGATCGTGACCTGCGAGGGGCCGTTGTCGTTCGCGACCACCGCGTTCCCGAGCGGCAGCGTGTCCTTGATCACGCGGTCGACCTCGTCCGCAGGCAGCCCGACGATAGCCGCCATCGCGCCTTTGGCGCCGCGCGATGCCGCGAGACGGCCGCGTTCGGCCACCAGCCCGAGGGCCTCCTGGAACGTCAGCACGCCGGCGGCGACGAGCGCGGTGAACTCGCCGAGCGAGTGCCCTGCCACGAAGCGGGGCCGCAGCGCGGCCGGAAGCGCGGCCACCCCGCGAGGCTCGGTCCCGTCGCTCACGCGACGTCCGAGCTTCTCGTTCACCGACTCGATGAAAGCTTCGAGGATCGCGATGCTCGTCGCGAGCACCGCGGGCTGCGCGACCGATGTGTCGTTCAGCTTTTCGGCCGGCCCTTCGAAGCAGATCTTGGAGAGCTCGTAACCCAGGATGCGGTCCGCCTCGTCGAACGTCTGGCGCGCGCGCGCGGATGACTCGTAGACCGCGCGGCCCATGCCGACGATCTGCGAACCTTGCCCAGGGAAAACGAACGCCAGGTCGCCCACGAGAAGATAACGATAGCTCCGAGCCATCCGACAGTCGAGAGCGACCGAGTGTTCCGATACACTCGCTCTGTAGTGAATTCACGGCGGTACGTACAGCGCGAGCGCGCACGACGCACCGCGCGGACACGAGTCGCGATCGAGAGTGCCGCGCTGCGGGAGGTCGCTCGCCACGGATTTGGTGATCTTCGCGTCGTCGACGTCGCGCGCCGCGCGCACGTCTCGCCGCGCACGGTGTATCTCCACGCGCCGACGAAGGAACGCCTTGTCGAGACCGCGCTTCGCGGGCGAGCGCAGGCGCTCACCGGACGCATCGAGCGCTGGCGACCCCGCGGCGAGAGCGCCGACGCGGTGCTCGGCGAGCTGATCGCGATGCACGAGCGCGAGTACCGCGCCGAGTCCGTTCTTCTGGAGACCCTCGTCGACGGCGCGCTGCCCCGGGACGTCGCCGCGCTTCTGAAGGAGCTGGATACCGTGCGTCTGGGGATCATCTCGCGCACCCTCCACGATCTGTCGCGCCGCGGCGAGCTGCGCATGCGGTCGAGCGACGCAGTGGCTCTGGCGCACGCGCTCCTTTCATATCCGACGTGGCGCACGGCTCTCACCGGGCCGGGCGGGCGCCGAGCTCCGCGGCTCATCTCCTCGGCGCTTCGAAGCGCCCTCCTCTAGCACCCACGCCTAGGCTGTATGGCGTGGAGACAACGGCGGCACGAGCGATCGCAGAAACTCGCTTGGAGCCCTCGCGCGCGGGGTGGCTCGGCTGGTCGAGCGTGATCCTGTACGCGATACTCGCCGCCGCCAGCCTCGCGCTGGAGGTGTCGCAGGAAGGGCGCTCGAGCCTCACCGACGTCTGGATCGTCATCGCGATCTTCGCGTCGGCGCTCGTTGGCGCTCTCATCGTGAACAGCCGGCCAGGGCATCCGATCGGCTGGATGTTCTGCGTGGCCGCGCTGAGCTTTGGCGTCGGCTTCTTCTCCCGCCAATATGCCATCCAAGCCTTGGTGGTCGTGCCCGGCACGCTGCCGTTCGGATACGCCATGGCCTGGTTCGGCTTCTGGGTCGACATGCCGGGGATCGCCGTTGTGGCGCTGTTCCTGCCGCTCCTCTTCCCCGACGGGCATCTGCCGTCGGCCCGGTGGCGGCCGGCGGCGTACTTTGCGACGGGCGTCGTCGTGGTCGCGGTCGCGGTCGCGACGATCGCGCCGGCGACCTATGCGAGCGCCGGCTATCCGTCCATTCGGAATCCGATTGGCCTCGACCAGTACCGCGCCGCCTTCGACGTCGTCGACAGCATCATGCAGCCGCTGCTCCTCGTCCTCGTCGTGATCGGCGCTCTTGCGCTCTTCGACCGCGTGCGACACGCGAACGCCGACGAACGTCAACAGCTGAAGTGGTTCGGCTACGCCGGTGCGCTCGTCCTCGCGGCGTTCTTGATCGAGGCGGCCGCGCGCGCGCTCCCTTCGGTCGCGTCGCTTCGCTTGGCCAGCGACGCGGTGGCCTTGCTCGCGCTGACCGCCCTGCCGGCGGCCGTCGGCATCGCCATCCTTCGCTACGGTTTGTACGACATCGATCTGATCATCAATCGCACCCTCGTCTACGTGCTCCTCACCGGAGTGCTGGCGGGCGTGTACACCGGCGCCGTCGCTCTGTTCCAGAGGCTCTTCGTCGCGATGAGCGGTCAGGGCTCTGACCTCGCGATCGTCATGACCCTGTTCGTCGTCGCGACGGTCTTTACGCCGGTGAAGAACACCCTCCAGGAGCACGTCGACCGCCGCATCAGGCCGGCCGGCAAAGCGCTCCCCGCGCCTGGACATCACGCCGGAGTGGACGACCTTCTGATGCTCGCTGAGTTGCACCGCAGAGGCGTCCTCACGGACGGGGAATTCGCGGCGAAGAAGAAGCAGATCCTGGGGATCTGAGCGGGAGGGTCAGGGCCATGGGACGTGTTCAGAATTCCGTTCACATCGCTCGACCAGTCGGCGAGGTCTTCGCGTACGTCACGGATCCGACGAACTCGCCGAAGTGGAACTCGACGGTCTTGGCTTCCAGCGCCTCGGAAACGCCCGTCGATGTGGGTACGACGATCCGCTCGCGAGTGCGCTTTCTTGGTCGCACGAGCGACCTGGACGCGACCGTGCGTGAATTCAAACCGAACACGCGGTTCGTGACCGAGAGTCTCAAGCCCTACCGCTATGTGCTGATCTGGACCTTCTCGCCTGAGAACGGCGGCACGCGGGTGGTTCGTGCGGGTGACATCGATTTTCGTGGGCCCTTGAAGTTCCTGTCGCCGATCCTTATTCGGCCGATCGCGAGAAGGACGGACCAGGCGAGCCTGGAGCGGATGAAGTCTCTGCTGGAGTCGCGGACCCCCTCGACTACTCGGTAGTCGCCAAGCGCGGGGTTTAGCGCTTTAGGCGCGCGTGCGCGTTGACCACGCGCACGCGGTTGCCTTCTGGGTCAGTGAAGGAGAACCCCCGATGGCCGCTTTGCTTCTCCTCATGCGGCGCCGCGCATTCGACGCCCGCGCTCTGAAGGCGCCGGTAGAGCGCATCCACATCGTCTGCCGCCAGATCGAATTCCACGCTCGCGGGCTCACCGGGAAGCAGAAAGACGTCGGTGTCGCCCACCTCGAATATCGCGACGACGCCGGGCCGCACGACCGACTGATCCAGTCCGATCGTCTCGCGATAGAACGCCGCAAGGCGATCGAGATCGCGAGCGGCTAGCCCGACGTGTCCCACCGCGACGATCCGGCCGGCCGCGGTCAAACCTTTTCTATCTCGATCTCGCCGGCGACCCCATTGAGCTCGCCCTTCCACGCATGACCGCGGCCGGAGAGGCCCGCCGTCACTTTCGTCGCGAGAGTCTCTTCGGCGATGAAGTTGCCGTGGCGCTCGAACGCGCGCGAGATCGGCCCGGCGTAGCGGAGCGCGATTCGGTCGGCGATCTCGAGCCCGGCTTCCTTGCGTAAGTTGTTCAAGTGATGGGCGATCTCGCGCGCGAGGCCTTCGAGCTCGAGCTCGGGCGTACGCTTCGTCTCGAGCGCCACCGTCGCTCCGGCGTCACGGCCCACGGCGTGGCCAGGCGCGCCCTCATGCGAGACCAACACCTCGCTCGGCGAGAGCGAGAGTCCCTCCACCGCGATCGATCCATCGCGGCGTTCATATCGTCCCTCGGCGAGCGCCTGCCGGATCCGCGGCAGGTCCTTGCCGAGCTTCGGTCCGAGCACTCTCAGGTCAGGCTTGACGGTCTCTCTCACGAGACCCTCGGCCTGGTCGCGGACCTCGAGCTCCTTCACGTTGAGCTCATCCTTCACGATGTCCGCGAGCTCGGAACGCTCGTCGAGCGCACCCCGATCGCGATCGGCCGCGTCGAAGACGACGATCAGCTTCGGCAGCGGCATCCGCGTCTTCACGCCGGCCGAGGCCCGCGCCGCGCGGCCGAGCTCGACGACGCGCCGCGCAGCGCGCATGCGCCGCTCGAGATCATCGTCGCGGCGATCGGGTCGCTCCTCGGGATACGTGGTGAGATGGACGGATGCTTCCGCGCCAGGCGCAGCGGCCTCGCGGGCGAGCCCCTGATACATGTCCTCACTGACGAACGGCATCACCGGAGCGATCAGACGGATGAGGGTGCTGAGCGTCTCGTACATGGTCTGGTACGCGGCGAGCGAATCGCCTTGCGAGCGGGCCTTCCAGAAGCGTGCCCGGTTGCGGCGCACGTACCAGGTGGAGAGATCCTCCCAGAACGCTTCGATCTTGAAGATCGCCGACCGCACGTCGTAGGCGTCCATCGACGCCCGCGATTCGGCGACGAGCCGCGCGAGAGAGGAGAGCAGCCAGCGATCCATGACTGGCCGCTCGGCGACCGGGACTCGTTTCTCCGCCGGATCGAAGCCGTCGAGATTCGCGTACGTCACGAAGAACGAATATGTGTTCCAGAGGATGAGGAGCTTCCGCTTGAGCTCCTGGAGGGGCTCAAAGCTGAAGTACATGATCTCCTGTAGGTCCTCGCGGGCGACGACCCAGCGGATGATGTCCGCGCCGACTCTCTCGCAAGCCTCATTCAGGTCGATCATGTTTCCGCCGGACTTGTGGAACTCTTCGCCCGGCGCCGCGAGCATCGGCTGGAATGACTCGCAGACGCGGTATGGCGCTTCCCCTGTGAGCACGACAGAGAAGAAGAGCTGCGAGTAGAACCAGAGGCGGACCTGCTCGACCATCTCGACGATGTAGTCGGCGGGGAACCATTGCTCCCAGTACTTCCGATCGTGCAGCCAGTCGAGCGTCGAGAACGGGACGATCCCCGCGTCGAGCCAGCAGTCCCCCACTTCTTTGACGCGTTTGCTGTCGGCGCCGCACTGCGGGCAGCCGACGACGACCTCGTCGATCCACGGCCGGTGCAGCTCGCGCAGCTTGTCGAGTCCGCTCTTCGCGAGCTTGCGCAGCTCCTCTTCGCTTCCGAGGACGAAGAAGTGCTTGTTCGCGCACGTATAGAAAGGAAGCGGAAGGCCCCAGTAGCGCTTGCGGCTGATGTTCCAGTCGCCCATGTTCAGCAGCCAGTTCTCCATCCGGCGGCCGGCGGCCGGCGGGAGCCACGTGACCTTCGCTGCCGCTTCGATGAGCCTCGGCCGCAGCTCGTCCATCGAGATGAACCATTCGTCGTCCACCCGGAAGACGATCTCCTCGTGGCAACGCCAGCACTCGGGGTAGCGGTGGACATAGTCGGCGGCGCGGAAGAGCAAGCCCCGCTTTTGGAGGTCGTCGGCGATCTCGCGCGCAACGTCGCGCGCTTCCTTCCCCTGGAGCCACCCGTAGCCCGAGACAAAGCGCGCGTTCTCGTCGATCGGGACCAGCACCGGAAGCTTCTCGGTCTTCGAGAGCGCGAAGTCCTCGGCACCGCAGCCCGGGGCGATGTGCACGAGCCCAGTCCCTTCGGCCGCGGTCACGTCCTTCCACTCGATCACGCGATGCCCCGCGACCCCCGCGCTCGATGCGGGAAGCTCGTCGAACGGTCCGCGGTAGCGCAGGCCCAGGAGCTTGCGGGCGTCTATTGCGCTTTGGTTCTTGATCACCGCTCGGTCAAAGATCTGCTCAGCAGCGGCTTTGGCCACGATGAACGCTTCGTCGCCGACCTCTACCCGCACGTACTCGATCTCGGGATTGATGGCGAGCGCCACGTTCGCCGGAAGCGTCCACGGCGTCGTCGTCCACGTGAGGAAGCTTTCCTTTGACTGGGGCTCGCCCGGGGCCGGCGAAGCCGGGCCCGGGCGGACGATAGGAAACCGCACATAAACGGACAGATGGGTCATCTCGCGGTAACTGTCGATCATCTCGTGCTGCGAGAGAGCGGTACCGCACCGGGCACACCAGGGCATCGAGCGGTGGCCCTTGTAGAGCCAGCCCTTCTCCTGGCAGAGCTTCAAGACGTGCCAGATGTGCGAGATGTTCAGATCGCTGTACGTGTAGTAGGAGTTTTCCCAATCCATCCATTGACCCATACGGATGGAACCCTTCGTGATCGCGGCCGCCGACCGATCGACGCGGGCGCGGCAGGCTTCCGAGAACCTGGCGATGCCATACGTCTCGATGTCGCGCTTGCTGTTGAGGTTGAGCTCACGCTCGACCTGCACCTCGACCCAAAGGCCCTGGCAATCGAAGCCGTTCTGGTAGCGCTGGTCGTATCCCTGCATGGCCTTGTAACGCTGGTAGACGTCCTTGTACGTACGCGCCCATGCGCTGTGCACCCCCATGCCCTCGACGTTCGCGGTGATCGGACCATCGAAGAACTTGAAGCGCGGCCCGCCGGCGTTCTTCTTCCGGAGGAGATCGAAGCTCCGCTCGCGCTCCCAGAGATCGAGGGTGCGGTGGTCGACCTCGGCCAGGTCGAGCTTCGCGCCGACCGGCCGGAACCTCGTTTTCTCTGTCGCCTTTGCCACTTCGCCTCCAAAAAACAGAAACGCCGTCCCGAACATCTCGGGACGGCGCATGCCGTGGTACCACCCGAGTTGACGCCGTGCGCGTCCACTCGATCCGCCGCTAACGGAGCAGTTTCCGGCCGGCTCTACTCGCCGCGGTAGCGGCTTTCTTCCGGCGGCT
>Ga0066698_10000306_pt1 | contig 17301 bp, 18 predicted proteins | sample GraSoiAngelo_147_FD_66457 | JGI IMG/M metagenome (GOLD analysis project Ga0066698, IMG submission 66457) | Grasslands soil microbial communities from the Angelo Coastal Reserve, California, USA - 14_1009_05_40cm | ecosystem: Environmental > Terrestrial > Soil > Grasslands | place: USA... | reverse complement strand
GAGGCGGCACGGGTCGGGGCCTCATCGGTCGACGGATTCACCGTCAACGTCGTCGACAGCGAGACCGTGTCCATGCCGATCGCGTTTCTGTGCCGCATCGCGGCGGAATCCTCGAGCCTGGCCGAGGCGACCGCGGCCGTGGAGCAGCGCGTGCCGAGGTGCCGGGTGCTCGCGCTCCTGGACACGCTCCGCTACGTGGAGATGGGCGGTCGGGTCAGCCGGGCGCAGGCCATGATCGGGACCATGCTCGACCTGAAGCCGCTGCTCCTGGTCGCGAATCGCGAGATCAAGTCCGTCGACCGGGTGCGAACCCGCTCGCGCGCGATCGCGCGGATGATCGAGTTCGTCCGCGCCGAACAGCCCGTGGAGCGGCTTGCGGTCATGCACGCGCAGGCGCCGGAGGAAGCGGAGGCGATCGCGGCCCAGCTGCGCAACAAGTTTCCGGACCTCGAGGTCCCGGTCGGCCAGATCGGATGCGTCCTGGGCACGCACACGGGCCCGAAAGCATTGGGCCTGGTCTACATCAAGACGCAATCGAGATGACTTGTCCTCCCCATTCATGGGGAGGTGTCTGGGGAAGCCAGACGGAGGGGCCCTGGTGGCAACCTTAAGTAGAGAGCCCCAAACTCGGCTCGAGCTCCACGTTGTGTCCAGGCAGGGGCCAGACCCGCAGCACCGGAGGGGTCACGGCGACCATGCGCGGCAAAGCGATCACCATCAGCCGGTAGATGCGCTGCTGGGCGGTCCCCCATGAGAGCCCGTACTGCTCGCGTAGCGCTGGCGGCAGTAGGCCGGCCGTGACGACCTCGAACGGGATCATGGCCGGCCCCGGCAGGAGCCGCAGCTTCGGCCGGACGACCAGCCGGCCCAGGTCCTGGGCGCGAGCTTCCACGCGCACCGTGCCGTCCGAGATCATCGCCGCGAGATAGGCCTGGAACTCACGCAGGGTTTCAGGAAAGTGGGCGCGAGGGATGCCCAGGAGCTCGCCAAGCAGCTTGGATTCCTGAAAGAAGTCCTCGCGCTCGCGCTCCGAAAGTGGCTTGACGAAGGTCTCGTACGTGACCAGCGCCGAGTCGACCAGCGTCGCGTGAACCCACCGCAGCAGGTCGGGATCGAGTGCGCGGTAGCCCGTTCCCCGGACGCGTGAGTGCGTCTGGTTGACAGCCCGCGCGGCAGCCGTCGCGGTGTCCCGATCACCGAACACGATCGCCATCGTCATGCGGATGGTTCTTCGCAGCCGGCGGACCGGATGCGACCGGAAGTCCGAGTGCTCGTCCACTCCGGCCGCGACCTTCGGATGCGCAAGCTGCATCAGCAGCGCGCGCCCGCCACCGAGCAGCAGGATGTTCTCGCGGTTGACCCGCCTCGTGATGGAGTCGTCCGGGTAAAGCCCTGGTCGCAACGAGCTCCATTAAACCCCTAATCTCTGGATGGGCCATGGGTCAGCAGCTATTCATCTTTGGGGCCGCCTTCCTGGGCTCGGCGGTCGAGTCGACCGAGGCGCTGACGATCGTGCTCGCGGTCGGCCTGACCCGCGGCTGGCGCGAGCCGCTGCTCGGAACGCTGGTGGCGATCGTGTCCCTGGCGGTGCTCGTGATCCTCTTCGGACAGCTCATCGTCACGACCGTGCCCGAATCGGCGCTCAAGCTGCTCGTGGGCACGCTGCTGCTGCTGTTCGGCCTGCGCTGGCTGCACAAAGCCGTGCTGCGCTCGGCGGGCGTCGTGGCCATGCATGACGAGGACCGCGCCTACCAGCAAACGGTCAACCAGCTCGGTGAGACCGTCGCCCGCCGCGACTGGGTCGGCTTTGTCCTGGCCCTCAAGGGCGTCTTCCTCGAAGGGCTCGAGGTCGTCTTCATCGTGATCGCGGTCGGGGGCACGGGCCACGGCTTTCCAGCGGCGATCGCCGGCGGACTGGTCGCGGCGGCCGTCGTCGGCGCGACAGGCCTGGTTGTACGCAAACCACTGGCCCGGGTTCCCGAGAACACGCTCAAGTACGCCGTCGGCATCCTGCTGACGAGCCTGGGGACGTTCTGGGCCGCGGAGGGGATGGGGGCGTCCTGGCCCCTGGACTTCATCTCCATCCTCGGCCTGGCCGCGGTGTTCTTCATCGCATCACGGCTCGCGGTCACGCTGATCAGGAGGCCCGCGATCGCGTGAGCTTTCTGCGCGGGGCCGCGGCACGGGTCATCGGCCTGTTCGTCGGCGATTGGCTGCAGAGCGCGGTCGTGGTTGTGATCATCGCCGTGGGATGGTTCGCCGTCTCCAGGCTGGGAGCTCCGGCCCTCGTCGTGCTCGTGCTGCTCCTGGCCGGTCAGCTCGTCTGGTTCGCGCGGGCAGAGGCGATGCGATCGGCTACGCCGTCGCCGCGGCAATCTCCGAGTTGAAGCGCTCGATCAAAGGCTTGTAGTAAGCATCGATCTCTTTGCCGATGGCGTCGATGTCGTACGTGGCGAATTTGGCGAGGTCAGCCTGCACGTTTGCCTGGTAGACGGCGACGCTCGCATCGTCACCTGCGATCTGGGCGTCGAGCTGCTTTCCATAGTCGTTGACGAAGGCCTGGAGGTCGATCATGAGAGCGTTCAGGTCGGCCGGGAGCGGCGGTGCCCCAGCCTGCTTCGCCGCCAGGTCGACGTCGGCCTTCATGGTCCCGAGCGTCGACCTCGCCGCCGCGAGGTCGCCGGCCGTGCTCTGGCCGTTCAGCGTCGCGAGGTCCGCAAGCCCGCTGTACAACCCGTGCCAGAAATGGCCCTCGAGTGCCTTGTCCGCCGCGATGGTCCGGGCGGCCGCAAGAGCCTTGCGCGCGTGTCCGATTCTTGTCGCCTCTCGATCGAGATTGCTGCGGCCGACGAACGTGAGCCAGCCGTGGTCGTCGAGCCCTTTCAACGCGGTGCTGAGCGACGCGTCATCCTCGGTGATGGTTTTGCTCGCCACCTCCGAGTTCGCCACCGACCTGTCGACGAGAGCGACCGCGTCCTGCGGCTTGAACGTCGGGTTGCTCGTCAGCGCGCCGAGCTGCGAGTTGATGTCGGCGAAGGTTGCATTCAATTTGTTCTGGTGTGAGACGACGCTGTTCAGGGTGCGATCGGCCGTCGCCACACGCGCTCCCGCGTAGACGAGGCCGGCACCGGCATAGCCGATGACTCCGATGATCAGAATGGCGATGAGGACTAGCTCAATTCGCTTTCGCTGCACGACGGTTATTTTTTGGAACATACCGTAGATGGGGATCCTGGTTCTGCCACGCACACTCGACGCCTCGGTCGGAAACCTACCCAAGGTGACCGCTCCAGACGTCAAGAGGCTCGAGAAGCTGGGCGTCAAAACGATCCGCGACCTGCTGCTCACGCTGCCTTTCGGTTGGGAGACGTACGGCGGGCCGACTCCCATCGATTCCCTGGCGCCTGGAACTCAGGCAACTGTCGTGGGCACGGTCACCACGATCGCGCCAAAGATAACCAGGCACAAGCGGATGAAGCTCACGGAAGCGACGGTCAGCGACGACAGCGGCGGCCGGATCCGGGTCGCGTGGTTCAACCAACCGTTCGTGGCCAAGCAGCTGCACAAGGGCGACAGGGTCGCCATCGCCGGCATGGTCAAGAGCGGGTTCGGCGGGGGGCTCGAGATGCAGAACCCGCACCACGAAAAGCTCGACGGCAATGGCGACGTCCAGCCTTCGCGGGTAGGCGGCATGATGCCGAAGTACCACCTGGTCGACGGCCTCAGCAATCGGAAGATGAGGAGCTGGATCGAATCCGCGCTACCGCTGGCTGGTCAGCTCGAGGAACTCCTTCCCGAGTCGGTGCGGCAGCGACATCGCCTGCTCGAAGTCGTCGAGGCGGTGCGTCGCGGCCAGCACCCCGAGACCGAAGAGGATTATCGGGAGGCGAGGCGCCGGATGGCGTTTGCGGAGCTGTTCGAGCTCCAGGCCGCGTTTGCATTGATGCGCGCGAAGATCGCCGCCGAGCCTGCGACGCCCATCGCTTACAAGCAGGACGTGATCGAAGCGTTCAAGTCGGGACTCGGCTTTGAGCTGACGCAGGCGCAGCGCAAGGCGACCTGGGACGCGTTCAAGGACATGGAGAAGACGGTCCCGATGAACCGCCTGCTGAACGGGGACGTCGGTTCGGGCAAGACGGCCGTCGCCGCCGCGTGCGCGGCCATGACCCATGCGGCCGGGCTGCAGTCGGTCGTGATGGCCCCGACCGAGATCCTCGCCCGGCAGCACCTGCGCCGCTTCCGCTCCTACCTCGAGGACAGCTTTCCCGGCCTGATCGTGGAGCTCCTGGTCAGCAGCCAGACCGCCGCGGAGCGCCGGCGTGTGCGCGCGGCCGCGGCGTCAGGCCACTGCGCGCTGGTCGTTGGCACTCATGCCCTGATCGAGGATGACGTTGAGTTCGTGAACCTGGGACTTGCCGTGGTGGATGAGCAGCACCGGTTCGGCACGCGGCAGCGCGAGCTGCTGCGCGCCAAGGGGCTCGGCCGGCCTCACTTTCTGGCCATGACCGCGACCCCGATCCCGCGCACGCTGGCGCTGGCGCTGTACGGCGAGATGACGACGTCCGTGATCGATGAGATGCCGCCAGGGCGAACCCCGGTCGAGACCGAGGTCGTCGCCGCCGACAACCGGCAACGCGCATACGAACTCGTCCGCGCGGAGGTCGCGGCCGGTCACCAGGCATTTGTCATCTGTCCGCTGATCGAAGAATCAGAAGCGGTGGTCGCGCGGTCGGCGACCGCGGAGTTCGAGCGCCTGAAGAAAGACGTGTTTCCCGACCTGCGCCTCGGCCTCATCCACGGCCGCCTCAAGGAAAAGGAAGCGGTGATGCAGAGTTTCGTCGCGGGCGAAATCCAGGTGCTGGTCGCGACCGCCGTGGTCGAGGTCGGAGTCGATGTGTCCAACGCGACCGTGATGATGATCGAGGGCGCGGAACGCTTCGGGCTGGCGCAGCTGCATCAGTTCCGGGGTCGGGTCGGCCGCGGAGCGGCTGCGAGCCGGTGCCTGCTTCTGACCGACGATCCGTCGGAGGCCGGGCTTGGCCGGTTGGAGCTGCTGACGCGTATCCGCGACGGTTTCAAGCTGGCGCAAGAGGACATGAGAATCCGGGGCATGGGCGAGCTGATGGGTCCCCGTCAGCACGGCATGTCTGACATCGCAATGGACGCGCTGCTCCAGCCCGAGCTGCTGAGCGAGGTGCGTCAGGAGGCGGAGAGGATCCTCGAGTCGGATCCTGGTTTCGAGCACCACTCTCTGCTCAAGTCGAGCGTCGCGCGCCGGCTCGAGATGACCTCGATCAGCTAGGCACGTACACGGCGGTGAGCATGCCGAAGTAAGTAGGCGCCTCGTAGGAGAGAAGAGTCCCGTGCCATCCAGGCGTGGCCCCGTGCAGCATCAGCATCTGCCACCAGCTGTCGGCTTGCGCATCCTCGACGAGACCTCGTTCGATCTCGACCAGGCCGTCGAGCCGGTTGGTTTGCACGAGCTCGCAGACCAGCGCGTCGTAGCGCGCCGCGGCGGGGTGATACCCGTACGGCCCGGATTCGAGATGCGCGTGGCCGTGGTCGGCGCTGGCGATGAACGCGACGCGCCGAGGGGACCTGGCCGCGGCCGCGGCGATCGCGGCGCCCGCCCTCACGTGATCCGACGCCGAAAGCTCGCGGGCGGGAGTCAGGACGACGACTGGCAGCGGCGGATCGTGCCGGCCGCCCATGAACCAGAGCGGAATCAGCACGCCCCAGTCCATCGGCGCGACCGCGGTCCCCGGCTCGTTGGTTCCGAAGCTCACCCCGGCCGCGGGCAAGCTCGCGGCGCCGAAGGAATCGAGCACCTGCCGCGCGAGCTCTGACTCGCAGGGTACGTCGAGCCCAACGGGCGGGGTGACTCCGTTCAGCCTTCCCGCCACGCGGCTCGCCACGATCACGCCCAGGGCGTTTGCGATGTGCACGTTGTGCGGCGTGGCGACGATGACCACATCGGGTTGCGATGACGTGAAGAGATGGCCGAGCTCCTCCAGCCCCGCGCGCGTGACCGCGGCCACTTCACGCTCGCCGGGGGCGCAGGCTTCGGCGACCGCGATCCCTCCATGCGGGGCGATGGCCGCGAACACGAGAGGCATCAGTCAGAAATATTCACCTCCCCGCCCTGCGGGGAGGTCGGCGGCGAAGCCGCCGGGTGGGGGCGTGGATGAGGCACCCCCGATACTTAGCACACCAATGGAGCAGCTTTCGCCGCTGCGGTTGACGGAGTACAGCCACGGGGCCGGTTGAGCCTGCAAGCTCAGCCCGGTGGAGCTAGGGCAGGTTCTCGGGGCGCTGCCCCCGATCGTCGACCCCAACGTGCTGCACGGTGCGGCCGCGCGCGATGACGCCGCGGTTTATCGCATCGCGCCCGACCGCGCGCTTGTGGCGACGGTCGATTTCTTCACGCCGATCGTTGACGACCCCTTCGAATACGGTGCGATCGCCGCTGCCAACGCGCTCAGCGACGTCTATGCGGTCGGGGCGCGTCCCCTCTTCGCGCTGGGCATCACCGCGTTCCCCCGCGCGAAGCTCAGCGCCGGCCTCCTCGAAAAGATCGTCAGTGGTGGCGCGAGCAAGCTGGGTGAGGCGGGCGTGCCGGTCGTGGGAGGCCACTCCGTGGACGACGCAGAGCCGAAGTTCGGCTACACGGTGATCGGCGAGGTGCATCCGGACCGGATGGTCGGCCACGACGGCGCGCGGGCCGGTGATGTTCTTTATCTGACCAAGCCGCTCGGCACCGGTCTCGTGACGACCGCGATCAAGCGTGGGTTGTGCCCGCCGTCGCTCGAGCGCGAGGCGATCGAGGTCATGACCACGCTCAACCGCCAGGCGTCGGAAGCGATGCTCGCGGCCGGCGCCACGACAGCGACCGACGTCACGGGTTACGGGCTGATCGGCCATCTGCTCAACCTGAAAGGGGGCGCAGACGTGGAGCTGCATGCCGTGCCGTTCATGCAAGGCGTCAGGGACCTGGCCGAACACGACATCTTTCCCGACGGCAGCCGCCGCAACCACGCCGCCTACCGCGACCAGGTTGATTGGGGTGGGGCGGACGAGCTTGACCAGATGATGCTCTGCGACGCGCAGACGAGCGGCGGGCTGCTGGTCGCCATCCCACGGGAGAACGCGGATCGATTCGAGGTTGCGGTGAAATCGGCGGCCAGGATCGGCGTCATGAGGGACGACGGCAAGATCGGTGTCCATTCCTGATGTCAGTCTTCGCGTCCTGATGTCCAGGCTGCGTGTAAGCGGGGGAGAGGCGCGAGGCCGCCGCCTCAAGGCGCCGAAGAACATCAGGCCGACTCAGGGCATGGTGAAGCAGGCGATCTTCAACATGGTCGGGCCAAGCATCGAAGGCTCGGAGGTGCTCGACCTGTTTGCCGGCTCGGGTGCGCTGGGCATCGAGGCGCTGTCGCGCGGCGCGGCCAGGGTCACGTTCGTGGATCAGCAACCGCGCGGTCTTGCTATCCTGCGGCAGAACTTGGACGCTCTCGGCTTCAAGGAGCGCGCGAACATCATCCGCGGAGACGTTGTGCGCTGGCTGGAAGCCTCACCCGAGGCGGTGAGATCGGCCCGTTTCGTTTTTCTCGATCCGCCGTACGACGATGTCGTGCTGGGCCGCGCTCTCCAATCGCTCGACCGTCAGGTTACGGACGCGACCGTGCTGGCCGAGCATTCGCGGCGTCACCAGGCCCCCGCGCTTTCGCGCTTGAAGGTCGACCGCCAACGGCGCTACGGCGACACGATGGTCACGGTCTACCGTCCGTGATGGCTCGCAACAGCAACCAGATCCCGAACTCCAAGATCGCCGTCTATCCGGGAAGCTTCGATCCGTTCACCAACGGCCACCTGGACGTCGTCAATCGCGCGCTTGGAATCTTCGACAAGCTCATCGTCGCGGTGGCGGCCAACCCGGAGAAGCGGCAGCCGCTGTTCACAGTCGAGGAGCGCCTCCAGCTGATCCAGGCCTCGCTGAATGGCCGGGACCGGGTCGAGGTCTCGAGTTACAAGGGACTCACGGTCGAGTACGCGCGCTCGCTAGGGGCGAGCACGCTCGTGAAGGGTCTCCGCGCTTACTCGGACTTCGACGCCGAGCTGCAGCAGGCGCTGATGAACCGGAAGCTTGCACCCGACATCCATACCGTCTTCCTGATGTCGAGCTTCGCGCACATCTTCGTCTCCTCAAGTATCTTGAAGGACATCGCGAGCTATGGCGGCAAGGTGTCCGACCTCGTGCCGCCACCGGTGGCGAGAGCGTTGAAGGAGAAGTTCAGATAAAGGTCGACGAGCTGCTTGACCGTTTCGAGTACCTGATCCAGAACGCGCGCCACGTCCCGCTCTCGACTCAGATCATGCTCAACGAGGACGAGCTCATGGAGCTGATCGACCAGATCCGCTTCAACCTTCCGGACGAGATCAAGCAGGCAAACTGGACGGTTTCCGAGCAGCAGCGGATCATGACCGAGGCGCACGCGGAGGCCGCGAGGACGATGTCGCGCGCAAACGAGCGCGCCGAGGAGACCGCTTCCGAGCATGAGATCCTGCGCCGCGCCGAGCGTCACGCCGCCCAGGTCGTGAAAGATGCGCAGGCGAAGGGCGACCAGATCATCCGCGACGCCGAGGGGTACGCGCTCGAGCAGCTGAAGCAGCTCGAGGCCCACCTGGGCCGCACGCTGGCCACCGTCCGCCGTGGGGTGGAGGCGCTGCAGGCCAACCAGCCGACCGCAGAGGAAGGACCCGACCAGGCGACGGGCAGCTAGGCACCGCGGTCCCCGGCGTCCGGATCCTTGGTTCCCGTAAACTTCCGGGGTTCATGGCGCTACCCAAGGTCAAGCTGTCCAAGTCGAAGAAGGGCCGCCGCCGCTCCCACCTCGCGCTGGCCCTCGTCCAGATTCAGCCCTGCCCGAACTGCAAGCATCCAAGGCGACCGCATAGCATCTGCCCGAACTGCGGACACTACGGTCCGGGCACCGGTCGCGAAGTCCTCAAGGCGAAGGAATAACGGCACAGTCTCCTCCCCATTCATGGGGAGGTGGCGCGGAAGCGCCGGAGGGGCTGGCGTGGCAACCCGGATAGCGTTCCTGTACCCCGGCCAGGGCTCGCAGCAGCCTGGCATGGGGGTCGACCTTCTCCAGGACTCCGAGGTCAGCGAGCTCTGCGATGAATGCGCATCCGCTGCCGGCGTCGACCTCCGCCGCCTGCTCACCACCGCCGACGATGACGAGCTTCGGTTGACCCAGAACGCGCAGCCGGCATTGTGCTTCGCCGGCCTCGGCCTGACCGTTCTCCTGCGGCGCGGCGGCATCGAGCCGGTCGCCGCCGCCGGACATTCCGTGGGCGAGTACGCGGCGCTGGCGGCCGCGGGCTCGGTCAATGCGCCTCAGGTGATCACCGCGGTGGTGGAGCGCGGCAAGGCGATGGCCGAAGCAGCGCCGGCGGGCACCACCTCGATGGCGGCGGTGCTCGGACTGGATGCGCAGGCGATCGAGGTTGCGCTCGCTGGCATGAACGACGCCTGGCCGGCCAACTTCAACACTCCGACCCAGACAGTGATCGCGGGGACGACGACGGGGCTGGAGGTGGCGACGCAGCGCCTGCAGCTAGCGGGAGCAAAGCGGGTCATTCCGCTGAACGTGAGCGCCGCCTTTCACACCCCATTGATGGCGCCCGCGGCGGAACGGCTTCGTGCCGCGCTCGACCGCATCGAGTGGCGTGCGCCTCGCGTCCCCGTGATGGCGAACCTGACCGGTCGTCCCCATCAGGGCGGCGACCGGGTCCCGCACGTGATGGAGATGCAGCTGCGCTCACCCGTTCGCTGGGCGGGGTGCGTGGCCTCACTCGTCGAGATGGGCTGCGATACGTTCCTCGAGGTCGGTCCGAAGCGGGCCTTGACCGGGATGATGCGCGAGCTGGCTCCGGGCCGGACGGCAGTAGCGGTGGGCACCCCCGCCGCGTTGCAGGAGCTGTCGATCTCAGCCTGAGGCTACGTTTGGTTGCCTACCCGGTTACTGTGCCTTGACCTGGCTCTCAAGGCGGAGCGCACAATCCCCCTGTAGCCGCACGCGTGCGGCGCTCGTCGGATCAGGTGATCGCCTCGATTCGACACGCGATCACCTCGCAGTACGTGGTTCTCACGGAGGTGAGATATGAACGCAGGCGTTGTCAAATCCAATTACAAGAAATCGGAGCTCGACAAAGCCATCAAGGAATACAAGGAGACGGCGCTGCCGGCGATTTCGACCCACCCGGGCGCCCGGTCCGCGTTCTTGCTTCTCAATCGCGAGACGGGCGATGCCATCTCGATCGCGCTGTATGAGGACGAGGCGGCCGCGAAGTCCTTTGCGCCCAAGGCCGAGAAGCTCATCGGGTCGATGAAGAAGTACATGGCTGGCGCTGGCGAGCCGAAGCGGGAGCTCTACGAGGTGGCGACGTCAACCCAGATCGAGGCCAGGTCTGTGGTCGAGCGAGGCAACAAGGCATTCAACGCGCACGACATGGAAGCCATCGCGCGCGAGTCGGCGCCCGACACCGAAATGACTGCACCGGGAGACATCAAGCTCAAGGGACCGCAGGCGGTGAAGGAGTACAACCAGAACTTCATCAGCGCGTTCCCTGACGCTCGGGTCGAGTCGAAGAACATCTTCACCCAGGGCAACCACGTGATCGTGGAAGGCGTATTTAGTGGCACGCACAACGGCATCCTCAAGACGCCGATGGGCGACGTGCCCGCGACCGGCCGCAAGGTCAAGGGCGAGTTCGTGCAGATCTTCGAGATCGATCGAGGTCTCGTCAAGAGACTGCATCTCATGTACGACCAGGTGCAGCTGATGACCCAGCTCGGCATGGCTCCTGCGCCACCGCAGCAGGTGGTCAAGACGAACCGATAGAGCATTTGAAAGGTCGGGCCGGGGCCGCACGGAGCCCCGGCCCGAGGCCGGTGTCGAGTTCGCGTGCTCGTGTACAGTAGACCGCGTATGGAAACTCAAAAGCTGAGCTTCGAGGACTTCAAGAACATCATCGTCGAGCGCCTTGGATGCGAACCCGAGCAGGTGACGATGGACGCGTCGTTCCAGGAAGACCTGAACGCCGACTCACTTGACCTGGTCGAGCTCATCTATGCATTCGAGGAAAACACCGGTCTCGAGATCCCGGATGAGGACGCCGAGAAGATCACCACCGTGGGACAGGCCTGGGAGTACATCCAGGAGAAGGCCGGCTCATAGCACAGCCTCAGGCTGCACCCCTCGCCCAGTCCCTGCAGCTCCTTCAGCAAAAGATCGGGATTCACTTTCGCGACCCTGGCCTCCTCCTCGAGGCCGTCACGCACAGCTCGTTTGCGAATGAAAATCCTTCCGTCTCGCCACGAGACAACGAGCGTCTCGAATACCTGGGCGACGCCGTCCTGCAGCTGATCACCGCCGAGTACCTGTACAAGCACCATCCGGGCGCCACCGAAGGCGAGCTCACGCAGACCCGGTCGGCGATGGTCAACACCAACACACTGGCCCTGCTCGGGGAGCAGCTCGACCTCGGCAGCTATCTCTACCTCGGCAAGGGCATCGCCAAGGGAGGCGGCCGCAACCTCAAGTCGCTGCTCGCAAACGCATTCGAGGCGGTGCTCGGGGCCGTGTTTCTGGACGCCGGCTATGACGCCGCGTACCACTACTACCTGGACCGGTACCGATCCGTGCCATCGCCGCTCCGGGATGAGAATTTCAAGGGCCGCCTGCAGCAGGTCGCCCAGGAACGATTCGGTGAGACCCCCGTCTACGACAGCGAAGGGGCGCGCGTGGGCAGCCGCCGCGAGTACACGTCCGTGGTCTTCGCGGGCGCTGAGCCGCTCGGCACCGGCCACGGCGCCAGCAAGCAGGAGGCGGAGCAGGAGGCGGCACACGCGGCGCTCGACAGCCTGGTGGGCTCGGTGACGGAGATGCCCGCGGCCAAGCCCGCCAAAACGCGAACCCGGCGGGCTCCGCGCCGGAAGCGCGAAGCCTCACCTTCGGCGGCGGAGCCGTCGCCAGCCGAGGTGGTGCCGCTTCACGCCGCGCCCGAGGAGCGCGGGCCCCAGGTGGCGGAAACTCGGAGCCGCCAGTTCGGCGAACCGATCGACTGAAGCGCCACGCCTGGTGCTGGAGGGGCGGTTGACCCCTACATCTGCTAACCTCCCAGCCAGTTTGTTCCTCAGGTCCCTGCAATTGCTGGGCTTCAAGACCTTTGCCCGGCAGACCGAGATCCAGTTCGACGGCGGCGTGACCGCCATCGTCGGCCCCAACGGCTCAGGCAAGACAAACATCGTCGATGCCGTCAAATGGGTGCTCGGCTCCGGCCAGGCGCGCGACATCCGGGGCCGGAAGATGGAGGAGGTCATCTACGCGGGTGGCGAGCGCCGCTCCCGCGCCTCGTTCGCCGACGTCACGCTTGTTTTCGACAACACCGCCGGGCGGCTGCCGGTCGACTACCACGAGGTGGCGATCAAGCGCCGCGTCGAGCGTGACGGGGAGAGCGACTACTTCCTCAACGGCGCGCGCATCCGGCGCCGCGACCTCATCCACCTCCTGGCTTCCACAGGCCTCACCGTCGACTCGTACGCGATCATCGACCAGCACGACATCGAGCACATCGTGGTGTGCTCACCCGGCGAACGCAGGCAGCTGCTCGAGGAGGCGGCTCAGGTCCGAGGCGTCAAGACCCGGCGCCAGGAGGCCGCGCAGAAGCTGCAGGAGCTGGCGGCGAACCTCCTCCGGCTCGAGGACCTGAAGTCGGAGCTGGCGCCCAGACTCGAGGCTTTGCGCACCCAGGCCGCAGCCGCCCGGGAAGCCGCCGACGCCGGCGCCAGGCTGGAGCTGCTGCGGGGAAGCATCGTCTGGGAGGAGTGGCGCGAGGCGCGCGATGCCCACCGCCGCGCGTCTTCGCAGGTGCAGGGGCTGGAACGCAAGCTCATGGAGGCGCGCGAACAGGCGCGCATCGCCGAGGACGAGTTCCAGTCGGGCCGCACCGCCATGCAGTCGGCGCAGGATCGGCGCCTCGCCCGGCAGCGGACGCTGGGGCAGGTGCGGCTCCAGGTGTCCGACGCCGAGCACAGGCTGCAGCTGGCCGAGGAGCGCGTGGAGAACCGCCGCGCCGTCGCTGACGCGGCGCGTCGCTCGGAAAACGAGGCCCAAGCGCTCCTCGACGCCGCGACGGCGCTCAGGTCGCAGCTGAGCGGCGAGCTGGGCGAGGCGGAAAAGGCCATCGACCCGGCGGCCGAAATTCCCTCCCCGCCGGATGAGCCGGACACAGCTCCTGCCCACGAGGCGCAGCGGACGGCAGAGCAGGCCCGGCGCGCGGCGGCGCTCGCAGCATCATCGGTCGCCGCCCTGCGAACCAGGCGCGAGTTCCTCGAGGAGCAGTCGGTGCAGGCTGCCAGAGCTGTCGCCGCCGCCTCCACGCTGGCGGATGTCGAGACGTCTGCGGCGCTCGCCCAGGAACGGGCAAAGCAGGCAGAGCAGGCGGTCGTGGCCCTGGCCAGGCTCCAGGCCGAGCTCGGCGGCATCGATGCGGCAAGACCTCCCTCGGGGCATGGTCTCAGGCTGGGTGACGTGGTCACCGCCAGGCCGGCTTCCGAGGCGGCGCTGGCCGCGGTGCTCGGGCCTTTGGTCGACGCGATCGTCGCCCCCGATGAAGAGTCGGCCGTGCGGTCGGTCACCAGCGCCGGCCAGCAGCTCACCGCGCTGTACCCAGAAGACGCGCCCGAACCCGACGAAGGATCCCTGTACCACCTCGTGGAAGTGCGGGCCGGCTACGAGGGCATCGCGCGTCGACTGCTGGGCGGCGTGATCGTCGGCCGCGACGTCACCGCCGCTGGCGTCTACCGAACAGGAGGGCTGGTCAGGGCGGGTGCAGACCCCCGAATCGCGCTCGACGCACGGCGCGCCGAGCTGCTGCGGCGGATCGCCGCCGTCGAGGCGCAGGCGGGGGATGCGGCCGAGGCAGGACGGATCCTGCACGCCGCGCAGTCGAGCCTCACGGAGCTCCGCGCGCAAGCCGCCGGAGCCGCGAGGGCCGAAGAGGTGTCGCGCATGCTCGAGACGACGCGCGCCGCCGAACAGGCCGAGGAGCTGAAGCTGGCCGGCCTGGAGCGCTCGGCGGGCGCCGCCGAAGAGCGAGCGGCCAGGGTGAGTCGGGAGCTGGAGACCCGCATACGGGAGGTGGCAGCGGAGCGCGCCGCGTTGCAGCAGCGGGAGCTCCAGCGCGAGCGCTGGCGCGACCGCATCGACTCGCTCCGCAGGCAGGTTGGGCTGGTCGACGAAGACGTGACCCGATTGAGCGCCGGATCGGAAGAGCGTCGCCGGCATCTGCAGGAGGCTGAGGGCGCAGCCGCGACGGCGATCGAGTCCTTGCCCGAGCTTCGTGCCGGCGCAGAGTCGGCCCGCGAGATCCTCGCCTCGGCCGAGCACGATGCCCCCGAGGACGAGGCAGAGATGGCGGAGAGCGCGCGGCGGCTGGTCGCGCTCGAGGAGACGCGCATCGACTCCCGGCTCCGCACCGGTACGCTCGAAGGCAACCTCGAGCTGATCGCGCGTGAGGCGGAGCTCCTGCAGGCGCGGATGGAGGAGATCCGCTCCCGGATGCCGGACGGCGTGGCGCCGGAAGAAGTGCCGGGTGGCAAAGCCCGCGAGCGGGAGATGCGCGCAATCGAGCGGCGGCTCGAGGAGATCGGACCCACCAACGCGCTGGCCGAGGCCGAGTGCCGTGAGCTGGAAGAGCGCTACCAGAACCTCGCCGAGCAGCTGGAGGACATCACCGAGGCGCGCGCCGACCTCGAGGACCTCATCTCGAAGCTGCGCCAGGAAGAGGAATCGCGCTACGAAGCCGTTTTCGGCGCGGTCGCCGCGAACTTCCACGAGTACTTCTCGGAGCTGAATCCGGGTGGGCGCGCAACGCTGCGCCATGCCGAGGGCGAGGACGGGCCGCGCAGCGGCGTCGAGATACTCGTCCAGCCGCCTCGCAAGCGACTGCAGAACGTGACCCTGCTTTCATCGGGCGAGCGGTCGCTGGCCGCGCTGGCGCTCGTGCTCGCGCTGGACGAGGTCAATCCGAGCCCGTTCACGATCCTCGATGAGGTGGATGCGGCGCTCGACGATGCCAACGTGGACCGCTTCGGCCAGATGGTGGCGCGTCTCGGCGCCAAGCGCCAGTTCCTTGTCATCACCCACAACCACGTGACCATGTCCTACGCGTCCACGCTGTATGGCATCCACCTCGACGAGAGCGGCTCCTCCCACCTCGTCTCGGTTCGCCTCGATGACATCCGCAAACCCGCGACCCGCGCGGCGACCACAGCGCAAGCGGGCTGAGCGAACAAAGAGGGGGTCTCTGGAGCCGCGTCGGCGGCCGCACGCGAACCCTGCTGGCCGCCGGCCTTCGCTCGCTCAGCCCACCGCTCGCCGACGGTTACTACGAGGAGCTGGAGGAGGTGCTGCTCGCCGCGGACCTCGGGCCGGCGATGGTGACCCGCCTCACGGCCGGCGTGCGGTCGCGCGCACCACGGACACGCGACGAGGCTGTCGACGCGCTCGTGACCGTCGCGACATCGCTCATGTCGAAAAAGCCACGCGACCTGCAGGTGGCTGGAAACCCCGCGTGCCTGCTGCTGTACGGCGTCAACGGCGCGGGGAAGACGACCACCGCGGGCAAGCTGGCTCACCGGCTGCGCAACGAGGGCCACAAACCGCTGGTCGTCGCCGCCGACACCTATCGCGCCGCCGGCATCGAGCAGATGGTCGCGTGGGCGGACCGCGCGGGCGTGCCGCACCTGGCGGGTTCGAGCGGCGCCGACCCCGCCTCGGTGGTGTTCGACGGTGTGCAGACCGCGCGCAAGCGTGGCAACGACGTGGTGATCGTCGACACCGCGGGCCGCCTGCAGACCCAGCGCAACCTGCTCGAAGAGCTGGCGAAGGTCGGCCGGGTGACGAGCAAGGCCCTCGACGACGCGCCGTACGAGTCCCTGCTTGTCCTGGACGCCGTGCTTGGCCTGACCAACCTGGTCCAGGCGCGCGAGTTCAACAAGGCGATCCCGATCACCGGACTCGCGCTGGCCAAGCTCGACAGCACCGCCAAAGGAGGCGCGGCCATCTCGATCGAGTCGGAGCTCGACGTGCCCGTGAAGCTTGCCGGAGTGGGGGAGGGCATCGAGGATCTGGAGCCCTTCGACCCATCGGCTTTCATCCGCGCGATCTTCGACTAGTCCGGCTCCCTCGATCGGGCGAAATGGAACGTCGGCGCGATCGGCATCATCCGCCCGTCGTCCGTTTTAACCAATTGCCAGTTGCCTTCGTGGACCATCCAGTGATGGCGATGACACAAAAGAACTTGATTCTCGATCTCCCCGCCGCCGCCGCGGATCCAGTGATTCAGGTGATGGCCGTCGCACGCTGACGCCGGTCTCTCGCAGTCGGTCCACCTGCAGTGCTGGTCGCGAGCGACCAGCGCCCGCCGCCTGGGGCCTTTGATCGTCCGCTCGGCCCGGCCGACGTCGATCACCACCGAGTCCTGCAGCAGGACCCGGGTCACACTGCAGTCGCAGGCCCAGCGCTCGACCGTCTTCGAGGAGATCGGAAGTGAGAACTCTGCCTCCGCACCCGGGGCTCCGGTCTGGCCGAGCAGGGTCTCGATCGAGCTCGTGACCTGGAGCGAGACCTTCTGCTTGCCGCCATGAGTGGTCAGCTCCACCAACGCATCGGCCAGCCGCTGCTTGCGGGTGCGCTGGTCGTGGAGGCCGGACTTGAGGGCCAGGGGCTCGAGCGCACTCCGCAAAGCCACGCCCTCGACCGGGTCGAGGACGCCGTTGAGGATCAAGGAGCCGTCTTCCCAGCGGCTTATGGAGAGGCCGCGCTGCTCGTACTTCTCGAACTGCTCGGCCGCATAGGCGTCGGGGTCGGCCGAGTGCCGGTAGTGGTCGCAGATGTGCCGGAACTTGCCCGGCGAGCTCTGGCGCGCCTTCTGCAGAAGCTGGGACTCGTCGAAGCGCTCGCCCACCACGTCGGCGGTGCGGGCCATGACGACCAGGTGGGTGTAGCCGATCTCCTGGGCCTCGACCGCCTGCACGCTCGCAGCCAGCTCCGTCATCCGTTCTCCGACCGTGACCCGATCGCCGACGGTGTTGCTGGCCAGGTGGCAGTTGATGCGGATCCAGTCGTAAGGGGTGGCTGAGCCCTCCCAGTCCCAGAAGTCGGTCCGGACGAACTCCGCCGCCAGCCGGGATTGCTGGAGCAGCAAGAGGTCGATCTGAAGCTGGTTTTC
>Ga0066698_10000301_pt1 | contig 17359 bp, 17 predicted proteins | sample GraSoiAngelo_147_FD_66457 | JGI IMG/M metagenome (GOLD analysis project Ga0066698, IMG submission 66457) | Grasslands soil microbial communities from the Angelo Coastal Reserve, California, USA - 14_1009_05_40cm | ecosystem: Environmental > Terrestrial > Soil > Grasslands | place: USA... | reverse complement strand
AAATCATCCATCACCTGCTGAAGCTGCCGCTCGCTGTAAATAGCACGCGTTACCTTGGCCATGCCCAGTTCGGCCACCACGCGCTGTGGCCTCTTGCTGTCGTCGGCAATCGCGCGTGGAACATTGTTGGGGTCGGCGCCACCCAAAACGTCGCGCTTGCCCACACCTTTCGTCGCAGGATTCCCTTCGGGTTGCTCCTGCTTCATGAGCGCGGGCGCATCGCTCATTTCCTGCTTTGCGTTCGCGGTATTTTGTTGAACCGCCTCTCCGTCGCCTCCGCCGGCGACTGGTCCCTGCGTTCCCTGCACATCCCGAGCAACCTTTTCCGCGGCTGCATCGCTTCGGCGCTGTTCTTGCTGCGCTTGTGCTTGCGCGCGCTTCTCGGCTTGCTTCTCCGCTGGTTTGGGTTGCGGATATTCATCAATCAGTTTCGCCGTGGACATCCGCAGCGTCGGATAGTCCGCAAGGCGCGCATCCAACGCGCGGTCATCGATGGAATTTGGATTGAGTTGCTGCTCGACCCATTTGGCCAGCCCCATCTGGCGGATGCGCTCAACCTCGCCTGGACGCGGGCCGTAGGCCAGGCGGTTCAGCGCGTGCAGAATCGCTTCGTCGGGGCTGAGTTCTGTAATCGGCAAGCCTTTGAGCGCAGGATCGTTCTTGGGTTTCTTGTCCTTCGCCGACGCAGGATTCGCCGCGCTGGCAGGCAATTCGATACCGAGCGACAAAACGCAAGCGAAAGAGAGAATGACGGCGAGGAATGACCTTGGGGTCGCGGAAATCGTTGGGATTCGTTGATTCACTTGCGAGGCGGGGGACTCTTGCAGCCTCATAGCACTCTCCTGCCGGGCGCCATAATGGATGAACTGCGGCTCATCAATAGAATAACCCTGGTCCGGCGAAGAAGTTGCGCAACTCCAGAAGCTATGTCGAATCCCTATCACGGTGGAAACTACAGTCAGCAAAGGGCTTAGAGGTGTGGGCCGGACGCGTGGGAACAAGGCCCCGCAGTACAAGTTCGACCGTCCGATTTTCAGGATCTGGTTAAGTCCGTTACTCGACGATGTCAAAGTCCACGGACCGGTCGGGAGCATGGTTTTTCGCGCTGTCGACGGCCTGCATTACTAGGCGGTAAGAGCCCGGCTTCAGGTCATCCACCTTCACCTTCAGTCCGATGGGAACCACGGGATTTCCCTTTTGAACGTAATCATCCGCGCGCATGACGTCAGTGAAAAATACCTGCTTGTTAGCAGAGCGCTCGAAAATTCGATAGCCCATGGCAACAATCGGCGGGGTTGCCGAGGTCAGCAGCGGCTCATAGATCTCCGTGTAAAGAACGACGTTGTCCGTATGCTTGAAGCGATTGCTTCCAGAAGGAACGATTTGCGTGCCCTTGACCACCAGGGGCGTGCGGTCTTCCAGCAGAACCGAATCCAAGCCGGTGGGAATGTCGTTCAGCCTTTGCGCGGAATTCGTCAGCGCCACACCACTGAGGCTGAAATGTTTTCCATCATAGGGATCGATGGCGAGCGGCGACTCGAATTTGCCGAAAGCATCGCCGCCGGCACTGAGGACTACCGTCAACCGGTAAGTGCCCGGCGTAGCATCGAACTGGTTTTCATAGCGATACGGCAACTTGGTGAATTCTTTCCACTCGTCTTTCTCCAAGTCCAGGTTGACTGTATCGCTGAATCGCGCACCGACGGTCCCATCTGGCCGGTAGGCAATTCCCAGCACGTTCAAGTTCGCATGATACTTTCCCTTGTCCTTATTGAACTGAAATGTGTCCGCTGGAATCTCCATCGCCAGATTGACGCGGACCGTTTCTGGCGCGGTATAGAAATACGGCGCCTGCAACACGCCATGAATCGAGCCCGTTTGAGAACCCGCGGCGTGCGACTCGAGTTGTTTTTCCAGCGGCTTGCCTTCGAGGAGGTTCGTGGATCGCGTGTTGCAATAGCCGCTGCGCGAGCGCGCAATCAGCCCCCCGCGGTTCAGCTTCACCTTAAGCGTGTGGCAGCTTCCTTCCGGACTGTCACCGGGCACGTAACCCAGGATATAAAACTCATTCTGTTCTCGCCCGATGCGTTCAAGTCCGCCCAGCAAGTCGTTGGTATTGAAGATAGTGAATCCACCCGTGCTTTCCGCCAGCGCAGCAAGGATCTGCTGATTGGTCGAAGCGGAAGGTGGGAATTGCGGCACGATCGTGCGCGGCTGATTGTAAGGCGAATTGTTGTAATTGGAGGTTGGGTTGTAACCTCCACCGCGCGTGCCGCCGCTCGTGCCGCCGGTACCTCCCTTTCCTCCCCCGCCCGTGCCGCCGCCCGTGCCACCCTTGCCGCCACCACCAGTACCCCCTGTCCCTCCACCGCCGGTGCCACCTCGGCCACCGCCGCCGGTGCCACCTCGGCCACCGCCGCCGGTGCCGCCCCCACCCGTACCTCCGGTCCCGCCACGGCCTCCGCCTCCTCCGGTCCCGCCACCGCCACCGGTTCCACCACCACCGCCCGGCCTTTGCGGATCAGGCATGGCCATCGCCGGATAGGCTGCGAGTATCAAGCGCACGCGCGGCGAAATCTTTCGTGCCGGAGCACGATTTGAAACGGCATGTATCCTACCGGCCGAAACTCTCCTGCTGGCGCTCCCGCCCGGAGCGGTCGCCACCAAACCGCGGGCATCCAGCGCGTAGACCGCCACGTTCGATTTGTTGCAAGCATCAATGGTGGCCGTTAGCTCCGATTGGTTTTCCTGCGTCAGCGGGAAACCACCGGAAAACAGCACCACCATTTTACGCCCAGGGATGGAGCGAAGATTTTTCGCCAGGCTGCGCACAGCCAACAGCATGCTGCGGGCCCCAAAATCCGCGGCGGCATTACCCAATGACGAAAAACCCGCGGACGCTACCGTAACGGGCACGTCCGGCGGGGGTGCGTTTGGATCGACCGACGAAGTCTTGACACCCGACACGGCCGCTTGAAGCACGTCTGCATTTGCCGTGAAATTCTGCACAATGCGGAGCGATCCCCCAAAATCCACCACGGCCATCAAGCGGTCGGGACCCGCATTCGCTTCGATAAACTTCTTGGCGGCACTGCGCGCCTGGATCTGGTCCGGCGCCGCCATGGTGGAGTTATCAAAAAACAAAATCAGGTACCGGCGTTGGCCGTTCGCCTGGCTGGCTGCATCGGCGCCGGTAGAAAAGGTGGAAACTTGTTGTTCCTTGTTGTCCTCAAATACCTTGAAATCATTTTGCGTCAGGTCGCGAATATAGTTGCCCTTCTTGTCCGTCACCACGGAATCCACGAGCACCAATTTTGATTCCCTCTTGATGACGACGGCTGGCTGCTGCTGCTCCGGAGAAGCGGCCTGGGGTTGTTGCGCCGGAGGAGCGGGTTGCTCCTGCGCCCGTGAAGGACCAGGAACCGCGCACATCGCTCCAGCAAACCACGCGGCTAACCGAATTGTTCGCCTGAAGGTCGTCAGAGTATTCATAAATCCCCCACCACAATTACCGAATTTCAAAAAGGAATGACCACTGCCCCGTTACGCGCGGCCATCTGCGCACCCACTGCGTCTCTCACAACCAGACGCACGAGGTAGGTGCCCGGCCTCACGTCAAAACTGGTTTTCACCGTGAACCCCGAACGACTCAACCGGGTGTACGTCGTATCGAGCAACTTCATGTCCACAATTTTTGAAAGGCCGGTAACAAAATTTCCGTTCTCATCAAATATCCCCGTGAGAATTGTCAACTGATCGTTGTTGCGCCCTTGCACTTTCTGGAAGTGAATGCTCTTTAAGTCAAAGTGCGTTAAGACCGCGAGGCGCGCCTGAGCTTCATCTTTCTTGAAAAATTGGGTTTGCAGTTCGACGGGCAGATCGCGGATTTCTTCCTGGGAGAACAACGCCTCCTGCATCTCCTGCTTTGTCGCTTCAGCGGGATCGGCCACCGTCTTTGGCGCGAAGTAACCGTGCCGCGCCTGGATGCCGTATTTTTCCTTGCTCGTGAGCGTGACTTTCAAAGCGTGAAAGCGTCCGTCGATTTTCAGGTTCTGCGGCGAAAATCCGAGCAAGTAGGAGATCCCCGGGGCCGCGCCGGCCTCACGCATGGCTTCATCCACATCGTTGCGGTTGTGATAGAAATTGCCGCCCGTTCCATCGGCGAGCTGCGCCAAAACGTCCTCTTGCGCCAACTGCGCGGCCACACGATACGTGGTCTTATACCCGGCAGTCCGGAAGGTGTCGTGCGGCGGGTCGGCAATGTCTCCGCCCACATCCGGGGGGTACAGGCCGCGCGCGTCAATCGTGTTGATCACAATGTTGCTACGAACCGCGCGATCGACCATGTTGGAAGCTTCTAGTTGCAGCGTCGTTGATAGGAAGCCGGGCGAAACCAGAACGAGCACGCGCTGGCCGGGCATGTTTGCCAAACGCCTTACGACATCCTCGAGATGCCGATACGCGTACTGGGTCTCGTTGTCGCCTTGCGACACTGCGCGATCAGCAGCGGCTTGGGCCAGGCTCTGTGCCGCGGCCATCATGCGTGTGTCTCCGTTGAACGCGCATTGGAGCGCGTCTTCAGTAGCGACGGCGAGCGCCTGAACGTCCGACTTGTTGACGATCAGGTCGGCCTGGTAGTAGCCCACGTCCGGGCAATCATGAAATCCTTGGCCCGTCACAGGACGCGGCAGAATTCCGAGCAGCGCTTTCGACAGTTTCTCGTGATCATCAGTAAAATCCTGCGTCAATTGCCCGGAGGTGGTGTTCAGGGAAACGCGATCGCTCGCTACCAAGGCTCCAAAGAACCGCGTCGCCGAGTCGCGAACGAACACTGCGTCGCTCATCGAGAGGTGCACGTCGTCAAACACCATGGACACAAAACGCTGTGGCAGAACGACTGCTTTGCCGCCCGCTGCATCGGCGCTTGACGAAGAATCCTGTGCCGTCGTGGTGGAAGCCACCGCGGAGGCCGTGCGCGTTTCCGGCGTCTCTATACTGAAAGAAGAGATGCTCTGTAATCTCCGGTTGTCGTAAAGCTGAAAATCCTCTTTCTTAAGGTTCGAGACGACCTTGCCTTGCGAGTCGCGAACTACTACACGCACCAGTACCAGATTTACGCGCACCTTAAAAGTGGTCGGCGTTTCCTGACTCGATACTTCTTCATTCTGGCCAGTGGCAGGCGTTGGCAGGGGTGCGGTCGTCGAATCCGGCTTTGCAGGTGCATCCTGCGGTGGCGAGGGAGGAGCGGGCGTCTGAGCAGAAAGGAGCGTGCCACAAATCGATAGGCAGCAACCGAATATCACCAGAATGATGCGGCGGAACCCCGGGCGTAGCACTGAATGAAACATCCCTGCCCTTCAGAATCTGCATCCTGAGGCGTCCGGGAGCCGGAATGGGACGAAACCAGGGGACGCTTGTGTGCTAACAGAGATTTGACTATACGCTCGGCTCAATTTTTGTGTCAATCAGATTGCTGCCCGCGGAGTGGCTCAGTCTGCGGTTAGCCCGTTACTCGGGCACATTGAATCTCGATAGCCTATTTTTCGGCTAGAGCGTCGGGGAAACGCGATAGGGCCCGACCCGGGACCGATTGCGGGCAGGGCTTTCTGAGCGTCGCAGCCATTGGACCCCAGCAGATTTCGAGGGCTACTTGCGGAGGCTGGATTGATTGCCTCTGCGAGCTTCCGTGAGAATCGATTGAGATGGTAACGCACCGCCAGCTGGCATTGCGTGCATATGATGTGAAGCCATCGTGCTAGCGCTCATCACCGAGCTGAAGAAGAGGAAGAAGTTGGAGCCGACTTCGATGGCTCGGCCGGCTGCCTCGGCATCGTCCATGGCGTGAGACGATGTGATGCCGGAACTGCCATCGGCTAATGGCCAGTCGCTCTGATTTAGGATGAGCACGGGCCGTACTTCCCACCAAATCGGCAAGCTGTTTACGCGGGAATTATCGATGACGTGGCTGTGATTCGGTGTTGGCACGAAAATGGGTGCGGTTGGAGGCCCGGGGATTTTCCCGAGAGCCACAAGCGTCTGAGATAAATCCACGGAAGAAGCGTGCATGGTGCACGTGCCTGGCACAGGATTATTCGGGTCGGGGCACTGTGTGGTAATGGCGGGATTGACCTTCGTCTTCCAGGCCTCGGGAACAAAACCAAAGAGCTTGATTAACTGCTGGCCTAGAGGGATGCCGCAAAGTTCACCGGGCCTTCCGCCATTCGGGCAGAGCATGGTGTCCGCTGGATTCTGGTCATTGTCGACGGAGAACATAGGAACGAACACGTAGAGATGGACGGTGTGCTTGATACTGCCGCCCGTGGGATCGGCGGAAGGTTCTGTGACCACCTGACAGCGTGCGATCCATTGGAGGATCATGCCACTCTCGCAGATAGCGCTCGAGATGCAATCGCTAGCGACGAACTGCGTCCGATTATTCTCTGCACCGTGGTTCCTGTGAGATTCTGGGCACATTGTCGGGAAACCGTAAGTAATCCTCGGCCCGGATTCGTTTGGTGGTCAGGTTGTCAACGCCTTTATATTCCGCAGGACTGTCGGGTACTGACGCAACACCGCTGCTCGAAATCCGGCTAAGCTCCAGACATCCTGGGCCTCTTCGTGGCGGAGCAGATAACGGTCGCCGTCGTCGACAAGTACGCGAAAATAAGTCGCTCCCGGAGGGTACCAGCGATCTTCAATCGCGACAATTTCCCGGGCTCCGTCGCGGAGTTTCAGCCTTAGGGGACGCTCGTCTGCCTTGTACCCGGAATAGCACTCGACTTGGACAACTTGTTCATGCATGAATCTGCGCCTCTTTGCGGCTCTCCGCCAGTTCCGCGTTCCAGGCGGCGCCCAGGAAAATAATCACTGCAGAAAGCTGCATCCAGATGATCAGTCCGATTACTGCCGCAAGGCCTCCATACACCACGCTGTACGGAACGCGGCGCACGTAAATTCCAAACAGCACGTCCACCAGCCACCACAGCAGCGTGGCCACCATCGCTCCTGGCAGGACCTTGCGCATGCTGTCTTCCCGAGGCCGGGCCACGCGATAAATTACCGTCAGGGCCAGCATCGCCAGCACCATTGCAGCGGCAGGGAAAAAGAAATTCCACCATCCTTGCAGAATTGTGTGCTTGCCGACTTCGTGAGCAATCCACTGCCGCAGCGGCTTACCCAGGACGCCGAGGATGGCCGCCCCGAGCAGCGGAGCAATCGTCACTAGCAATAACATTAAGCCTCGAACCTGCCGGTGCAGGAACCCGAGTTCGTCGGTGTCACCGTAAATCGTGTGGATCCCCTGCATCACTAGCTTCATGACTTGCGAGCCTGCCAGTAGTGTCCCGGTCCATCCGACGGCCGCGACTTTCCACGCTTCCGGTCCGCGCTTCACCAAAAATTCCGAAACAATCGCTTGGCTCCCGGGCGGCAAAAACTGGGTGAGATCCGCGATCAGATCAAACAGACTCGTCCTGCCGCCAATCCGACTCGTCGCCAATGCCACGGCAATCAAGAGTGCTGGGAAAAATGCCAGAAATAAATTGAAGGCAATCGCCTGTGAAATCACACTGCATCGCGGAAATACGCGCGTGAACATTCCGTACGCCCGGCGAAGGAGCCGCGCAGCTAAATTCATAGCCGGCATTATACCCGCCGGGCTGCCGGACCGTGCGTTTCAGACCGCCGACTTCGCGCTCATCTGCCGCACCGGTCCGTGGCCGGGATAAATGCGGGTGGCACCGCGGTCCCGCAGCAGTCGCCAGCTCGCGGCTACAACTCCCGCCTTGTCCTCTCCAGCCAGTGCCGGAGGAGTGAGGTCCCCTGTGAAGGCGGCGCCTTCGTCGAGCAGCAGCGTCACGCTGTCATCGGAATGTCCCGGCGTGTGCAGGATTTCACCCACAATGCCAATCTGGCCGAGCACCGTGCGGCTCTCGGCGAAGGAGATCGTCACATTGTCGTGCATCGCGATGTCCAGGTACTGATCCCGGGGCTTGGTCCAGGTTTTCATCAACGGGATGGAGCTGACTTGCACCTCAAGCACAAGCAAAGGAACGCCCGCATTCTTGAGTTCCTGCGCAAGTCCAGCATGGTCAATATGGTAATGAGTGGCCAGCCCGTATCGAATCTCTTCGAGGGGAACACCCATGCGCTTGAGATTCGCGCGCATCGTTCCCATGGTGCCCGGATAACCGAGATCCACGAGCAGCCGCGATCTGCCGGCCCTGATAACCCAGTAGTTCGTCGAGCGGTACCCCACGTTTACGATGGTTGTCTGCGTTGATTGGGACATAAATGCATTCGCGCCGCTCGTAAAGACTCTTCCGCCACGGTCAGCGACCACCCCGGCGTGCTTCCCACTGACTTTGTCAAGCTGGCTTTTCCATGTGAATCACAGGAAGCGATTCGCCGTTCACCAACGGGATCGATATGGGCTTCACGGCGACATAGCCTTTTGCGCCGAAGAGCTTCGCCCCCGTCAGGGTTGCCCCCATCTCGAAGCGAGTAAATCCGGCGGACCTCGCCGCATCCTCGCAGGCCTTCAGGATCATGCTGCCGACTCCGCGCCGAGCCCAGTCTGGATGGATGAAAAACGCGCGAATCTTCGCGGCATCGCGAAGAGGGTCCAGAAGCGCATCCTCGCGCCCGGTCCAGTGGTCACTCCCGTAAAGCGTCTTGCGCTTGCTCCAGCCGCCGCAACCGATGATTGTCCATCCGGTCTGCGAGTTTTTTCCGCCAGCGCTTTCGAATGCGCCAGACTCGGCCTCTGCCACGATGTACGTTCCGTCAGCGATGAGCTGGCTATCAACGCCAAAAACGGTCTTGAGCGCGCCTTCGATCTGCTCCTGTGTGTAGTCCTGCGCTTGCAACCCACGCACAGACGCTTCGATCAATTTGTGGAGAATGGGAACATCTTCAGGAATAGCGAGCCGGAGACAAATCTTCGTTTGCGTCATCATTCGAAAGCGCAACCTGTGGGAGAATTCTATCGCGGAGTATTACTGCGGAGCGAGCCTCAACTGTCAAATACGATTTTCAGCGCGAATGCTGAAGCCCGCGCAACCGGCTCAGCAAGACGGCCAGCTTAGGCCGGCCTGTTCACCCAGCGCGGTGAATTTAAGACCTAATCCAACGCTGGACCTCGAATGCCTCACGACCGCGTCGGCCCGGATCTGTCCTTCTTGCACTAGAAAATGCAACCTGGCCTGGACCCCTTCTTCCCTCGACTCGGGGGTCTCGATGAACAAACCCCCCATGCTCATGTCCCGCACGCGCGAGACGTCTTCCCGCCCGTGGCAGCGCCAATACACCCAGACATCGCTAGGCGCCGGGACGCGGGACGTCAATCTCCTGGATGGGAAGGTTGCGGGCCGCGAGGAGGTCTTTCCGGGCACCATGATCTGAAGGGTTGATCGCCCAATTCAGCTTAGACAGACGATATGACAGTAGTGTCAAAGTTTCCTGAATCGTTTCACCTAGCGAACCCGGGGAAGAGCCGATGCCGCTTTTGGCGCACTATCGACCAAAGATAACTGGACTGTGTAGAATGCGTTTAACCCTGAAACGAGCGCATCCCATCGCCCGGTGTTCGCAGGGTTCTTGCTGACGGAAATAACGCATGCCTGCCTCCTACAAGATCGACAAGGAACTTCGGCTAGTGACCACTATAGGATCGGGTCGGCTTAGGTTGGACGACGCGCTGGCGCATCAGGAAAGCCTCCGCAAGGATCCGGATTTCGATCCCAGTTTCTCCCAACTCATGGACCTCACCCAAGTGACACAATACGACATCGATTCGAACGACATTCATAAACTCACCCATAGAGGCGTGTTCTCACCAACTTCCCGCGGTGCCATCCTCGTGGAGGGCGACCTAGGATACGGCTTCGGACGCATGTTTGAGATACTTCGTGAAAACGCAGGTGAAAGCGAATCCGCGTTTTCCGCCATCGCGGTGAAGCTCTGGATTGGGTTCTTTCGGAGGATATCACTGCCTGATCAGACTGTCGGAGTGAATCGCAGGGCCCCAGTGGTCCTCGTGCCGGTATCGCACGCTGGGTTCTGTTTCTCTCTACAATCTCTCGCCTAGCGAAACCCCGTTGATTATTCGTGCAGCACCACGCTTAGCAAGGAACTATTGACGTGAAGCCCGCCGTTGTAACGAATGAAGCCCAATTTCCGGAATTTATTCATAAAAAAATTCACCCGCGAACGCGTGGTGCCAATCATCTCCGCCAACATCTCCTGGGAAACTTCGGGGCGCACCCTTTGCGGCTCGGACTTCCGGCCATAGCGACTGAGCAGCAGGAGAGTTCGCGCCAGCCGCTTCTCGCTGGAGTTAAAAAGCTGATCGATCAAATCCTCCTCAATGCGGATGTTGCGAGAAAGAATGTAAGACATGAAACGGTCTGAAAGCGAATGTTCCGCATGGAGCACGCGCATCATCTCGTTTTTTTCAATGACCAATATGGACGTGGGGGCAATCGCCGTGGCGGTACCCATGCGAATTTCCTGACCTGCCAGGCATCCCTCTCCGAAGAAATCGGCGGGCCCTAGAATCGCCACGACTGCCTCTTTGCCAACTTCATTGACAACAGATAGCTTTACGCCCCCTTCCTGGATATACATCACGCTTGTGGCAGGATCCCCTTGGGAGTAGATCTTCTGCAACTTTCGATACACCACAACCTTTCTGGACACGCCGGCGGAATCGAGAAACGCCTGGGCATCAAAGGGCTGCTTTCCCGTGGGTCTTCGTTTGGATTTTTTCTTGGTTGAACTCGCGATTGCCTTCATAAAACACCGCTTAAGGGCATTTTATCAAAATCAAATGGCATAAAACAGCATTTTGTCTGGTCGATAAATGCAAGGTAAGACCGGGTCTGTGCGGGTCGCAGCCGTAATTTCGTCTAGCCACTATTTCAAAGCTCGCCCTCGAATTGATTCGGATTCTTTACTTTTCACGATTGGACGGTTTTCTTGCCTCTGTCAATCGCACCGACGAGGGCAGATTGGCATACTTTCTTTGTGCGGATTTAGCCACGCGTGGCCTGGCCATTTCTTTCCGAAAGGCGGCAAGCGTCGCTCGGCGCGACCCTTTCAAACTTCTTTTCCTGGACATCTTATGCATGATCGCGCAGACACGGAAACCTTTCTGTTCCATTTGGAACAGGGTAGCCCATCGTTGATGCGTTTTGGATTGCAGAAAGAAGTCTACCGCGCGCGAGCGGTGCTGGTGGAACGCACGGCCAAGCTCTTTAGCTGCTTCATGGAGTAGAGCGCCGAATCGGCCTCGCGCAAGAGCTTCTCGATTGTCTCGCCATTTTGAGGAAATACGGCAACACCTGCGCTGACGGAAATGGTCGGCCCGTTGCCATCGTTGGCAACTCTTTCGCAGATACGTCGTGCGACCAGGTTGGCTTCGTCCGCGTTAGTTTCCGGCAAGACCACGGCGAACTCGTCTCCGCCGAAGCGAGCCGGCGTATCGATGCCTCGGCAGCAGGAGACCAAAACGTCGGCCAACCGGCAGAGCGCCTGGCTGCCGACCATGTGGCCGTGGCGGTCATTGATTCGCTTCAGACCGTCCATATCAAAGAACAGCAATGCAAATTGACGGTTCGTGCGGTTGCTTCGCTTGATTTCCGAATCAAGCACGTCGACAAGGTGGCGATAGTTAGCCAGCCCGGTCAGCGAATCGCTGGCTGCCAGCCGCCGCAGGTGATCTTCTACTTCTCGCTGGCGCGTGACGTCTTCGGCGATAATTTCATAGGCTTCCAGTTCGCCCTTCTCGCTGAGCACTTCCCGCCCGCTGAGCCGGACCTTCAAATTCGTTTGGTCCTTACGCCTCCATTCCATTTCGATGGGGTCGACCTGGGAATTTGTACCGGAATGCCCAAGCAACTGTGCTCGTCTTGGGGGGTCTTGAATGATTTCGCGGACGAGACCAAGAACCAGGACTTCTCCTTTTGACTCATAGCCGAGCATCCTGATCATCGCTTCGTTTACTTCCAGAAACGAGCCATCGAGTCCGCAGCGGCAAATTCCGTAGCTAAGATTCCCTGCCAAGGCACGGTAACGTGCTTCCGATCGTCGCAAATCTTTTTCGGCGCGGTCGCGTTGATCACGCAACGCTTTCTCATCGAGAGCTCGATGCACGGCCACAGGCAGGTGGCTAATCCTATCCATTTCAACGCAATCGGAAACACCCTTTAGGATGAACTTCGCGGCTGTTTCGCGCTTCAAGCCGTAGACTAAAAAGATGACGGGGATGTCCTTCTTCATCTCGCGAAGAATGTCTAGTGCTTGCGTTTCTTGCCAATTAGGGCTGGGGTGCTCGGCCACTACAAGGTCAAAGGGCTTAGCGCGGAGCCGTTCGGCGAACTGCTCGGGAGTCACAGCTATATCTGAGCTGACCGTGAATCGGACCTTTTTGAGTTCATACAGGCAGTGCTCGATCTCCGCCGGGAAACGATGGACAAAGAGTATTCGCACAAGATTTCTACTGAGACCAAGCGCGTCGAAGGCCGCGGCTCGTTCCACTTGCTCAAGGTCCGGTCTTGATTTCAACGACATGGCAAGCGATGCGATAGGCCGGGGCGGCAGCCCCGTTCAACCCCGAACTGCTCCCCGGCCCAGTCATGGTTACCTCAGGGTTAGGCTATGAACTGCGTCCGCTAATGTCTGTTCAATTTTGCACACGGAGTAACGGATCGGTGCTTCGTACAGCACATGTTCACCGGTTTCAGTTGAATGCTGAGAGATGGTTGAGGAACACAAGATGAACTTCGCCGTCCAACAATTAGTCCGGTAGTTTGGATTTTTCTCTCAAAACCCTCTTGACAGCAGCTACGCATGTACGTAAAAGAGAAACTCCGGCTGGAGACGGAATATCCTCAGCGACCAGCCCATGCAGGTACCGCCCCGCCAGAAAAACCTCAGGAGGTTCTTATGACCAATCTAGTTCCACGAGACAGCTTGTTTCAGGATCTGTTCGATTTCCGAAGGGATTTTGACCAGATCTTCAACCGCTTCTTGAGTTGGCCCTCGACTCAAGAGGAGCGCACGCTCGTCACGGGATTCGCGCCCGCTGTCGAATCCTTTATCGATAAAGATGACAAGAAATTCCACTGCCAGGTGATGCTGCCGGGCGTGGAACCCAAGGATGTCAACATCCAGGTACAGGGCAACACTCTGACGATTAGCGGCGAACGCCGCGACGTCCGCGAAACCAAGGAGGCAGATTACCACCACAGAGAGATTACCTACGGCTCGTTCCAGCGCAGCCTCTACCTCCCCGAAGGCGTCGACAAGGACAGGCTGTCCGCCGAGTATCGCAATGGCATGCTGGAAATCACCGCGCCCATTTCCGCAGCCGCGCTGCCAAAGAAAATCGAGATCAAGGCGCTGCCCTTGTCCAAACACGCCACGGCCTGAGAACTCGCTTGATTCCGTCCCCTCGGCATGAAACGGCAACGGCTCAGGCTGGCGCATGAAATGAACCTCCAACTTCGGGGCCCGCTCCCAGCCCGGGGCTCCATTTCACTCCCTCTGTTAGTAGTGGCGAATCTCCAATCTCACGTCACTTCGTTAGCTCCACCTGCCAGTCAGCTGCCGTGAACTGCATTCGCCGGTGGCTTGCCGCCGCCGTAGCCGCATCGTACACTCGAATTCAGATGGCCGCATAAGTAGCCGCCACCTTGAAACAGAGGATTCCTCCGTGACCACGCCAGCACATTTCGTACCGGCATCCCCGCTCTCTCGTAGCACGCGCAGCGAAGAAGCCGTCGCCAAGCACAAAAAATATTTGTGGCCCTCGGTGACCAACTATTTCCAGCAGCCGCTGGTGGCTGACCGCGGCGAGATGCAGCATCTCTGGGACGTCGAAGGCAACAAGTACCTGGATTTCTTCGGCGGCATCCTGACGGTCTCCGTGGGGCACTGCAATCCGAAAATCTCCGGCAAAGTGAGCGCGCAGGTCAACCGCCTGCAGCACACTTCGACGCTCTACCCCACCGAACACATCGTGGCGCTGGCGGAGAAAATCGCGCAGATCACTCCGGGGAATTTGCAGCAGAGCTTTTTCACCAATTCCGGCACCGAGGCCAACGAAGCCGCTATTCTGCTCGCGCGCATGTCCACGGGCAGCTTCGACGTAGTGGCACTGCGCCACGCCTATTCCGGCGGCTCGGCACTCGCCAAAGCCGTCACCGCGCACGCGCCTTATCGCAAGGGCGGCGTCATCAGCGTGGGGATTTCGCATGCCGTGAATCCTTATTGCTATCGCTGCCCGCTGCATTTGAAATATCCCGATTGCGAAGTAGCCTGCGCTGAAGACGTGGAAAACCTCATTCAAACCGGCACCAGCGGCAACATCGCGGCGTTTATCGCCGAACCGATTCAAGGCGTCGGAGGTTTCATCACTCCTCCGAAGGAATATTTCAAGATCGTTTTCAAAACCGTGAAAAAGTATGGTGCGCTGTTTATCGCCGATGAAGTGCAAACCGGCTGGGGCCGCACTGGCAAAAAATGGTTCGGCATTGAGCAGTGGGAGGTCATTCCGGACATGATTACCAGCGCGAAAGGCATGGCCAATGGAGCGCCTGTCGGCTTGACTGTGACCACGCCGGAAATCGCCGGCAGCTTCCAGGGCGCGAACATCGCGACATTTGGCGGCAACCCGGTGACCTGCGTAGCAGCCAAAGCCACCATCGAGTTGATCGAAGAAGAAAATCTGCTGGAGAACGCCGACGTGGTCGGAAAATATTTTCGCGCCAAACTGGAAGAATTGCAGGCAAAGCACGCTGTCATCGGCGACGTGCGCGGCATGGGACTGATGCAAGCGCTTGAACTGGTAAAAGACCGCAAGACCAAAGAGCCCGCCCCCGAAGCAACCACACAAGTGATGGAGAGCGCGCGCCAGAACGGCCTGCTCATCGGCAAAGGCGGCCTCTACGGCAACACTCTCCGTCTAGCCCCCATGCTGAACACCACCAAGCCCGATGTCGACGAAGCCATCAAGCTCCTCGACAAGTCGTTCAGTGAGGTCCGGAATTGAAAATCAGGAGTTTGCTCGTAGCGCTCGCAATTTTCTCTTTGGCAATTGGTTCTTTTCCTCCCCTGGCTCGCTCGCAATGGTCCGAAAAGAAACCTCTTTGGAAGTCCGTGCAATTCGCGATTGTGAAATTCAATGACGAAGCGCCGAAGTCCTGGAACATTTATCACACCGAGAAAAAAGGCTTGCTGCTGGTTCACCTATGGAAGCGGTATCTGCTTATCGATACCAAGGAACAAGAAGCCTACGAAATCGATCCGCAAACAGTGAAGCCGCGCGGCAATGACGTGGAGTGGTCACCGGCCGACAAGCCCGACCAGCCGCTCGAAACTCCGGAATGGAAAACGCGCGACGTCGGCAGCATGCAACTCGTGAGATTCCGCCTGGGCAAGGATGGCCACGTCCTGGAATTGCAAATCCCCATTCTCATCAATGGCAAGCCGGCCTACTGACCAGAACTAACGACTGAAAACTTTTTATCGGCGATACACCCCGTAATACCACGGGATGCCGAGCGCGCCCGGCTCCACGCCCACCACCACTGAATCGCCGGCGCGAAAGCGGTCGTAGTCATCGAAGTCCACCGCCAGCCGTTCGATTCTCTGCCCATCGCGCCAGGAACGAACGAACAGCCGCCGCGTCCCGCGGACGATTCCCGGCATATTGTAGCGACTGTCCACAATGGTGGGGTGATAGGTCACGTTTTTCTGCGAGTCCAGCTTGCCATTCACCAGCAGTGTAGCGGCGAGAATCCAGGGCAGCGGAATGAATCCCGCGTACACGCGCTTGAGCACTTCGAGTTCCAGGTGATTTCGCGCCCGGCGTTCGAGGATCACCGCGATGGCCAGCGCGACAAAGAAAAGCACTCCAAAGAACACCAGCATCAGGTCCAAATCGAGCGGCGGATAAATCTGGCTGACGTAGGGGAACGCCAGCGACCCAGCCAAAAATATCGCCGTGCGCTTGAGCAGGCGCCGCCGAAACATGACCTCGGCCGCAGCTGAGGTCAAGCCGCAGGAGGGACACTGATCCGCAATTCTCTCCGAACCGCAATCAACGCAACGTGTCATTACTCTTAGTATAAAACGGGATTAGGTGCCGGGGGTGGAGAGCGAAGAGAGCAGGTCGTGGAAAATCTTTTGACTTTCGGATTCGGAGACGGCCACGGACACTCCCATGCCCTTCCCCGGTTCGATCCGCTTCACGAAACAGTCGAGTTTCACGGGCCGATCGAGAGTCAGTCGCGCGGTAAAGCCGGCGCCCACCCAGAGCGGATCGGCGGCTTCGATAAACATTCCGCTGGCGCTGATGTCGCGCGTGCTTCCGCGAAGCATCGCCGAGCCCCATTCGATCTCGAGGTCCGCACGGAACGAGTAGCGCGGCGCCCAGCGGCGTTCGAGCCGCCTGGCGGGATGATCCCCAATGCCCATGAATCTGGTGCAACCCCTTGACAGGGATTACGTACTGCGGCGCTCGGGCGAAATCGCCGCCTCTCTCCTGCGAGCATACGCCTTCTTCCGTCACAACACATACGACGCCGGCGGCGTATCTTTTGTTCCCGGCAATCTGAGCTTCGATGCAGGGCAAGTCGTCCAGGTGACATGTTCTGCAAAATAGAAAGGCGGATCCTCAGTCTTGCTTTGACCCTTGAGGATCACCCGGGGGCGAGCCCCCGCTTGCCGCCTTCTCCCCGGTGCGCATGCGGCGCTGTACTTCCGCCTGCAGGTACTTGCGCAGGCTTTCCGGAACGATGCCGGGCGAGGCCAATTCGCGCAGATCGGAGACGGTGAGTTGCGGCAGGTAGGAAAGAATCGTCGCCAGCGGCGCCGCGGGGTGACGGATGAGTGCGAGCCGGACATTGTAGCTGATCGACCACTTGCGATGCTGAATGATGGCCGGAATCACAGAGACGGGAAGTTTTTCGCGCGACAACGCCTTCAGGATTTGTGCCTCCGTCATGTACGGATTGTCTAGAACAACGGAAATCACTTGAGCATGGCCTTCCGCGAGCAGTGCGCCGGCCACGCGCGCTGGCCCGCGGCGCGCCAGCGTGATTTTCTGCCCCAGCGGAAGCTGCGGCAGCCGCGCAATCAGTTGCTCTTCGGCGTTGCGCTTCAGCTCGGCGGAAACGCCGGGCAGAATCGCAACCTGCACGAGGTCCATCAGATAAAGATCGCGAAGCAGGCGCAGGCTGACCAGCCGCGGCGTCCGCGGATGAAACGCCAACGCCCGCTTGACCCGGTAGCTCTTCAGCAGCGCCTTCCTTCGCGCGATTTCTTCGAGAATTTCTCCCGGCAAATCTTTTCGCTC
>Ga0066698_10000298_pt1 | contig 17410 bp, 18 predicted proteins | sample GraSoiAngelo_147_FD_66457 | JGI IMG/M metagenome (GOLD analysis project Ga0066698, IMG submission 66457) | Grasslands soil microbial communities from the Angelo Coastal Reserve, California, USA - 14_1009_05_40cm | ecosystem: Environmental > Terrestrial > Soil > Grasslands | place: USA... | reverse complement strand
ACCCTGCGGGCAGAGCCCGTCATGGACGCGCTACCCGCGCCTTCTGATTGCTCCCCTTAAGGGGAGAGGGAACTGACCCTAGGTCTTCAGCCAGTCTTTCAGGCGCTGAGAGAGGCGGGCCGGCGTGGTTTGGCTCTTGATCAGGTGGTCGAGCGCGCCGAGGCTGATTCCGCGCTCGACCAGCTCCTTCTCGTTCCAGTTGGACAGGATGACGACCGGGATGGCGGCGGTCGAGGTGTCGGCCCGCAGGCGTTCCAGCACCGCCAGGCCGTCGAGCTTCGGAAGCCTCAAGTCCAGAAAGACGATATCGGGACGAAGAGTCCTTGCCTTTTCCAGCGCGGTGATGCCGTCGCCCGCGACATCCACCGCGTAGCCGTCCAGCTCCAGCTTGAGGCGGTACATCTGAGCCACGGATGCGTCGTCCTCGACGAAGAGGATCCTTACGTCATCCGGCTGTGGCTCGGCACGTTGATTCAAGTCCCATCCCTTTCGTGCAACGCTTAAGCCCGTGCGTCTACCAAACCATGAGGGTTCGGGTACGTGAGCGTATCGGTTCCGCTACGGCTCCGCCCGCTCGAGATCGGCGACATGCTGGACGAAACATTCCGCATGTACCGGCGGCACTTCCTCCTCTTCGCCGGGATCTCGCTCCTCCTCGCCGTCCCATCGGCGGCCCTGTATGGGCTGGCTTTCGCCTGGTTCTCCGTCGCGTTGCGAGACACGACCGGGACGGACCTCAGCTACCTGACGCCGCTGATCGCGACCGCCGGCGCGGGCTTTCTCGTCACCCTTGCGATCCTGCCCTTCACCAACTCGGCGGTCATGTACGCGGCATGCGAGTCCGCGCTCGGCCGGCCGGTGACGTTGGGGGGCGTCTTCTCCGGAATCCTTCGCCGCTACTTCCCGCTGCTCGGTTACTGGCTGCTCTTCACTGTGACGGGGCTGCTCGCCGCGTTGCTCTGCGTGGCACCGCTGGTGCTCTGGGTCTGGGTCTTCGTCGGATGGATCATCGTCACGCCCGCGATGTTCATCGAAAACATCAGCCTGGGCGCGGCGATGCGGCGCAGCTGGCAGCTCGTGCGGGGACGCTGGTGGAGAACGTTTCTGGTCCTGTTCCTGATGCTGATCGTGTGGTACGTGGCCCGGGTGGCGCTCGACGCGTTCCTCCAGCTGGGGCAGTTCCTGCTTGCGATCGTGCTCTCGCCATTCATCGTGGCCGGCGTCACGCTGGCCGGAGCGGAGCTCGTGAGCGCGCTGGTCAGCCCGGTCCTGCAGATCCTCATCGTGCTGATCTACTTCGACCTCAGGGTGCGGCGCGAAGCACTCGACCTGTTCCAGATGGCATACCGGCTGGCAGCGCCGGCGCCGGCGTCCTGAAAGCTTGACGAGGGCCCTGGTCGCCGCGGTCCCGGCGCTGGCGCTGCTCTTGCTCGTGCACGTGAACGCCGCGGCTGACCCGCCGCCTCCGCCGATCTACGCGGACGCCGTGCAGCAGGCCTACGACATCCTCCAGGGTGCATCGGGTTCGGACACGGCGCCCGCGACCGCGGCGCTGCGGGTCCTCGTCGCAGGAACGGGGCCAAGCCAGCCGGAGGTCATCGCCGACCTGAGAGCGCGCCCACCGCTATATGACGACGCGAGGAATCGCCTGGCCGCGCTCCTGAAGGAGCTGCTCGAGCCGGTGAGAACGTCCGATCCCGATCTGGCGCGGCAGCGCCTGCACGACGTGATGTCGCAGAGCCGCTACGACGCGCTTCACCGCCCGCCTTCCCCGCTCGACCGCTTCGTGCAATGGGTGCAGGACAGGATTCGCGCCTTGCTCCGGCTGCTGTTCGGTTCTAGCGGGGGTGGTCAGCAGCTCGACTGGTGGTATTACCTCGCCGGCATCGCCGTGGTCACGGCGGTGGCGTTTGTGCTGTTTCGCGCGTCGCGAGGACGCTTCACTGCGTCTGTCGGCGCCGGGCCCCAGGGCCCGCGGCCGGCCAGCGACTATTTCGCGGAGGCGGACCGATTGTCCGCCGCGGGGGATCGCGTGGGCGCGATTCGGGCCCTGTGCGCCGGCGTCGCCGCGACGCTGGCCGGCGAGCGGTCGTGGGAAGGAAGCCCGCTCACCGTCCGCGAGATCTTCCAGCGCGCGGCGGATTACAACAGCCTGCGCGTGCTCCTGCTTCCGTTCGAGGCCGCGGTCTATGGCGGCCGCGGTGTGGATGAAGCGACCTATCGGAAAGCAGAACAGGTGGCGGCGACGTATCGCGCCAAGCCCGCGCAGGCAGCGGCATGAAGGGAGCGCGCGGCTGGGTGATCGCGGGGGCCATCGCGATCGTGATCGCCGTGGCGGCCGTGCTGCTGCAGCCGAGGCAGGACTCCCCCGAGCACAGCACCGACAGCGACGCGGCCAACGGTGCGTCGGCCGTGCTCCTTTTCAGCCAGGCAATGGGTCATCCAACCGATCAGATCACCGGCAGCTTCGGAGCCCCGGCGGAGCGGTCCGTGATGTTCGTGTTCACGCCCACGAGTCCCTACACCGCAGATGAGGCTGACCGCATCCACCAGTGGGTTCTGGCCAGCGGCGGCATCCTGATCTATGCGTCCGAGCAGGCCGATCCTGAGCTGGACCGCGCGTTCGGCGTCAAACGCCTGGGCGGTTTCGTTTCGGGCGTCGAGTACCAGGGCACGCCTGTCGTGGACGGCGTGATTCGCGTCGCGGGCGGCGACGGGATGATGCCACTCGATCCGTCTCCCAACCAGGTCCCGATTCTCCGGACCGGAAGTGGATTTGTCGCGGGGTTCGTGCAGAGAATTGGGCTCGGCCAGCTCGTCGTGCTCGCCGACCCGCTCGTCATCTGCAACGGCTATCTCGAGCGCGCGGACAATGGCCGGCTCCTCGCGGACCTGCTGAGCGTCGGGGGCGCGGATGCGCATGTCGCATTCGACGAGTACCACCACGGTCTGACGGTCAGTGATTTCGCGCCGCAGGCATGGGTCAGCACTCCCTGGGGCGCGGCGCTGCTGTGGCTGCTGGTCGCCGTCTTCTTCGGGCTGGTGCTGCGCGGACGGAGGTTCGGGCCGATCATCGAGCGCCAAGCTGAGGTCGCGCGGTCCGACGCGGAATGGTCGGTGGCTGTGGGCCAGCTGCTGCGGCGTTCGAGCGCCCGCGGCGTGACGCTTGGCCTTCTCGCCGGCGCCACCGAGCGCGCGGTGGCGGCGCGGACGGGTCTTCCGCTGCAGCCGCGAGAGCGGTTCTGGAATGCTCTCTGGGTGCGCGCACCAGAAGTGGCGGCCGAGCTGGCCCAGATCGAGACCTCGCTGTACACCTCCTCGTCGACGGAGCGGGATCTCCTGACCGCGGCCAGCCGTCTCCACGCGATCGCCCATCCGCGGCCTAAGAACTTGGCGGGGCCGGGGCGTTGACGGGCACCGCCTCGACCACCGCGACTGACTTTTACGCTCGGTTTCGCGACCAGCTGGCGAAGGCGATCGTCGGCCAGGACGGGGCGATCCGCCTTTGCGCGATCGCACTTGTAGCACAGGGCCACGTCCTCCTCGAGGGGGTTCCCGGTACGGGCAAGACGCTGCTCGCCAAGTCGATCGCCCGTGCGCTGACGCTCGACTACGCGCGGGTCCAGTTCACCCCCGACCTCATGCCCGCCGACATCCTCGGTACCTCGGTCTACGACCTTTCGACGCGCACGTTCGCGCTGCGCCGTGGACCGATCTTCACCAACGTGCTCCTCGCGGACGAGATCAACCGCGCCCCGGCCAAGGTCCAGTCGGCGCTGCTGGAGGCGATGGAAGAGCGCGGCGTGACCCTGGAGGGTCAACAGCTGCCCCTGCCGGCGCCGTTCTTCGTCATGGCCACGCAGAACCCGATCGAATACGAGGGCACGTACCCGCTACCCGAAGCGCAGCAGGACCGTTTTCTCTTCAAGGTGAGGCTCGACTATCCGACGCCCGCCGATGAGATGGAGGTGCTGCGCCGCTGGGAGTCGGGGATCGAGCTTCGCGACCCGGTCAAGGCAGGGGTTGAACCGGAATTCGGCGCCTCCGACATCGAGGCATGCCGGGCGCAAGTCTCGCAAGTGGTGCTCGACGAGAAGATCCGCCGCTACGTCGTCGACCTTGCGTCGGCCACGCGAGCGGCGCCGGAGATCGCCCTGGGGGCGAGCACGAGGGCAGAGGTCCTCCTGATGCTGGCGGCGCGCGCCGAGGCGGCGTTCGACGGCAGCGAATTCGTGACGCCGGACCACGTGAAGGCGCTCCTCGCGCCGGCGTTTCGCCACCGCCTGATCCTTCGCCCAGAGGCTGAGGTGGCGGGCCAGACTCCGGACAGCGTGCTCGACGCGGTGGCGAGCCGGGTAGTACCTCCGCGCTGAATCTGATGTTTATGAGAGGAAACCCAGATGGTTTCCTCTCATCGCGCCGTCGGCAAAGCCGACCCGGCCTTCGGCCGGGCAAGCGGCGCTGCTCTCCTTCCGAAAAGGTTTGATCAATCTGATCAGAGGTCTCGCGCCCCAACCCCGGCTGATCTGGGCCGCGGCGATCGGGGCGGGCCTGGTCGCGCTGGCGGTCGTCTCGCCGGTGCTCGGCCTGGTCGCGGTCGTCTTCAACGCCGGGCTGGCCGTCATCGCGGCTCGCGACCTGGCCCTCCTGCCGGGCCGAGCGGGCTACACGGTCCGGCGCACGATGCCCGAGCCGTTCTCGCTCGGCGAGCCCGAGGACGTGACTGTGGTCGTCCAGAACCGGGCGGCGGCCGGCCTGATGGCGAGGTTGGCGGATCACGCGCCGGCATCGCTGCGGCCGGTGCCTCGCGAGGTGTCGGGCAGGTTCGACGCCAACGGACTCGTGAGGCTCAGCTACCGCACCTATTCGCCGAAGCGCGGCGCATACAGGTTCGGAGCCGTCGACCTGCAGGTGTGGCGCGAAGGCGGCTGGTGGCGGCGCCAGGTCAGGCTGCCTGATCCACAAGAGGTCGCGGTGTTTCCAAACGTGGTGGCGATCAAACGCATCCAGCTGTCGCTGCGGCGGGGCCTGCGGGCGATGGCCGGCATGCGGCGCGCGCGACCGCCCGGCGCGTCGACCGCGTTCGCCGGCCTGCGCGACTACGTGCGCGGGGACGACGTGCGCCGCGTGAGCTGGACGGCGACCGCGCGCCGCGATCGGCCTGTCGTGGTCGAGGTCGAGGCGGAGCGCGGGCAGCAGGTGATCATCGCGCTCGACTGCGGGCGCTTGATGACGGCGCCGGCGGGCGACCTGGACAAGCTCGACCATTCGGTCAACGCCGCGCTGATGCTCGCGTGGGTCGCGCAGGCATACGGCGACCGTGTCGGCATGATGACGTTCGACGACCGGGTCACGAATTTCATCAAACCCGAGCGCGGCGCGATCCAGCTGCGGCGCATCACCGAGGCGCTGTACGCCATCAAGCCCGAGTACGTCGAGCCTGACTTCGGGCATGCGATGACGCACCTGGCGCTGCGGGTCGGCCGGCGCTCGATGGTCGTGATGCTGACCGACGTCCAGGACCCCGAGGCCTCGCGCGAGCTGGTCGCCCACGCCCTTCGGCTGGCGGCGCGGCACCTGGTGCTGGTCGTGGCGATGTCGGACCCCGCCGTGATCAGCGCGCGGGACGACCCGATCGATAACACCAGCCGCGCCTACGAGTGGGCGGCGGCGGAAGAGTTCGTGGCGAGCCGCCGGGAGAGCTTCGAGCTGTTGAGGCGCGGGGGCGTGCTAGGCCTCGACGTCGTGGCGGGAAAGCTATCGCCGGCTCTGGTCGAGAGGTACCTGGAGCTGAAAGAGCGTGCTTTGCTGTGATCGCCTCCCGCTGAAAACCAGGTAGGAGTAGAAGAGCGCGCCGGTCGTGAGCCCGATCGCGAGCTTGACGACAAAAGGCGCGCTGGAGGGCGAGATGTTGCCCTCGATGGTCCCCGCCACGATGAGCAGTGGCGCCAGGCCGAGCAGCAACGTGAACGCGCGGCGCGCCGCGATCACGAGCGCGTCGGAGCGTTTGCGGTTGCCGGGCGAGATGAGCGCCCAACCCATCATCAGGCCGCCCGCTCCCTGCGCGATGACGATCGAGAGCTCGATCACGCCATGGCCGATGACGAACTCGAAGAGTCCGCCGGCCAGTCCGTAAGCGGCGGTCAGGCCGAACAGCGCGCCGAAGCTGATGCCGTTGGAGATCATCACCCACATCACCGGCAGCCCGAACGCGACGCCCAGCGCGAAGGCGAACATCGAGACGTAGATGTTGTTGACCATGATCAGCCCCGCGGCCTGCACCCGCTCGTCCGACGGGATATTGGTCCATAGCTCGTGATGGTGGACCCTGTCGATGAGCCTGGGGTCGACAATCGAATACGCGGCGTCGGGATTGGCGAGCACGACGAAGAAGCTGATGAACGCGGGCACGAACATCAGCGCTCCCGCCGCGAGCAGGTACGGCCAGGCCTCGCGATAGGTGCGCGGCAGGGTCTCGACGTAGAAGCGGCGGATTCGCTTCCAGATCTCGCCGCCACGGCGATACACGATGCCATGGCCTCGCGCCACCAGTCCGTTGAGGTAGCGGTGCACCGGGTCCCCCGGCCAATCGCGCTGGGCGCGAGCGAGGTCGGCGGTCGCGCGCCGGTACAGCGCGGACATCGTCAGCACCTGCGCGGGAGTGAGCGCGTTCATGTGACCGGCGCCGGCGCGGGCCATCAGGTCTTCGAGCCGGTTCCAGTCGTAGCGACGGAGGGCGATGAAATCCTCAGATCTCACTCCCTGATTGTGAGTTACTTAACGATGTGGACCAGCCGCTTCCGGACACCGACCTCGTCGTTGCCACCCCTGAACGGGTGTCGTTCGACTACCAGGTCGCCGGCCTCGGCACCCGTGCGATCGCGCAGATCCTCGACCTGCTGATCCTCACGGGTGTCCTGTTGGGCCTGTATTTCGCCGCGGTCGCGGTCGGCGCCGCGGGCTTCGACGTAGTCGCGTACCTGATCGCGATCATCGGCAGCTTCGTCATCATCTTCGGCTACTTCTGGACCTGCGAGGCGTTCTGGTCCGGCCAGACCGTGGGCAAGAAGGTCTTCCGCCTGCGCGCAGTGGGTGACCGCGGTGAACCGATGACGTTCGTGCAGGCGGGGATTCGCAACGTGGTCCGCATCGTCGACTTCCTGCCTTATGCGTATGGGGTGGGCGTCGTCGTGCTGTTCATCAACGGCAAGGGCAAGCGCCTGGGCGATCTCGCGGCCGGCACGATCGTGGTCAAGGATTCGGACCACGTCATGTTGTGGCAGCTGCCGGGCGGCCGCCCGCCGGCGCCTCCCGCTCCACCGTCCGCGCCGGGACTCGGGCAGCCGGCGCCCGTCAACGCGCCACCGCCCCCGCTCACGTACACCCCACAGCCATCCGCATTCGCGCCCGCCACCGCGGAAGAGATGAAGCTCAGGCGGCTCGATCCGGAGTTGCGGCGGTTTGTGACCTCATACGCACGCCGCCGCCCAGGGCTGCCGCTTCACCTGCGGGCGCAACTGGCGGGCATGGTCCAGGCCAACCTGAACGCCGCGGCACCCGACGTCTTCGCGCAGAACGGTCCGCTGGCGGCCCTCGACTACCTGGCCGACCTCGAGCGAGCCTCCGGCGCGCCCATGCCGCCTTCGCCGTAAAGCCACTCGCGGAGCTGCTGCTCCGTCAGGTTGCCACCGGTCAGCGGAGTGGCGACGCGCTTGCCCGCCAGCTCGCCGGCGCTCTGCGCGATCGCCGCAATGCCCGCAGCACCGGACGGCTCGACCACGAGCCCCGCACGACTGATCAACAGGCGCATGGCGGCGAGCATCTCGTCATCGCTGACGAGCATCACGTCGTCGACCGTGCCGGCCATGATGCCGACCGCTTCCGGCACGGGGACGCGGACCGCGATGCCGTCCGCGATGGACGTGCTGGGCGCGGCGACAGGTTTGTGCGCGCGCCACGAGAGCGCCATCGAGGGAGCGGTCTCGGCGCAGACGGCGATCACGCGCGTCGTCGGCGAGAGCTGCTTCAACCACGTGCCGATGCCGTTGACCAGCGAGCCGTTGCCGAGCGGCACGAAGACAGCGTCCAGCGGCGCGGAATCCTTAATGAGCTCGACCGCGATCGTGCCGGCGCCTTCGGCGATCGCGCCGAGCCGTCCATCCTCGACGTAGAGCTCGCCGTTTTCCGTGGCGTGGCGCCTGGCCGCGTCTTTCGCCTCGTCGAAGTCGTCGCCTTGCAGCTCCACCTTCGCCCCGAGGGCGCGCATGCGCTCTACCTTCAGCGGGTTGGCGCCGCGCGCGGCGAACACGGTCAGCGGTCTTCCTCTCTTGCGGCACGCGTAGGCCATGCCCTGGCCGAAGTTGCCGGCGGACGCGCAGACGATTCCTGTGCGATCGCCGGCGAGGCGGTGGAGGAGGAAGTCGGTGCCGCGGCCTTTGAAGCTGCGGATCGGGTTGATCGATTCGACCTTCAGCACTATCGTCACGCCGAGCTGGTCGCTGAGCGGCTCGCACACGTACTGGGGTGTGTGGAGGAAGACGGGATCGATCACGGTCGCGGCCTCGCGGATGCGGTCGACGGAGATCGAAGCATCCATGAACTCGGGACGTTAAAGCAATCCCGTTCCAAATAGGGACGCCGCCCCGGGGGTAGTCAGGGCGGCGCCTTGACGCTCATTAGATAAAACGTCCTGGCCTGTAAAAGGCTACGGGCGGCCTTGTCAAAACCCCGATCATTGGTACACAGTCTCGCTATGCCCAAATCGAACATCACCTTTGTCTGCACCGAGTGCGGCGGGGAGAGCCTCCGCTGGGCCGGCCAGTGTCCCCACTGCCGAGCCTGGAACACGCTCCAGGAGTTCCAGATCAGGAAGGCGGCCAGGGCCTCGCAAGCCCGACCGCTGCAGGCCGCCCGCGCCACCCCGCTGGTCGAGATCGACGCTGAGCAGGCGCCCAGGACCCGCCTCGCCTGGGGCGAGCTCAACCGCGTGCTGGGTGGCGGCATCGTCCCTGGGAGCCTGGTCTTGATCGGCGGCGAGCCCGGCGTCGGCAAATCGACCCTCCTTATGCACGCCGCGGCGCAGGTGGCCCGCGCGGGCAAGGTGCTCTACGTCACAGGCGAGGAATCGGGTCACCAGGTCCGCATGCGGGCCGAGCGCCTCGGGGCCCTCGAGCCTGGCATTCTCCTGCTGGCCGAGAACGACCTGGACGCCATCTGCGAGGCGATTCGAAACGAGGCCCCGCGCCTGGCGATCATCGACTCCATCCAGACCGTCACCGATGCCGGCTTCGAGGGCAACGCCGGCAGCGTGACCCAGGTGCGGGAGTCAGCCGCCCGCCTGATGCGGCTCGCCAAGGAGACCGGCACCCCGGTCTTCCTGGTCGGCCACGTGACGAAGGACGGTTCCATCGCCGGACCCAGGGTCCTGGAGCATATCGTTGACACCGTGCTGTACCTGGAAGGCGAGCGGCGGCAGGAGCTCCGCATCCTCCGCGCGACCAAGAACCGCTTTGGCTCGTCCGAGGAGATCGGTGTCTTCGCCATGGTCGAGACCGGGCTCGAGGAGGTTCCGGACCCTTCGGCGGCGATCCTGGCCACCGCCGGGCCAGCGGCTCCGGGGAGCGTGATCGTCTCCGCGCTCGAGGGCACTCGACCCCTCCTGGTCGAGGTGCAGAGCCTGGTCAACCTGAGCAGCAACACGATGCTGCGGCGGATCGCCAACGGCATCGACATCAACCGACTGCACATGATCGTCGCCGTCATCGAAAAGCGACTCAAGATTGCACTCGGCAAGTCCGACATTTTCGTCAGCGTGGCGGGAGGCATCCGCATCACGGAGCCTGCAGCCGACCTCGGTCTCACTTTGTCGATCGTCAGCAACGAGAGCAACAGGCCAATGCCGGACGGCCTGATCGTGATCGGAGAGCTGGGATTGTCGGGCGAGGTGCGTCGCGTGGGCCATCTCGAGCGCCGCCTCCAAGAGGCGGCGCGTCACGGCCTGACGCGCGCCTTGATTCCGGCCGGAGCAAAAACCGGCCGGCCTTCCGGTCTCGACACAGTCGAGGTCCGGTCCCTGGCGGAGGCGGTCTCCGCCGCGTTTTCTTCACCCATCAAGTCCGGTGCATTCATAAAGGAGGCCGGGGTCTCGGTCTCTTGAGGAGGTAACCCGTGAAACGTTCCGAGTATCTGGCCCGCTGGGGCGGGGCGGGGCTCGGGGTGGTCGGCGGTTTTCTGCTCGGTTATTTCATGGTCCGAGGTGTTCCGAACGCGCACCCGGGCTGGGTGATCATCGGGCTGACGACCCTGGAAGGTCTGATCTTCGCGTACCTCGGCACGCCGTACTTGCTGGGTGGATGGGGAAAGATCAACTTCCGGCTGACGAGCACTCCGTTGCCGGACCTGCTGAGTGGACTGCTGGGGATGATCGTCGGCCTCGTGATCGCGGTCTTGATCGGCTTTTTCGTCCGCGACCTTCCATATGGCTACCCGCTCTCATTGGTGCTCGCATTGCTCCTCGCCGCGCAGGGCGCGTCGGTTGGCCTGACGCGCCGGGCCGAGCTCGCGGCGCTGTTCTTCGGCGGCGGAAGGACCGAGACCGATGGGCACCGCCTGCCTGCCGTCCTGGTCGACACCTCGGTCATCATCGACGGCCGCATCCTCGACATCGCAAAGACAGGTTTCCTCGACATGCCGCTCGTCGTCCTCAGCTCCGTCTTGCGTGAGCTGCAGACGGTGGCCGATTCGGCCGATGTGACGCGCCGCCGTCGCGGCCGTCGCGGCCTGGACGTGCTGACCGACATGCAGAAGGAGCCCTCGATCAACCTCCAGGTGACCGAGGACGATTCCGCGCCCACGGGCGAGATCGACGCGCACCTGGTGCGCACGGCCAAGCGAAAGGGCTGGGCGATCATGACCAACGACTTCAACCTCAATCGCATCGCGCGACTGGAAGGCGTGGCGGTGCTCAACCTCAACGAGCTCGCGCAGGCGATGCGTCCGGTGGCGATTCCCGGCGAGGAGATCGTCGTCGCCGTGGCCAGAGAAGGGAAGGAGCCGGGCCAGGGCGTGGGCAGCCTCGACGACGGCACGATGGTCGTGATTCAGAACGGCCGCCGCCTGCTCAACCAGACGATTACCGCGGTCGTCACCTCGGTGATACAGACTTCAGCTGGACGCATGATCTTCGCCGAGCCTGCGGGAACGGACACGCGTAGGCAGGCGGCGCGAGTGAAAACGCGCGACGAGTCCTCGTAGCGATGCCGACAGTGGGCGCGATCGTCGCCGCCGCGGGCACCGGGTCCCGGCTCGGCCGCGGCAGCAAGGCGCTCGTCAGGCTGAACGGGCGCACCACGCTCGCGCGCGTGCTCGAGCTCTTCCTGGCCCTGGACGAGATCGATCGGATCGTCGTCGTCGGACCGCCGAGCCGCCTCGAGAGCGCCGAGCGGGAGGTCGAGTCGATACATCCCCGGAAGACGGTGATCGTGAAGGCGGGAGGTGAGAGCCGTCAGGACTCGGTGCGGATGGGGCTTGCGGCGCTGGGTGAGTGCGATTACGTCCTCGTGCACGACGCCGCCCGCCCGCTCGCCACCGCAGCGCTGGTCCGCCGCGTGCTGGCCGCCGCGATGGAATCGGGTGCGGCGTTCCCGGCGATCGCCCCGCGCGATGCGGTCAAGAGGGTCGAGGGCAACCGCCTGGTCGAGAGTCTCGACCGCTCGCTCATCGTGCTGGCGCAGACGCCGCAGGGGTTCTCCTACGAGCTCCTTGCGCGCGCGCATCGCGAAGCGGCGGATGCGGGCCTCGTGGGTGACGACGATGCGCAGCTGGTCGCCGCCACCGGGCACCTCGTGACGGTGGTGCCGGGCGAGCCGGCCAACATCAAGCTGACGACGCCGGAAGACCTCGAGGTGGTGGAGGCGCTGATTCGGGAGCACGAGACCGCGACCCGGTGAGAGTCGGAATCGGATACGACGTCCATCCGCTCAAGGCGGGCCGCGAGCTTGTCATCGGCGGCGTGCGCATCGACCATCCCACCGGTTTGGAGGGACATTCGGACGCCGACGTGCTGACGCACGCGGTGATCGATGCGGTGCTGGGTGCAGCCGGACTAGGCGACATCGGCACGCTGTTTCCGGCGACCGACCCTACGTTCAAGGACGCGTCCAGCCTCCACATGCTTTCGAGCGCGATCCAGGCGGTGCGCGAGGCCGGCTATCGGATCGTCAACGTCGACTGCACCGTGATCGCTCAGGAACCACGCCTTCAGGCGCACCTGGGTGAGATGAGGGCCCGGCTTGCGGAGCGCCTGGGGACGGACCAGGTGAACGTCAAGGGCAAATCGCCGGAGGGGCTGGGCGCTCTTGGGCAGGGCTCTGGCATCGCGGCGCAGGCTGTCGCGACAATCGACTCCTTATGACTCTTCGGCTCCACAACACTCTCACCGGCACGAAGGACGTTTTCGAGCCCCTCGAGGCCGGCCGCGTCCGCATGTACACCTGCGGCCCGACCGTCTGGAACTTCGCCCACGTCGGCAACCTGCGCGCATTTCTCTTCTACGACCTGGTGCGCCGGCACCTGCGCGTGTCGGGCTACCGCGTCACGCACGTCATGAACCTCACCGACATCGACGACCGCATCCTCGACCAGGCCATGCACGCCGGGACGACGATCGCCGATTTCGTTCAGCCGTACGCAGCGGCGTTCTTCGAGGACATGGACTCGCTCCGGTTCGAACGCGCCGAGCACTACCCGCGAGCAACCGAGCACATCCCCGAGATGGTCGACATGATCTCGACCCTCATCGAGCAGGACAACGCTTACGTCGCCGACGGTGACGTGTACTTCCGCATCACGAGCTTCCCCAAGTACGGCGCTCTCTCGCACCTCGACCGCGCGGGCCTCAAAGCCGGGGCGAGGGTTGCCACCGACAAGTACGACAAGGAATCGGTGAGCGATTTCGCTTTGTGGAAGAAGGCGCATCCGGAGGATGAAAAGCTTGGTGCGGCGTGGGATGCGCCGTTTGGGCGCGGCCGCCCTGGCTGGCATATCGAATGCTCGGCCATGAGCAAGCGCTACCTCGGCGACACGCTCGACATCCACGCCGGTGGCGTCGACCTGATGTTCCCGCACCACGAGAACGAGATCGCGCAGTCCGAGGCCGCCAACCACAAGACCTTCGCGCGCGTGTGGCTGCACTCGGAGTTTCTCTCCGACGCGACGGGGGAGAAGATGTCGAAGAGCGCCGGCGGGTTCACGACCTTGCGCAACCTGGTCGCGGCCGGACACGATCCGCTCGCGATCCGCTTCTTCCTCATCGCGAACGCCCATTACCGCGCTCGCGTGCGCCTCAGCGATGAGGCCCTTCACGCGGCGGGAGAGCAGGTGAGGCGCCTCCGCGAGTTTGCGGATCGCGTGAGACGGACGGCGCCTGCCCAGCGGGATGACGCGCAGCTCGCGGAAAAGACGGAGCAGGTGCGGACGGGTTATCGGGAGGCGTTGGACGACGACCTCAACCTGCCTCAGGGCATGGGTCTCGTGTTCGACCTCGTGCGGGAGGCCAACACGGCGCTGGACGCGGAGCGAATGGGTCCGCAGAACAAAGCCGTGCTGGAGGCGCTGCTCGATGAAGTTGACGCGCACCTCGACGTGCTGCGCGCAGATGAGCCGGGTCTCGCGGAAGAGGTCGAAAGGTTGATCGCAGAGCGGGAGGACGCTCGCAAGGCACGCGACTTCGCGAGGGCGGACCAGATCCGCGAAGACCTGAAACGGCGCGGCATCGCGCTCGAGGATTCGAAAGATGGCGTCCGCTGGCGACGGCTTATTGAGGGAGCGCGGTCGTGATCTCTCCCGTCTCGAGGTTGTAGTAGTTCCGCGGGATCGTCATCGTGTTCTTGCCGAACAGAACCAGCTCCAAAGCCGGCCCACCGATGCCCTGCTGGCTGTGGATATCGTGGGGCGGATCGAGCCAGGTCACGAATGATCCCGGCCCGAGCTCCTTCTCGTACAGGACCTTCAACTGGCCTTCGTCGTCGTGGTGCCAGTGGCGGTAGCGGTCTTTGCCCTGGACGACGCAAGCGACTCCCCACGAGTTGTGGTCGTGCACGGGCGTTTCTTCTTTCGCCGAAAACCTACCGAGCATCAGGGTCAGGCCGTCGGAGTCCGTTTGCAGCACGGCTGACGTGGTGTCGCTTCCGTGCAGGCTCTTCATCTCGGTCTCGGGGATGAAACCGGGTTCTCGCGAGACCTCGGCGAGCAGCCGGCCGACGGCGTTCAGGCTCGCGTCGTCGACGCCGCTTGCGAGCAGCTCCCTTGCCCGACCCATGAAGTCTGCAACCATGCGTTGAGAATAGTTTGAGACAGCTGATTCACGGGCGGAACGCAGTCCTGGAGGCCGCGCGAGCCGGACGGGTGATCAAGATCTATCTGGCATCGGGGGTCGGCCACGATCCGCGCCTGGATGAGCTGGCCAAGCTCGCGCGGGTCGAAATCGTGCCGCCGGAAAAACTGGATGCGATGGCGCCGGGGGTGAACCAGGGCGTCGCCGCAGAGCTCAAACCGCGGCGCGATTGGACGCTGAGTCAACTGCTGGAGACGAATCCTTCGCTGCTGGTCGCGCTCGACTCGATCATGGATCCGCAGAACCTGGGCGCGATCCTGCGCAGCGCGGAGGTCGCCGGCGCCGAGGGCGCCATCATCCCCGAGCACCGCAGCGCCCCGCTGTCTCCCGTCGCCGTCAAGGCGAGCTCGGGCGCCACCGAGCTGCTCCCCATCGCGCGCGTCTCCGGGCTGCCTTCGGCGATCGCCGAGGTCAAGCGCGCGGGCATCTGGTGTGTTGCGCTCGACCCGCGCGGCGAGATGGCGGCATGGGAGTTCGACTTCACGCAGCCCGTGTGCGTGGTCGTCGGCAGCGAGGGAGCGGGCGTGCACCGGCTGGTCAAGGAGCGAAGCGACGCGCGTATCAGGCTTCCGGTCGCCGGTCACATCGGCAGCTTCAACGCTTCCGCCGCTGCCGCTGCGCTCCTGTATGAAGTCATGCGCCAGAGGGCCTCCCCCAAGACCCCCTCTTAGACTGGGGCGAGTGCGACACAGCAGTGCCTGACGCCACCACCGAGCTGGATCACGCCTCGGCGGACATAGTGCTGACGCGTGACGCGCGCGAGATCCTGGATCGTGCCGCAAAGGTCGCGACAGCGCGCGGTTCTCTGCACATCGTTCCGGCGGACGTGTTCAACGCCACGCTGCAGCTGCCTGGGAACCTGGCGGACGCCGAGATGCGAGCCCTCGGCTTCGATCCGAAGTCGATCGCTCCTCTGATCGAGGCGAACGGCGCGGGGGAGACGCTGCCGCTGCGCCAGCTGCTCGTCAACGCCAATCGGGAGGCGGGCGTTCTGGGCCACTACCAGGTCGACTCGATCCACCTCCTGCTCGCGATGCTCTACAGCGACTCGCCATCGACATCCGTCCCGCTGATGAAGGCCGGCCTCACGCTCTATGACCTCCGCCGGCACGTGCAGACAGGCACCAAGACGGGAGCTCCGCCAGTACACGGCTCGGCGCGGCCCGACGCGGACCTGCGCAAGCGGCCTTGGCCTTCGCTCCAAGGCGTGCTCGGCATCAGCCCGGTGTTCATCGGCATCGTCGGCGCGACCGCAGTCGCGGGCGTGCTCCTCTGGATGAACTACTTGCCCCGCTACGTGGCATTCCTGACGCTGCTCTTCGTCGTCGGAGGTTGGGTCACGTCGCTGTGCATCCACGAGTTCGGGCACGCTTTCGTCGCGTATCTCGGCGGAGATCGCTCCGTGGCGGGGGCGGGATACCTGACACTGAACCCCCTTCGCTACACGAACGTGACGATGAGCCTCGTGCTCCCGATCATCTTCCTGCTGCTCGGCGGCATCGCCCTCCCCGGTGGCGCCGTCTACATCAACCACTCCGCGCTGCGGAGCAGGGTTTGGAGCTCGGCCGTCTCGATCGCCGGGCCCGTCGGGACGGTTTTGTGTGGGCTGTTGATCGCGGGCGTCTTCTTCGTCGCGCCGCAGCACTCGTGGATCACACAGGGCAACCTCAATTTCTTCGCCGGGCTCGCCATGCTCGGGTTCTTCATGGCCCTGGCTGCCGTGCTGAATCTGCTGCCGGTTCCGGGGCTGGACGGATTCGGCGTCATCCGGCCGTGGCTGCCCTACTCCGTGCAGTTCGCGGCGATGCGCTACAGCATGCTCGCCATCTACGGGGTCTTCGCCCTGCTGTGGTTCGTCGCTCCGGTGAGGAGCGCGTTCTTCGACGTTGTTCTGCAGCTGACCACGCTGGCCAACATCGACGCGGCGCTGATCGTTGTCGGCCAGATGAACATGCGGTTCTTCTGACCAGGTGGAACGCCTGATCGTGGACGGCTACAACGTGATCCATGCCTGGCCGTCGCTGAAGAAGCTGCTGTCCACCGCTTCGCTCGAGGCCGCCCGCGACGAGCTGATCCAGCGCGTATCGGTGCTTGGCATGATCACCGGCGAGTCGGTGACGGTCGTCTTCGACGCTCATCACTCGACATCGCGAGCGAACTCCAGCGAGATGGTTGAGGGCGTGCAGGTGACCTTCACGCGCAAGGGCCATTCCGCCGACCACGCGATCGAGCGCCTCGCGTACGACGCGAGCAAGTCCCGAGACATCATCACCGTCGCGACGTCTGACCGCTTCCAGCGCGACCTCGTGCGAGGCATGGGCGGCGCGGTCATCAGCGCGCTCGAGCTCGAGCGACGCGTCATCGAGGCGGAGCAAGAGATGACGCGCCGGGTTAAGAAGTACCAATGAGCCAGGTCCGGCGCACGCGGATCGTGTGCACCATCGGGCCTTCGAGCTCGTCGCCGCACGTGCTGCGCTCGATGATCCAGTCGGGCATGGACGTCGCGCGGCTCAACTTCTCGCACGGAGACCCGGACACGCATCGCGAGGCGGCCCAGAACGTGAAGGAGGCGGCGGAGGCGGTGGGCCGGCCGGTGGCTCTGCTCGGCGACCTGCAGGGTCCGAAGATCCGAACGGGGACGGTCGAGGGCACGTTTCAGAAGCTGGTTCGCGGGCGGACGGTGACGCTGGTTGGTGCCGGTGTGAGCGCCCCCACCCGCGCCTTCGGCGCGACCTCCCCAGCAAGTGGGGAGGTGAAGCCGAATCAAATTGAGGTCAGCCACGTAGAGCTCGTTCAGGCGCTGCGGCCGGGTGACCGGGTGCTGCTCGACGATGGGCGGATCGAGCTGGCGGTCCGCGCCGTGTCAGACGGCCATGCCGACGCGTCGGTGATTCGGGGCGGCCTGCTCGGCGACCGCAAGGGCATCAGCGTTCCTGGACGGCCGCTCCCGCTCCCCGCGCTCACGGACAAGGACATCCATGACCTCAAGCTTGCGATGGAGCTCGATGTGGACTACCT
>Ga0066698_10000291_pt1 | contig 17556 bp, 16 predicted proteins | sample GraSoiAngelo_147_FD_66457 | JGI IMG/M metagenome (GOLD analysis project Ga0066698, IMG submission 66457) | Grasslands soil microbial communities from the Angelo Coastal Reserve, California, USA - 14_1009_05_40cm | ecosystem: Environmental > Terrestrial > Soil > Grasslands | place: USA... | reverse complement strand
GCCGCTTCGACGACCGTCGTGCCCGCCGCTGAGCTGAGGTCTTTCGCCGCCAGGGTCGCGCGGACCGTCGGCGTCCCCGAGGAGGACGCCACGACCATCGCTGACGGGATGGTGTGGACCGAGCTGCGCGGCGTCGACATCGGCATCAAACGTCTGACGACACTGGTCAGCCGCATCCGCGCCGGCGGGACGCGCGCCGATCCGCGGCCCGCGGTCATCCGCGAGTCTGCGTCGTTCGCCGTCCTCGAAGGACACGAGGCCTGGGGCCAGGTCACGTCCGTGCGCGCGATGCGTCTTGCGATCGCGAAGGCGAAGTCCACCGGCGTTGGCGCCTGTGTGGTGCGCGATACGGGGAACTCGCTGGCGATGGGGTACTACCCGTGGCTCGCGACGCAGGAAGGGCTCATCGGCCTCGCGATCACGAACGCGATCCCGCTCCAGGGACCGTGGGGGAGCACGCGCAAGCTGCTCGGCAACAACGCATACGCGCTCGGCTGCCCCGCCGGGCGCCATGCGCCGATCATCTTCGACGCGGCGACGACGACACTCAGCTGGGTGGGGATCCACGAGTACGAAGCGCGGCACGAGCCGCTTCCGCCGGGGGCCGCGCTCGCTGCCGACGGCAGACCGACGACCGATCCGGCCGAGGCGCTGGCGGGGATCCTCCTACCGGCCGGCGGTCATCGCGGATTCGGGATCGCGCTCATGTGGGAGATCCTCAGCGGCGTGCTCTCCGGCGGCGAGCATTTCGCGCCGCTGCCGGACGACAACGGTGCGGCGGCCGTCGCGAACCAGAGCACGTTCCTTCTCGCGCTCGATCCGTCCAAGTCCATGCCACACGCGACCTTCCTCGAGCGCGTCGACACGCTCATCGACCGGATCCATGCGTGCCCGCCGGTTCCGGGGAACGAGCGGGTCCTTTTCCCCGGCGAGCGCGGCGCCGAGGTCGCAGCGGTGCGCGAGCGCGAGGGGATTCCGCTGGCGCCGGTGCGCGTGGACGAGCTGCGCGCGCTGTCTCATGACCTGGGAGTAGAGCTGCCGCGATCGCTCGCGTGAGCCCGCGTGATGGGCCGCGCCTCGGCCCGGCCGTGGAGAAGACCTAGGGCGGGGGAGCCCACTCTCGCGCAAATCGCCAGCGGGACGGCCGTTCCATCTTGGTTCGTCCATCAACGCCGCCGGGGCGGCGGCGCAGAGTAAGGGACTGGTGCGACACGCGAGATGAGTGGTCCGGCACGGCCCCTGGCGATCGAGAACGTCACCGTGATCCCGCTCGACACCGACCGGAGGCTCGAGGCGCACACGGTCGTCGTGCGCGGCGACCGGATCGCCTGGCTCGGTCCGGCCAAGGACGCGCGTGTGTCCGAGGGCGCCGTGCGCATCGACGGGCGCGGCAAGTACGTGATCCCCGGCCTCGCGGATATGCACGCGCATCCGAGCACCGAGGACCACCTCCTGCTCTACCTCGCGAACGGCATCACCACCGTGCGCAACATGAAGGGCGCCCCCCGCCACATCGCGTGGCGCGACGGGATCGCCCGTGGGGAGATGCTCGGCCCGAGTCTCCACACCGCCGGCCCGATCACCGACGGTGACCCGACGATGCGCGTGGGCGCCGTGTCGGTGAGCACCGAGGCCGAGGCCGACCGCGCGGTGAGCGCGGCGGCGCGTGCCGGGTACGAGGCGATCAAGGTGTACGACCATCTCGCGCCGCAGGGCTACCAGGCCATCGTGCGCGCCGCGACCGCGTACGGCCTTCCCGTCGTCGGCCACGTCGCCTTCCAGGTCGGCCTCGACGCGGCGCTCGCCGCGCGACAGCGATCGATCGAGCACCTCTATGGCTACGTCGAGGCGATGCAGCCGCCGGGCTCAGCGCTGCGCGAGCATCGGGTCGATCCGGCTTCCGCCCGCGCGCTGATCGCCGAGAGCGCCGTGAGGACCGCGGACCGGTCGCGGACCCGTGAGCTCGTCGACGCGACGCGTGCCGCTGGAACGTGGAACTGCCCGACGCTCATCATCCGCCGCCGGCACCTGCAGACGCTCGACGACCTCATGGCGCGGCCCGAGAACCGCTATGAGCCGCCGATGTCTGTCGAAGGCTGGCGCCAATTCAAGCTCACGTATCCCTACGGCACGTCGCTGAAGGGCGAGGAGCTCGCGATCTTCCAGCAGATCGTGCGTGGGCTGCACGCTTCGGGCGCCGGACTCCTCGCCGGCACCGACGCGTCCGTCCACTTCATCTTCCACGGCTCGTCGCTGCACGAGGAGCTCGAGGAATTCGTCGCGGCCGGCCTGACGCCATACCAGGCGCTCGTCGTCGCGAGCCGGAACGCGGCGGAGTTCCTCGGCGAGCTCGATGAGTCGGGGACCGTCGCCGCCGGGAAGCGCGCCGATCTGCTGGTGCTGTCGGCCGATCCGACCGAGCGCATCACGAACACCCGCGCGATCGATGGCGTGATGTCGGGCGGGCGGTGGCTGGCGCGCTCCGACCTCGACGCGCTGCTCGAGCGCGTCGCCACGAACGCGCGCGCCCTGCCGCAGTGGCTGTCCGGACCCCCGTCGTGGGCGACCGAGGCGCCGCCGGAGTTCGCGGCGCGGTACGAGCTGGACTTCGGCGGCACTCCCGTCGGCGCGGAGGAGGTGCGCGTCGAGCGCCGCGACGACGGAGGGCGTCGCATCCGCACCCGGGCTCACCTCGCGACATTCGCGGGGCAAGGCTGGGGGGTGTGGGAGGCGGGCACGCACCACAGCGAGTTCGAGGCCGATGCGTACGGGTGCGCGCAGACCGCGCGCTACGAGAGCCAGACCGCCGACGGGAACTCGCGTGGTCTCCTTACGCGTGAGGACAATGCGGTCTCGGTCGAGCGCGACGAGCCGCCGATCGGACCGTCGCGCGAATGGCACGAGGTCGGGTCGCGCGACGTCCTCCTCGGTCGGGCGTACGTGGGGATCTACCTTCAGCTCGCCGATCGCGCGCGCGACCTCCGCGTCGGCGAGGCCACGGCAGTGGAGCTGCTCGGCCCAGGTAGCCCGCCCGACGGCCAGATCTTCACGACGACCTTCACGCTCGAGCGACTCGCCGACGAGGGCGGCGAGCGCGTCTATCGCTTCGACGCGCGACGGCGCAACGCGAGCTACAGCGGAAGGCTCACGTGCGATCCGATCGGGCGTCTGCGCGAGATCGCGTTCGCTGGGCGCAACATGCAGGTGTCGAACGCGGCTGCCGCGCTGTCGTCGCGCGATGCCCCGGCCGTGCGTATCCGCCGCGTCAGTGAGACCGCGGCACCGCGTCCGGACATCGCGCCCGCATCGGCGCCCGCAGCTGCGTCGGTCGTCGGCTCGCGGCAGGGCCGCGGTCGGATATGACGAGCACGACCGCGGAACGCGCCGCGGCGCTCGCCGGGCTCCTCGCGCGGATGGGCGGTCCCACGAAGGATCGGTTCTACCCTGAGCGACCCTCGGATCCGGACGTGCACGCGGCGAGGACCTACCTCGAGCCCGACCAGCTTCGCGAGCATGCCTACTCGACCATCCCAGCGGCCGATCGGCAGAGGGTGGACCCGCGCGCCGTGGTGTCGCGCTTCACCCGCGCCTACTGCATGGCGGTCGTGCGGCCGGTGCTCACGGCACTGGCGATCGGGATCCCGCTCGACGCGTCGATCGAACGATGCGCGATCGTCTGGAGACCGTGGACCGTCCGCGGAGCCTCGGCCATGAATCCGTTCGGACTCTGGATCGACCTCGAGGCGTGGGCCATCCCGGCGGAAGGGCGATCGCCCGACGCCGTCCGCTCGGACGTGCACACCGCGCTCTTCGCCGGGCATCTTGCGCGCGTGTTCGCGACCGTCCTGCGCATCGCGAAGATCTCACCGAAGGTCCTCTGGGGCAACGCCGGAGAAGGCGTCGGCGGTCTCGCCACCGCGGCGGCCGAGAGTCTCGACCCAGCGGTGGCGCAGCCGCTCCTCGACGTCTGCGACCGAGTGCTCACCGCGAAGACGCTTCCCGGGATCGACGGTCCGAACCCGCTCCTCGATCACATCGGCTGGGAGGACGTCGGTCGCGCCGACTTCCCGCATGGACTCATGGTCCGCAGGGTCTGCTGCATCAGCTTCACGCTCCCCGACCGCGTCCCGCAGATCTGGTGCGGGGCCTGTCCGCTTCCGACGACCGAGCAGCGGATCGCCCTCGTCCGTTCATAGTCCCGGCCACAGCCGTCGCCGAGCCGACCTCGCGCAGCAGCGCGATGAGCTCCTTCTCGGCCTCGCTCGGCGGGCCGGCGTCGCGGCGGCGCAGCGCGACGATCCGCAGCGCGGCCGGTTTCGCACCGGCGATGCTGAGCACCCGAACGGCTTCGGCTGGGAGATCGGAGAGCCCGGACAGCGGCACGATCCCGATGCCCAGGCCGGCATGCACCATCCGGATCGCCGCGCCCACGTTGTCGACGGTGACGATCCCGTGGGGCACGACGGTCGCACCGTCAAACAGCGCGCTCGTCAGCTCGTAGTAGACATAGCTCCGGTCGAACAGCACGAATTCCTCATCGGCGAGATCGGACACCTGGATCGATCCCGCTCCGCCCAGGCGGTGGCGCGGGCTGACGATGACGACGAGATCGTCCTCATACAGCATCGTGCGGTCGAGGTCGGGGTGCCGAATGTCGCGAGTGATGCCGAGTGTGGCCTCGCTGCGTAGGACCATCTCGACCGCGTCGCTCGAGGCGGTGTTCCGGATCGTCAGCTGCGCGCGCGGCCGGCGATCGCGGAAGCGACGCACGACCTCAGGGAGGACGGTGAACGTGACCATTGGCGCGGCCGCGATGCTGAGCACGCCGCCGCCGTTCTTGAGATCGCCGACCGCGCGCGACCCCGCCGCCGCCGCGGCGAGCGTCCGCTCCGCATAGGGGAGGAACGCCGTGCCTGCCTCCGTCAGCCGCATGCCGTCCCGCATGCGGTGAAAGAGCGGCGCGCCCAGCTCCTGCTCGAGCGATTTGATCCTGCCGGTGAGGGTCGGCTGCGAGATCGAGAGCGCCTCCGCGGCGCGGGTCATGTTCCCCGAGCGCGCCACCTCGACGAAGCTCTCTATCTGCGCGAGCAGCACGTGCGGATCGTAACGATCGGAGCGGCCGATCGGGGCCATCCGAACTTCCGATGGGACAGAGTGTCCGGTGGACGCGCATGCTTGTGGCTGACTTCGTTCGGAGGCGCCGCCGCATGAGCCTGACCGACCACGTTACGGACGGGAACTCACCAGTCGTCGCGATCAACCAACTCGCCGAGGAGCGGCGCGCCGCAGGACTGGCGACCTCCGCCGAGCTTGCGGCTCGAGCCGCGATCGATCCGGTGTTGTACGAGCGCATGGAGGCCGGCCACCTTCTCCCGACGAAGGCCGAGTTCGATCGTCTCCGCGAAGCACTCGGCGGTGTCGCGCCGGAGCGGCTCTACCGCGTCGACATCCTGCAGATCCTCGGGGCGGCGGAAGGCTACGGCGGCGGCACGGCCAGGAACATCATCGAGCGCAACCGCGGGTCGGAGCGACTCTTCGTGGCGCAAGACGAGGTCACGTGGCTCGAGCGCCGCGAGATCCCGCGCGAGAAAGTGGACGCGTTCCTCAGCATGAGCTGCGGCACCCTCGCCTCGCCGCACCTTCTCCTGGACACCGTCGCGGCGGCGAGAGCGCTGGGCATCAGCTTCGTCGCCACCGCTGGCGCGGCTGGATGCTGCGGCAAGCCGTACCTCGGGCTCGGCCAGTACGACGCCGGAGAGTCGTTCAGCCAGGCGAAGATCCGTTACGCGCAGTCCATCGGCGCGACGACGACCGTCGTGTGGTGCACGGCGGATCAGCAGACCGCGCTCAACGCGGCGGCGCACCGGAAGTTCCGCGACGGCATCGAGCACCCCATCCGTGAGATGCAGATCCTCGGATTCCTCGAAGAGCACGTCCGGGCGCTCGGTGACCGCATGCCGTGGAAGCGTGAGGTCCGGCGGTCGGTGCTCGCCGAGGGTCACGGCGAATACAGCAACGTCCACACCGCCGCGTTCGAGGCGGAGGTGCGGCTCCTCTCGCTCATCCCTGGGGTCGAGGTCGTCGGTACGTACGACGGATCGATCGAGGACCGCAGTCCATGCGCCGGCCGGTCGCGGCCCGCGTGGCGCGGACCGTGGAAGGCCGACAGCACCCCCGAAGAGGTCCAGGCTCGTCGGGTCGCTCTCGCCGACATGGCCGCGTCCTACGGTGCGGATACGGTCGCGTGCCAGCACCAGGGCTGTCATCAGATCTGGGGCCGGTACGCGAGCGATCGCCTTGCGGTGCGCCATGCGGTCTCGATCCTCGCGGAGGCCCTGGGCTGCGAGCATCCCGACCGCGCGCAAGCCGCGGCACAGCTCGGCGATGCCGCCGCAGTGGTCGAGCAGACCCGTCCCATCTGGCGGACGTGGGGTATGACGGAAGATGAAGCCCTCGAGCTCGCCAGGATGCAGGTGGCGGGCGGTATCTTCGCCGCGGATCCGCTCTCCTGCGGCCACGGCGCGCACGGACGTGAGGCTGGAGTGATCCCGATCGACGTGCTCCTGGGAAGATCGCCCGGCCTCGTGCGGCCGGCCTGAGCTGACGCCCCGGTGGCCGACCCGGTGAGCATCGAGTTCCTGTACGAACCGGACTGCTCCTCGACCGAGGTCGCGCTGGCCCGGCTCCGCGAGACCTGCCGTGAAGAGGCGCATGCCGGCGGCATCGCGATGGTCGAGGTGACGAGCGATGAGCAGGCGGCCGCGCTCCGCTTCCCGGGCTCGCCGACGATCCGCATCGACGGCCGGGACATCGATACCTCGGGGGACGGCTCCGAGCGTTTCGCTCTGGTGTGTCGGGCCTATCGCCTCCCCGACGGAAGGATCACGCCGTTCCCGCCGAAGGAGCTCATCCGAACCGCGCTGCGCGACGCGACGCGGCGTCGAAGCGTGAGCCTGTCGGCCGGACGTTAAGAGTCGAAGCGTGAGCCTGTCGGCCGGACGTTAAGAAAGGAGTCGCGATGGCGACCGAATCCTCGGTACGGAACAGCCAGCTCTGGGCGCAGGATCATCCGTTGCCGTTCGGGTCGAAGGCGCCGGCGTTCGAGCTGCTCGAGCCCGCGACCGGGCGAAAGCGGCGCTCCACGGACCTCGATCGCACGGATGTGCTCGCCGTGTACTTCATCTGCAATCACTGTCCGCACTCGCTTGCCTGGGAGGATCGCCTGCTCGCGATCGCGCGTGACTTCAGCGACAGCGTCAGCAGCGTGTTCATCGACCCCAGCGACCCGGTCCGCTTGCTTCCGGATGGCGGTCCGGCGTTCCCCGAGGACGCTCCCGAGAATGTCGCCGCGCATGCGCGCGAGAAGCACTTCCCTGCGCCGTACCTGGTCGACCCGGACCAAACGGTCGCCGATGACTACGCGGCGGTGCGCACGCCACACGCGTTCGTCTTCACCCGAGCCGCGGGCCTGGTGTATCGCGGGACGGTCGACGACAACGAGGAGGATCCGAGCGCGGTCACGACGCACTACCTGCGCGATGCGCTCGAGGACGCGGCCGCGGGACGGTCCGTGCGCACCCCGGAGACACCGCTCCAGGGCTGCGGGATCAAACGGAGCGCGGATCAGTACCCGGGCAAGAGAGGCTGAGCGCTTAGCCGATCTCGAGGAGCAGCTTCCCGCTGGTCCGGCGACTCCCGAGATCCTCGTGCGCGCGCGCGACATCGCGTAGTGGGTACGTTCGCGCGATGCGCACATGGAGCTTCTCGCGCGCGATCCAGTCGAACACCTCGGTCGCGCGACGGAGGAGCTCCTCGCGTGTCGCGGTGTGGTTCCCGACCGTGGCCCGCGTGAGGTAGCGGCCACCGCCCTGCTGGAGCAGGTGCGTGTCGATGTGTGGGACCGCACCGCTCGCCTGGCCGAACAGCACCATGCAGCCCAGCGGCCGCAGCGCCGCGAAGCCCTGTTCGAACGTCTCGCGGCCCATGCCGTCGAACACCGCGTCGACGCCGGTGCCACCGGTGAGACGCTTCGCCGCCGCGGCGAAGTCCTCATCCGCACGAACGATGACGTCGTCCGCGATGGCCCGGGCGGCCGCGGCCTTGTCCGTGCGGGTGACGGTGCCGATGACGCGCGCGCCGCGGAGATGCGCGATCTCGGTGATGAAGCCGCCGACGCCGCCGGCCACCCCATGGACGAGGATCGTGTCTCCAGACTTGATCGGATACACGGTCGTCGCGAGACTGTGCGCCGTCAGTCCCTGCAGGAGCGCCGCCGCGGCGAGCCTCGGGTCCACGGCCTTCGGCAGCGGGACGAGACGATCGGCGCGCACCAGCGCATGCGTCGCGTAGGAGCCCTGCTCCATCTGCCAGCCGACGCGGTCACCGGCCTTGACCTCGGTCACCCCCGGACCGACGGCCTCGACCGTGCCCGCACCCTCATTCCCCAGGACGATCGGCAGCGCGCTCTTGAAGTCGCCGGTGCGCTGGCGGATGTCGAAGTAGTTGACGCCGGATGCCTCGAGGCGCACCCGCGCCTGACCCTGGCTCGGCTCCCGGAGCGCGAGCTCCTCGAGGCGCATGACCTCGGGACCGCCGTGCTCCCGTACGACGACCGCTTGCATGTCGTTTGTATACGCCGGGTCAAGCGCTCGTCGTAAGGGCTCTCGCGAGCGCTTCGGCCCCGTCGACTCGAAATCTCGAAGCGCTCGGTGTTCTGGAGCGGTATTTCGCGTGAGCGTCGCGCGGCCGGGACTTGCATCCTCGAATGACAGCGCGCGCGCTCGCGGGGTAGCGTGGCCCACACATCGTCCTCGGAGGTCCGTGCCATGACGAAGCCATCCGAGTTGGGGCGCATCGAGGGCGCCATCGCCTGCGACGCGTACTGCTCGCTCGACGACGGTGTTTATCACGCCGTCGTCCTGGGCCGCGATGGCGCCATCACGGACCTGGCGTACGAGCGGTCGGGAGCGCCGCGGGGCCGTGAGGTCCTCGGGCGCGTGCCCGGCGCTCGCGACGTGACCGCCTTCTGGAGCCTGGTGAGCAACCTCCGGAACGTCATCACGTTCACCGAGTCCGGTGAGATCCTGCACTTCACCCGCAGCGGTGCTGGCCTCTGGACGCGTGCGGTGCAGCGCAACGTTGCCGGCGCGCGGCGCATCGCGGGGTACGACGACCACCATCACGGCATCGTGCTCACGAGCGCGGGTGAGACGACGGACCAGCCCTTCCACACCGTGACCCCCGAGGCCGAGCGGATGTTCCGTCAGACCCTGGAGGCCGACCTCGCACGGCTCGGGAAGACGACGACGAAGGAGGCCATCGCCACGATGAGCCGACCTCAGGGCGAACCCGAAAAGCCCATCGTGGTCGGCACGTTCCCGGCCGCGGTGGACATCGGCGCGCTGTGGGCCAACGACCCGAATCGATTCGTGATCCTCGCGGAGGCGAGCGGCGCGATCACCGAGGTCGGGTACGGGATGCTGCAGGACGCGACGCGGCGCGAGCTCGCGCGGATCAAGGAACCCGTCGCCGTGAGCGGATGCTACGCGGGACATTCCGAGGGTCCACAGCGACCCGAGGACCTGCGGGCGGGAAAGTGGGTCGTCGCGCTCGCACGAGCCGGCGAGCTGCACGTCATCCGCTACGGGACCGACGCGCCCAGTGTCGAGACGGCCGTGATGGTGAAGGGTGCCGTCGACGCCGCCTGCTTCAGGACGCCGGAGCGTGAGCTGCACGGCGTTCTCGTCGCAAGCGACGAGGTCCTCGACGTCCCGATCGCGTGAAGCACGCGCACGCCGAGCGACAGCTGACGAACGAGGATCTGCGGCGACGCAACGAGGAGATCGTCTGGCGTTTCATCGTGGCCGACGCCGCGGGTGATGAGCGCCGCGCGATCTGGGACGAGGATGCGGTGTTCGAGCTGCCGCTTCAGGGAAAGGTCTTCCGTGGACGGGAAGCGATCCTCGCTCGTGGCCGCGACTCGAACGAGACGTTCCGCGATTTCCGCTACACCGACGTGATCGTCTACCCGATGCTCGACCCGAATCTCTTTCTGGTGACGCACGGGTCCGAGGAGGTCCTCGCCTCCGGGAAGACCGAACGCAACCGCTACGCGCAGATCCTCGAGCTCCGCGGCGGCAAAGTCGTCCGCCGCATCGAGTACCACCGCCTCAGCGATTAGACCTCCGCAAGACCGAGCTTGCGCAGGCCGACCTCAATCGCTCGCCGCTGCGCGGGGCCGCCGGGGGAGCCCATCGCCTGGCCGTGCTCTTCGCGGACCATGGCGACACGCTCCTGGGTCGAGAGGAACGGGCAGTTGCTGCAGAGCCGGCCGAGGCGGTCCGCCAGCATGTAGGTCGTACAGCACACGCGCCGCCGTTCGACTCCCCGCGGGAAATCGGCGGCGTCGTATGCCTCCCACGCGATGAGGTCGCGCATCGGGTTCTGGCCCGGGACGCCCGGGAGCGCCTCGGCGCCGAGCAGCGCGATCCGATCGTCGACGAACGCCGCGGCGCGCTCGGGTCCGAGGTACTCGTCGGCCGCGTTCGAAATCATCGAGACCCACTCAGCCGCGTTGGACCACATGAGGCGCGGCGAGACCTTGGTGACCTCGCGCGCGCGGTCGAACAACGGAGCGATCCAACCGGCGTAGAGATTGCGCCACACGTACGCGCGCAGCTCGTCGAGCGTGTCGACGACGGGACCCTCGACGGGCCACGCGGTCGGGCGCTCGCGGCAGCGGAGCGGGGCCGGCCCGTCCGACGCGAGGTTGGCGATGAAGGGGACGTTCCCGCGGATCGCGAAACGACAGTTCGCCGCGGACCCGTCGAGCCCGATGCCGCAGGCGAGGGCGGCCAGCACCGCCGCCGATACGCAGGCCGCGTGGCGCGTGAAGCGCGAGATCGCGATCCGCAGGTCCGGCTCGGCCTCGTCGTCGAACCCGTGGTCGGTGGACGGATCCGCCTGCCGGACGTTCGCGGTATGGATGCGCTGCACGGCGTCGCGGAGCGCCGCTGCGTCGAGGTATCGCTCCGCTGCGACGATCTCATCGTCCGCCGAGAGCTCGGCTGCGTAGCGCGTCTCGGTCCAGCGCCCGAGCTCCTTCATGATCTGGACGACGGAGTCCTGCCACGCGGCTCGCGGCATCACGCCCGGCGAGCCCATCACACCTCGAGGCCGATGACGGCGCCGTACCCGCGGACCAGACCAACGACGCCGGGCTCCATGACCTTGCGGACGGCGTTCGCGACAGTCATGGCGTACGCCTCGTACCCCCAGTCGTCGTGCCGGATCGAGAGCAGTTCCTGGCCGCCGGCGAAGATGAGCTCGTGCCAACCGTTGGGCTGGAGCTCCGGCAGGCGCAGGCTGTGCACTCGCACGCCGCCGTGCACTCCACCGCGGACCCCCGCGAGCGTCTCGTTCCGCACCGGTGGATCGAAGAGCGCGTCGCCGTGCGCGTCGCGGATATTCCGCGCCAGCTCTTTCGCGAAGCCCGAGGGCGCATCGGCCTTCGTGGCGTGGTGCGCCTCGATGATCTCGACGGTGTCGACGTAGCGGGCGGCGATCCGCGCGAAATGCGTGAGCAGCACGCCCATGAGGCGGAAGTTCGCCGCCCACACGGCGCCGATCCCGCGCGCTCGAGCCGCGTCATCGACCGCGCGGAGATCCTCCTCGGTCACGCCCGAGGTCCCGCTGACCGGCCGCACGCCGGCCTCGATCGCCCGGAGCATCAGGCCGCGGGCCGCCGAGACGTGCGTGAAATCGACCAGGACGTCGGCACCGGCGAGCGTCTTCGCGACCGATGGCGAGGCGTCGGCACGACGGAGGGTGCCGACGATGTCGATGCCTTGCTCGCGGGGCAGGCCCGACGTCATCGCCCTGCCCATCCGTCCGTCCGGTCCGGAGACCACCACCCGGATCGGACGCGTGGCCGTCGTCATGGCGCGCCCCGCGCCCTTCGTCGATGTGACCATCTGCTCGCCCCCCAATTGCCCGGCGGCTTCCGGACCGAGACGGTTTCCAAAATATCCTAGATAAAAGATTATCCTAGGGCGGGGTATCGATCGACGCACAACCTCCAGAGAGGGGCGCTCCGATGACCACGACACAACTCCACGTCGGCGCGGGCGGCCTTGATGCCGTCCGCGCCGTCATGCGACTCCCGCGGATCCCGACCTGGGCTGCGCCCGAACAGCGTCTGCAGCTGGTCGAAGAGGAGGCCGCGCTGCGCGACGACCTCGTGGCGTACGGCTACGCCTACGACGCCGGCGATGTGGATGCCGTGGTCGCCCACTTCGCTGACGACGTGGTCATCACGAATCCGCGGGGGAGATACGCCGGGAGCGATCTCATCCGCAAGAACTACGCCTTCCTGTTCCAGCAGTGGCCGCGCACGCGCCAGATCTGGGCGAACGTCGCCATCCGATTCGCGCGCCTGGACGAGGCGTACCGCGCCTCGTACACCTACGGGCTCCTCACCTCACCGGCAAAGAACTTCGCGGCGATCGGAACCGACCTCCACCATCTGCGGAAGATCGACGGGCGCTGGAAGATCGTCGAGCGCTGGATCACCGACGACGTGAGCCACCCGATCGAACCGTTCGGCGGCCCTCTCGAGGACACGACCAAAGCGCCCTGACGATCGCGCCGCGCCGCTTCGAGCGGGTGCGGAGCGCGCGTTACGATGTGCTTAGATACCGAATGGCGATATCGGCGGCCGATGTCTGGATCGGGGCGCGCGCCAGCTGCGCGCCGCGGCGGCTCGGCACCGTGAGAAGGGTCGGTCGATGGCATCGTTCAACTACCATCAGGGGCGATCACAGACGGTGAACGGCCGCGAGGGGAGCCGCGAGCCGGTGGACGGAGCCACCTTTGTGCCCAAGACCAGAGTGAAGACCGCGAACAAGATGCTCCGGGACTTCTTCCTCGGATTCGTCAAGATCCACGTGCTGCACCACGCGAGCAAGGGCCCCCTGTACGGCGTGTGGTTCCTCGAGGAGCTGGCGCGCCACGAGTACGAGCTGTCGCCCGGGACGCTGTACCCGCTCCTGCACGGCCTCGAGGCCAACGGATACCTCCAACGCGAGGAGCGCGTCGTCGAGGGCAAGGTGCGCAAGTACTACCGCATCACGCCGCTGGGGCAGCGTGCGTTGAAGGAGGCGCGAGCGAAGATCGGAGAGCTCATCGAGGAGATCTCCGAGAACGGCGACGCCCGGAAGGGTCGGTCGGGAAGCCAGACACGCGCCGTCGCCGCGAGGCGCTGAGCCGTAGCGCGCGACGGCTCAGAGCCCGAAGCGCATCGCGATCATCAAAGTGAAGAGCACGGCGAAGCCGGTGTTGAAGGCCCACGACGGCGCCCGATTGCCGTAGCCCCGCGTCAGCACGTTCCCGACCATATAGAGCCCGACGGCGGCGGCGGCCAGGAATGTCAGCCCGTACGGCTCGCCGAGGCGATCGAGCGCGCCACCCGCGATGCCGCGGATGATGCCGAGACCCACCGTTCCGATGGCGAGGACGAGCGTGAAGCGGCGCGCCCGGCCGCTCCGCAGCGCGTCCTTGATCGCGGCGTCCTGCTCCGCCGACAGCTTCTCGGTCTCCGGATAGAGGACGAGCATCGAATACATCTGCGACCCGAGCCAGAACACACCGAACAGCACGTGGAGCCACTGCAGGGCGAAGAGCGCCGCGGTGGCGCCGCCCACCCTACGCCGGTGCCGGTGCCCGCTTCGCGATCCAGAAGACCGGGAGCGCGACGATCGACGTCACGAGGGAGAACGCGACCACCAAGGCGACACCCTGGTCGTAGAGCACGCCCATCGCCGCGCTGCCGATGAACCAGAAGATGCCGAACGCGAGCGAGAAGACCCCGAAGCCGTACGCCCGGCGCTCGTGCGGGATGAGATCGACGAGCGCCGCCTTGATGATGCTGTCCTGGGCGGCGCGGCCGATGCCCCAAAGGACCATGCCGGCGATCACGAGCGGGAGCGCGCCGAAGAAGACGAACGGCGCGAAGACGGCGCTCGCCCCGAAGGTCGCGAGCAGGATGGGGAAGCCGATGCGGTCGAACAGCCGACCGCCGATCAGCGCGACCACGATGTCGGTCCCGATGCCGACGGAGAAGAGCACCGGGATCCACTGGTCGGGCACGACATCGGTGGCGTGGAAGTGGAACGCCATAAGTGCGAAGTCGGCGTAGCCCGCCGCGATCAGGCCGGAGGCCAGCGTGTACAGCCAGAAGCGACGGTCGAGCCCCTGGATGCTCGCCTTGGGCGTCTTGCTCTCCAGCTCGTGCGGGCTGGGGAACTTGACGCGCGCGACGACGAGCATCGCGACGCAGATCGTCGCGGGGATGAAGAGCAGGCTGAAGGCCCACTGGTAGTCGGCCACGCTGTCGAGCCCGCCGTTCGCCCGGAGCGCGAGGGCCCCGGCCATCAGGAGCGGCCCCGCGAAGGCGCCGGCCTGGTCCATCGCCTCGTGGAGGCCGTAACCCCAACCTCGCCCGAGCTCCTTGGTCGCATAGGACAGCATCGCGTCGCGCGGCGGGTTCTTGACCGCCTTGCCGATCCGCTCGACGAACCACAGGAGGATCGCGAGCTGCCATTGGCCAACGAAAGCGAGGGCCGGCATGGCGAAGAGCTGCACGACGTAGCCGCCGATGGTGATTTTCCAGTAGGCGTGCGTGCGGTCCGCGAAGTAGCCGGAGACGAAACGGAGCGCGTAGCCCAGGAACTCGCCGGCCCCCGCCGCGATCCCGACCCACGCCGCGCTCGAGCCGAGGATCTGGAGGAACGGCCCGACGATCGAGCGTCCGCCCTCGTAGGTCCAGTCCGCGAAGAAGCTGGACGTGCCGACCATGAGGACGAACACCAGCGCCGATCCGCCGGCTACGGTCTTCGCGGATACCGCCTTTACCGCCGTAGCTTCACTCGTGGCCATGCCTGGTCGTGCCCTCCGGCGCGCCGTGCGTTCTGGTCGGCGCGCGATATCGGTATACGATAGAGCGACCGAGATGGCAGCGCCAGCGCCGACGGTCGTCCGCACCTACTGCACGCTGTGCGGGGTCGGGTGCCCGGCGGCCATCACCGTGGCGGGGTCCACAGTCCTCAAGCTCGAGCCTGACCGCGAGCACCCCGACGGTGGAGCGGTCTGCGCGAAAGGCCGCGCCGCGCCCGAGATCCACGAGAGCGCCCACCGGATCAACTCACCGCTCGTCCGCACCGCACCCAAGGATGCGACCGATCCCGGCTGGCGCCGCGCGTCGTGGGACGAGGCGCTCACGCTCGTCGCGGAACGGATGCTCGCGATCCGCCGCGAGTCGGGACCGCAGGCGATCGCGTTCGCGCGTGGCACGGGGAGCGGGACCGGGCTCTCGCCGACGGAGCCGTGGGTGGCACGCCTCGCCGGCGCGTTCGGCTCCCCGAACTACATGACGAACACGCACATCTGCAACTGGGCCCGCGATGGCACGAACCACTACACGTTCGGGTCGTACGAGTTCCCGCTGCCCGAGGTCGAGAAGAGCGGCTGCCTGCTGCTGTGGGGATCGAATCCAACGGCGACGCTGCTGAACCTCGCCACGCGCATCGTCGCCGCGCGGGCGCGCGGCCTGAAGCTCGTCGTCATCGATCCTCGCCGCATCGGGCTCGCGAACAAGGCCGATCACCACCTCGCCGTGCGGCCTGGTACCGATGGGGCGCTCGCCCTCGCTTTCATTCACGAGCTCATCGAGCGTCGCTGGTACGACGACGGCTTCGTGCGCGACTGGACCAACGCGCCGCTGCTGGTGCGCGAAGACACAGGGCGGTTGCTGCGTGCGAGCGACGTGGACCCCGCCGCGCTGCGCCGCGTATCGCCGGATGCCTCCGGCTCCGTGTCGATCGCACGCGGCGACCTCGTCGAGTACTCGCCGGAGGCCGGCCGATACGCAGTCCCCACGGCGGAGCTCGACCTCCACGGAGCCCAGCTCGTTCCGCTCCGCACCGGCGAGCGCGTGCGCGCTCGAACGGTCTTCGACCTGCTCGCCGCGGAGGCGCGGCGCCACGAGCCCGACCTCGCCGCGGAGATCACCGGAGTACCCGCCGCGCAGATCCGTGAGACGGTGGCGTTCCTGATCGCGAACCGCCCGCTGTCCCATCACACCTGGAACGGGATCATGCAGCACACCAACGCGACGCTCGCCGGACGCGCGATCTCGGTCTTCTACGCGCTCACCGGTGACTGGGATCGTCCCGGTGGGAACGTCCTCCCCGGCCCGAACCTCACGAAGCCGATCTCGCTCGAGGTGACCGCGGCGCAGGCCGCGCTCCGCCTGGGGCGCGACGACCGCCCGCTCGGACCGCAGGTCGCCCCGCCCCACAACATCGCCTCGTACGACCTGTACGACGCGATCCTTGGAGGAAGGCCGTATCAGGTCCGCGGGCTCGTGTCCTTCGGCAGCAACACGATCGTCAATAGCGCCGATCCTGTCCGGGGCCGCGAGGCGCTGCGGAAGCTCGAGTTCTTCGCGCAGGCGGAGCTGTTCCACACGCCGACGACGCAGTTCGCCGACGTGCTCCTGCCCGCCGCGAGCTTCCTCGAGACCGAGTTCCTCGTCATCCGACACGGCAAGGTCCAGCGCCGCAGGCGCGCCGTCGCACCGCTCCACGAGCGGCGGCCCGACATCGAGATCATCTTCGACCTTGCCGTCCGCCTCGGCCTCGGCGACGCCTTCGCGGACGGGAATCTGGCGGCGGCGTACGACGATGTGGTGTCCCCGATGGGCGTGAGCTGGGCCGGGCTCCGCGATCATCCCCACGGGCTCGACGCGCACGCCCCGGCCGGCTACGAGAAGCACGCGCAGCGCGACGAGCACGGGGCGCCGAAGGGTTTCGCGACGACGTCGGGCAAGGTCGAGATCTTCCTGGACAGCTGGGCGGCGCATGGTGCCGATCCTCTGCCGGTCTACCGCGAGCCCGCGGAGAGCCCGCGCAGCACGCCCGAGCTGGCCGCGCGGTTCCCCCTCGTGCTGACGAACGCGAAGAAGGCGCATTACCTGCACAGCCAGCACCGCGGCATCGCCGCTCTCCGGCGGCTCGAGCCTCATCCCACCGCCGAGATCCACCCGGACACCGCGGCCGAATACGGCGTGGCCGACGGTCAGTGGGTCGAGATCGCGACATCGCGCGGGCGCGCCCGCGCGAAGGCCGAGGTGACCACCGCGATCATGCCGGGTGTGGTCTGCGCATACCACGGCTGGTGGGAGGGCTGCGAGGCTCTCGGGCTACCGGCGAGCGACCCGTACGACGAGCGCGGGTCCAACGTGAACCTGCTCGTGCACGGCGATCTGCGCGACCCGATCAGCGGCGCGCTCCCACACCGATCGGCGCTCTGCAGCATCCGCGTGGTCAGCGAGGAGTCCTGACCCGCGGTCGACGCCGAGCGTTACCGGGAGCCGACCGCCGTCGTCGCCAACTGATCGCGCACCTTCGCGATCCGCGCCATCGCCTCGTTGAGACGATCGTCCGGCACCGAGAGCGACATGCGCACGAATCCCTCGCCGCGGCTGCCATAGCCGATCCC
>Ga0066698_10000287_pt1 | contig 17820 bp, 14 predicted proteins | sample GraSoiAngelo_147_FD_66457 | JGI IMG/M metagenome (GOLD analysis project Ga0066698, IMG submission 66457) | Grasslands soil microbial communities from the Angelo Coastal Reserve, California, USA - 14_1009_05_40cm | ecosystem: Environmental > Terrestrial > Soil > Grasslands | place: USA... | reverse complement strand
CACGTGCACGTGCGCCTGGCGTTCGCCGACGGCTCGAGCCTCCGGTTCCAGGACCCGCGCCGCTTCGGGATGCTGCGCCTCGTGCGCCGCGACCGGCTCTGGCGCGATCCGTCGCTCGCCGTCCTCGGGCCCGATCCCTTCGCCTCACCCCCGGCGGGCGAGTGGCTCCATCGGCTCGCGCGCGGCGCGCGGGTCAGCGTCAAGAACTTCCTGCTCGACCAGCGCCGCCTCGCGGGGATCGGCAACATCTACGCGAGCGAGATCCTCCATCGCGGCCGCGTGGATCCGCGCCGGCGCGCCGGAGCCCTCGGGCGCGAGGAATGGAATGCCGTCGCGGCGGAGATCCCGCGCGTGCTCGGCGAGGCGATCGAGCGGATGGGGACCACGTTCAGGTCCTACCGCACGCTCTGGAACGAGCCGGGTGGCTACGGGGAGAAGCTCCTCGTCTACGACAGGGCCGGCGAGCCCTGCCGGCGCTGCGGCACGCCGATCAAGCGGATCGTCCAGGGCCAGCGCTCGACGTACTTCTGCCCTCGCTGCCAGGGCCGGAAGGCCTCGAGGGCCCCAGCCCGTTCGTGATCGGACTACCAGCGTATTCCGTAACCGCGGGTCAAGAAGTCAGGACGCGGGCTGTGGTTCTCCATCGCGTCGAGACCCAAGCCAAGCGCCGACGCAGCCCTCCGGGATTGCATGGCGCCGCCTGCGCCAGCTCCGTAACCTCAAGTCGCAACGCTATTCACAAGGACTTTTAAAGTTTTCGCCTTCACCGTGCCTTAAGTGTTGCCCTGGGGCCCCACCGCCCGTAATGTGTAGCATGCCGCCCCGCTAAGTAGTGGCATCTTGAAGGATGACGCTCAGCGGTACGCATTTCGGGTGGGATCATCTTGTTAACTTCTGAACCTTTTGGAGGACTCGTGACGTTTGCCTCGTTGGGGCTGCCGTCTCCGATTCTCAAGGGCATCCGCGCCGCCGGTCTCACCGAGGCGACGCCGGTGCAGAGCAAGGCCATCCCGACCATCATGCAAGGAAACGACCTCATCGGGATCGCCCAGAGCGGCTCGGGCAAGACCGGGGCTTACCTGCTGCCGGTTCTCGCCCGGCTGCTCGACCGATCGAGCCGGCTGCGCGGCATCATCCTCGTCCCCTCGCGCGAGCTGGCGGCGTACGTGGAGACGCGGGCGCGCGACTATGCGCGCTTCACCGACCTCAAGATCGGCGTGGTGTTCACGGGAGCTCCGCTCCAGGCGCAGGAGCGCATGCTGCGCGAGCAGAGCGTCAACCTGCTGGTGGCGACTCCCGGCCGGCTGCTCGAGCTCCACGCGCGCGGCTGTCTGAACTTCGCGGACGTCGAGATCCTGGTGCTGGACGAGGCGGATCGCATGGTGGCGCTGGGCCTGGCGCCCGATCTGCGCAAGCTCCTGAAGCTCCTGCCCGAGACGCGCCAGACGCTGCTCTTCACGCTGACCATCCCGCCCGAGCTCAACCGCCTCGCCAAGGAGGCGCTGGTGGAGCCGGTCCGGGTGGACACGGCTCCGCCGACCAAGCCGTCGACCGGGATCACGCAGGCGATCTATCCCGTCTCGCGCGAGCTCAAGCCTGCCCTGCTCGACGAGATGCTGACGCGCACCGAGGTGCGCAACACGATCATCTTGACGCGCTCGCGGACCGCCGCCGACCGCCTGACGAGGCTGCTCCAGCGCCGCGGCTTCGCGGTCGCCGTGCTGGACGAGCATCCGAGCCAGGGAGCGCGCGAGCAGGCGCTCGACGACCTGCGGCGCGGCCGGGTGCAGATCCTGGTGGCGAGCGAGGCTTCCGCGCGAAGCCTCGACGTGGCGGGCACGGCTCACGTGGTCAACTACGACGTGCCGCAGACGCCCGAGGACTACGTGCACCGTCTCGGTCGCGCGGGACGTGCCGACACCGTGGGGGACGCCTTCACGCTCATGAGCCCCGAGGAGCAGAACGACGTCGCCGCCATCGAGGGCTTCCTCGGCCGCGCCATCCCGCGCGTCATGCTGCCGGACTTCGACTACGACATGCAGCCCGGCGAGTTCAAGCGGGTCGTGGGATTCGAGGAGGAGACCGTCGCGGCGGGCTCGCGTCCGGGCGGCGTGGCTGCGGCGGCGACCCACATCGCGAGCGTGACCCGGCCCGGGACCAACGGCAGGCCCGCGCTCCGGCCCTCGCATCCGGCGCACAAGACCCCGGCCGCCGGGCCAAAGAAGAAGGTGCGCGTGGCGGCGAGGAAAACCAAGCGGGTCATTGCATCGGCGGCGGCAAAGAGCAAGGCGCGTCCTCGTCCTCGGCCCGCCAAGCCGGTGCGTGCCCGGCGCGTCTAGCGTCCGGTACCGTCACTAGCGCTACCTGGGTTCGAGCAGCTCCCAGCCGCTGAACCCAGGGTTCACCACCTCGGTCCAGGTGCCGGACCGGGTGTCGTACACCTGGAAGGTCTCGGGAACGCGGGGACCCGCAGGCGCGAGGACGATGTACGCGCCGGAGGGCGAAGCGTAGACCAGCCCGCCGCGCACGTTCGGCGTCTCGATCGGAGCGAGAACGCCGCGGCTCGTGTCCGCCCGGGCGAGCACTGGCCCCTTGCGGCCCGGGCGTCGCGCGGCTACGTAGGCCTCGCCGCCCCGCGTCACCAGCAGCGAGACCGGAGAGAGACCCCCCAGCGACAAGGCCCGGACCCCGTCTGTGCCGTTTTCCCACAACAGCAGGCTGTCGGCCGTCACGAGACCGCGCAGAGCTCCCCGGCGAGGCTCGAGCACGGCCTGCACCTCGGATCCGAGCCCGCGGATCGCGCTCGGGGCGCCGCCCTCCTCGGCGCGGCGGAAGAGCCGGCGTCCCGCCGCCCACTGGAGCTCGCGGCGCGAGGGGTCGTAGTGCAGCCAGGGCACTGGGTCCTGGCTCTCGACCTCGACGGTGGGCGCGGGGTCGTGAACTCGCACCGCTCTGATCTTCGCTCCGCTCGCCCACCACACCGTCGTGGAGCTCGCGGTCCATGGGCGGCCCGGGTCCAGACCGAACGCGGGAAAGAGCCGCCAGCGTCCGGGGAACGGGTAGATGAGGTGCCAGTCCTCGACGATCTGGCCCCGCTGGTTCTGGACCATCACGCGCCCCAGGAAGAGCGACGTGGGATCGAGGGCGTGGAGCTCGATGATCAGAGCCACGCACACCTCGCGCGCCCGGCCGCTGTCGGCGGCCACGACGGCCAGATCGTCCTGGGTCCCGAACACGACGCTCGAGCCGTCCCAGAGCCACGCCAGCGGGTTGGCGCTGGGCCTCAGAACCATGGCGTTCGGGGTGAGCCATCGCGCCCCATCGAAGTCCGGATCCTCGACGGTGGGTGTCCTGGGCTCGAAGTGGAGGCTTCCGAACTGCCGCGGCTCGGGAGCGAAGTAGCGGGCACGCGGCGCCGTCTGGCGTCGCCCGCCGATCCAGAGGCGGGTCGTGTCGGCGTCGTCCGCGCGCGAGATCCAGGCGACGCGAGGGCCGTCCGGGCTCGATCGCAGGCGGCTCAGTTGCTCCTCGCCGCGCGGGCTCCACAGCGTCTCGCGCACCGCGAGGTGGAACGGCGCCTTCCACAGCGCCCCGTCCGCCGCGATGAAGACGACGGTGTCGGTCTCGGCGGCGAGCGCCGCCTCCCACGTCGCGGCCGACGCTCCGGCAGCCGGCGAGTGGATGAGACCCAGCACGATGGCGAGGCCGATCGCGCGGCTCACGGCGCGGCTTCGACTGCCTCGCTCACGGCGCCGGCCGCCCACTCGAACGCCGCCGCGGCCGCCGCCCCATCGCCGGCCGCGATCTGCACGAAGTCCGAGCCCCCGCCGCCCTTCCCGCGAGACCGCTCGAGAAGCGCCGGCAGCAGCGCCCTGAGGTCCCCCTTCCCCGTCTTGGCGCGGCCCAGGACGAGAACCGGCTCGGGGCCTCGCGCCGCCGCCACGACCCACGGCGCTCCGGCCTCGAGGACTTTGAGCGCGAACAGCCGGACCTCCTCGCGAGGACGGGTACTCCAGAGCTCTGCCACGCCGCCCGCCTCGCGCCTCACGCGCTCCAGGGCCTCGGCGGCGACCACGCGGGCCGTGAGCTCGCCCAGGCGCTTCTTGAGCTCGTCCCGCTCGGCCGCGGCCCGCTCGAGGTGCGCGATCAGCTCGGAGTCCTTGAGGGTCCGGCGCCGCGCCGCCTCCAGCAACGACTCGGTGCGCCACCCGTAGTCGGCGAGCGCTCGCGCACCGCAGAGGAACTCGAAGCGCAGGTTTCCCCGCACCCGCTCCCAGCGCACGATCTTGATGACGCCCACCTCGCCGGTCCGCCGCGTGTGCGTGCCGCCGCACGCGGAGACGTCCCAGTCCGGGATCTCGACGATCCGGATCCGGCCGGTGAACTTGGGGGGCTTCCGGAGCGCGAACCGCTTCACCCCCTCGTCGTCGACCCAGTGGCGCTCGATGGGCCGATCCTCCCACACGATCTGGTTCGAGACGCGCTCGAGGCGCTCGATGGTCCGCCAGTCGGACCCGGCGAGGCTCACCTCGAGGGTGCTTCGCTCCTCGCCGAGATGGGACGAGAGCGTGGCGGCTCCCAGCTCGCGCTCGAAGGCCGCGGAAAGGATGTGCTGGCCGGTGTGCTGCTGCATGTGGTCGAAGCGCCGCGTCCAGTCGACCTCGGCCTGGACCTCGGACCCGAGGTCCTGCGGAGCCGGGTCGAGGAGGTGCCACACCCGCCCGCCCTCGTCGGCCTGGACGTCCACCACGCGCGCCTCGCCGATCCGGCCGCGGTCCGCTTCCTGGCCGCCGCTCTCGGGATAGAAGTAGGTGGCCTCGAGCTCGACCGCGTCACGACCACCGTGCCGGCCAAGCTCGGCGATCCGGGCCGCGAAACGGGTCGTGTACGAGTCGTCGTAGTAGAGCCGCTGCGAGGGCACGGGCTGCCTCACTCGCCCGAGCGCTTGAGGCCGTACTCGCGCAGCTTGCGCCACAACGTGGTCCGCGAGATCCCGAGCTGGCGCGCGGCGGTCGTGGCGTTGCCCCGGTGGAGCGCCAGCACCCGCTGGATGTGCTCGCGTTCCACTTCCGCCAGCGACCACGTGGCGCGCGGGTCGCTCGCGGGGGACGCGGTGGGAGCGGCTGCGGGCGCGGGCAAGGAAACGGCCGGCGAAAGGTCTTCAGTATCCCGGGCCCCGAACTCCTTCGGCAGGAGCCGCGGCGCGCGAAAGACCGCCGGCAAGTCGATCGCGAGGATCTTCGGACCCTCGGCGACGGCAACCGCGTGCTCGATGGCGTTCTCGAGCTCGCGGACGTTTCCGGGATAGTCGTAGCGCTCGAGCAGGGCCGCCGCCTCGGGGGAGAACTCGAGACCGTCGCGCTCGGCCTGCTTGCTCGCCCGATCCAGGAAGAAGGAGGCGAGGAGCCCGATGTCCTCGCGTCTCTCGCGCAGCGGAGGCAGGTCGATCTGGACCACGTTCAGCCGGTAGTAGAGGTCCTCCCGGAAGCGACCGGCGGCGACTTCCCGCTGGAGGTCGCGATGGGTGGCAGCCACCACCCGGACGTCGACGACACGCGTGGCGTTGTCTCCGAGCCTGCGCACCTCGTTGTTCTCCAGGGTCCGGAGCAGCTTGACCTGGGTCTGGATCGGCATGTCGCCGATCTCGTCGAGGAAGAGCGTGCCGCCGTCCGCCTCCTCCACGAGACCGGCCCGATCGCCGGACGCTCCGGTGAAGGCTCCGCGCACGGAGCCGAACAGCTCGCTCTCGATCAGGGATTCGGGGAGCGCGCCCACGTTGACGGGCACGAACGGCCCCTGCGAGCGACGGGACTGGAGGTGGATGGAGCGCGCCACCAGCTCCTTGCCGGTTCCGCTCTCGCCGATCAGCAGCACCGTGCTGTCGGTCCTCGCCACCTTGGAGACCAGCCTGAAGATGCGCTGCATCTTGGGGCTCGCCCCCACGATGCTCTGGTAGAGGGGTGGCCGATCCTGGAGGAGGCGGGGCCGGCGAATGGGCCTTGCGGGGTGAGTGGTTACCGGCATGGTTGTGTTCTGCTCCCGGGAAAATCAGGCGCTGCCAACGACTGTTTCAAAATGCCACAGCCTGTCCATGGGGGTCAAATGAAAGCGGAAATCAGATGATGAGGAGAGCGGGAGAGGGGCGTCCGGAGGTCCGAGATCCGGGGCCGCCGGCCGTCAGCTCGCGCCCGAGTCTAGCTCGCGGGACCCTCTCCCCCCTGCTCCGGCTTCGTGCCCGACTCGACCAGAACCAGGGGCTCCGACTCGCCCGCCGCGGGCCGCCAGGAGTCACCGTGCGGGTCGGAGCTGCCGGCTGCCCAGGCGTAGGCGGGCTCCACCTCCACACCCGGGCTTTCCACGTCCCCTTCGACCAGGCGCAGGTAGAAGAAGGTCCAGGCGTACTGGATGATGGGCGTGACCGCGGCGGTCAGGAGCTGGGCCACCCAGAGGACCGTGTTGAGGTTGGTTCGCCCCGCCATGACGCACAGCGCGGCGCCCGCGAACACGGCCGCGAGCCCCAGCGCCCCCGAGACCACGATCATCTCGACCCAGCGCTCGAAGCGCCCCTCGCTGAGGCGGAAGGATCGCCGGAAGGCCTCGGAGGTGTTTGGCTCGTTCAGGACCACGGCCTCGGTCGCGAACGACAGGCGATAGCCCAGGAAGACCGCGGGCACGACGAACAGGAACGTGCCGAAGATGATCGAGAGGTTGCGGAGCGCCTCGGTCACGAACAGCCACGGCACGCGCCTGAGCCCCTGCGCGTAGCACTCGCCGGCTGGCGCCGGGCGCACCCCGGGCGGCGTGTTGAACACCGAGCGCGCCCGCAGGCGCAGCATCGCGGCCACGGCGAGTTGCACCAGGAAGTCGCCGAGCAGGCAGGCGGCGGTGAGCAGCGCGACCGGCCGGTCGGTCCGATCCTCCGGCAGCAGCGCCAGCGCCCCGATCCACGGCGCATGGAGGAGGAGCGGCACCACCAGCGACTGGAACGGATCGCGGCGCACCGCCAAGTCGAAGGCGAGCGCGAACGCGCGGCGCGTCGAGATCGGGAGACGATGATGACGGCGGTCGTATGTCATGAGGGTGCCGCCCGCGGGCGCGATCCGAGCAAACGTGGTTCTTCGGGAGAGCGCTGCGAGGGCGGGCGATTGACACTAGGAACACCCCTTCCTAATGTCAAGATCGATGCCTCGTAAGCTCTCGCATCTCGACTCGGCCGGCCGCGTGAAGATGGTGGACGTGAGCCGCAAGCGCGTGACCGCGCGCGAGGCGGTGGCGCGCGGGCGCGTCTTCATGCATCGCGCCACCCTGGAGCTGATCCGCGACGGCCGCGCCCCCAAGGGAGACGTGATCGCCACCGCCCACCTGGCCGGCGTCATGGCCGCCAAGCGCACGAGCGAGATCATCCCTCTCGCCCACTCCCTGCCGCTCGAGTCGGTGGATCTGGCCTTCGACCTGGACGCCGCCACGTCCTCGATCGGGATCGAGAGCCGGGTGAGAACCCGCGGCCGCACCGGCGTCGAGATGGAGGCGCTCACCGCGGTCGCAGTCGCGGCGCTCACCCTGTACGACATGCTCAAGGCGGTGGACCGGGGCATGGTCATGGGTGAGTTTGCGCTGTGGGAGAAGCGCGGAGGCCGGAGTGGCGTCTATCGTCGAGCCTAGGGTCCTGGGCTACGAGGAAGCTCGCGAGCGGGTCCTCGACGGGGTGCGTCCCATGCCGGGCGAGATCGTGCCCCTCGCCGAAGCGCGCGGGCGCGCGCTCCGCGAGTCGATCCGCGCCCCCCACCCTCTGCCGCCGTTCCGGAACTCCTCGATGGACGGCTACGCCACGCGAAGCGACGACCTCGCGGGGGCTTCGAGAGAGCGACCGGTCGAGCTGCCGGTGGTCGAGGTCCTCCCGGCGGGTCGGATCGCCTCGCGGGCGCTCCGCGCGCGGGAGGCGATGCGCATCATGACCGGCGCCGCGTTGCCCGAGGGAGCCGACGCCGTGGTTCCCTTCGAGGACTCCGAGCGGATCGGTGGCCCTGGCGAGGGGGCTCCCCCCGGGCATCCGGACCCTCTCGAGCGCGCCCGCTTCGTCCGACCGATGCGGCCAGGAGAGAACGTCCGGGAAGCGGGCGCCGACCTCGCGGCCGGCGACCTGGCGCTCGAGGAGGGCCGCGACCTCTCGCCTCACGATCTGGCATTGCTGGCGGGGCTCGGAGTCGCCCGCCTCCGGGTCGGGCCGAGGCCGAGGGCCGCGATCGTCTCGACCGGGGACGAGCTCCTCCCGATCGAGGAGCCGCTCCGCCCCGGAACGATCCGCGACAGCAACCTGCCCTTGCTCGCCGCCCTGCTCGAGGAAGCCGGCTGCGAGGTCGTCTCCGCCGTTCGCGTTCCCGACGACCCCGCGCGGGTTGCCGCAAGGATCCGCGAGGGGCTCGGGGAAGCCGACGTGGTCCTCTCGATCGGCGGCGTCTCGGCCGGCGACTTCGATCCGGTGAAGACGGGGCTCGGCGAGCTCTCCGAGATCGAGCTCTGGCGCGTGGCGATGAAGCCCGGGAGACCGCAGGCCTTCGGACGCCCGGGCGGGCGGCTGTTCTTCGGGCTCCCCGGAAACCCTGCCTCGGTGGCCTGCGTCTTCGAGGCTCTCGTGCGTCCGGCCCTGCGCAGACTCCAGGGATTCGCGAGCCTCGATCGCCCGCGCATCCGGGTGCGCGCCGCCGAAGCCATCGAGTCCCGCGCCGGGCGCACCGACTTCGTGCGCGCCGTCCTGGAGCAGCGCTCGGACGCCTGGTGGGCCGCCCCCGCCGGGGCGCAGATCTCGGGACATCTCACCCCGCAGGCGCGGGCCCATGCGCTCCTCATCGTGCCCGAGCCGGTGACGAGACTGGCCCCGGGGGACCCGGCCGATGCCCTGGTCCTGCGCTGGCCGGAACCCGGCCCGGCATGAGCCGGGGAGCGGCGCGCGCCCCGAGCGGCACCCTCGCCCCCCTCCCACCCGGAAGACGCGCGGCGATCGCCGCGCTCGCCGTTGCCGGCCTCTGCCTGCTGGTCTCCGTGACCTACACGATCGACGACACCGACCTGTGGCAGCACCTGCTGGTCGGCAAGGCGATGTGGCAGATGCGCGGGCTCCCCCGAGTCCACCTCTGGACGTGGCCGAGCTACGGAAAACCCGAGGTGCCGTGGTCGTGGGGATTCAGGGCGCTGCTGTGGCCGTTCTGGGAAGCCGGCGGGGTTTTCGGACTCGATGCGTGGCGCTGGCTCACGACCCTTCTGGCGTTTGGACTGCTCCTCGGCGCGGCGCGGCGCATGGGGGCCAGGGGTCTTTCGCCGCTGATCGTGATGGTGCTGTGCTCGCTCACGTACCGGCTGCGCGCCCAGGTCCGCCCCGAGACGCTGGTGGCCGTGCTGCTCGCCCTCGAGATCTGGGTGCTCGAGTCGGGCCGCCGAGCCATCACGCCGCTCAGGGGAGCGGCACTGGTCGCGATCGCCTGGGCATGGATCAACGTCCACCTCTCCTATCATCTCGGCCTCTTCCTGCTCGGCTGCTACGCGGTGGACGCGGCCTATCGCGCCCGGCGCCCCACGGCGGGCGCCGAGCCCGCAGGCTCTCGCGCCCGTACTTACCTCTGGGTCCTCTCGCTCGCGGTCGCGATCTCGTTCGCGAACCCTTCGGGATGGCGCGCCGTGCGGCAGCCCTTCGAGTACTTCCTCTTCTGGCGGCACGAGCCGATCTACACTCACATCGCCGAGCTGCAGCCGCTCCAGTGGCGGGGCCACTGGAAGAGCGGGCTGCCTCTCCTGATGCTGGGCTGGCCGGTTCTCCTCGCGTGGCGCGCGCGGCGCGCCGGCCTGGATGTCGCCGAGGCGCTGGCCTGCGCCGCCTTCACCGCCTTCGCCCTCTCGACCCAGCGCTTCGCGGGTTTCTATGCGCTCGTGGCCGCCCCGTTCGTGGCGCGCGATCTGGATCTCTGGGTCGGCTCCCGCCGCTGGCCGTCGTGGACGGCTCCCGCGGGCCGCCGCGCCGCGCTGGCCTCGATCGGGTGCGTTCTCGTCGGGCTGCTCGAGTGGTCCCGGCCCGAGTACCGCCTCGGCCTCGGAATCGAGAGGAACGTGCTCCCCGAGCGGGCCTGCGACTTCATGGCGGCCCACGGCGTCAAGGGCCGCGGGTTCAACTCCTACTACTTCGGCGGCTACATGCTGTGGCGCTTCTGGCCCGACCGCGAGCGCCTCCCCTTCATGGACGTCCACCAGACCGGGAGCCGCGACGACCGCTTGCTCTACGAGTACGCGTTCACGAACCGGCGGTACTGGCAGGTGTTCGACGGCCTCCGGCATTTCGATTACGCCCTGATTGACGCCCACCCGCGTGAGATCGCCCTCGGCGATCATCTGCACGATTTCCTGGACGCCGACTCGGCCTGGGCGCTGGTCTTCCGGGACGACGCCGCTGCCCTGTTCGTGAAGCGCGGAGGCCCCCTCGAAAACGTGGCGGAGCGGTTCGCCTACCGGCTGGTCCCGAGCGGTGAGGATCGCGTCCCCGACCTCGCGCGAGCCTGCCAGGCGGACACCTCGGTGAGAAGGCGAGCGCGCTTCGAGCTCGGGCGTCAGGTGGCCGAGTCACCCCTCAACGCGCGGGCCCACTCGATCCTGGCGGCGCTCGCCTGGATCGAGCGTGACGCCGCGGGGGCCCGGGAGCACCTGCGGGCGGCGCTCGAGGTGGAGCCGCGCACCTTCGCTGCCCACCGCCGCCTCGGCCTCATCGCCCTGGGGCAGGACCGGCCTCGCGAGGCGATCCGGGAGTTCGAGGCCGAACGTCGCCTCGGCTATGGCGACGGGGACCTCAACTTCCTCCTCGGGCAGGCCTACCAGCGGCTCGGGGATGCTCGCCGGGCGCTCGCGTACTACCGGCGCGAGGTGGAGATCCATCCCCAGAACGCCGCGGCGAGGGAGGCGATCGGGGCGATGGAGAGCCGGAGCGGAGATGCGCCGTGACCGCGGGTGAGGCTCACGAACCTCCGCCTCGCGGCGCTGCCGGGACGCCGGGCGCACCCGAGGCGGCCGGCGCTCCGTCCCCGCTCGTTTCCGCCTGCGCCCAGGCGTAGAGGGCGTCGTACATCGGCGTCTCGAGCCGCAGCTTCAGGTGATCGTCGCGGCCGTGCAGCAGGCGGAACCCCGAGGCGATGGCCTTGAGTCCCCTGCCCTCCGGCGAAACGTGGGCTTCCGCCGTGATGTCGGCCGCGTGGATCACGTTTCCGAGCCTCACGAGCGCGGCGTCGCCGGTGAGGCCGAACTCGAGCAGGATGCTCTCGAAGGAGCACCGTCCGGCCACGTGACCGAGCTCCACTCCCTCGGCGTCGAAGGGAGTGGCTCCTTCGCGCCGCGCGACCTCGTTCACCTGCTCCGGTGGGACGAACAGGAATTCCGCCTGCGGATCGACGAACCGGCGTATCAGCCAGGGGCAGGCGATGCGGTCCACGGCGGCATTCTCACGAGTGACCCATTTCATGGGGCCTCCATCTCGGGTGGGTGCAAGGGCTCGTTCTTGCGGCCCGCATGATAGCGCACGCGGCTGCGCCCGGGACCCACGAGCCGCGAGGTCGAGTGAACCAGAGCATCGGTCCCACCGAGCGCGGCACCGGCCCGGCCCAACCGCGCGGTTCAGGCCCTCCGCCGGGCCACCATCCTTCGCCCGATGGCCCGCAGGGAATTCTCCTCCACACGCAGGCTCTCCAGCTCGAACACCCACTGGGCGACGCGAGCCCCGCGGTCGCCGGCCTCGATGCGGTCGCACACCCAGCGGTACAGGTACGGGGCGTCCTCGGCGCGCTCGACCTCGAAGCGCGAACCGATCGCCACGAGCATGTCCTCGGCGGCGTGCAGCGGGTTCTCGTCGTGCTCCGCGAACCAGCGCTCGAGCGGCCCGATCGCCAGCGACTCGCCGGAGTCGGGGGCCAAGAGCCCGGCGGCCTCGAGCAGCGAGCGCAGCTCGTAGAACCACCGCGCCGTCTGGCGATCCATGCGCTCGACGGCGAACTCCTCGGCGATCACGAGCCCACCGGGACCGAGCAGAGCGTGCGCCCGGTCCACGGCGCGCGGCAGCGAGGCGATGTGGTGGAGCGAGCGGCTGAAGAGCACGGCATCGAACGGCTCGGCCACGAACTCGAGGAAGTCGCCCGCGACGGCGTGCACCCCCAGCGCCCGGGCCGCCGCCACGGCCTCGGGAGAAATATCGAGCGCCGTGACCTCGAGGCCGCGCGCCTGGAGTCGGGCCGCCAGCGCGCCGCGCCCGCAACCCACCTCGAGGACCCTCGAGCGCTGCGGCAGGACGCGGTCGAGGAAGCGGAGCGTGTGCTCGATCGGGAGGACGTCGGGCGGGAACGTCGACACGTCAGCAGGTGGCCGGAGGAGCGACCCCCGCGCGAGGGTCGCGGACCGCGGGCCGCATCCCGCTACATCCCGCCCAGCACCGACCGCTGCGCCTGATCGAGCAGCGCGTGCGCCTGAACGCCCCACCAGAGCGTGAGGGCCACGGCGGCCAGGACGGCCAGCGCCCCCGGCACGGCCCACGAGACGTGGGTCGGCTCGGCCTGCGGCTCCTCCATGTACATCGCCACCGTGATGCGCAGGTAGTAGAAGACCGAGACCACGCTGTTCAGCACGCCGATGATCACGAGCGGCACGAGCCCGGCCTTCAGGGCCACGCCGAAGACGTAGACCTTGGCCATGAAGCCGGCGGTCGGGGGGATGCCGCCGAGCGCGAGCATGAACACCGTCATCGCGATGCCGAGCCCCGGGTGGCGGAAGCCGAGCCCCGCCAGGTCGGAGACCAGCACCCGCTCCTCCGTTCCCCTCCCCAGCAGCGTCAGGATCCCGAAGGCTCCCAGGTTCATGAGCGAGTAGACGGCGAGGTAGAAGAGCGCCGCCGAGGCGCCGTCGCGGCCCCCGGCCACGATCGCCACCAGGACGTATCCGGCGTGCGCGATGCTCGAGTAGGCGAGCATGCGCTTGACGTTGTTCTGGAGCAGCGCCGTCACGTTCCCGACGGTCATGGTGAGGATCGCGATCGCGCTCAGCACCGGCACCCAGTCCGTCCGCACGGCTCCCAGCGTGCTGAGGCCGACGCGGACCAGGGCGGCGAAGCCGGCCGCCTTGGCGCCCGCCGACATGAACGCGGTGACCGAGGTGGGCGCCCCTTCGTAGGCGTCGGGGGTCCACATGTGGAAGGGCACGGCCGAGACCTTGAATCCGAGCCCGACGACGAGGAGCAGGGCTCCGACCACGAACAGCGGGTTCCCGAGCATCGGCGAATCGCTCATCACCGCCGTCATCTTCTGGAGGTTGGTCGTGCCGGTAGCGCCGTAGAGCAGCGCGATGCCGTAGAGCAGGAACCCGCTCGCGAACGCCCCGAGGAGGAAGTACTTGAGCGAGGCCTCGTTCGACTCGAGGTGGGAGCGGCGGAACCCGACCAGGACGTAGAGCGCGAGCGACATGAGCTCGAGACCGAGGAACACCGTGATCAGGTCGTTCGAGCCCGCCATGATCACCATGCCGAGGGTCGACGACAGCAGCAGCGCGTAGTACTCGGTCCGGTTGATGCGCGTGCGCTTCACGTAGTCCCACGAAAGGAGCACGCTCAGGATCCCGATGGCGCAGAACAGGAAGGTGAAGAACACCGTGATCCCGTCGTGCACGAACATGCCGTCGAACAGCGCGCGCCGCGAGTCGCGCACGACGAAGACGCTCGCCCCGGCGGCCAGCAGCGTGACGAGCGAGACCAGCGCCGCGCGGTTGCTCTCGGGCCCGTGAGGCAGGAACTCGAGCAGGAGCAGCGCCATGGCGCCGCCGCTCAGGGCGATCACCGCGCCGAGCGCCCACCAGTCGACGGGAAGCAGGAACGGGACGCCGCTCATCGAACCGCTCCCGGCGCGCGATCGGCGACCGGCGCCGCCGTCCCCGGCGCCCGCGCCTCGGGCATGCGCAGGCTGCGCTCCTTGCGCTGGTTCGCGAGCTCGAGCGTGTGGTCGAGCGCCGGCTGCATGCGCGACAGGAAGGGCTGCGGCGCGAAGCCGATCCAGAAGATCAGCAAGATGATGGGAGCGAACACCAGCCGCTCGCGCAGCGTCAGGTCCGAGAGCTTCTGGTTCTCGGCGTGGGTCACGGGGCCGAACATGACGCGCTGGAACATCCACAGCATGTAGACCGCGGAGAGGATCACGCCGGTCGCGGCCAGCACGGCCCACAGCGGCGCGGCCCGGAACGCCCCGAGCAGCACCAGGAACTCGCCGATGAATCCGTTGGTGCCGGGGAGGCCGATCGAGGAGAGCATCACGACCAGGAACACCGCGCCGTAGACCGGGAGCGGCTTCCACAGCCCGCCGAAGTCGGCGATCATGCGCGTGTGGCGGCGCTCGTAGACCACCCCCACCAGCATGAACAGGGCGCCGGTCGAGATCCCGTGATTGATCATCTGCATCATGGACCCGGCGAGCCCCTGGGCGTTCATCGCGTACATCCCGAGCATGCAGAAGCCGAGGTGGCTCACCGACGAGTAGGCCACCAGCTTCTTCAGGTCCGGCTGGACCATGGCGACCAGCGCGCCGTAGATGATCCCCACGATCGAGAGCGTCACGATCCAGGGAGCCCACTGGGCGGAGGCCACCGGGAAGAGCGGGATCGCGTAGCGGATGAACCCGAAGGTTCCCATCTTGAGGAGGATCGCGGCCAGGATCACCGACCCCGCCGTCGGCGCCTCGACGTGGGCGTCGGGGAGCCAGGTGTGGAACGGGAACATCGGCACCTTGATCGCGAACGCCACGGCGAAGGCCAGGAACAGCAAGCTCTGCTGGGCCGGCCCGATCGGCAGACGGTAGAAGGCGTCGAGGTCGAAGGTCGCCGTCCCGGTGAGGTTCCGGTTCATGTAGTAGAGCGAGAGGATCGCGACCAGCATGAGCACGCTGCCGGCCATGGTGTAGAGGAAGAACTTGATCGCCGCGTAGACCCTCCGCGGCCCGCCCCACACCCCGATGAGGAGGTACATGGGGACGAGCATCGCCTCCCAGAACACGTAGAAGAGCAGCAGGTCGATGGCGAGGAAGGTGCCGATCATCCCGGTCTCGAGCGCCAGCAGCGAGGCGTAGAACTCGCGGGCGCGCTTCTCGACCGCCGTGTAGGAGCCCACCACGGCGAGCACCGACAGGACGGTGGTGAGGAGCACGAGCATCACGCTGATCCCGTCCGCCCCGAGGTGGTAGCTCGCCCCGAGTAGCGGGAGCCACGGGTGCCGCTCCTCGAACTGCCAGCCGGTCTGGCCGGGGACCAGGAGCCACCAGAGCGGCAGGGAGAGGACCAGCTCCGCCGCCGCGACCCCCGTGGCCAAGCCGCGGATCGCCCGCCCCCTGGACGGAGGCAGCAGCATGATCAGCGCCGCCCCGGCCAGCGGGAGGAAGATCAGCAGCGTGAGCCAGGGAACGTGGGCCATGGCTATCGCCTCCCGAGCTCGATCAGGATCACGAGCACGCCAAGCGTGAAGAACAGCGCGTACGTGCCGACGAAGCCGGTCTGGAAGAGGCGCAGCAGGGCCGAGACGCCCTCGAAAGTGTAGGCGACGCCGTTCACCATGCCGTCCACGATCCGCTCGTCCCAGAACCTCCACAGCCGCTGGCTCAGGTGATAGACGGGGGCCACGACCAGCGCGTCGTAGAGCTCGTCGATCCAGTACTTGTGGAGCACCGCCTGGTGGAACGCCCGCAGGCGCTCCCGGAGCCGGGCCGCGAGCCCGGGCTCCACCAGGTAGGTGCGGTACGCGCCGTAGATGCCGAGCGCCGCCGCGGCCACCGAGAGCGCGATCAGCGTCCACTCGGTGCGGGGCGAGAGGGGAGCCGCCGCTTCGCCTCCGGCGCCCTCGAACACCGGCCGCATCCACCGCTCGAAGAGGTGTCCTCCCTCCTGCATCGGCTGGCCGACCAGGCCGCCCACGGCCGAGAGCGCCGCGAGCACGACCAGCGGGATGATCATCGAGGGCGGCGATTCGTGCAGATGATGCTCGGCCTCGTGGGACAGGCGCGAGGGCCCGCGGAAGGCGAGGATGTAGAGGCGGAACATGTAGAAGGCGGTCAGCGCCGCCCCGACCAGGCCCACCAGCCACACGCCGGAGTGGCCGGACGCGAAGGCCCGCGAAAGGATCTCGTCCTTGCTGAAGAAGCCGGCGAGCGGCGGGATCCCGGCGATCGCCAGGGTCGCGACCAGCATGGTGCCGTGCGTCCACGGGAGCTTCCCGGCGAGCCCGCCCATCCGGCGCAGGTCCTGCTCGTCCGAGAGCGCGTGGATCACCGAGCCGGCGCCGAGGAAGAGCAGGGCCTTGAAGAAGGCGTGGGTCATCAGGTGGAAGATCCCGGCCGTGAAGGCGCCCACCCCGCAGGCCATGAACATGTAGCCGAGCTGGCTCACGGTCGAGTAGGCGAGCACGCGCTTGATGTCGTTCTGGGCGAGACCGATGGTGGCGGCGAACAGCGCCGTGGCGGCCCCCACGACCGCCACCGTCTCGAGCGAGGCGGGGGCGAGCAGGAAGAGCGGGTGGCAGCGCGCCACCATGTAGACCCCCGCCGTCACCATGGTCGCGGCGTGGATCAGCGCCGAGACCGGCGTGGGACCCTCCATGGCGTCGGGGAGCCAGGTATAGAGGGGGATCTGGGCGCTCTTGCCGGTGGCCCCGAGGAACAGGAGCAGCGTGGCGATCGTGATCGCCGCCGCCCCTTTGACGAACACATGAGGCGCGATCGCGAACAGCCTGTCGTACTGGAGGCTACCGCCCCACGCGAACAGGAGCAGCATGCCCAGGATGAACCCGAAGTCGCCGATCCGGTTCATCACGAACGCCTTCTTCCCGGCCTCGGCGGCGGAGGGCCGCTCGTACCAGAAACCGATCAGCAGGTAGGAGCACAGCCCCACACCCTCCCAGCCCACGAACATGAGCAGGAAGTTGTCCGCAAGCACCAGGGTGAGCATCGCGAACATGAAGAGGTTGAGGTAGAGGAAGAACCGCCGGAACGACGGGTCGTGGGCCATGTAGCCGACCGAGTAGACGTGGATGAGGAAGCCCACGCCGGTGACGACCAGGCACATCACCGCGGAGAGCGGGTCGAGCAGGAAGGCGACGCTGGCGGAGAAGTCGCCCACCCGCATCCACGTGTAGGCGTTCTCGACGATCGTCCGGTCGGCCTCGGGCAGCCCCGCGAGCCGCAGCACGGCCCGCACCGCGAACGCGAACGCGAGCCCCACCGCACCGCAGGCGAGCCACGCCGTGCCGCGCTTGCCGAGCCGGTCGCCGATCAGGAGATTGAGCCCCACCGCCGCGAGCGGCAGGGCGGGAATGATCCACAGGAGGGGGAAGTTCACGCTAACCCTTGAGCAGGTTGATCTCGTCCACGAACACCGACTCGCGGAGCCGGAACAGGTTGACGATGATCGCGAGCCCCACCGCGACCTCGGCCGCGGCCACGGTCATGACGAAGAACACGAACACCTGGCCGTCGAGCGAGTTGAGCTGCCGGGCGAACGCCACGAACGCCAGGTTCCCGGAGTTCAGCATGAGCTCGACCGACATGAAGATGACGATCGCGTTGCGGCGCACCAGCACGCCGATCACGCCGATGGTGAACACCACGGCGCTCAGGAGCAGGGACCAGCTTGCCGGGATCACGGCCGAGCGCTCCCGGCCACCGAGGCCTGCTCCTCGGGCTCGCCGGCGGCGGCCGGGGCGAGCCCGGGCTCGGCGACCGCCTCCTCCGCGTGGGTCCGAGGCGGCCTGCCGCCGGGGCCCCTCGCTCCCGCCCG
>Ga0066698_10000286_pt1 | contig 17896 bp, 13 predicted proteins | sample GraSoiAngelo_147_FD_66457 | JGI IMG/M metagenome (GOLD analysis project Ga0066698, IMG submission 66457) | Grasslands soil microbial communities from the Angelo Coastal Reserve, California, USA - 14_1009_05_40cm | ecosystem: Environmental > Terrestrial > Soil > Grasslands | place: USA... | reverse complement strand
TACAGCATCGCAACGCGGATCGCCGGCATCACCAGCGAGCGTCCGCTCACGCACGACCTCATCGTCGACATGCTCACGAAGCTTGGCGCTGAGATCACGCGAGTCGTGGTGAAGGATCTGGTGGCGGATGAGTCCGGCGGCGGTGTCTTCCACGGCAGCGTGTTCGTGCAGATCGCCGATCGCGAGATCGAGGTGGATTGCCGGCCCTCCGATGCCATCGCCCTCGCCGTCCGCTGTTCGGCGCGCATCCTCGTCAGCGAGACCGTCCTCGATCGCTCGGCGATCACCGCCGAGTCGAACGACGACAACCAGCTCTCGGTGTTCAAGGAGTTCATCGAGTCGTTGCCCGACGAGCCTCCGCAGAACTCCTGACCTCGTGATCGAGCGCGCGATCTGGCCTCTCGGGACCTCCGTCGGGCACGACGGCCACGTGCGCATCGGGACACACGACGTGAGCGCGCTCGCCGACCGCTACGGGACTCCGCTCTACGTCTACGACGCCGGCACCATCCGCGCCAGCCTCCGCGAGTACGTCGATGCGTTCTTCCGTCACCGGCCGGTGCGCGTCGCGTACTCGGTCAAGGCGTGCGCGCTCATCGGCGTCGGCGCGATCATCGCGCGAGAAGGCATCGACGCCAGCGTCGCCTCCCTGGGCGAGCTCGAGGCTGCGCGCCGCGCGGGATTCCCGGCGTCGCGGATCGAGCTGCATGGGAACGCGAAGCCCGACGACGAGGTCGTGGGGGCGCTTCGCGCGGGTGTAGGCCGCTTCGTCGTCGACGGCGCGCACGACATCGAGCGGCTCGCGCGGCTTGCCGCGACGCGCCGCCGCCGTCAGGCGGTCTGGCTCCGCGTGGCGCCCGGCATCAAGGTCGACACTCACCCGCACCTTGTCACGGGGACGGTGGACAGCAAGTTCGGCGCACCGCTCAGCACCGGCGACGCGCTCGCGCAGGCGCGCGAGATCGCGCGCACGAAGGGCCTCTCGCTCGTAGGCATCCACGCGCACCTCGGAGCAGAGGTCCGGGACGCCACCCCGTACCGAGAGCTCGCGCGCGCACTCGTCGCCTTCGCCAACGAGGTCCGTGCCGTGACCGCCGCGCCGATCACGGAGCTCGGGATGGGCGGCGGCGTCGCGGTGCGTCTCCGGTCGACCGAGGAGGCGCCCGACCTACGCGAGTACGCGCGCGCGGTGGCAGGGCCGGTGCGAAAGGACCGCGCGCTGCGTGGTGCCACCATCTATGTCGAGCCGGGGCGCGGCCTTGTCGGCCGCGCGGGCGTGGCGGTGTACCGCGTCGTCGGGACGAAGCGCGTGCCTGAGGTGCGCACGTTCGTGGCGGTCGACGGAGGGATGGGCGACAACATCCGTCCTGCGCTGTACGACGCGAAGTACACCGCGGTGCTCGCCGAACGCGCGGGCGAGGCCGCCGCCGAAGAAGTCGCGGTCGCGGGGCGCTACTGCGAGTCCGGAGACGTGCTCATCCGGAGCGTCCGGCTACCGGCAGCACGACCCGGAGATGTTCTGGCCATCCCGGCGGCAGGCGCGTACAGCATCGCGATGTCCTCGAACTACAACCAGACGCCGCGACCCGCCGTTGTGCTGCTCGACGGACCGGTCGCGCGTCTCATCCGTCGGCGCGAGAGCATCGAAGAGATCTGGCGCCTCGAGCGCCGTTAGCGCTCGGCACGAAGCCAGAGGCGTGCGCGCAGCCGCAATAGGTCGCGGATCGCCCGCAGGATCACGCGTGGGGACGCGCCCTTCGGCTCGCCTTCCGTTCGCGGGAAGTGGCGCACGCCGACCTGGCCTATGGGCACGCCCTCGCGGCGCAGCGTGATGAGGAGCTCGGGCGAGAAGAACGCACCGTTCGAGCGGACGCGGTCGAGCGGGACGCGGCTGAACACATCGCGGCGGAACAGCTTGAACGCGCAGTCCACGTCGCGCCAGCCACCGCCGAAGAGAAGGCGGATGAGCAGGTTGTAGACCCAGGCGACGAAGAGCCGCCGTCGCGGGTCGGCCCGCTTTTCGCGGAATCCCACCACGACCTCGGCTGCGTCGCGGGCCGCGATGAGGCGGTCGAGGTCCTCGAGCGAGAACTGTCGGTCGCCGTCGGTGAAGAAGATCCACGGCTTCGTCGCGGCGAGGAGTCCCGAGCGCACCGCACCGCCGTAGCCACGCCGCGTGCCGTGATGGATGACCCGGACGCGGGCATCCTTCCGCGCCAGCTCGTCCGCGATCGCGCCGGTCCGATCGGTGCTCCCGTCGTCGACGACCGTCACCTCGAGATCATCCGCGAAGCGCGGGAGTACCGAGAGCGCTTCTTCGACGACCGCCGCGACGTTGCGCTCTTCGTTCAGTGCGGGAAAGAAGAACGAGAGGCCCTCGAGCCGTGCGGGCACAGGCGCGCAAGGTTAGCGTGTTCGTGTCGCATGACCGTGTCAGACCGAGCAGCCGCGGTCGCGATCGCCCTGATCGCGGCGGGGATCTACGTGGCCGCGGGCATCGGCATCTCCACCGACTACGACTACTACGGCCGCCTCGCCGAGGCATTCCTCCACGGGCGATGGTGGCTCACCGAGGCGCCGACGTGGCTCAACGAGCTGCTCCCCTGCGGCGATGGCCGCTACTGCGTCGTCTACCCGCCCCTTCCCGCGATCCTCTCGCTGCCGCTCGTTCCGTTCTTTGGGACCGCCGTTGGGCAGGTGGTCGCCTCGCGCGTCGCCGGCGGCGCGTCTGCGGGCGTCCTCTACTACGGGCTGCGCGCGTACGGGGCACCGCGCACGTATGCCCTCGCGGGAGCGCTGCTCTCGGCATTCGGGACCACGCTCTTCTTCTCGAGCGTCGACGGCCGCGCGTGGTACGCGGCGCACTCGGCGGCGATGCTCTTTCTGTCGGGCGCTTTCGCGATCGCGGCGCGCGGCGGCAGCGCGGTCGCCGTCGGTGCGCTCGTCGGCGTCGCCGCCCTGGCGCGCCTGCCGGTCGCGCTGGCGGCCCCGGCGCTCGCCCTCTTGTGCGCACGGAGAGGCGCGCGGAGCTACAGGCGTTCTCTCACGGCTGTAATCGCGGGAGGCCTTCCCTTCGCCGTCGTGTATGTCGGTTACAACCTTATGCGGTGGGGCACGCCGGTCGACGACGGCTACGCGCGGCTCACCGAGGGCGACGTCTTCTTCAACCACGGGCTCTTTTCGCTCCTCTACCTGCCGCGGCATTTCGTGGCGATATTCCTGGAGCCACCGGACATCGTCCCCGGTACGCCGTTCTTTCTCCGTCCGCATTTCATAGGAATGAGCCTTTTCCTCACGACGCCGGCGTTCGTCTGGATCTTCGCGGCGCTGCGTGAGATCCGTCGTGACGTCGCCGTTGCCGCAGCCGCCGCGGCGATGCTCCTCGCGCTTCTGCTGGACGTGCTGCATGGCACCGTCGGTTTTCAGCAGTTCGGTTACCGCTTCAGCATCGACGCACAGCCGTTCCTCATCGCGCTCGCGCTGAGTGGTGATGGGCTTCACCGCGGGACCTGGCGGCGGTGGCCGACGGTCCTCCTCATCTTCGCGATCGTTCTGTCGCTCGCCGTGAATATCTACGCGACGATCGCGATCACCCGGTTCGGCTACTGGCGATGAGCGGCGACGTCGCGCGAGACGACCGGCGCGCCCGTCTGGCCCTCGCCGCCGTGATCGCGCTCGGCGTCATCGTCCGCCTTGCGTTCGTCCGCGCTCAGGGCTTTCCGACGGACGTGGGAACTTTTCAGGCGTGGGCCGAGCGTCTCGCGCTGATCGGTCCGGGCCGCTTCTACGAGCCGGGATATTTCAGTGACTACCCTCCGGCATTTCTCTACGTGCTTTGGCTCCTTGGGGCACTGTTCGACGGAGAGCTCCTCCGCCTTGCGGTCAAGGCCATCAGCATCCCGGCGGACATCGGCATCGCACTTCTCGCGGCGCGCACGCTCTGGCGCACCACTGGACGCGCCAGCGGCATCGCCGCCGCGGCGATCTGGTCACTTCAACCGGGTCCGATCTTCGCCGGACCGTACTGGGGACAGGTCGACGCAGTCGGGACGCTCCCGCTTTTTGGCGCGCTCCTCGCCGCCGGCTCGCGACGCTGGTGGCTCGCCGGGGTCCTCGCCGCGCTCGCCGCCCTGGTGAAGCCGCAGTTCGGGATCGGCCTGGTCGTGATCGGCATGGCGGCGGCGTTCGAGTTCATTCGCGAAGCGCGGCTCCGACCGGCGGCCGAGGCGATCGGTGCCGCTGTGGTGACCGCGTACGTCGTGTCGGTGCCCTTCTGGGGCGCGGATCCCGTACGGATCGCGGGCGAGCTGGTGCGCCTGGTCCGGACCGCCTCAGAGACGTACCCATACACGTCGCTGTACGCGTTCAACGGCTGGTCGATCTTCTTCGATTTCTGGAACCCCGACGCGGATCTGGTCTTTTGGGGCGGGGCCTTGCTCGTCATCGGACTCGCCGCCGCGGTGCTTCCCCTCTGGTGGCGGCGCGACACCGGGATGCTCCTCGCGTGCACGGCGTTTGCCGGTCTCGCTTTCTACTTCCTACCGACGCGCGCGCACGAGCGCTATCTCTTTCCGGTCTTCGCTCTGGCCTTGCCGTTCGTGGCGACACGCCGGCACGTCATCGCGCCGTATGCCGCGCTGGCCCTCGCCTTCGCGCTGTCGCTGTACTACGCGTTCACGCGGTACGCGCAGTACGTCGACCTGCGTGTGCCGGACATCGTCGAGGCGACCATCTTCAGCCGCGCGGGGCAGATCGTGCTCGCTCTCGCGCTCATCAGTGCCGCCCTCTATCTGGTCTGGCGCCTCATCCGTCGCGACGCACGATTCGAGAGCGACACGACCTGGGCGCTCGCCCCCGCGGTTCCGTGGCGGCAGGCTGGGTTGACACTCCCCGCGGGCCTCGGCTCCGGGCATGCGCCCAGCCGCCGCGACGTGACCGTCGCGATCCTCGTCGGATTCGCCGTGCTCGCGACGCGCGGCTACCGCCTCGACTGGCCGCGCGAGATGTACTTCGACGAGGTGTATCACGCGCGCACGGCGTTCGAGCTGCTCGCGCAGCGTGATCCGTACGAGTGGACGCACCCGCACCTCGCGAAGGAGATCATGGCGCTCGGGATCCTCGCGTTCGGCGAGGACCGTGTCGTCGCTCACGATGCGCCGCTCGCGCAAGTCACACCGACGGCGTTCGCCGTCGCGAGCGACGGGACGCGCGCCTTCGCCCTGGATGACGGCGAGATCGCGATTGCGAGACCGGGGCGCCCTGCCGAGAGCCGCGCGGTCGGCGTGGCCGCACGGGCGGTCGCCATACAGGGAGATCGCATCATCGCGATGAGCGACCAGTCGCTCGTCGCCGTTCCCATCGCCGAGCAGCCGAGCAATACGGTGCTGCAGACGATCCAGCTACCGTTCGGTGGCGCACGCTCGCTCGCCCTCGCGGGCGACCGCGTGATCGTCGGCGGTCCGACCTCACTCGCGATCTACACGACGCTCGACGCGGCGCCCACGGTGATCCCGACCCCGACCGTCGCGGTCACCGCGAAGACCGACGGGACCGAGATCTACGCGCTCGACCCCGAAGGCATCGTGCACGTCATCGCGGCGGACACCGCTCGCGAGACGCGTGCCCTTACCGGAGGACGACCCGGCGCCGCGATCGCGTATGCGAACGGCCCAAACCGGATCTTCGTCGCGCGAGCGGAAGCAGCGATCCTCGACGTGTTCGAGCTCGAGACCGGTTCGCACGACGCGGTCTCACTTGCCAATGCGCGCACCGGCACGTTCTCGTCGGGCGCGACCGCGCTCGCCGTCGTGCCCAGGACGGATTTTCTCTATGCGCTCGACGAGGGCCGCGTGGTGGTCATCGAGACGCACGGAACCTCGCCCTACGTCTCGATCCCGGTTGGCGGGAATCTTCTGGGCGTCGATGGCGAGGGCGACAAGCTCGTTGTGGCCGGCGCGTCGGGGTCTGACGTCATCGAGACGGGGCGGCATGCACTGGCGTGGCGACTCCCCGGAGTGGTCTTCGCCGCGATTCTCGCCTTCTTTCTCGTGCTTCTCGCACGGCGGCTCTTCGCGTCGGCGGTCCTGCCTGCGCTCGTCGGGATCGCCGTCCTCCTCGACGGCTCGATGTTCGCCCAAGCCCGGATCGGGATGAACGACATCTACGTCGGGACGCTCATCGTCGCGGGCTGGTATTTCGTCATTGCCGCGCACCGCCCGCGGCGATCAGCAGTGCTCGACATCCTGATCGCCGGCGCGATGCTCGGGCTCGCCCTCGCCGCGAAGTGGGCCGGCGCCTACGCCCTCGCGGGGGTGGCGGTTCTGTCGCTGGCGGTCACCGCCCGCGCGTACGAGCGTGGACGGCCCGGAACGGGCGGCCCGCTCGACCTGCTGGCGCTGCGCGGCGCGAACGTCGCACTCCTCTTCGTTTCGTTCGCCGTCATCCCGGCGGCGATCTATCTCGCGAGCTACATCTCGTGGTTCAGTGGGCCGACCATTCCCTACGGCTGGAACCTCATCGAGCTCACGCAGCAGATGTACTGGTACCACTCCAGCCTCACGGCGCCGCATCCTGCGGGGTCGCCGTGGTGGAGCTGGCCGCTTGTCCTCAAGCCGGTCTACTGGTACTTCGGCGCGTCGAGCGGCGGCGACAACGCGTACATCTACGACGCGGGCAACGTCGTGCTGTTCTGGGCTGGACTCGTCGCGTTCTGCTGGTGCGCCGTCGCCGCGGTGCGTGCGCGATCAGCGCCGCTCGCGTTCGTCGTGTTCGCCGCGCTCGTCCAGTACGTCGCGTGGATCCCGATCGGGCGTGTGCTCTTCTTCTATCACTTCTTCACGGCCCTCCCGTTCTATCTGCTGGCCCTCGCCGTGGGGCTCGCGTTCCTCTGGGAGACCGGTCGAGTACGCTTGGTCATCGGGTATCTCGCGGCAGCCGCCGCTGCGTTCGCGTACTTCTATCCGTTCATCTCGGGCCAGCCGTTCTCCGGAGCGCAGGCCGCGATGTTCTTCATCCTCCCGACCTGGACCTACGACTGCCAGTTCTATCCGACGTTCGTCTGCAATCCCGTGGTCAGCGGATCCTTCCCAGCAGCTGCGCTCTTTGGCCGCCTCGCGTTCGCGGCCGCGGTGGCGGCGGCGGTCGCCGCGCTCCTCGCCTGGGGCGGGTCGCGCGGATTCGCGCGGCTCCTCGCTACGGTGCGGTCGGGTACGCGCCGCTAGCGAAGATCAGCGCCGCGACCGCGCCGCCGACCACGACCGCTACAAGAAGCGCGAGGATGAGGTTCACCACGTCGTGTCGAAGCTCCGCGAGGCCGAAGCTCCTCCGCGCCGCGTAGAGCACGACGGTGATGTTGTCCTCGCCGCCGCGCGACCTGGCGAGGTCGACGAGCGCCGCCGCCGCGGGGTCAAGGTCTCGACGCCGCACCGTCGAAGCGATCTCGTCATCGGGCACATGACGGGTGAGGCCGTCGGAGCACAGGAGGAGGCGGTCGCCCGGCCGGAGCGTCTCCACAAAGACGTCGGGCTGCACGCCACGCGGGTCGCCGACGAATCTCGTGATCGAGCTCACCGATTCGCCCGCGTGATCCGCGGTGACGAGGTGGATCTCGCCATCGCGAAGAAGGTACGCACGGCTGTCGCCGAGATTTCCGATGACGGCGGACATCCCGGCGACCGCCGCCGCGACGAGCGTCGATGCCGCACCCTGCTGGCCGCTTTTTCCGGCCGCACCAAGGACGGCGTCGTTCGCGCTGCGGATCGCGGCGGCAAGCGTGTCCGCGGCGGGACGGTCGGGCTTGGCTGCAAAGAAGCTCGCGGCGAGTGCGTCGATGGCTGCGGCGCTCGCCATCTCCCCGCCCGCTTCGCCGCCAACGCCATCGGCCACCGCGAGGAGGGTCGTCTTGCCGCCCTCGCGGACCAGATACCGGTCTTCGTTGTTCTCGCGCACGCGGCCGGTGTCGGTCCGCGCTGCCGTTCGAGCTGCCAGCTCTAATCCCCCTTCTTCGTGCAGTCCTTCCCCGCGAGGTACGAGAGAGTGGTCGTTGCGCCGCGGGCCTGCGATCCGGCCGGAGGATCCTGGGTGACGACGACGCATTGCCCACCCAAGCCTTGCCCCGGCGTCCACGCGACGTTTGGAAAACCGGCGGCCTGGAGCGCGCCAACCGCTTCGGCGAGCTTCTTCCCGACCACATTGGGCGTGCCGGTCACTGCCGTTCCCGGTGCCGCGGTCGGGGTCACGCCGGGGAGCGCCGCCTTCGGGAACGATGAAAAGAAGAGGAAGAGCGCGAACAGGATCGCGAGCACCGCCAGGATCGCGACGGTGCTGTCGAACCGCGGCAGGTTCCACGCGATGCGGCGGGCATGACCCTCGATCGCGGGGAGCAACGAGGTGGGATCGCTCGGGGCATCGGCGACGTCCGTGAACGCGCGAGCAAAGGCGCCCGCGCTCGAGTAGCGGCGGTCGGGAACCGTCGCGAGTGCACGACCGACGATCGCGTCAAGGCGCTCGTCCAGACCGACGCGAGCGAGGCGCAACGACGGCGGTGGCCCGACTAGCCGTTCGCGCACGAGCTCCTCGCTTGTCGCGCCGTCGAATGCCGGCCGCCCGGTGAGCAGCTCGTACGCGACGAGGCCGAGGCCGTACACGTCGGTTCGCGCGGTGACGGGTCCTCCTTCGACGCGCTCCGGAGCGATGTATCGCGCTGTGCCGAGAAGCTCCTGCTCGTCTCGATCCCGGGCCGCGCGTGCGATCCCGAAGTCGGTGAGCTTCGCGACGCCATCCCGATCGACGATGACGTTGGCTGGCTTCACGTCACAGTGCACGACCCCGGCGGCATGCGCGGCGTCGAGAGCCGCGGCGACCTGCCTGACGAGGCGGGCCACCTCGTGCGCCGGCAGCGGTCCGCGCTCGGCGACGATGTCGCGGAGGGTCTTTCCGTCGACGAGCTCCATGACCATGAACGCGTCGGCTCCATCGCGCCCCTCGTCGAATACCGTGACGACGTTCGGATGGACGACCGCCGCCGCCCGTCGTGCCTCGTCGGCGAAGCGTGCGCGGAACGCGTCGTCCGCGTCGGGGCCGAGCAGCTTGATGGCGACGTCGCGGTCGAGCTTCTCGTCGCGACCGCGCCACACCTCGCCCGCGCCGCCCTCGTCGATGCGCTCGACCAGTCGATAGCGCTTGGCGAGGAGGCGCGCCGAAGTGGGCGCATGAAGCTGGCTTTGGTTCTGGCTGGCCATGCCCTCGTTTCCAGGTGCCCGCAACTTATGTGCTAGGCGCCTAGGCGAGCGCGACAAGCGCTCGGAGCGCCTCTTCGTATGTGCGGTCGCTGCCCATGATCGATAGCTCCTCACCGATCAGCTCGACGATCGCGGGCGACGGGAGCGGCATGGTGCGTTCCCAGCGACGCTCTCCGGCGAGGAGCACCGTCGCCGTTTGGTGCGCCGCGTCGGGCTGACGCTTGACCACGAACTCCGCAAGCTCGCCGCGCATCGCCTGCACGCGTATGCCCGAGATGTCTCCCTCCGCAAGGCCGCGCTCGAATCGCGGACGAATGCGCACCATGATCCGCGCCCCGTCGCGGCGCGCGATCGCGAAGAGGAGCCCGCCGGCTTCCGACGGGGCAAACGCCTCGAGCGGCCGCCAGCCGAGTCGTGACGCGAGCCATCCGACGAAGAGCAACGCCTGGGAGGGATGGATGTCACGTCCATCCATGTCCACCGCGAATCCGACGCGCAGGCCGGTGATCCCGTCCAGAAAGTCACGCCATGAAGGGACGTCGAAGAACGACGTCGCGATCTCGCGCCATGGCGTGAGACGGGTCCAGTTGAGGTCGGTCAGCCCGAAGAGCCCATGCGCCTGCGCGCAGAGGCGCGCGAGCCTCGGCAGCATGATCTCGGGCCTCGCGACATCGGACGAGTCGACGATGAGCCGGTCCGCGAGACCCACGAGGTCGCCGAAGGATCGCCCGCTGGTCGGCGGAGTGCCAGTCCACCACAGGAACACCGGAAGGTCGGGGACGAGGAGCGGGATCACCGCGGAGGCGAGCCGATCCTCCACGTTCCCGTACGCCCGCACGAGGATCTGCTCGTACGAGACCTGACGCGCACCGTCCGCGATCGGCACATGGCAGTACATCTCGATCCGCCCGTCGGCGTCGCGCGTGGTGCCGCGGTCGGCGAGCACGACGATCGCGCGCGAGGGGTGTCGCAGCGCGAGTTCGGCGATACTCCTCGCGGCGCGCCGCGCGTGCGCTTCACGGTCCGCGAACACGATGAGGTTGAGAACCGACGCGCGCGCGACAGTCGTGCCCTGCTCGCGCGCGTGAGCGCTCTGTGCCCGACGGAGTCGGGTGAGCTCGCGCTCGAGATCGGCGACACCGGTGCGACGGCTGCCCCAGAAGGACGTCTCGAGGCTCATGCCTTCCGCCACTGGCGTCCGTCCCGGGCGATCAGGTCGTCGGCCTCGCCGGGTCCCCACGTCCCTGCTCCATACGGTGCCGGCGACCCCGAGCGTGCCCATGTCTCGATGATCGGGTCCACGAAGGCCCACTGCTGCTCAACCTCATCCCGGCGTGTGAAAAGTGTCGCGTCGCCGCGGAGCGCATCCAGGATCAGCGTCTCGTACGCATCGGGCGCATCGACCATGAATGACGCGCCGTAGTCGAAGTCCATGTTGACCGACCGGATGCGGACCCCCTGCACAGGGACCTTCGCGCCGAACTTCAGCGAGATGCCTTCGTCGGGTTGAATCCGCAGGACGAGCGTGTTGGGCTCGAGTCCGGCGAGCGCGTCGCGTGAGAAGAGCTGGTGCGGGGCGAGGCGGAATTGGATGGCGATCTCGGTCGAGCGTTTCGGCAGGCGCTTTCCGGTGCGCAGATAGAAGGGCGTTCCCTCCCAGCGCCAGTTGTCGACCCAGCATTTCAGCGCGATGAACGTCTCCGTCCGGGAGTCCGGCGCGACGCCGTGCTCCTCGCGGTACCCGGCCGCGGGAACGCCCTCGATGAATCCGCGCGTGTACTGGCCGCGCACCGCGCTCGTCGTCACGTCGTCTCCCGCGAGCGGCCGCAGTGCCCGCAGCACCTTCACCTTCTCGTCCCGGACGGCCTTGTCGTCGAATGCGACCGGTGGCTCCATCCCGACGAGCGCGACGAGCTGGAGCAAGTGGTTCTGCACGATGTCGCGCATCGCACCGGCTTGCTCGTAGTAACCGGCCCGCTCCTCGACGCCGATCGTTTCGGCCACCGTGATCTGCACGTGGTCGACGTACTGCCGGTTCCAGATCGGCTCGAAGATCGCGTTCGCGAAACGCATGACGAGGATGTTCTGGACGGTCTCCTTACCGAGGTAGTGATCGATGCGGAAGACCTCGTCTTCGCGGAACACGGTGTGGATGCGCTCGGTGAGCTCACGCGCGGACTCGCGGTCGCGCCCGAACGGCTTCTCGACCACGACGCGGGACCACCCCGTCTCTCCGCGAAGGTGCTGCTCGCCGATCGCCTTCACGATCGCGTCGTACGCGGCCGGCGGCGTCGCCAGGTAGAAGAGGCGATTCGCTTGCGTACCGACCTCGCGATCGAGACGGTCGAGGAGCTCGCGAAGCTCCGCGTACCCCGCCTCGTCCGGCGTCGCGACGAAGTGCACATGCTCTGCGAAGCTTCGCCAGACCTCCTCGTTGAGCGGCTTGGTGCGGCTATGCGTGGCGACCGCGTCGTGGAGCTCCGCGCGGTACTGCTCGAGGCTGACGGGTTTGCGTGCCGTGCCGACGACCGAGAACGTGGCCGGCAGGAGCCGCTGAAGGGCCAGGTTGTAGAGGGCCGGGATGAGCTTGCGCGCCGCGAGATCTCCAGATCCGCCGAAGATCACGATCGTCGAAGGCTCAGGGATGCGGACAAGCCGGAGGCCCTCGCGCAGCGGATTCGCGAGCGTGGTCGCCAGAGGTCGGCCTACTCTTTCTTCACGGCGTGGCCGCCGAATTGATTGCGCAACGCCGCGGCCACCTTCATGGCGTAGCTGTCCTCCTGTCGCGAGACGAACCGTGCGAAGAGCGAGTGCGCGATCGTCGTCATCGGCACGCCGTGGGTGACGCCCTCGACCACGGTCCACCTGCCTTCACCGGAGTCTTCCACCCATCCCTTGATGTTCTTGAGATCCGAACCCTCCTGCGCAAAGGCGCGCTCGGCGAGCTCGAGAAGCCATGAGCGGACCACGCTCCCTTGGAGCCAGACCGTGGACACCATCCGAAGGTCGAGATCGAACTCGCTCGCGTGCAGAAGCTCGAAGCCTTCTCCGTATGCCTGCATCATCCCGTACTCGATCCCGTTGTGGACCATCTTCACGAAGTGGCCCGCACCGTTCTTGCCGAAGTGCGCCCACCCATTCGGTGGCGCGAGCGTGTCGAGGACGGGCTTGGCGATCGCGACCGCATCCGCGGGTCCCCCGACCATCATGCAATAGCCGTTCTCGAGGCCCCAGATGCCGCCGGACACGCCGACGTCGAGGAACCGGAAGCCCATGGCGGTGTACTTGTCAGCGCGCTTCATCGAGTCGCGGAAGTAGCTGTTCCCTCCATCGACGAGCACATCCCCGGGCGACGCAAAACGAGCGAACTCATCGAGGGTGTGGTCGGTGACCTCGCCTGCCGGGACCATTGACCACAGGACGCGGGGGGCCTTCAACTTCTTGACGAGGTCCTCGACCGATGCCGATGGGATCGCCCCGTGCTTCGCCGCCTCCTGCACCGGCTCGGGGCTGCGGTTGCCCGCGATCACGCGATGCCCGCCGCGCGCGAGGCGCGTGACCATGTTGCCGCCCATGCGCCCGAGGCCATACAGACCGATCTCCATAGACCGCCCCCGGTTCTTCGCTCTCGGCCAGACGATATGCCACCCTCTGTCCGTGCTCTCCGTGGCGGTTGCGCTCGTCATGGGCGTGCTGCTCTTTCCGATCGTTCTGGTCTTTTCGCCAATCTACTTTCCATGGACGCTGCTCGCGCTTGCCGCGGCCGGAGCGCTGGTCGGCCTGACCGTCGGATCGCGCGGTCGGGCGTGGCTTGCGAGAGTCGGCGGCCTCGCGGGCCTCACCGTGCTCGCCGTGTTGGTGATCTTTTGGGTGAGTGAGAATTTCGTGGGCCCGCTCGTCGCGCTTTTCTCGTGGCTCGCCTGGCTTCTCGTTCCCATTTTTCCGGGTGCGCTCGCCGGCGCGGTCGCGCGCCGGCGATTCGGTGCCGTTCGTGGTGCGGGCACCGTCCTCGCGGGAACCCTCGGGCTCGTGCTGCTCGGCACGGTGCTTGCGGTCGCGCTCGCCCCGCGAGACGTCGCGGACATCCCGTACTGCGAAGGAAGCCCGAGCTGCCCTCGGCAGGTCTGCTGGATGACCGCCGAAAGACGGCGCCTCTTCACGATCGAGACGATCACCGCGTACGACGATCGGCGCATGGAATGCACCTACACCGGCTGGGGCGGCGTGCGCATCGGCGTCGTGACTTGGGCGAAAGGCGAGGGCAGCGGATGGACCGACGGGGATTGGCCAGTGCTGCTCTCGGGACGCGGGCGCTGACACGCATGCTCGGTCGGCGCCCTGGACTAATCTGACCGTATGAGCGCCACTCAGGCGGAGGTCGCGCCGAAGCTCGACATATATCGCGACCTCGCCCGCCAGCTCCGTGTCGACAGCATTCGCTGCTCCACGGCGGCGGGATCCGGGCATCCGACCTCATCGCTTTCGGCGGCGGACCTCATCGCTGTTTTGCTCGCCGGCCATCTGCGGTACGACTTCGGCCACCCGGACGAGCCGGCCAACGATCACCTCATCTTCTCGAAAGGCCACGCGTCGCCGCTCGTCTACGCGATGTTCAAAGCCGCGGGCGCGATCAATGACGATGAGTTGATGACGTTCCGGAAGCTTGGAAGCCGGCTCGAAGGACATCCGACCCCGATTCTCCCGTGGGTCGATGTCGCGACGGGGTCACTCGGGCAAGGCCTCCCGATAGGAGTCGGCATCGCGCTCGCCGGCAAACGCGTTTTCGACGCGCCGTACCACGTATGGGTGCTCGTCGGAGACAGTGAAAGCGCCGAAGGCTCCATCTGGGAGGCCTTCGATCGCGCCGGTCATGAGGGTCTCGCGAATCTCACCGCGATCCTCGATGTCAACCGGCTCGGTCAGCGCGGGCCGACGGAGCTCGAGTGGGATTTGAGCGCGTACGCGGCGCGGGTGCGCGCGTTCGGCGTCGATCCGATCGCCATCGACGGCCATGACCTCGCCGAGATCGATGACGCGTACACGCGCGCCCGCCAGGCCGGCCGGCCCATCGCGGTGCTGGCCCGCACGGTGAAAGGCAAAGGCGTGTCCTTCCTGGAGAACAAGGAAGGCTGGCACGGCAAGGCGCTCGATCCCGAGCAGGCCAAGCAGGCGCTGGCGGAGCTCGGCGAGGAGCGCTCGCGCACCTTCGCGGTGGCGAAACCCGAGCGTTGGGAGCGATCCTCGATGCAGCGGACCGGTTCGGTCTCGCTTAAGAAGTACACCGAACCGGTCGCCACGCGGAAGGCGTACGGGGATGCGCTCGCGGCGCTCGGCGCCGCACGGAAGGACGTCGTCGTGCTCGACGCGGAGGTGTCGAACTCCACACACGCCGAGGACTTCAAGAAGACGGCGCCGGAGCGATTCTTCGAGATGTACATCGCGGAGCAGCAGATGGTCGCTGCCGCCGTCGGGATGCAGGTCGTCGGTCTCGTCCCGTTCGCCTCTACCTTTGCCGCGTTCTTCACGCGCGCGTACGACTTCGTTCGGATGGCCGCGGTCTCCCGCGCGCAGATCCGTCTCGTCGGCTCGCATGCCGGCGTCTCGATCGGCGAGGACGGGCCTTCTCAGATGGGGCTCGAGGATCTCGCGATGATGCGGGCCGTGCACGGAAGCACCGTGCTGTATCCCTGCGATGGCAATCAGACCGCGAGGCTGGTCGCCCAGATGGCCGATCGTCAGGGCATCACGTATCTCCGGACGACGCGGGAGAAGACGCCCGTCATCTACGGACCTAGTGAGGACTTCGAGATCGGCTGGTGCAAGGTGGTGCGCTGGTCGGAGAAGGACCGCGTCACGATCGTGGCGGCCGGCATCACCGTGCACGAGGCGATCAAGGCGTACGACGTTCTCGCGACGCAGCAGATCCCAGTCCGCGTCATCGATCTCTACACGGTGAAGCCGATCGATGCGGACGCGCTTGCGACTTCGGCCAAGGCGACAAGCGGCCGGATCGTCGTCGTCGAGGACCACTGGGCCGAGGGCGGGATCGGCGACGCTGTGCTCGGCGCCCTCGCCGAGAAGGGCGTTCGCGACGTCCAGTACCGGCATCTTGCCGTACGCAAGATGCCGGGCTCGGGCAAGCCCGCGGAGATGCTCGACGACGCGGGAATCAGCACTGTGCACATCGTCCGCGCGGTGAAAGCGCTCCTCGGATAGCAGTGCGCCGGGCGTCGGCAGTGTTGGCCGGGATCGTCATCGGTATCTCCGCCGCGATGGTTGCGCCGCCGCCCTCCACCGCGCCGACGCAAGCGGTGCCCCGGCCCGCCTCGCCGCAGCCCAACGCAATAGTTCCGGTCGTCTGCGACGACCCGATCGCGCTCTCGCTGCCGAGTCCCACGCTCGAGACCGATGCGGCTGATTGGTCGCCGGATCGGACCACCCTCGCGCTTGGGTCGCGCGTGTATTACCGCATGGGCCCGTATCGCCCCGATGAGCACCGCATCCTGGTGGTGACGCTCGCGCCCCTGGAGGTTCGTGATCTCGCCCGCGGTACCGATCCCCGCTGGTCCGCAGATGGAGCTCGCCTCGCGTTCCGCGATCTCCCGCCGGCCCCGAACGAGCCGACGACGGACATCATCGTGTACGACGTTGCCAACTATCGCGAGGTCGCTCGGATCGCGATCACGAGCAGGACGCCGTACGGTTGGCGCGGCGACGAGCTGCTGTTCTGGCGGGACGGCGCGCTCTTCACCTGGCGGGGTGGCGCCGAGAGCCGCGTTCTCGACGCACCGCGTTCGTTGTCCGGGGTGTACGTTGACGTCCGGTACAGCGGCGACGGCGAGCGAATCGTGCTCTCTTACTACCGACAGCAGCCCGGGCGCGAGTCGACCCCCAGCGAGGTGTACGTGCTGGACACCGTCGCCGCGAAGAGCGAGTTGCTCATCGGTTCGTGGTTGGCAGCGCCTTCGCCACGCGGACACGCGATCTTCGCAGCCTTCCTTGATCACCGTGAGCTCCGGCTGGAGGACGGGACCATCGCGAGGACGTCGCTGCCGTTCACCGGTGGGGAGATCGTGTGGGGCCCGAGCGGCCGCGACCCGCTGCTCTCGCCCAATGAGCTCGTGGCCTTCGGTACCGTCACCGAGCTCGAAACTATTGACGGCCGGCAAGCTGGCGTCGCCACCCCGACCCTCCTCTGGAACTCCGGATTCAATGCGAGCGGCGGTATTTTTGGCGGCGTTCGGCTGGGCGGGCGCGGACCGTCCAGGCTGGAGCTCCTCCGGTGTCGTGCAACGGAGCCGCGGCCAGCACCGGGGAACATCACGCTCTACTACGGTGAGTCGAGCATCGAGCCGTGGGCCGCCAAGCGCGACGGTACGGCGCCTCTCGGATGGGAAGAGCTGGTGCGGCGCGATCTCGAGATGGTCGGCCTGCATCCGATTGAGATCGGTCGCGTCCGCACCCTCGACGGTCAGAGCCTCTGCGCCGCGGCCGCATGCCCCAATGGCTTTGGCCTTCGAGTCGTGGTTCCGTATGCCGACCGCGACCGCGCCTACTCGCGCTGCTTTAGGGAGCCGTATGCGGGGGCACTCACGCTGGGGGCGGCGATCAGCGGATTTCACTGCGCCCCGCTCTACCCCGCGGGCTGACCGAACGACTGGAGCGCCGCGGCCGCTCTCTGCTAGCCTCGCAGGGCAGGGAGGGGTCCGTGGAGATCATCGTCGTTCTCGTCATCCTCGGCGCGCTCGCGTTTTTCTTCATCGGGATCTACAACCGGCTCGTCACGCTGCGGCAGCGCGTGAAGGAGGCTTGGGCGGACATCGACGTTCAGCTCAAGCGGCGCCACGACCTTATCCCCAACCTCATCGAGACGGTCAAGGGCTACGCGACCCACGAGTCCACGGTCTTTCAAAAGGTCACCGAGGCGCGGGCGGCGGCCGTCGCCGCGGGCGCGTCGGCGACTCCGGCCGAGCGAGCCCAGGCCGAGAACATGCTCACGAGCGCGCTGCGTTCGGTGTTCGCGGTCGCCGAGAACTACCCGCAGCTTCAGGCCGTGCAGGAGTTCAAGGACCTCTCTGAGAACCTCACCGCGACCGAGGACAAGATCGCGTTCGCGCGCCGGTTCTACAACGGGAACGTGCGCGACTACAACACGTCGCTCCAGACTTTTCCGACCAACGTCTTCGCCGGCACGTTCGGGTTCAAGCCGGAGGAGTACTTCGAGCTAGCCGATGCGACCGAACGCGAGGCGCCGAAGGTGAAGTTCTAGCGAGGCACTAGCCTTTTCCTATCGTGGCAACGGCGGACACGTCGGCGGCGAGGGTCTCGATTTACGAAGCGGCCTCGGCAAACCGCTGGCGCACCATCCTGCTCGTCGCGCTCTTCACGGCGCTCATCGCCGTACTTGGCTACTTCGTCGGAGAGTATTTCGCGCCGGGTGGCGGTCTCGCCGCGCTCCCCATTGCGTTCGCGCTCTCCATCGGCGGCGCGCTCACGTCGTACTTCGCGGGGGACAAGCTGATCCTCGCGCAGAGCCAGGCCCGCGAGCTCGGCCCGGCGGAGGAGCCGGAGCTGCGCAATATCGTCGAGGCGCTCGCGATCGGTCTCGGCATCCCCCCGCCCAAGATCTTCGTGATCGAGGACTCGGCCCCGAACGC
>Ga0066698_10000284_pt1 | contig 17914 bp, 17 predicted proteins | sample GraSoiAngelo_147_FD_66457 | JGI IMG/M metagenome (GOLD analysis project Ga0066698, IMG submission 66457) | Grasslands soil microbial communities from the Angelo Coastal Reserve, California, USA - 14_1009_05_40cm | ecosystem: Environmental > Terrestrial > Soil > Grasslands | place: USA... | reverse complement strand
CGAGGGCCCGAGCCTCGTCCGCGCGCGGGTCGGATCCGTCTCGGGACGCGAGCGCTGCTCCTTCCGCTCGCGGTCGGGTGTGCGGGACTGGTGATCGCGGGGCCGCTCGGCGGGCTCGTCGGGGCGGCCGGGGGGCTCGCCGCCCGGCGGATCCGCAGGCATCGACACCGGAAGATCCTCGCGAACCGTCGAGACGAACAGCTCGCCGACGCGATCGGCGCGCTGACGGCTGCCGTTCGTTCGGGCATGTCCGTGCCGCAGGCTATGGCGTACGCCATGCGCGAGGCAGGATCGCCCGTCCGCGACGACCTGACTCGCGTGGTCGCGGACATCGAGGTGGGCGTCCCACTCGGCGAGGCGATCGATGCATGGGCGGAACGGAGCCAGAGTCGCGACGTCCAGCTCGTGGCCGGTGCGTTGGACCTTCACCGTCGGAGCGGAGGAGATCTCCCCGCGGTCCTCGATCAGGTTGCTGCGACGATCCGGGAGCGGGTCGCCGTTGCCCGAGAGGTCCGCGCGCTCACAGCCCAGGCACGTCTCTCAGGATGGATCCTCGGCGTGCTCCCGATCGGTTTCTTCGCCTTCCTCTGGCTGACGTCGCGACGAGACATCGAGGGCGCCCTCGGGACACCCGCCGGTCTGGCGTCCGTACTCCTCGGACTGGGGCTCGAGGTCGGATCGTTCTTCTGGATCCGCGCTCTCCTGGAGGTGGCGTGAGGTGCCGGTCCTCGCCGGCGCGCTTGCCGCCGCGGCCGTGCTGTCGGTGTTCGGGGCGTTCCGCCCGAGGGACGTGCCGATCGTCGGATCCGCTGCAGGGCGCGACAGGAGCCCTTCCGCGCCCGGACGTCGGGCGAACCGGCGACGCGCTCTGCAGGTCGAGGGCGAGATCCCGCAGCTCCTCGACCTGCTCGCCGCAGGATCGACCGCTGGATTGTCCGCCGAGCTGTCGTTGCGCAGGGCGGCCGAAGCGCTGCGTGGCCCGCTGGGCGAGGACTTGCGCGGGGTCGCTCATCTCGCCGATCTCGGCGCTCGATGGCGGGATGAGCTCGACGCCTACGCGACCGGGAGCGGCTCGGTCGACCTCAGCCGGACCATGGCGGTCCTGCAGCGGACCGAGAGTCTCGGCGCCTCACTCGCTGATGCCACGCGCGAGCTCGCGGCGACGGTTCGTCAAGCGAGACGGGCGGCGACGCTGGAACGCGCTCGGACCGCGCCCGTGAAGATGCTGTTCCCGCTCGTCTTCCTGATCCTTCCTGCATTCCTCCTCCTCACGGTGGTGCCGGTCTTGCTCACCACCGTCCGGTCCATCCGCTGAGAGGAGGTGAAGCCATGTCGTTCATACGACCCCTCTGGATCGGCCTGTGGGTCCGAACGACCGCGTTCCTCCGTCGGGAGGAGGGGCAGACGACGGCTGAGTACGCGCTCGTGATCCTTGCCGCGGCCGCCATCGCCGTGGTGCTGATCGCGTGGGCGCGCTCGTCGGGCAAGCTCCCTGCGTTCTTCGATCACATCATCGATACGGTCATCGGGAACGCCGATGCCGCGTAGCGATCGTGGATCGATCGGGTCCGCGACGGTCGAGTTCGCGTTGGTCCTGCCGCTCGTGCTCGTCGTCGTGCTTGCCCTCGTCCAGGTCGGGTTGTTGGTCCGCGACCGTCTCCTGGTAGAGGCGGCGGCGCGCGCTGCCGCGCGCGCCGCCGCCGTCCAGGACGATCCCGACGCCATCACGTCCGCCGCGCTCGCCGCGGCGCCCGGCCTCGACCCGGCCCGTGCCTCGGTCGAGACCACGCGGGTCGGCGAGCGCGGCTCCCCGGTCACGGTCCGCTTCATCTACGAGGAGGCGTTCCGCGTCCCGCTCGTGGGATGGCTCGTCGGTTCCGGCGTGACGATCACGGCGGACGCCGCCGCCCGTCAGGAGTTCGGGTGAGCGGCCAGCGTGGCTCGGTCTCCGTGCTGCTGGCCGCCGGCATCCTGATCGTGATGGTGCTCGTTCTGGGTGTCACCGACCTCGGAAGGGTCTTGATCGCCAGGTCGAAGGCTCGGACGGCGGCGGATGCGGCGGCCCTCGCCGCGGCGGACGAGCTCGCACTGCCGAGCGGCGCCGACCCCGCAGAACTCGCGGCCGACTACGCGGCCCGGAACGGCGCCGACCTCACGGCGTGCACCTGCGCGGGGGGAACGTTCGAAGCTGACGTCATGGTCCAGGTCACAACCGCGGATCTGCTGTTGTTCCCGGGCGGGCGCGTCGTCGTCGCGCGCGCCCGAGCCGTGGTCGATCTGCCGACCGGGTGATCGACCGCTCGCGCCGACCGCGAGCGGTCATTCCAGGTCCTTGGTCCGCGGATCCCTCATCAAGGGCGGCGACCGATAGCCGGGTTCGGAGCGTGCCACCAGGAACTCGATCGCGGCCCACAGCGTCTTCGAACGCGGGTAGAACCATACCGGCACCACGGTCACCACCCCGATGCTCGCTGCCAGCAGCGGCGCGACGGGCACCACGGGCACGGTCAGGGCGATCCCGACGACCATCACGAGGAGCCAGAAGATGATGGCGACGGCGTAGTTCAGGGCCATCGCCCCGAGGAACCCGCCCTCCTCTCGTTCGAATCGCAGATCGCAGGTCGGGCACCGTGGCTTGAGGGTGAACCACCCGTCGAAGATCCTTCGCTCGCCGCAGCGGGGGCAACGCTTGCGTGTGCCGCGGACCAGCACGCGGAGGGTACCGACCTCGCGCAGTCGCGGCGCGGGGCGTTCCTGACCGTCCGCGCCCGGATCGAGCTTGCCGTACGGGTCCACCTTCTCCGCCTCCCGCCCCGCAGGCTACCCCCCATGCCGTCCTGGACTGCGGGCGGCCGAGGACCTTCGGCGTATCCACTCGTCGGAACTCGGGTGTACCATCGCCGGACGATGCAGAGGAAGCCGTCGGACCCGCAGGGAGCGCCACGTCCAGCGTTCGGTCGCTCCAAGCGTTCCCAGCTGAACGTGATCGACTACACCCTCGCCAAGCGCGCGCTCCTGCGCGACGCGCAGGCGGGCCTCCAGTCGGTGAACGAGCTCTGCGATGCCCACCCCGAGCTCATGCGGGCCGCGAAGTACGTCGGCGAGCCGACCCGCAGCGACTGCCCGGTCTGTAAGAAGGACAAGCTGGTGCTGCTCGCCTACGTCTACGGCGATCGGCTGAAGCAGGAGAACGGCCGAGTCTGGTCCATCGACACGGGGATGCGGATGGCGGCGGCAGATCCGGACACCTGCTGCTACGTGGTCGAGGTGTGCCGTTCGTGCCAGTGGAACCACCTGCGGGAGGCCTTCACCGGCCGGCACACGGCCACCGGCTGATCTCGGGGGAGACCCTCCGAACGTCACGCAACCAGCACAGCCGCTCCCTCGGCGAAGCCGCCGCGTTGCTAGCATCGTTCGACCGTGGCAACTGGCTCCAGATCCCGCACGCGCAGGGACGACTACGTTCCAAGACATGCTCCCGCCAAGACGACGGAGAAGACCTCGAAGGAGAGGTCCTTCATCCGGCGACGCTGGTGGCTGCTCCTGCTGCTCTCGCCGCTCGTCGTGATCCTGCTGGGGGTCAGCGCGCTCTACGTGGCGTACGCCCGGATCAAGCTGCCGACCGGATACCCGCCGATCCGGACCACCTACCTCTACGACCGCAACGGGGACCAGATCTCGACGCTGCATGGGGCCGTGGACCGAACGGTGATCCCGCTGTCGCAGATGTCGCCGAACATCATCCACGCGGTGATCGCGACCGAGGACCACGGCTTCTACAGCCATCCGGGCGTCGACGTCACGGGGATCCTGCGGGCCGCCTACACGGACCTCGTCAAGCGGGAGGCGGCCCAGGGCGCGTCCACGATCACGGAGCAGCTGGTCAAGAACGTGTACGCGGGCTCCTATCAGGTCGACCCGGACTCCGGGCTCCGAGCCTATGTCCCGCCCGAGAGGTCCATCGCCGAGAAGGTTCGCGAGGCGCTCCTGGCGGTCAAGCTCGAGAAGGAGCTGGGCAAGGACACGATCCTGGAGAAGTACCTCAACACCGTGTACTTCGGCCATGGCGCCTATGGCATCCAGGCCGCCGCGGAGAACTACTTCGGCAAGCCCGCGAGCCGGCTCACCGTCCTGGAGTCCGCCTCCCTCGCCGGAGTCCTGCACGCGCCGGACTCCTACGACCCCATCGACCGGCCCTACGACAACAAGTTCCGGCGTGACTACGCGCTCCAGCAGATGGCCAAGTACGGCTACCTTGATCCCGTCACCGAGACGAAGCTTCAGGCGAAGCCGTGCTGCGGGACCGTCAAGACCAACGCCACAGAACGGATCATGGCACCCGGCGCATCCGAGTACTTCGTCGACTACACCCGCCGACTCCTGATCGATCGCTACGGCGAGGCCAAGGTGTTCGGTGGAGGGCTCAGGGTCACCACCACGCTCGATCTCGGTCTTCAGCACGCCGCGGAGGCCGCGATCGCGCAGGAGCTGCCCGACAAGCGCAACGACCCAGCTGCCGCCCTGGTTGCGATCGACCCGACGAACGGTCAGATCCTGGCGATGGCGGGCGGTCGCGACTGGAAGCACGACAAGGTCAACTACGCGACGATGGTCGGAGGATCGGGCCGTGAGGCGGGCTCTGCGTTCAAGGCGTTCACGCTCGCGGCGGCGATGCAGGCCGGATACAACCTGAACGCCTACTGGTACGGGCCGTCGACGCTCGCCGTTCCCGGGTGCACCGACCCCACGCAGCCCGACGGCTTGTGGCATCCGGTGAACGCGGGCGACGGTGAGGCAGGGACGTTCACGCTGGCCGGCGCGACCGCCCACTCGGTGAACACGATCTTCGCGCAGGTGGTCGCGCAGCTCGGACCCTCGAACGTCGTCGACATGGCACACGCGTTGGGGATCCGTTCGCCCCTCCCCCCGGTGTGCTCGATCACGCTCGGATCGGTTGCGGTCAACCCCCTCGAGATGACGAACGCCTACGCGACCCTCGCCGATCACGGCGAGCGGTTCTGGGCAACCCCGCTCCTTCAGGTGAAGAGCGGCGCCGGGAAGGTCGATCCGTCGGTGACGCCGCAGGGCACGCAGGTGATCGATCCCAACGATGCCAACCTCGTGTCGTCGGCGCTCCAGGGCGTCGTCACGGGGGGAACGGGGGTCGATGCCGCGATCCCGCCGTACCCTGTCGCGGGCAAGACGGGCACGGCGAACGAGAACGTGGACGCGTGGTTCTGCGGCTACACGATGCAGATCGCGACGTGCGTGTGGATGGGGTGGCCCGCCGGCGAGATCTCGCTGCAGGACGTCGAAGGGGTCTCATCCGTGTACGGCGGGACGATCCCGGCCGCGATCTGGCACGACTTCATGTCCGTCGCGATGCAGGGCAAGCCCGCGGTTGCGTTCACCGTCCCTTCGTTCGCCGGGAAGACGGTCGGACCCAGTCGTACCGTGTACCCGTCTCCCTCGCCCACGGCGTCCCCATCCGCGAGCCCGACCCCGACCCCCTCGCCTCGACCCAGCCGATCACCGTCGCCCAGCCCGTCGCCGAGCATGGAGCCTACCCCCACGCCGTCAGCGAAGGGTTCCGGTTCGCCTGGTCCCTAGGGTCGGCGGGGGGGTCCCGTACCTGTCACGTTTGAGGAACCGCCGTGACCAGCGCCAGGTCGAGCGGGATCGACGCCATCACCGCGGTGCCGCGCCCGGGTGTGGAACGGACCGCGAACGTTCCGCTCGCCAGTTCCACCCGCTCGCGCATCGACGCGAGGCCGACCCGGCCGGCGCGCAGGTGGTCCCGCCATTCGGTCGTCTCGAACCCCGTGCCGTCGTCCTCGACCTCGATCCGCAGTTGCGACTGATCCGATTCCACGTGGACGATCACCCGGGTGGCGGACGCGTGCTTGCCGACATTGGTCAGTGATTCCTGGACGATCCGGAACGCCAGCGTTTCCAGATCGTCGGGGATCGGTCGCGTGATGGAGCCGGTGAATTCGGTGGCGACGCCCTGGTCCGTCCCGAAGCGCATCAACGACTCGCGCAGGGCGGGCATCAGCCCGCGCTCCTCGAGCACGGGCGGCCGGAGCCCCGCCATCAGTCTTCGGAGGGAATCGGCCTCTTCGGCCAGCTCCTGGCGGATCTTGGTCAGCACGTCGAGCCCGCGATCGACGTCGCCGGTCTTGATCATCAGCAGAGCCGCTTCGAGCGAGAGCGAGGCGGCGGACACGCCCTGGACCGGCCCGTCGTGAAGGTCGCGCGCGATCCGGTTCCGCTCTTGTTCGATCGCCGAGTTCGTGCGCCGCAGCAGCCTCGTCCGGTCCTCGTCCCGGTCCTGGAGGAACTGGAAGAGTGACCGGATCGTCTGGTCGGCGACCTTCGCCGATGTGACGTCACGTGCCAGGAGCAGCCGACGAGGGGGATCCGTCGGGACCTGGGAGATCCGCGATTCGATGAACAGCGGCTGGCCCTCGGGCCGTTGGATGTTGGCCTGTCCGGTCTCCGGGAGCCGCGCGAAGGAAGCGTCGGAGCCCTGGACCGACGCTGCCACCGCCGACCACGGCTGCCCCTCGATCGCGGCGCGATCCATCCCCACCATCCCGGCGAACGCCTCGTTCGCGCGAACCACGACGTCGTCCTCGTCCAGTTCGACGAAGCCGTCGACGGCCGCGTCGAACACGAGCCGCAGGTGCTCCTCGGAGCGTCGGATCGTCTCGTTCGTCTCCCGGACCCGCTCGAGGGCGAGATCCGCTTCGCGGAGCGCCGTCTCCCGCCTCGTGAGCGCCTCTTCGACGGTCTGGTGGGCCTGCGTGCTGGCGACCTGGTTCGCCACGACGCGCGCGGCGATGCCCCCGCCGAGGAGAACGATCAGCAGCGTGGACTGGAGCGACCCGATCGCTTTCGAATCGCCGAGGACGGCCACGCTCGCGAGCGCGCCGCAGGCCGTCACGATCGACACGCTGCTGAGGATCGGGCGGGCGAGTCGCAGCTTCGTCCTCGGGACGGGAACGCCGTGGGGGACCAAGGTGAGGACGGCCGCCAGCAACAGAGGACTGAGGACGTAGATCGCGTTCAACCACGGATCGCCCGACCCACCGCCGCCGCGTGTCCACATCCATCCGAACAGCACCGTCGCGATCGAGTAGCCGGCGAACGCCAGGAACTGCAGCAGGTGCGAGACGGTCGGCACCCACAAGGTCAGTGCCGCGAAGCTCGTGAATTGGGATGCGGCCAGGATCGCGATCACGCCTGCGACTCCGGACTCTGTCGCTCCGGCACCGGGCGGGCGGATCAACAGGTACAGGATCGCGCCGACAGACGCCGCGATCAGCATCACGTCGATCGCGATCTCGCGCCGGTCGCCCGCGTCGAAATGGACCCGGAGCTCATCGCGCATCGCGATCGTGAGCGGGATCAGGAGCAGCAGGAGGAGTGCATCAGCCGGCCGGGGGTGGTTGGCCGTGTCGGACGTGCTCCCGACGGCCAGGTATGCGAACGAAACCGCCGCGATCAGGAACATCGCCCACGCGATCCCCGCCCCGCTCGGCCACGCGTCCTCGTCTCGCGAAGCTTTGCGGATGAGGGTCCCCGCGACGGCCGCGGCGAGCCCGGACCCGGCCGCTCCGGCGAGTGCTTGAGCGTGGGTGCCGGATCCCGTTATCAACGTCGGAACAACCGCGACGACCGCGACCGCTGGGAGAAGGGCCGCCATGCCGGGCGGTCGTCGACGGGGGATCGTCGCGTCCATGACCCTTCATGATGGCCGAATGCCATGCCCGGCTCCATCACCCGGGCAGCCGTTCGTGCTCCGCCGGACGAACTAGCCCAACCGGCGGCAGGACGCTATTCGATCAGGCGCCGACGAAGTGCCTCGGCGACCGCCGCGGTGCGGTCAGACGCGCCGAGCTTCTCGAAGATGTGCTCGAGGTGGGTCTTGACGGTATCGGGGGAGATGTACAGGCGTTCCGCGATGTCCCGGTTCGTGTGACCGAACGCAAGCAGTTGCAACACTTCGATCTCGCGAGCCGTCAGGGTCTCGGCCTTCCGGTCGCGCTCCTTCGCGGTGGAGAGCTCTTCTGCCAGGGCGACGACGAGCTGGGGGTCGATGACCATGTTGCCGCCGGCGACGAGTCGCACGGTTTGGATCAGGTGCTCGGCGTCGCGCGCCTTCAAGACGTAGCCGCGCGCCCCGCTCCGAACAGCCTCGACGACGAACTGCCGGTCGTCGTAGGCGGTGAGCATGATGACGCCGACCTTCGGGTGCTGGTCGCGGATCACCCTCGCGGCCTCCAGACCATCCATCTCGGGCATCCGGATGTCGATCAACGCGATGTCCGGGTTCTCGTTCCCGATGAGCTCCAAGAGCTCCTTGCCGTTCGAAGCCTCGCCCACGACGTCGATCCCGTCGGCCATGTCGAGGTAGCGCCGAAGTCCTTGGCGTACGAGCGAGTGGTCGTCCGCGATCGCGACCCTGATCGTCACTGGCTCCTCCATCGGCGGTCGGACGCCCGAGCGGAGCGCGAGCCCCCCCGGGTCGCGGCAATCCTAAACGGTTTCCGGCGACGACGAGCAGCCCGCCACCTTAGAAGAAGGGCTGCCAATTGATGAACAGGTAGGCGAGCAGCGCGAAGCCGCCCGCGAAGGCAACCAGGAAGGCCGCCTCCGGCGGACGGCGGCGCTCCGCCGCGATGGCGAACCCCCACCACGCGGGGAACACGACCGCCATGAACCTCGGCATCGAGGTCAAAGGTCGCTGGTCGTACGTGAAGGTGAGGGGGATCAGCACGCTCATCCCCGCGTACACCGTGTACGTGAGCGGAACCCGGAAGGCGGCGACCAGGACCCCCGCGATCGCGATCCCGACGACGATCACGTCGATCAGCCACCAGGTCTGGTACCGCCAGGTGAGCGTGAGCGCGTGCCACACGGCCGTGAGCGGGGATGTGGGCTCGCGATGCCAGTTGCGTTGCGCGTCCAGCGGTGCCCAGAACTCCCCGAACCGGACCTGCCAGAAGACGAGGTAGCAAAGGGGTCCGAGCGCCACCCCGAACGCGGCGCCCACCCGCGGGAGCAGCGGCCGGCCGCGCCGCCTCTGGCTGACCGCCTCGACGGCGAGCGCCACGATGAGCAGGGCACCGAGGTTGCGTGTCGCCGCCGCACCGGCTCCCGCGAGCATCGCCAGCAGCCATCGATCGCGCCGGGCGAACCAGAAGGCGCTGATCGACAGGAGGAGGAACAGTGGTTCGGTGTACGGGGCGAGTAGGAAGAACGCCGTCGGGAAGAAGGCGCCGAACAGGACGGTTCTGCGTGCTGCCTCCCGCCCGAGCTCCAACCTCGTCAGCGCGTGGACCATGATGAGGGCGCCGAGGAACGCCCCGTTGGACACGATCAGTGCCGCGCCGAGCGGTCCGATCCCCGGGAGTGCTCCGACGAGCCGCACGGTCAACGGGTACAGCGGGAAGAAGGCAGCGCTTCCATCTCCCGGCGCGTACCCGGCGGTCGCGATCCGCAGGAACCACGCCGCGTCTTGCCGCTGGGTCGCCGTGAACAACATGTGCCACCCGGGGAGGAGGTTCGGCGCCGGGAACCCCGCATCGGTCGGCGGCTGGCCGGGCGGCAGAACCAGGCTTCCTCCGCCCGCGACCGAGATCACGAACAGCAGCAGTCGAGCCCCACCGAACGCCCAGAGCGACTCACGCAGTCCATCCCGGATCCGAGGATCGGCCTGTGTCGCCGGGTTCACGCGGGCACCCGCCCCGCCGCGCCGAGCGGTCGCCAGCCGCGGGCTCCCAAGACCAGTGTGGGGGCGTCGCTGCGGACCCAGATCACCAAGCAACAGATCAGGACCGCCGCACGCACGAGCACCGCGAGCTCGAACGATCGTTCCTCGGGGGTCAAGGAGCCGCCCGCCACGTAGACCGGGAAGAAGTATCGGAAGCGGGTCACGAACACCGCCACGTCAGCGGCCTCGAACGCCGCGAACCATGTCCAGCGCGGAACGACGAGGGCGAACCAGGGGAGCAGCCAGAGGCTGTACTGGGGCGAGTACACCTTGTTGAAGAGCAGGAAGCTAGCCAGCAGCGGGAACCCGAGCGTCCACCGCGGGAAGTCGGGGTCGCGGCGGCTCTTGAGCAAGAGCAGGAACCCGGCCGCCGCGATGAACAGGATCAGGGACCACGCGTTGATCGTCCCCGTGGACAGGCACGCGGCATCCACGTGCCGGCACGCGATGTACCAGAGGCTGTCGAAGTCGGCCACGCGACCGGAGTTGAAGCGGAAGAACTCGAACCACGCGCCCGGCGCGGCAACGGCGAACGGGAGGTTCACGATGGCCCACGTGCCGACCGTCCACCACAGCACGCGGACCGAGCGATCCGGCTCGCGATCCTGGATGCCTTGGAGGAATAGCGGGATAACGAGGAGCACGGGGTAGAACTTGGCAGCCGCCCCGAGCCCTAGGAGCACCCCCGTCCATCCGTCGCGTCGCGAGGCGAACGTCACCAACGCCAGGGTCGCGAGCGCGACGGCCACGAGGTCCCAGTTGATCGTGCCGTAGATCAGCAGGGTCGGAGCGAGGGCGAACCACAGCGCTCGTCGCCCCGCGAGGAGCCAGAGGCCCACGGCCGTGGCCCCGGCGAAGGCGGTGAGTACCAGCGCGTTGGTGTAGTAGAAGCTCGCGGTTCGATGGCCGGAGATCCACGCGGTGGTCCGCATCACGTACATCGTGAGCACGGGGTACTCGTCGCAGTTGTTCGACGACGGCGCGCACCGATCGAAGAAGGGGAGGCGACCGCCCGTGAGCTGTTCGGTCCCGAGGAGGGGCACGATGTCGGAGTAGCAGAGGTCTCGGTACTGCCGCCCGTCGTAGTTCCCTGTGGCGCAGCGGTACTTCAGTGCCGTTCCCGCCGCCATCGTCCCGGCGATGCACAGGAGGACCACCGAGAGGCTGACGGCCCGGGCGGCGTGCTTCACGCGGCGCATCGTAGCCGCGAGACCGGAGGCGGGTGGCGATGCGAGCGGTCGGTGTGAAGGTTCGAGTGCGCACTCGTAGAGTGAGCGGTCGTGAAGTACCGGGTCGAGCAGCTGGCCGCTGCGTGTGAGGTCTCGGTGGATACGGTCCGCTACTACCAGTCGCGAAGCCTCTTGCCGCAGCCCGTACGCGAAGGACGCGTGGCCTGGTACGACGAAGCCCACGCGGAGCGGATCCGTCGGATCCGCGACCTTCAGCGGAAAGGCCTCACGCTCGCGGCGATCGGGCGAGTCGTTCGAGGGGAGCTCGGTGCCGCGGACGCCGACCTGGCGGCCGCCGTCGCCGAGGCTCGCGGTGAGACCGGAGAGGACGATCGATCGTTGGACCTCGAAGACTTCGCGGCGATGAGTGGCGTCCCCGCGTCGTTGATCCAGGCGGTGGAGCGCGAGGGGATACGGATCGGCCGCGCGATCGACGGCGAGATGCGGTACGCGGCGGCGGACACCGAGCTCGTTCGAACGGCGCTCCGCCTCCTCGAGTTCGGGTTGCCGCTCGGCGACCTCCTCGGGCTCGCGCGCGATGCCGACGGCGCGCTCCGCGGACTCGCGGAGCGCGCCGTCGACCTGTTCGACGCGAACGTTCGCAAGCCTATCCAGGACACCTCGGGCGACGATCGCGTCGCGGCCGCGCAGATGGTCGAGGCGTTCCGCGAGCTGCTCCCCGCCGTGACGGCCCTCGTGTCGAACCACTTCCGCCGCGTCGTCCTCGAAGCGGCGGAGGCGCGGATCGAGACGTGAGCGGGCCATTGCCCCGGGGCGAGGACAAGGCGCGCACAGTGCGCGTCCTGTTCGACACGATCGCTCCCCGGTACGACCTCGTGAACCGGGTGATGACCTTGGGCATGGATGTCGGGTGGCGTCGTCGGACGGTCCGTGAGCTCCATCTGCCGAGCGGCTCGATGGTCTTCGATCTGGCGTGCGGGACCGGCGACTTGTGCCGTGAGCTCGATCGGGCAGGGTACCGCGCGGTCGGGCTCGACTTCGCGCTCGGGATGTTGCGCGAGGCCCGGACCGACGCCCCGCTGGTGCAGGCAGACGCGCTCCGGCTCCCGTTCCGTGACGCGAGCGCCGACGGCATCACGTGCGGGTTCGCGCTGCGCAACGTGGTCTCGTTGCCGGAGCTGTTCGCCGAGCTGGCGCGGGTCGTACGACCGGGCGGCTCCGTCGCGCTGCTCGACGCGAGCCGTCCGGACAACCGCGTGCTCCGCGCCGGCCATGCGCTCTACTTCGAGAAGGTCGTGCCGCTGATCGGCGGTGCACTCTCCGATCGTGCCGCGTACCGCTACCTGCCCCGGTCGATGGCCTACTTGCCCTCGCCGGCCGACATGGTGGGCATGCTCCGTGCCGTCGGGTTCCCGTCGATCCGGCGGCTCCAACTCTCCGGTGGGATCGCGCAGCTGTTCGTCGGGACGCGCGCGTGAGCCCGTCCGCGAGCGCGTCGCGACGGCCCGGGCGCATCGAGAGGCTCGGTGATGCGTTCGACCTCCTCGCCGCGTACGCCGACGGTGGCTTCCTCTTCGAACGGGCGGGACGCGGCGTCGCCGCGTCCGTGCCGGTAGTTGCGACAGCACCCCTCGACGCCGCCGCGGGGATGCTCGCGGACATCGATCGCGCGACCGGCGGGGGCGGTAGGACCGTCGCCGTCGGAACGATCCCGTTCCGCGATACCGGAGGGACGGGATCGACGCTCGCGGTCGCATCACGGACGGTGCGACGCACCGCGCCGGGGGAGACCGTGCTGATCGACGTCGGCGACGAGGTCGTGGCTCGATCGGAGACGCCGCTCGGTCGCATCCCGGCCTCGATCCCGCGTCAACCGTTCACGGCCCGGCAGCTCGACGCGGTCCCCTCGCCCGAGGGGTACGCCGTCGCGGTCGCGGACGTGGTGCGCCGGCTGGGTCCGCAGTTGCGCAAGGTGGTGCTCGCTCGCACGATCGAGGTGGATGCCGGCCGCGAGCTCGACGCTCGGCGGCTCGCGCACCGACTCCGGGCGGTGAACCCCGACGCCTTCACGTTCGCCTCCCCAACGACCGCTGGCGTCCTGGTCGGTGCGTCCCCCGAGCTGCTGGTGTCACGCTTCGGGCGTGAGGTGCGTTCCAACCCGCTCGCGGGGTCCGCGGCTCGTTCGGGCGATCCTGAGGAGGATCGAGCGAACGCCGACGCGCTGCTGGCCTCGGCGAAGGATCGGGAGGAGCACGCGATCGTCGTGGAGACGATCGCCGAGGTGCTCGGTTCGTTCTGTCGCGAGCTGACGTGGGATCCGACGCCGGCGCTCCTCGAGACGCCCAACGTCTGGCACCTGTCGACGAGGTTCCGAGGCCTGCTGCGGGAGCCGTCGGCCGGCGCGGTGGAGCTGGTCCGTGCGCTGCATCCCACGCCGGCCGTCGCGGGCGAGCCGCGTGACGCTGCCCTGGACGTGATCGAGGAGCTCGAGCCGTTCGACCGGGGATCGTACGCAGGGCCTGTGGGGTGGATGGACGCGACCGGCGACGGCGAATGGGCGATCGCGCTGCGGTGTGCGGAGCTCCGCGGCGATCGGGCGACGCTCTACGCGGGAGCCGGCATCGTCGCGGGCAGCCAGCCGGGTGGGGAGGTCGACGAGACCGAACGCAAGTTCCGCGCCTTCCTCGACGCGCTCAGGTGGGGCTGACCCACCGGGGGACACCCTCGGGCGGTTGACCGGGCTCGAACCTCGGGCATAGCATCGACCCACCGTTAGGAAAGTTTCCTATCGTTCAGGCCAACCCGCGGGGTTGGGCTGCCGAACGGGAGGGGCCCCAATGGCATCCAGCGTGACCGTCCGTATCCGATCAGTCGTCCTCCTCGCGTCCGTGTTGCTTCTCGCCGGGACGGCGTTGGCGACTGCCCCCGCGAACGCGGTCACTGCGACCGCGTTCGTCCGGGTGAACCAGATCGGATACCCGGCAGCGTCGGCCAAGCGAGCCTTCCTCATGGCGAGTGACGTGGAGACCGGCGCAACCTTCAGCCTCACGTCTGGTGGGTCGGCCGCGTTCTCGGGAACCGTGGGTGCCGACCTCGGGACGTGGAGCACCGCCTATCCCCATGTCTACGCCCTGGACTTCACCGCGTTCTCGACCGCCGGGACCTATTCGATCCACGTCGCCGGCTCGATCCCCGCGACGTCGCCGCCGTTCAAGATCGGCACCGGCTCCACGCTCTTCTCACAGGCCCTGACGAACGCCCGCTCGTTCTATGGGAACGAACGCGACGGCGCGGGATACATCCCCTCGGCGCTGCGAACCGCGCCGGGTCACCTCAACGACCAGAACGCGATGACCTACCTCACCCCGCACGCGAACCAGACGGGACACTTCAAGGGCGATCTCACACCGCTGGGCGTTCGGATCGACGCTTCTGGCGGCTGGTGGGACGCCGGCGACTACCTGAAGTTCGTCCAGACCTCCAGCTACACCGAGGACCTGCTCCTCGGGGGGGTTCGCGACATGCCCGCGCAGATGGGGAGCGCCTCGTCCACCTCCAACTTCACAGCCGAGGCGAGATTCGGTATCCAGTGGCTGCTGAAGATGTGGGACGACTCGACCGGCACGCTGTATTACCAGGTCGGGATCGGGACCGGGAACGCCAAGACGCGCGGCGACCACGACATCTGGCGGCTACCACAGGCCGATGACACCTTCGGAGGCACCGATCCGCTCTATCGCTACATCCGGAACCGCCCGGTCTTCCGCGCCGGTCCTCCGGGTTCGCCCGTCAGCCCGAACCTCGCCGGTCGCGACGCGGCAGCGTTCGCGATGTGCTTCCAGGTATACAAGACGAGCGCTCCGACGCTCGCGGCGCAGTGCCTCCATGCCGCCGAGCACATCTTCGATCTGGCGAACACGGCGCCGACGAAGCTCCTCACGGTGATCCCCTACAGCTTCTACCCGGAGACCGAGTGGCGGGACGACCTCGAGCTCGGCGCGACCGAGCTTTACTTCGCGGTCGCGTCTGGGGGCCTGCCCAGCGGGCTCACCCACACGGATCCCGCGCATTACCTCGCCGAAGCTGCCCACTGGGCGAACGCGTACATGACGGGGCCGAACGACGCCGGCGACACATTGAACCTCTACGACGTCTCGGGGCTCGCGCACTACGAGCTCTATCGAGCGCTCGCTCAGGCCGGGAACCCGTCGGGACTCGAGACGACTCCCAGCGCCTTGCTCGGGGATCTCAAGAAGGAGCTGGACGGAGCGGTCGCGCAGGCGGCGACCGATCCGTTCGGGTTCGGCTTCCCCTGGGCGACGTACGACACGACGTCACACGGCGCCGGGCTCGCCGTGATGGCGTCGGAGTACGACACGCTGGTGGGCTCGGGCGTTTACGCCGACCACGAGATGGGCTGGCTCTCGAACATCCTCGGCGCGAACGCCTGGGGCTCGTCGTTCATCGTTGGTGATGGCTCGACGTTCCCGCACTGCATGCAGCACCAGGTGACCAACATCGTCGGATCGCTCGACGGTTCGCAACCGATCCTCGCCGGGGCCGCCGTCGAAGGCCCGAACGGGTTCGCGGCTACCGGTTCATTGACCGGGATGCGCACGTGCCCACCTGACGGCGTCGACACGTTCGCGCCGTTCAACGGCAAGACGGCGGTGTTCAAAGACGATGTCCAGTCGTTCTCCACGGTCGAGCCCGCGATCGATCTGACGGCGTCGTCGCCGCTGGCGTTCGCCTGGGAGATCAAGGGCACGCCGCCGCCGATACAGGGCGGTGGCGGCCCGGTCACCGTCGTGACCATCCAGTTCGACGACGGCAACGCCGACCAGCTGAACGCGCTCAGCTTGTTGAGCGCGCGCAACATGGCGGCGACCTTCTACATCAACAGCGGGTTCATCGGCGACGCCACGCACCTATCCGTTGCCGATCTCCAGACCCTCCACGCGGCAGGGAACGAGATCGGCGGGCACACGATCGACCACGCCAACATCAAGAAGTTGAAGACGGCGGACGCTCGGGACGAGGTATGCACGGACCGCAACACGTTGCTCGGATGGGGGCTCCCGGTGACGTCGTTCGCGTACCCGTATGGCTCCTACGATGCGGACTCGGAGCTGGTCGTCCACGATTGCGGCTACAACAGCGGGCGGGGCGTTTCCGGCGTCGACGATACGAAGACGTTCGCCGAAACGATCCCCCCGCTCGATCCGTACGGCCTGCGGATGACGCCCAGCATCAAACAGGGCACCACGATGGCGACGGTCGAGGGGTACGTCACCGCGGCGGAGGCGCACGGAGGGGGATGGGTCCAACTCCTGATCCATCACCTGTGTGACGGTTGCGACGCGTACTCGACGACCGTGCCTGACTTCACGACCTTCCTCGATTGGCTGCAAGGCGAGGTCGAGAGCGGCCGGGTCGTCGTCAAGACGACCGACCAGGTGATCGGCGGGCCGGTGCAACCGCCGGTCGCCCCCTGACGGCTACGGGGCCCAGATGTTCCCCAGCGTGTTGGCCGTTGCCGCGCCGCCGAGGTGCGTCGTGATCCCGAACGCGTCTTCCAGCGTTCGCAGCAGGCTGTAGTGGTTCGCGAAGTTGCCGTAGAAACCGTTAGCGACCGGGTCGCCGATCGCGGCGAGCACCGTGTGGCCGCCTGCGAAGTTCTTCGCCTGGTTCGGGCCACCTCCCTGACCTTCGTCGTAAACCACGATGATCACGTCGCCCGAGCCCCACGCCTGACCATTCATGATGTTCGGGATCTCGCGAGCCAGGAAGTCGTCGAACTGCCGGATGGGGTCGCCTTCGGGCTTGCAGTTGTCGTGACCGTCCTCACACTCGTTCGGGACGATGTAGTTGAAGCGCGGTACGTCACCGTTGGCGACCGCGATGTCGAAGCTGCTGGTGTCGTCGAACCCCGTGCCGCCCATCGTGATCACGTGATCCCCGCAGAACGCCGACCCGGTGGCGCCGGAGAAGTCGCCGCCTTCGATGTCCGCGTAGTAGACGGCAGGGTTGTGCTTCGGGCGGTAGCTGCTGCCGGTCCTGCTGCTACCGGCGTTGAGGAGGTAGCAGGGCTGCGGCATCGACTCGTTCCACTCGAGCCAGGAGACGCCCTTGACTGTGAGTTGGTTGAACAGGTTGTCGACGTCCTGGTTGCAGGTCGCGGGCTTCTCGTCCAGCTGGTGACAACGCAGGAACTGCCCGCTCGTCATCGCGATGTAGTTCGACGTCGAGTAGTGTGAGATCCCCCAGTAGTTCGTGAGCCACGCGGAGTTCGGCTTCACCCACGACGTCTGGAACGGGGCGTGGGTCTTGGTGATCTGTGACAGATCGGTGTTCTCACCGACGATCAGGTAGACGTGATCGAGCGCAGGGACCGTCGTCGTGCCTGCGTCCGCGATCGTGGCGGGAAGCGCGACGAGCGACAAGGACGCCGCGAACGCGATGGACAGGATGCGTCGATACATGACTGACTCCCTCCCGTGGATCGGTCTCGTCAGCTTCGCCCTGGGCTCGTCTTCGAGTCAACCTGCGTTCGCATGAGGTTCGCCCGGCACCATGCGTACAGCGCGTCGTAGACGAAGGTGCCCTTCTCGAGCAACGCCTGATCGTCCGGCTCGGCGAGCACGCCACCGGCGCCGATCGCCTCGAGTCCCGCTCCGAGCGGGTCGGAGTCGCGGTCCTCGGCGACGTCCGCCGCGTGCACGATCCCGGCGAGTCGGACGAGCGCGGGATCGGATCCCAGCCGGAAGTCCTGTATCAGTACCTCGAAGCTGCACATCCCGTCACGGTGCGTGAACTCGGCTCCGGGCGCGTCGAACGAGCGTGCGCCCTCGCGGCTCGCGACGTCGAGGACCTCGTCGGCGCGAACGTAGAGGATCTCGGCGTCGGGGTCGATGAACCGGCGGATCAGCCACGGGCAGGCGATGCG
>Ga0066698_10000281_pt1 | contig 17959 bp, 17 predicted proteins | sample GraSoiAngelo_147_FD_66457 | JGI IMG/M metagenome (GOLD analysis project Ga0066698, IMG submission 66457) | Grasslands soil microbial communities from the Angelo Coastal Reserve, California, USA - 14_1009_05_40cm | ecosystem: Environmental > Terrestrial > Soil > Grasslands | place: USA... | reverse complement strand
CACAGCCGCGGCATCGGCACGCTGCGCGTCGGCGAGGATGCGACGCCGACGCCGTCCTCGGTCTTCCGGATCGCCTCGATGACCAAGAGCTTCACCGCGGCGACGGTCCTGCTGCTGCGCGACGAGGGCAGGCTCAACCTCGACGACGAGGCCGCGACGCACGTGCCGGAGCTCGCCTCCGTGCAGCTGCCCACTGCCGACTCGCCGCCGATCACGATCCGCCACCTGCTGACCATGACCGCCGGCTTCCCCACCGACGATCCGTGGGGCGACCGGCAGCAGGGCCTCGATCTCGCGAGCTTCTCCGAGCTCCTTCGCGGCGGCCTCTCGTTCGCGTGGGCGCCGGGCACGCGGTTCGAGTACTCCAACCTCGGCTATGGGATCCTCGGCCGGCTCATCACGAACGTCGCCGGCCGGGAATACCGCGAGGTCGTGCGAGAGCGACTCCTCCGGCCGCTGGGCATGACCTCGAGCGGGTACCTCGAGGATGAGATCGAGCCGGCGCGGCTGGCGCGCGGCTACGTCTGGCGCGACGGGAGCTTCCTCGACGAGCCGATGGACGGCTACGGCGCGCTCGCCTCGATGGGCGGCATGTTCACCACGGTCGAGGACCTGACGCGCTGGGTCGCCGGCTTCCAGGACGCATGGCCACCACGCGACGAGCCGGAGGGCGGCCACCCGCTGTCCCGCGCGAGCCGCCGCGAGATGCAGCAGCCGACCGTCCCCGCCGATCTTCGCCTCACGGCCGCCTCGACCGACGCCATCCCCGACGTCGAGAGCCTGCACTACGGCTTCGGCCTGTTCCAGATCGACGACGTCCGCTTCGGTCGGGTCATCGGCCACGCCGGCGGCTACCCGGGCTTCGGCTCGCACATGCGCTGGCATCCTGCCTCGGGCCTCGGCGTGATCGCGCTGGCGAACGGCCGGTACACACCCACGACGCTGCTGGCCAAGGAGCTGCTTGGCGTGCTCATCCAGGCCGAGCTGGCCCCGCTCCGGCGCACGCGTCCGAATGCCGCGACCCGGGCCGCGCGGGCGGCCGTGGACCGGCTCGTCGCGTCCTGGGACGACGAGCTCGCGGCCGAGATCTTCGCGATGAACGTCGAGCTCGACGAGTCGCTGGCATCCCGAAAGGCGGTCCTCGAACGGATCCGCGAACGCCACGGGCGCCTGACGCCCGATCCCGACGCACTGGGGCAGTCGCTCACCGGCTTCCACCAGGTGTGGTGGCTCAAGGGCGAGCGAGGCGGCCGCGTCAAGGTCGAGATCCTGCTCACCCCGGAGGCGTCGCCCAGGGTCCAGACATTCGCCATCACGTCCGTGCCCGAGCCGCCACACGCGCTCCGCCACGCCGCGGAGGAGATCGTCGCGGCGATCGCCGGCCAGGGTGGGGCGGGGATCGCCGAGTGGCCCCGCACCCGCCCGATCGGACCGGACGTCGACCTCGCGGCGATCCGTCGCCAGCTGCGGGCCGCGGAGGCGCGATTCGGCCCGGTCGAGCTCGGGCCCCCGATCGACGGCGACGGCGAACGCAAGGCGACCTACCGGCTCCACGGCGCGCGCGGCCACCTCGAGCTGGCGTTGACCTTCGATCCCGATGCGGGGTGCATCGCCGCGATCTCGCTCGTCCCGACGAAGCTGCTCCCGCCCGACCTCGACTGACCCTGCGCCGCCGCGCGGCGACAATGGCGCCGATTGCGGCACGCCGACGCGCGGCCGCGCGGCCATCGGTCACGGCGAAGAACGGAGGCGGGCAATGGCGGGAACGCGTGCCGGCGAGGATCGGACGGAAGTCCTCAAGGCGGAGCAGGCACCGCACGAGCACGTTCCTCGGCTCGTCGTCTCCCGGGACGTCATGGGCGAAGGCGTGCTGGACCGAATCGCCGACGTCGTCAACCGCCTCATCGGCTCGATGTACCTGTTCGTGGGGATCACGACGGGGATCGTGATCTGGCTGTTCGCGGGCAACGTCATCGGCTTCGACCGGACGCCGTGGCCGCTGCTGCTGACCGTCCTGAACCTGCCCCAGCTGTCGATCATGATCTCGCTGCAGGTGAGCGCGAACCGGGCGCAGTCGGCCAGCGATGCGCGGGCCCTCGCCGATCACGCGACGCTCGTCGCGCTGCACGAGCTCAGCAAACGGCAGGTCCGGCTCCTCGACGGCCAGAACGACGTCCTCGCCGGGCAGAACGAGGTGCTCGACATCCTGCGCCGCGCCGTCGCGAGCGGCGAGAAGGGCAGCGCCGCCTGATCTCAGCGGCCTGACCTCAGCCGCCTGATCCCCGGCCAGGGCTACTCCGAGTAACGCTCTTCCTTCCAGGGGTCGGCGTCGTTGTTGTAGCCGTAGCGCTCCCAGAAGCCGAGCTCGTCGTGGTCGAGGAACTCGAGGCCGCGGAGCCACTTGGCGCTCTTCCAGAAGTAGCGCTTCGGGACCAGCAGCCGGAGGGGGTAGCCGTGCTCGGGCTCGAGCGGCTGGCCGTCGAACGTGTCGGCGAGCAGGACGTCGTCGTCGTCGAGCACAGACAGCGGCAGGTTCGCGGTGTAGCCCTGCTCGCAGTGCGCGACGACGTGGGTGACCGTGGGGCGGAGCTGGGCGAGCTCGAGGACGTGCTGGATGGGCACGCCCTCCCAGGTCGTGTCGAGCCTGGTCCAGCGGGTCACGCAGTGGATGTCGGTGCCGACGGTCTTACGCGGCAGCCCCTTGAACTGGTCCCACGTGAGCGTGAACGGCGAGTCGACCAGGCCGTACACCTTGAAGTCCCACGTCGCGAGGTCGGTCTTCGGGACGGAGCCGTAGTGCAGCACCGGGAACTTCTCGGTCCGGTACTGGCCGGGCGGGATCCGGTCGGCGACCGCCGCATCGCGGTCCTTGTTGCCGAAGAGTCGCTCGTACAACGCTGCAGCCTCGGGCCTCATGGGACCCACGCATGGTAGGGCCGCCGCTGCCCTCAGGCGGCTGCGGCACCCGGTCGCGGCTTCGGCCGGCGCGCGAAGGGCGGCGGAACCGGGCGCGGCGCGGGCGCCTGCATGACCCGGTAGCCCGTCGTGTTGCGCAGCTCATCGACGCTGCCGTCATGGAAACGCAGGTCCATCGCGCCGCGCCCGGCACGGAGGTTGGTGATCACGAGCCTGGGCAGCCACTCCGGCAGCGCGGGGTTGACGTACAGCTCGCGCTCGCCCTCGGGTGTGACCCGAGCATGGATTCCGCACAGCACCGCGACGAGGCGGAAGACCGACGCCGCGGCCCACGCCTGGGGTGCGCTGGCGCCGAGGTACGGAACCGGGAACGAGCCCTCGTCGCGGGGCAGCCCGGAGAAGAGCTCGGGCAGGCGAAACATCGGGAACCGCTCGGCGGCGTCGAAGATGCCGCGTGCCACCTGGCTCGCCGCCTCGTCGAAGCCATAGTGGCGGAACCCGCCGGCGATCATGGCGTTGTCGTGCGGCCAGACGGAGCCCGTGTGGTAACTGAACGGGTTGTAGTGCGGATGTGCGGCCGACAGCGTCCGGATGCCCCAGCCGGACCACATGTCCTCGGCCAGGAGCCGCTTCATCAGTCGTCCGGCGCGCTCGCGCGGCACGATGCCGCTCGCCAGGCAATGGCCGGCGTTCGATGCGACGCTGCGGACCTGCTTCTTCTGGCCGTCCAGGGCGAGGACGTACGTGCCCTGGCGCTCCCACCAGAAGGCGTCGTTGAAGCGCTCGTAGAGCCGGCCGGCAGCCTCCCGCAGCCGTCCCGCGCGGTCTGCCTTGCCCAGGACGTCGTAGATCTGGGCCATCCGCAGCTTTGCGTCGTACACGTAGCCCTGCAGCTCGCAGGTCGCGATCGGCAGCGGCGCGATCTCGCCCGAGGCGTCGACGATCGCGTCGCCGGCGTCCTTCCAGCCCTGGTTGTAGTAGCCGCGCGGTGAGCGCCGGGCGTACTCCTGGAAGCCGTCCTTATCGCGATCCCCGTACCGATCGATCCAGGCCATCGCCGCCTCGGCGTTCGGCAGGTAGCGCTCGAGGAGCGCCGCGTCGCCGGTCCACTGGTAGAGATACGACAGCACGATCACGAAGAGGCTCGTGGCGTCGTGGGTGCCGTAGTACGGCTGGTGGGGGAGGATGCCCAGCGACGCCAGCTCGCCGTGCCGGATCTCGTGGGCGATCTTCCCGGGTTCCATGTCCCGCGCCGGGTCATCGCGGGTTGCCTGCAGGTCGGACAGTCGGCGCAACGCTCCCGCCGCGAACTCCGGGTAGCCGGAGATGCTCTGCATCGACACGAGCAGGGAGTCCCGCCCGAACAGCGTCGCGAACCACGGGATCCCCGCCGCCGGGATGATCGCCGAGCGCCCCGGCGTCTCGTCCTCGAGGCGGAGCGCCTCCATGTCGCGGACGGATTGTCGCCACGCAGCCTCGACGGTGTCGTTCGGGGTGTGGATGCCCACGCGGGGCAGCCGCGGCGGGTGGAAGCCCGCCCTGGTCTCGGTGATCGCGTTGCAGCCCAGCGTCGTCGGGCGCCGCCGCTCGCCGATCAGCGGCAACCACTTCAGGCAGGTGTGCCAGTTCTCGCCGCGAGCGAGATGGATGGCGAAACTGAGGCGGCCATTCGCCCACTGCGGCGGGCTGCCCGCCCGCTCGATCGCGGCGACGAGCGTTCGCCGGAATTCGCGGTTGGTATACGTCGTGCGCAGCTCGCGCCGGCTGCTGTACCAGCGGCTCTGGATCGTCCCCCGGCGCACGAGCCTCGGCACGACGACATCGAAGATGTCGGCGAAGTCGGAATCGATCTCGATGTCGAGCGCGATCCACACCGGCCGTTGACCGTAGTTGACCAGGTCGATGTCCTCGTGGACGCCTTCCGAGATCGTTCGGTCCAGGCGCAACGAGACCGTGTTGTTGGGGATCGCGCCCTCGGTGTCGATCATGTCGGGGTTCGCGAACTCGTAGCGCGCGGCGAAGAAGTGCGTCGCGGCCGAGGTCAGGAGGACGGGATCGCGTCCGTTGATGAGGATGCGGTAGCCGGATACGAAGCGCGTGTCGGCGGCGAAGAAGCCGTTGCTGCCCGCGCCGTCGATCCGGCCGTCGTGGCCAGACACCACGAATCGGTCGTTCCGATTGATGGTGATCGTGGGCTTGCCACCCGGGTCGCGATCCACCGGCTCGATGATATGGGCGCTGGACCGCGTCGGAAGCCTCAGCGGGCGCGGGCGGCCTCGTAGCGGCGCAGCCCGAAGGTCCGCACCTCGCTTGTGTTGCAGGGCCGTTACGTCGAGCGGATAGGTCGGGACGACGGTTCGCATCAACGACGTTGCAGCGCGTGTGTCGCCGGGCCGTGCTCGAGGTGGGAATCGTCGAGCCCCCGGCGGTACCGGGGGCTCGGGACAAAACCGGTTGGTTGGCGCGCCGCCGCGCCGAGGCTGGTCTAGCTGACGAGGCCCGCCGACTTCAACCACGCGGAGGCGACCTCCTTGAGGTCCTTGTGGCCGACGGCGACGTCGTAGTAGAGCTGGGCGAGCGTCGCGGTATCGATCTTGGCGGACACCGCGTTGAGGGCGTCCTTGAACTTGGCCTGGTCGACCTTCGCGAGCAGGTCGTTCCGGACGATCGGGGCGATGTTGTCCGCCGGCTGTGTGTGCTTGTCGTCCTCGAGGACGACCCAGCCGTTGGTCTTGATCTCCGGGCCGGTCGAGCACAGCTCGGCGATGTCGACCGTCTTCTTGAGCAGCGCGTCCGCCATCGGACCGCTGCAAGCGTCCAAGAGGGTCGCGTTCGGCTGGTCGACGCCGTACGCATCCTTGAGCGCCTTGGCGCATAGCGGATTCGTCGGGCAGTCGGTCGCGAGCGCCCACTTGAGCTGGTTCTGGACAGGAGCGACGTCGCTCAGCTTGGCGAGGTGGAACTGGTCCGCCGTCTCCTTGCGCACGACGAACGCGTTGGTGTCCTCGGCCGGGGTGTAGCCGAGCACCGTGATGCCGCCACCCTTGCTGTTGAGGATCTGCTGCAGAGCGGTCTTGTTCTGCTCCGAGCTGTTGCTGGACGTGCCCCCGTAGAACGCGAGCCCGCTGCCGATGTACTCGGGCTTGAGGTCGATCTGGCCGCTCTCGATCGCGGGAGCGGTCACCTTCCGGCTGCCGAGCCCGATACCGGCCCGGTCCACGGTGAAGCCCTTGGCCTCGAGCGCCTCGGCATAGACCTCGGCAACGACTCGGGCTTCGTCGAAGCCGTCCGAACCGATCTTGATGGTCGCGCCGCTCCCACCCGTCGAGCACGCGCTGAGGGCCAACGCGAGCATCGACGCCCCGAGAGCCAGCTTGCGGAATGTCCGCATGGGTCGTACTCCTCCTGCATCGCCGTCGGTTCGTCCGACGGTCGTCCTAACCATATCAGGCATCTAGACAGGTTACTTTTTCATGACTCGCTGCAGGACGACGAACCCGCCTTCGACCGACAGTGCGAGCGCCGCGACGAGCACCACGCCGCTCCAGGTCATCCCGTCGTCGCGCTGGGCGACGCCCTCGACCAGGTACCGCCCGAGCCCGCCCGAGCCGAAGATCGCGCCGAGCGTCGCCGTCGCGACGACCTGGACCGCGCCCGACCGGATGCCCGCGACGAGCGCCGGCAAGGCGAGCGGCAGCTCGACCTGGCGGACCACCTGGCGCTCGCGCATGCCCATCGCTCGCGCCGCTTCGACCAGGTCGCGGTCGACCCCCGCGATGCCGGCCTGGGTGTTGACGAGGACCGGCGGCACCGCCAGCACGACCATCGCGACGAGGGTCGGGTAGACCTTGAACCCGAGCTGCGGGTCGATCGCCGAGGTGAACGGCAGGACAATGCCGATCAGCGCGAGCGAGGGCAGGGCCCGCCACAGGTTCGCGCTGTTGACGACCAGTCGGGCGTAGCGGCCGGTGTGACCGATGTAGATCCCGATCGGGATGGCCAGCGCGATCGCGACGGCGATCGAGACGGCCGAGAGCGCAAGGTGCTCGGCGAGGCGAGTCGGGATGCCGGCGGGGCCGGTCCAGTGGTTCGCGTCGGTGAGCCAGGCAAGCGTGTCGGTGATGACGTTCACGATGCAGCCGCCGGGCGCATGCCCTCGGGAACCTGCTGCGCGGCCCACGGCGTGAGCCTGCGCTGGACCGCGACGAGCGCGACGTCGACCGCGATGGCGAGGGCGATCGACGGCAGCGCCCCGAACAGGATCTCGGTCATGAATGTGTGGCGGTAGCCCTCGAAGATGAAGAAGCCGAGGCCGCCGAAGCGGTCGCCGAGGATGCCCGACACGGTCACGAGCCCGATCGTCGAGACGCTCGCGAGCCGGATTCCCCCGATCACCAGCGGGAGCGCGAGTGGTAGCTCCACCAGCGCGAGGCGAGTCCCGCTCGAGTAGCCCATCGCGTCGGCTGCCTCGAGCACGTCGGGCGGCACGGCGTCGAGACCGGCGAGGATGTTGCGCATGAAGATCAGGAGCGTGTACAGGACGAGGGGAACCTCGGCGGTGACGAGCGACAGCCCGGTCACGGGCACGAGCGCCGCGAACAGGGCGAGGCTCGGGATCGTGTAGAGGACGCCCGAGGCGGTCACCACCGCGGCACGGAGGCGCGGGCGCCGCAAGACCCAGATCGAGAGCGCGAGCGACACCGCGAAGCCCAGCCCGACCGCGATCGCGGCGAGGGTGAAGTGCTGAAGGATCCGCCACGCGAGGTCATCCAGGTGGTCGCCCACCCACGCCCAGTCGATCATGTCGCGCCCGACGAAACCGCTGCCGTCTCCGCCGAGGCGCGGATCCGATCGCCAATCATGTCGGCCGTGACCAGGCCGCGGACCGCCCTCGCGTCATCGACTACGATCCCCGCCTGGACGTCGCTGGCGAGAAGCATCGACAGCGCGTCCTTGAGCGTCGTATGCCGATCGAAGATCGGCGCGGCGGGCAGGCCGTTGGTTGCGGCGACGGTGCCCTCGGCCGGGATGGCGTCGTCTCGACACCACTCGAGCGGTCGATTCCGCTCGTCGACGACGAGCACGTACGGGAAGTCGTCCTCGGCCGCCCGGCGCCGTGCCTCGGCCGCGTCGCCGCCGACCATGGCGGTGGTGACCGGCTGGAGGTCAACGGAGCCCACCCGGACCAGCGCCAGCCGCTTCAGGCCGCGATCGGCGCCGACAAAGCGGCCAACGAAGTCATTCGCCGGCCGGGCGAGGATCTCGTCGGGCGTGGCGTATTGGGCGAGGTGCCCGCCGAGCTGCATGACCGCGACGAGGTCGCCCATCTTGATCGCCTCGTCGATGTCGTGGGTCACGAACAGGATCGTCTTGGCCAGCCGCTCCTGGAGCTTGAGCAGCTCGTTCTGGAGCCGCTCTCGAACGATCGGATCGACCGCACCGAACGGCTCGTCCATGAGCAGGACCGGTGGATCGGCCGCGAGGGCGCGCGCCACACCGACGCGCTGGCGCTCCCCGCCGGAGAGGGCGCTCGGGTAGCGTGCCGCGTAGCTTGCCGGATCGAGCCCGACGAGGTCGAGTAGCTCGTCCGCGCGTGCCCGCTGCCGCCCGACGTCCCAGCCGAGCAGGCGCGGCACCGTGGCCACGTTCTCGCCGACGGTCTGGTGGGGGAACAGCCCGACCTGCTGGATGACGTAGCCGATGCGCCGTCGGAGCTCGATCACGTCCCTCCGGCCCACGTCCGTATCGCCGATGAGGATCCGCCCGGACGTCGGCTCGATGAGCCGGTTCACCATCTTGAGGCTGGTTGTCTTGCCGCAGCCCGACGGGCCGACGAGGACGCAGACCTTGCCGGCCGGCACCTCGAGCGAGAGGTCCTCGACGGCGCCCGGGTTGCCGGCGCCCGTGCCCGGGTACCGCTTCGTGACGTGCTCGAAAACGACTCGCTCCGCGGAGCTCATCGGTGCCTGACGGCCAGCACCTTGCCGCGCGGGTGCCTGATGAAATCGGCCATCGGCGAAGTATCGGGCCCGCACCTCGGCGGCGACGAATCGCGCCGCCGTTCACATCGGGATCGACGCCAGGTCCTGCTCGATCAGCTCGGGACCAGTCAGGCGTTGTCGAGCTCGCGCGACATGGCCCGGAGGATGAACCGCGCCGCTTCCGCGGACTTGCCACCGAGCTTCTGGCCCTCCTCCTGCTCGAGCGCGACCATCAGGTCGGCGAGCATCGCGTCGAGCACGGGGGTGTGATTCAACGCTCCCTCGGCGAACGCGGTCTCGAGGCCGACGACCGCGGCACGGGCGTTGTCGACGACGTGTCCCTTTGCCTCCATGAGCTCCCGGAACTTGGCGCGTGCCGCGTCCGCGCGGGGCCCGGTGGTGGCGATACGACGGAGCCTCAGCCCGCGACGGGTTCGGCCGGCACCTTCGGCAACGCGCGAGGCGCCACTCGGGCACCGCGCCCCCGCCACTCGGACGCGATCACGCTCATCGCCAGCTCGTCCCACCAGCGCCCTTCACGCCAGATCGATTCGCGCGCACGACCCTCGACGACGAAACCGCAGCGCCGGTAGGCCCGGATCGCGCGCTCGTTGAACTCGAACACGGTGAGCGCGACGCGATGGAGCCCGAGCGTGCCGAAGGCGTGGTCGAGCATGAGCCGCGTCGCCTCCGTACCGAAGCCGCGGCCCCAGCTGTCCTTCTCGCCGATCGTGATGTGGAACATCGCCGAGCCGTTCTCGCCATCGACCTGCGAGAACGCGCACGACCCGATCAGGCGACCGGTGGTGCGCTGGTGGATCGCCATGGTGAGCGACTCGTGGCCGAGGGCGCGGAGCTGGAAGAAGCGGTCGATCTCGTCGGCCCGCATCGGCCCGTCCTGGTAGCGCGCGAGCCGCGCCACCTCGGGGTCGGAGTACCAGCGCTGGAACGCGCCGACGTTCTCGGGCACGTGCTTCCGGAGCGTCACGAGCTGGCCCTCGATCGCCTCCGGGAACCACGCGGCGTCACCCACGAGGGCACGGTATACCATCGCCCGCATGCGGCGCTGGAGCGAGCTCGCCGAGCGCGTCGCGTCCACGACCCGAACCTCGGAGAAGACCGGGCTCCTCGCCGACTACCTGCGAACGCTCGATGCCGACGAGCTCCCGATCGCCGTCGTCTTCCTGACGGGGCGACCCTTCCCCGAGGCCGATCAACGAGCGACGGGCATCGGTTGGGCGACCATCGCGAATGCCATCGGCCGGGTCAGCGGCGCTGACCGATCTGACCTCGCCGCGGCCTATGACCGCTTCTCCGACATCAGCGCGGCGGTCGGCGACGTGCTGGCGAAGGCCGGGCACGCCCCGGACGAAGCGGCCTCGCCCAGCCTCGTCGAGGTCGCCGCGACGTTCGCGGCCATCGAGGCGGTGTCGGGCCCGGCACGCAAGGCCGAGCTGCTCGCCAGCCTGCTCGCGCGCTCGGATCCGAAGACCGCCCGGGGCATCGTCCGCGTGCTCTCCGGTGAGCTCCGCATCGGGCTCCGCGAAGGGCTCGTCGAGGCGGCGCTGGCCAAGGCGTTCGACCGACCGCTCGATGCCGTGAAGCGGGCGGGCATGCTCACCGGCGACATCGGCCGCACCGCCGAGCTGGCGAAGGCGGGTCGCCTCGAGGGCGCCGAGCTGGCCCTGTTCCATCCGCTCAAGTTCATGCTCGCCTCGCCCGCCGAGGACGCGGCCGAGATCCTTGCCCGCCTCGGGCCGACTGTCTGGGTCGAGGACAAGTACGACGGCATCCGCTGCCAGCTGCATCGGCTCGGGGACGAGGTCCGCCTCTACTCGCGCGACCTGCACGACATCTCCGCACAGTTCCCAGAGGTCGTCGCGGCGGCGCGGGACCTGCCGTGGGACGGCATCCTCGATGGCGAGCTCCTCGCCTGGCGCGACGGCACGGTCCTGCCGTTCATCGCCCTCCAGTCGCGGCTCGGGCGCAGGGACCCGCCGAAGGCGCTCCTCGAGGAGGTGCCCGTCATCTACGTCGCGTTCGACGTCCTCGGGCTCGGCCAGCCGGCGCTCACGATGACGAGCACGAACGGCACCGATCGAGCGGCGGCGTCACCGACGAGCGGCGGTCGCGCCGACGTGGTCGGCGGGCCGGACAGCGACCCGGGCACCGTCGCTCCGCTGCTCGAGGTGCCGTTGACCGAGCGCCGCCATCAGCTCGAAGGCCTCGGGCTGCCGCTCGCCGAGGAGGGCGGCTCGTTCGCACTGTCACACCTCACCACGGCCGACTCTACCGACGCGCTCGAGGCCGTGTTCGCCGAGGCGCGCGCCCGGCGCAACGAGGGCCTCATGGTCAAGGACCCGACGTCGATCTACTCGCCCGGCCGGCGCGGCTACGGCTGGCTGAAGATGAAGAAGGCGCTGGCGACGATCGATTGCGTGGTGGTCGGCGTCGAGGTGGGCCACGGCAAGCGCCACGGCGTCCTCTCTGACTACACGTTCGCCGTGCGCGACGAGGCGCGCGACCAGCTGGTCACGATCGGCAAGGCGTACAGCGGCCTCACCGACGCCGAGATCGCGACCATGACGCGCTGGTTCGAGGAGCACACGATCAGCCAGCACGGCCGCTACCGGGTGGTCGAGCCGACCGTCGTCGTCGAGGTCGCGTTCGACGTGATCCTCCGCTCGAACCGGCACAAGTCGGGCTTCGCCCTGCGCTTCCCGCGCATCGCCCGCCTGCGCGTTGACAAGGACCCGCGCGAGGCGGACACGCTCGAGACGGTCACCCGCCTCTACGAAGGCCTGCAGTCCGGTGCCGAGCACCTCGTGACCGCCGGGGTCCGGAGGGAGGTCGGGTGACGTCGCTCCGTTTCGACCTGAAGGCGACGTGTGCGGCCCTCGCGCATTCGCCGTTGTTCCAGGGCCTCGATCCGGACGAGCTCGAGGGCATCGCTCGCGCCATGAACCGCCGGCGCTATCGACGGCACGAGGTGATCTTCCACGAGGGCGACCCTGGTGACGCGTTGCACCTCGTCGTCGATGGCCGGGTGAAGATCGCTCGCGAGTCTGCCGAGGGCGAAGAGGCCATCGTTGTCATCCTGTCGCCCGGGGACACGTTCGGCGAGCTCGTCCTGCTCGATGGCGCGCCGCGCTCGGCGACCGCAATCGCCGTCGAGGCCGCCGAGACGCTGGCCATGTCACGCGAGTCCTTCGCGGCGCTGATCGACGGAACGGGACCGTTCCGGTGGCGCGTCCTGGGCGCCATCGCACAGCGGATCCGCCGCGTGACCGACCAGCTGGCCGAGGTCCACTTTCTCGACCTCTCGGGGCGCCTTGCTCTCCAGCTCAGCCGCCTCGCCGAGGAATCGACGCCTGGCCAGACGGCGGACATCGAGCTCCGGGGAACGCTGACCCAGTCCGACCTTGCGGCGATGATCGGCGGCACGCGCCAGCGGGTGAACCAGATCCTCGGCGAATTCGAGGACGAGGGCCTGGTCCGCCACGATGGCGGCCGGGTCGTGATCCTCGACCTCGTGCGGCTCCGCGAACGAGCCGCGTGGTGATGGCACGGGGCGGCCTGCCTGTCACCGATTCGACAGCGCGACCGTCCGATGCGGCCGCGACGGCGCGAGTCCGGCCATGTAGGGTTCGCGCATCAGAAGCCCAAGGGCTAAGCAGAAGGAGCGATGGACATGAGCGACGAGAAGACCGGGCAGCCGGACCCAACCGAGGACACGGAGGGCCACGGGGTCCAGACGGGCTCTGGCGACGAGTTCGCCAGCCAGAAGTTCGCGACCCAGAAGTACGCATCCGAGAAGTTCGCCACCCAGAAGAACGCCTCCGAGAAGTTCGCCCAGCACGAGACGGACGAGGACGACACCGAGGGGCATTCCGACTCGGGCCCGGAGGGCGACGAGTTCGCCAGCCAGAAGTTCGCGAGCCAGAAGTTCGCGACCCAGAAGTTCGCCCAGGAGAAGTAGTACCGGCATCGATTCGCTGCCCTAGCGGGATGCATGCCTGAGGATCGATCGCTTTCGGACCCCCGCGATCTGAACGGAGCAGGGCTCGCCCTGCTCCGTTCTGTTGCGTTGCGTGCGGAGGCCGCGCAGCGCCTCGAATCCGAGCTCCAGACGACACTCCTGCGATCCATCGTCGGGACGACCGTCGCCATCTTCGAGGCCGAGGCGGCGTCGATCGCCCTGTACCGCGAGGGGTCGCATTCACTCGAGTTCGTGATCGCCGGGGGCGCCCAGGGCCAGGGCGTGGTGGGGCTGTCAATTCCGGCCGATCAGGGCATCGCGGGCTACGCGTTCACGACCGGCGAGTCGATCGCCATCGCCGAGCCTGAGCGCGATCCGCGATTCGGCAAGGACTTCTCCGCGGAAACCGGCTTCACGCCGCGCTCCATCCTCGCGGTGCCGATGCGCAGTGGAGCCCAGAGCATCGGTGTCCTCGAGGTCCTGGACAAACGCGACGGGACCTTCACCATGCGTGACATCGCCATCGCCTCGGTCTTTGCCGACCAGGCAGCGGTGGCCATCCAGGTCGGCGCGCGGGCGCTCGAGGCCCGCAACCTCCTGCACGCGATCCTGACCGGCGACCTCCACCAGGGCACGGAGCCCGACGCGGTCGACGACGTCGTCTCGGCCGCGACGCGGGCGCAGTCCGGCGACGATCGCTTCTGGGAGTTCGTCGACGCCATCACGCGACTGCGGCGTGCGCGCCCCGAGGATCGCGCGCTCGCCATCGACATCCTCGACGCCATCGGCCGCCACGAGGCCAGGGCCGCCCAGCGCCGGAGCTTCAGCCGGCACGTCCGGCGGTGACTGCCGAGCGACCTCCGAACGCGCCGGCGGGGATGCTCCCAGCCTGGAGCGAGCCCTTCCTCCGTGAGCGGTTGCCCGAACTGACACGCCGGCGGCCCTTCGAGACCGCGGCGCCCGCATGGTTCGGATCGAAGGGCGAGGGCGTCACCGTGGCCATCGTGGACTCGGGTGTCGAGGGCGACCATCCGGCCATCGGTGGCCGCCTCATCGCGAGCGTCCGGGTCGAGATAGATGACGAAGACGAGCCGGTCGTGATCGACGACAACTCGATCGACGTGGTTGGCCACGGCACAGCCTGCGCCGGGATCATTCACGCCCTCGCCCCGAGCGCTGACCTCGTCTCCGTGCGGGTGCTCGGGAAGAAGAACACCGCGAAGGGCATTGCGTTCGCCCGTGGCCTCCACTGGGTCGTCGAGCAGGGGATCGGGGTCGCCAACCTCAGCCTGTCGTCGGGGAGCGAGGAGCTGTTCGCGGAGTTCCACGAGCTCGCCGACCGGGCCTACTTCGAGAACACCGTTCTCGTCTGCGCCGCGAGCAATACCCCCGGCCGATCGAGCTACCCGTCGCTCTTCTCGTCGGTGATCTCGGTCGCCGCCCACGACTCGCCGGACCCGTTGACCTGGTACTACAACCCGCGCCCGCCCGTCGAGTTCGGCGCGCGGGGTGTCGATGTCCCGGTCGCCTGGCGCGGTGGGGCGTCGATCATGGGCACGGGCAACAGCTTCGCGACGCCGCACATCACGGCCCTCGTCGCCCGGATCCGTGCGACGTACCCGGACTCGACGCCGTTCGAGGTCAAGGCGCTGCTGGCGGCCACTGCGGCAACGCCGCCTCAGCGCTCCACAGGCAGGTCGAGGCGGTCGCCCCACTCGGCCCAGGAACCGTCGTAGACGGCGACGTCGTCGTAGCCCATGAGCGTCAGCACGAAGGCGAGCTTCGCCGCGCCCACGCCGGAGCCGTCATAGCACACGAGCCGCTTGCCCTTGGCCACGGTGGCGCGGGTCAGGATGGCCCGGATCGCCTCCGGCTCGAGAAGCCGTTGGGTGCCGGCCTCGTGGAGCGAGCCGACCGGCACGCTGACCGCGCCCGGGATGTGGCCGAGGCGCCGTGAATTGCCTTCGTGGCCCCGGTACTCGGGCACGGCGCGACCGTCGATGATCTGGGCGTCGGGCGAGCCGAGGAGGGAGCGGACGTCGGTCGTCGTGAGCCGGAGGCGCGGGTTCAGGCGCGGCGTGAACGAGGCCTCGGGGTGGGGCAGGACGCCGGTGCTGAGCGGGCGCTGCTCGGCGACCCACGCGGGAAAGCCGCCGTCGAGAATTCGGGCCGATTCGAAGCCGTAGACCCGCAGCGACCACCACGCTCGGGCGGCATACAGGCTGATCGTGTCGTCGTACAGCACGAGCGTGCTCGCGGCGCCGACCCCGGACCGGCTCATGAACGCGAGCACCGACGCCGGCGGCGCAAGGCGGAGGGCGTGGCCGGACTCCTCCGAGAGAGGCTCATTGAGCTCGGTCCGCCAGTCCAGATAGCTCGCGCCGGGCAGGTGGCCGGCGGCAAAGACCGCGTCACCGGTGCCGTCGGGCCGCCATCTGCAATCGACGATGCGCACGTCGGGGCGACCCAGCTCATCGGCCATCCACTCGGTCGACGCGAGCAGCTCGGGACGCGCGAATCCTGTCAAGGGGAGCCCCGGACCACGACCCTATAGTAGGCCGGTGGTCTCCCCATTCATGTCCGATGCGGACAAGCTCGCCGCCGTGCGCGCGGCGCTTCCGTCGCTGTCCGCCGCGATCCAGCTGAACGCCGGCTCGGCCGGTCCGCTGCCCGCCGAGGTGGCTGCGGCGATGGCCGAGCTCGAGGCCTACGAGCGTGACTTCGGGCGCGCCCAGCTCGAGTACTGGGAGGACTCGAAGCAGCGCATGGACGAGGCGCGCGCCGCCGTGGCCGCGGTCCTGGGCGGCGAGCTCGACGAGGTGGCGATCACGCACGCCACAACCGATGGCATGAATCTCGGCACGTGGGCGGTCAACTGGCGCGACGGCGGCCGTGCGGTGACGACCTGCCACGAGCATCCAGGCGGCGTGGGTCCGCTGTACATCGTCGCCGACCGGTTCCGGGTCGACCTCGCCTTCGCCGAGTTCGCCGGGGACGCGCCGGACGACGAGATCCTCGCCCAGTTCGACCGGCTGCTCACGCCGGCTACGAAGCTCGTATCGATCTCGCACGTCCTCTGGACCACCGGCCTGGTGATGCCGGTCTCGCACATCGCGGCCATGGCGCACGCGCGCGGCGCGCTGGTCCTGATCGACGGCGCCCAGGCGGCCGGCGCGATCCCGGTCAACGTGCGTGACCTCGGCGTCGACATGTACTCCGTGCCGGCACAGAAGTGGCTGCTCGGGCCGGAGGGGCTCGGTGCGCTGTGGGTCAGGCGCGAGCTGCTCGACTCGCTCGAGACGACCTTCGCCAGCTTCTTCACGTTCGCGAGCCTCGACTCGCGCGGGAACCGGACGCTGCAGACCGACGCCCGGCGGTTCCAGGTCACGAACTACCACCGGCCGTCGATCCTGGGCATGGCCCGCGCCATCGGCTGGCTGACGATGTACGTCGGGCTCGAGTTCGTGCATCGGCGCGGGGCCGAGATGGCGCACAAGGCGGCGGCCATGCTGGCCGAGATCGATGGCGTCGAGCTGCTCACGCCCCGTGACCGGATGGCCGGCCTGGTGTCCTTCCGCATCGCGGGCTGGGAGCCGCAGGCGGCGCTCGACGAGCTCCAGGCGCGCACGTTCGCGATTGCGCGGACGCTACCGCCGATCAGCGCGCTGCGCATCAGCATCGGGTTCTGGACGACCGAGGACGAGCTCGACAGGTTCATCGATGGCGTCCGCCTGCTGGCGGCGCATACGCCCGAGACGCTGCCCCAACGGCGCACGCTGACCATCGTCGGGCAGGGCTGACCCAAATTCATGCCCATCCGCGCATAACCCGTGAAGGCGCGTCGATCCTGGCTCGAGGTCCGCTGGCGACAGTTCCGCAACGCGCCGCGGCCGGTCGTGCGGGCGGTCGGCTCAAGCCTCGTCGTCGCGATCATCCTGGGAGCGGCGTATCTCGCCTACGACGTCGCGCTCTCGCGCGGCGCGAGCCTGCCCGGCGGTGACCTCCGGATTGGCGCCGCCGTGCTCTACGTCGTGGCGGTGCTGATCGCGGGCTCGTTGATCACATGGCTGATCGTGCCGCTCCCGCGAGGCTCGGGCTCGCGCGCGACACGGACACCCTGGAGCGCCGCGCTCGGCCTGTTCGCGGCGATCCCGATCGCGTACCTCGTGCTGGTGGTCGCGGTCCAGATCGTCAAGCCGCTGCTCGTCTGATGCCCCGCCGAAGGCCGCTTATGCACGGATGGGCATAGCTTTCGATGCTGGGGGAAGCGGGGGGAACCGGAGCGGCCGCCGGCGTTGCGGCGCGCGGCACGACGCGAGGCGTACGATGCTGCGGGGGAGTAGCCCAGTTGGTCAGAGGCGCCGAGCTTATACCTCGGAAGTCGGAGGTTCGAGTCCTCCCTCCCCTACCAAGGCATCAGAGCGCGGAGCGGATCTCCCTGACGAGCCGGTCGCGCCGGCCGGCGTCGAACGACTTCTGCGGCGGGAGCGAGGACAGCCACTCGGCGATCTGGCTCGGCTGGATGTAGGCACACGCCGGCGAGCGTTCGACCCTGGCGTCGGTGCCGACGACCGCCGCATAGACCTTGATCACGTGGTCGGCGTCCTCGGGCGAGAGCCACGAGCGAACGAGCTCGGCGTCGTGGGTGGCCCGGTCGAGCGGGTTCTCGATCGTGCGGATGTAGCCGCTGCCGACCCGGACCTCCCAGGTGCGCACGCCGCGCGACATGACCGCACCGGGCGGGGGCAGCTCTTCGATCACCGCCGCGCCGAACGGGCCAATGACCAGCTCGGGCAGCATGCGGTTGCCGACGGGCAGCCGAACACTGGTCGCGACGACGTGGTCGTCGCCGATGGCGCGGCGGAGCTTGACCGCCGGCGTCAGGCGCGGGCGCCGGGCCCGCCAGCGATCGTAGGCGGTGGCGAGGCGAGCCACGCCGACGAGGCCGAAGCCGGCGGGCGCGGTCAGGGCGAAGGTCCACGCCAGGGCGCCGATGACGAGCTCATAGGTCGACGGACGCCCCGTGGGCATGAATCGGGTCATGAAGGCCCCACCGAACACGATGTACAGCAGCGCGACGCCG
>Ga0066698_10000273_pt1 | contig 18254 bp, 17 predicted proteins | sample GraSoiAngelo_147_FD_66457 | JGI IMG/M metagenome (GOLD analysis project Ga0066698, IMG submission 66457) | Grasslands soil microbial communities from the Angelo Coastal Reserve, California, USA - 14_1009_05_40cm | ecosystem: Environmental > Terrestrial > Soil > Grasslands | place: USA... | reverse complement strand
CGGCCTTGGGCGCGACATCGTCTATGGCGGAGCCGGCAACGACGTCATCCGCGTGGGCGGTGACAGCGCGGCCGATGCGGTCCACTGCGGGCCCGGCTGGGACGTGGCATTCCTCGGCCGGTTCGATATCGCCGACGGGAGCTGCGAACGAGTGGTCCGCAAGCTCGAGTAACGGCCGGGGCCAACTGGCCCTCTGCTTCGCGGAATCAACGAGCCGCCGGCGCCTCGGGCGCCGGCGGCTCGGTGTTGAACTCAGGCGGGTGCGAGCGGTTGTGCGCCGCGCGGCCCGAGCATTCCCGCAGTCAGGAATCCGACGACCGCGAGACCGATGACGAGGAAGAGCCCGATCGGCCTGGTCGGGTCGAGGAGATCGAACTGCTCGGCGGCGAGGCCCAGACCGACGCCGGCGAGCGCGCCCAGGAATGCGCTCACGAGCCGGTTGGCGAACCCGCGCTCGCCGCGGGCGAAGAGCAGCATCCCGAGGAGCCCGAGGATGCCCAGGATGATCCCGCCGCCGCCGAGGACGGTGAAGACCGCCTGGACATCGTCGATGATGATCAGGATCTGGCCGGTGCATTGGGCATCGCCACTGGCCGATCCGGCGACCACGAACTGGCGACCCAGCACGGCGTACGTCGACACCTGGACGCCGTCCAGCGAACCTGAGGTCTCGCCGGACTTCGACGTTCCGCCGGCGATCGGAAGGCCGAGGCCGAGCCCGTACGCCGACACGCTCGCGGAACGCATCGCGGCGGGCGACGATCCGGAGCCGCCGGCGACGTCGTCACGCTTCAGGTGCCAGATCGTGTCGGTCGTGAGATTGGCGCTCGAGCTGGTCGAGTGGCCTTCGCCGGTGCAGCCGCCGGTGATCGTGGCTGCGGCCGAGGTCGGGAACACAAGAGCCAGGGCGACGAGCGCCCCGCCGACCGCGAGCCGGCGCGCCATGGGCATGGACATCGCAGAACTCCTTCCTCGATACCTCTCGCCGCACTGTAAACCGGGTCGACCGCGCGTCAAGGGCCGCTGGCGCATCTGCGACAATCCGCCGAGGTCGCTCGATCACCGCGACCCACCGGAACGGAGCCCCAACGATGGCCATCGAATCCGCGACCAAGCGCATGACGAGCGCGGAGGTCGTCGCCCTGAATCGGGCGCACACCTTCTTCTCCTGGTCCATCCAGGGCGCCCTCGACCCGATCGCCATCGATCACGCCGAAGGCATCTACCTGTACACGCCCGAGGGCCAGCGGATCATCGACTTCAACAGCGGCCTGATGTCGGTGAACATCGGCCACGGCGACCGTCGCGTGATCGACGCGATCACCGAGCAGGCCACGAAGCTCCAGTACGTGACGCCGGCCTTCGCCACCGAGATTCGGGCGCGCCTCGGGCAGAAGCTCGCCGAGATCCTGCCGGGCGACCTCGACAAGGTGTTCTTCACGCTCGGCGGGGCGGAAGCGATCGAGAACGCGATCAAGCTCGCCCGCCACCACACCGGCCGGCACAAGGTCCTTGCCCGCTACCGCGCGTACCACGGCGCGACGTTCGGGGCCATGACGCTGACCGGCGACCCGCGCCGCTGGGCGAACGAGCCCGGCCTCGTCGGCGTGGTCCGCTACCCGGACACGCATCGCTGGGGCGAGAAAGAGCCGCGCCCGGTCGAGGAGAGCCTGCAGGGCCTCGAGGACGTGATCCGCTACGAGGGCGCCCATACCATCGCCGCCGTCTTCCTCGAGACGATCGTCGGCACGAACGGCATCCTCATCCCGCCCGACGGCTACCTGCAGGGCGTCCGCGACATCTGCACGCGCAACGGCATCCTCATGGTCTGCGATGAGGTCATGGCCGGCTTCGGCCGGACCGGGCGCTGGTTCGCGGTCGACCATTGGGACGTCGTGCCCGACCTCATGACCTTGGCCAAGGGCCTGACCAGCTCCTACCTCCCGCTCGGGGCCGTGGCCATGCGCCATGAGATCGCCGAGGCCTTCGAGTCGAAGATGTTCTACGGCGGCCTGACGTACTCGTCGCACCCGATCAGCCTCGCCGCCTCGCTGGCCACGATCCGGGTCTACGAGGAGGACGACCTCATCGGCAACTCACGCCGACTCGGCCCGGTCATGCGCGGCCACCACGAGCGCCTCGCCGCGAAGCACCCCTCGGTCGGGGCGCATCGGAACATCGGCCTGTTCGGGATCATCGACCTCGTCCGCAGCCAGGATCCGTGGACGCCGCTCACCCCGTACAACGGCACGTCGGACGAGATGAAGGCGATCGGCAAGTTCTTCCGCGACAACGGCCTGTACACGTTCGCGCCGAACAACTCGATCCACACGAACCCGCCGCTGTGCATCACCGAGGAGCAGCTGGCGGAGGGCTTCGACATCATCGATCGCGCCCTCGACATCGCCGACCAAGCCGTCTCGTAGCCCGAGGCGCCGCGTGGCAGTGAGATCAGGCGCCGGCTCGCGCGGCGCGCAGCTCGCCTCTCCCGCGCGCGCCGTGGTTCGCGGCGCGCTGCTGGCGCTGCTCTTCGTGGCGGTCCTGATCGTCGTCTGGGAGGGCGCCAAGGCGCTGGGCGGCGACCCCTGGCGGTTCAAGGACGCGGCGGGGAATGAAACCGTCTACGTGCCGCCGTTCAAGTGGCCGATCGCCGACGACCTGTCGTTGCCGCATGTCTGGAAGATCTGGGACGCGCTCGCCGCCCCGGTCCAGCGGCAGCAGCAGCAGAGCCTGGCCCTCTACCTCGTCGGCGCGGCGGTCTACACCGGACGCGAGGCCGCCCTCGGGTTCCTGGTGGGCGGGGTGTTCGGGCTCGGGCTCGCGGCGATCTTCGTCCATTCGAGGCTCGCCGAGCGGGCGTTCATGCCATACATCGTGGCCAGCCAGACGATCCCGATCCTCGCCCTGGCGCCGCTCATCGCCTTCGCGTTCGGGAACGGTCTTGTCGGGATCGTCATCGTCGCCTCGTACCTCACGTTCTTCCCGGTCACGATCGCCGAGCTGCGCGGCCTCACCTCGCCCGACCCGCGCGCCCTCGAGCTGATGCGCAGCTGCGCCGCCTCGCGCTGGACGATCTTCTGGAAGCTGCGCATGCCCGCCTCGGTGCCGTACCTGTTCGCGGCGCTCAAGGTGGCCGCGACCGCGAGCATCGTCGGCGCGATCGTCGGGGAGGGGAACCCGGGGGGCAGCCAGTTCGGGCTCGGACGCGCGATCCTGAACTTCAACGAGCAGTACATCTCCGGCCCCGAGAAGCTCTGGGCCGCGATCATCGCGGCGGCCCTCCTCGGCCTCGTCTTCTTCCTTGTGGTCCGGCTGCTGGAGCTGTACGCCCTCCGCGGCCGCCCCCACGCGGCGGTCGGGTGAGGTGGCCATGAACGGGCAGGCGGGCGCCAGCGTGGTCTCGATCTCGGGGGTCAGCAAGGTCTTCGCCACCGCCGCCGGCCAGACGAAGGCCCTCGAGGACATCGACCTGTCGATTGCGCCCGGCGAGTTCGTGTCGCTGATCGGCCCTTCTGGGTGCGGCAAATCGACCCTGTTGCGGCTCATCGGCGACCTGACCGCCCCGACGTCGGGCACGATCACGGTCAACGGCAAACCCGCACGCCGGGCGCGCGCGGACCGCGACTACGGCATCGTCTTCCAGGCGCCGGTCCTGTTCGACTGGCGAACCGTGCAGGCCAACGTTGCGCTGCCGCTCGAGGTCAAGGGCGTTGCCCGGGCCGAACGCGACGAGCGAGTCCGGGCGATGCTCGAGCTCGTCGAGTTGACGGACTTCGCCCCACACCACCCGTACCAGCTCTCGGGCGGCATGCAGCAACGCGTCTCGATCGCCCGGGCGCTCGCCCTCGAGCCCTCGATCCTGCTCATGGACGAGCCGTTCGGCGCGCTCGACGAGATGACCCGCGAGCGGATGAACTCCGAGGTTCAGCGGATCTGGCAGCGGACCGGCACGACGGTCGTGTTCGTCACCCATTCGATCCCGGAGGCGGTGTTCCTGTCCTCGAGGGTCGCGGTGATGTCGCCGCGACCGGGCCGGATCGTTCGGGTGATCGACATCGACCTGCCGCGCCCGCGCACCGACGACACGCGCGAATCGACGCGCTACTTCTCGCTCATCACGGAAGTCCGCGAAACCCTCCGCGGCCGGCGCGCGGACGGCGCCGACCGCAGCGGGACCGTCGCCTCGGCCGAGCGGACCCTGGCCGAGGGGGCGGTGGGGTGAGCTCGCGCTGGGGCCGGCGGTTCCGCGAGTACGCCCCGGCGATCCTCGTCTTCGTCAGCGTCATCGGCCTGCTCGAGGGCATTGCCGCCGTGAGCGGGCTCCAGCAGTTCATCCTGCCCCGGCCGTCGGCCGTCGTCAGCGCCTTCGGCGAGGAGCTGCCGCGACTCCAGCGCAGCTCGGTGAACACGCTGTACGAGGCCATCGGCGGACTGGTGATCGGGGTGACCGCGGGCACGATCACCGCCTTCGCGATCGCTCGCTGGGCCCGCGTCCGCGAAGCGGTCCTGCCGATTGCCGTCGGCGCCAGCGCGATCCCGATCATCGCCGCCGCACCGATCATGTCCAACTGGTTCGGGATCCTGAACCCATTTGCCAAGATGGCGATCGTCATCCTGCTGACCTTCTTCCCGATGGTTGTGAACGTCGCCCGCGGCCTGAGCCAGGTCGACGAGTCCGCCGTCGAGCTGATGCGTGCCTCGGCCGCCTCCGAGGGCCAGGTGCTGCGCAAGCTCCGGATTCCGAATGCCCTGCCGTATTTCTTCACGGGCCTCAAGATCTCGACGACGTTGTCGTTGATCGGCGCGGTCGTGGCGGAGTACTTCGGCGGCTCGGACGACGTCCTCGGCCGGGTGATCCTCCAGAGCTCGAGCGCGCTCCGCTTCGACATCACGTGGGCGGCCATCTCGATCACCGCGGTGTCCGGCATCCTGCTGTATCTGCTCGCGCTGGGCGTCGAGCGGCTGGTCATCCCGTGGCACGCCTCCCAGCGGGTCGGCGAGACGTAAACTCTCGGCGCGCAGAGGGAATCGGCCGCATGGCCGAGCAGGAGGAGGATCCGGATGTTTCGTTCATACGCGCGCTGGCTGTGCGCGCTGGCCATCGTCGGGTTGATCGCCGCGGGCTGCAGCGCCGCCCCGGGGGGCTCGACGACCACCGCAGCGACCAAGGTCCGGCTGCAGCTGCAGTGGGTCCCGCAGGCGCAGTTCGCCGGCGAGATCGCGGCGAAGGCCGAAGGCTTCTACCAGGCCGAAGGGCTCGACGTGACCTTCGTCGACGGCGGCCCGAATGTTGCCAACATCACGGTCGGTTGTGCCAAGGACGGCCCCGAGTTCACCCTCGGCTGGGTCCCCAAGGCTCTGGTGGCGGTCGAGGCCAACGGCGGTGCCGACTGCGATCTCGTGAGCATTGCCCAGATCTTCCAGCGCTCCGGCACCCGGTCGGTGTCGTGGACGACAAGCAACATCACGAAGCCCGAGGACTTCCGCGGCAAGAAGGTCGGTGTCTGGGACTTCGGCAACGAGTACGAGGTCACTGCCGGCGCCAAGAAGGCCGGCCTGACGGTCGGGACGGACTACACCCGAGTCATCCAGGCTTTCGACATGTCTGCCCTCCTGAAGAAGGAGATCGACGTTGCCGAGGCGATGACCTACAACGAGTACGCGCAGGTGCTCGAGGCGAAAAACCCGGCGACCGGCAAGCTGTACCAGCCGTCCGACCTGAACGTCATCGACTGGAACGGGGTCGGCACCGCGATGCTCCAGGACGCGGTGTTCGCGCGAAAGGCCTGGCTGTCGCAGACCGGCAGCGAGGACGTCGCGGTTCGGTTCCTGCGGGCGACGTTCCGCGGCTGGATGTTCTGCCGCGACAACCCCGACAAGTGCGTCGAGCACGTGCTCGCGGCCGGGACGACGCTCGGCAAGGGCCACCAGGCGTGGCAGATGAACGAGGTCAACCCGCTCATCTGGCCGTCGCCCGATGGCATCGGCATCACCAGTCAGGCGGCCTGGGATCAGACGATCAAGATCGCCCTCGACTTCGGTGTCCTGAAGGCGGCGCCGGCCACCGGTGCATTCCGGAACGACCTCGCCCAGAAGGCCCTGCAGAACATCACCGGTGACACCAAGGGCGCGAGCTTCGTGAAGGGCACCGTCCAGGTGACCGAGGGCGGCAACTAGCCGCGCGCCAACCTGACCACACACGAGGCCGGCCCACCGGGCCGGCCTCGTCGATTCCGCGGCTCGGATCCCGCCGGGCGCTTCTCCTACAGTGCCGGGGTGTTCGCCCCGACATACCCCCGCCTCACCGGGCGGCTGCGCATCCGCCCGTACCGCGCGGACGACCTCGACTCGGTCATGTCGATCTTCGGCCGGGCCGACGTGAGCCGCTACCTCAACTGGGAGCCGATGGATCGCGAGGCCGCGACCGCGTTGCTCGAGCGTCGTCTCAAGCAGACCCGGATCGAGCACGAGGGCGAGGGCCTCGGCCTGGTCGTCGCCGAACGCGAGACGGATCGGTTCGTCGGTGAGGTCGTGCTCCGGTTGATGAGCGAGGCGAGCCGCCAGGGCGAGATCGGCTGGTCGATCCATCCGGATGCCCAGGGCCGCGGCTATGCCACCGAGGCGGCACGGGAGATGCTGCGCCTCGGCTTCGAGGAGCTCGGCCTGCACCGGATCGTCGCCGAGTGCGACCCGCGCAACGAGGCCTCGATCAGGGTGATGGAGAAGCTGGGCATGCGCCGCGAGGCGCACCACCTCGAGGCTATCTATCTCAAGGGCGAGTGGGTCGGCTCGATGGTCTACGCGATTCTCGCGTCGGAGTGGCGCGCGGCCTAGGTCCCGCCGAACGCAAGCCAGCCGGCAAGAGCCGCCCCCGCGATGGTCAGCGGCACGGCCGCCCTTGACTTCCACAGGAAGAGCAGCGCCAGGGAGGCACCGAAGATGGCCAGGCCGGGCGGGACCGCGGGCAGGCGGGTCACGACCGCGCCGCCGAGCTGGAGTGCCGTGACCGCGATGAGCCCGACGACGCCGGCGGCGACGCCCTCGAGAAGACGGTGGAGTGCGGGGTTGTCGACGACGCGCTCGATGCGATCGCCGAGGAGCAGGGCGAACGAGAACGCCGGCAGGAAGATGCCTGCAGTCATGGCCACGGCACCGAGCGGTCCGCCGGCGACATAGCCGACGAACGTCCCGAAGATGATCAGCGGCGCGGGCAGGATGCTGCCGAGCGCCAGGCCGTCGAGGAACTGCGCATCCGTCAGCCAGCCGTTGCCCACGGCGTCGCCGCGGATGAAGGGGATCGCCGTGTACGCGCCGCCGAACGTCAGGAGCCCCGCCTTCAGCCCGGACAGGAACACGGCCACCGGCGAGGCCTCGACGGTCCTGTTTGCCCCCAGACCGACCGTCGCTCCGCTCGGTTGCAGCAGTGCCAGCCCGTGCGTCGTCGCCGACCAGGCGAGCGCGACCCCGGCGGCTGCGATGACTGCGCCGTAGACGGCCCCACGCGGGAGCCGTCCGGCAAGCGCGTACGCCGCGCCCGCGACCGGCAGCGTGACCAGGAAGCTGACGCCCGCCACCGTCGCGGCCGCCGCGGCGATCGCGATCAGCCAGAGGCCGGGACCGACCAGGATGTGCCGCCCGATGCGCTCCACCGCCCGAGTGACGAGCGCGATCACCGCTACCTGAGCGCCGAGCAGCGCCGCCCCGATCGATGCCTGCGCGAGGTCGACCTGGAAGTACAGCCATGAGATGGCAAGCATCAGCACGAACCCCGGAAACATGAATCCGAGGCCCGCGAGCAGCGCACCCACACGGCCACCGCGAAGGAGCCCGAGGTGCACGGCCAGCTCGTGCGCCTCGGGGCCGGGGAGCGCCTGGTAGACGGCCAGGAGCCGGTTGAACCGGCTGCTGGTGACCCAGCCCTCCTCGTCGACGAGCTCGCGCCGGAGCATCGCGATCTGGGCGACCGGGCCGCCGAACGCGAGCAGCCCGAAACGGAGGAACCGGCCGAGGATCGCGAGCGGCGGGGTTCGCTGGGGGCCGGCCATCGGCGCGACGCTAGCGGGTCGGCGGCGCCTCGTCGCGGGCCGGCCCGGCTCCGGCCGGGCTAGCCGATCGCGAGGACCAGCTTGCCCCGGTTGCCGCGCGTCGACTGCCGATGCACCGCCTCCGCGGCCTGCTCGAGTGGGAGAACCTCCACGTCGACTGTGAGCTTGCCAGCTGCGGCGAGCTCGCCAAGCTCGGCCACTCGATCGAGGGCCGCGCGAACCGCGTGGAAGGTCGCCGGTTGCCCGGCGAATGCCTGCTCGGCGCCCTGCGCAGAGGGCGACGCGATTCGCCCTCCGGGCCGGACCGCCGGCACCAGGGCGAGCAGCCCCTGCGCGTCGTGGAACACGTCGATGATTCCGGCGAGGCCGTCGGGCGCCTTCGCGCGGAGCTGCTCGGTGAGGTCGCCGGTCGAGTAGTCGACCACGTCAGCCGCACCGAGGCTCCGCACGTAGTCGGCGTGCTCGGCGCGAGTCACGGCGATGACCCGCAGGCCGCGCAGGGCAGCGAGCTGCGTGGCGTAACCGCCGACGCCGCCGGCCGCACCGACGACCGCGGCCGTGTCACCGGGCTGGGCCGCCAGGGCGTCGACCGCCGCCAGGGCCGTTCCGCCGGCCGTCGGAAGGGCGGCGGCGCGCTCGGCGGGAAGGTTCGTCGGCCGGCGTGCGGCGAGCGCTGCCGTCGCCGTGACGTATTCGGCGAAGGTGCCCTCGCCGAAAAATGGCTTGCCGACGGCGCCGAACACCTCGTCGCCCGGCGCGAAGCCCTCGACGCCCCGGCCGACGGCCTCGACCGTGCCCGCGTAGTCGAGGCCGAGCGTGAGCGGGAGCCGGTGCTCCATGAAGTCCTTGGCAAAGCCGGCCCGGATGATCGGGTCCATGGCATTGACGCCCGCAGCGCGAACGCGGATCAGGAGCTGGCCCTCACCGGGCTCCGGCTTGGCTCGCTCGCCGATTGCACCGGTCGCGCCGAATTGGGGAACGATGAATGCACGCATCGATGACTCCTGGGATCGTCCGGATCGTTGCGGAGTCAACGAGTGTACGCGACGACCGGGATGCGCCGCTGGGTCAGCTGGCCTTGCCCGTCCCGAACTGGCGATCCCCGGCGTCCCCGAGGCCGGGCATGATGTAGCCCTTGTCGTTCAGCTGGCGGTCGAGGGCCGCGCAGTGGATCTCGACGTCCGGATGCGCCTTCGCGACGGCCTCAACCCCCTCCGGCGCCGCGATCAGGTTCACGAGCTTGATCCGCACCGGTGTGACCGCGCCCCAGCGCTTGAGCACCTCGATCGCCGCCGTGGCGGAGCCGCCGGTCGCGAGCATCGGGTCGAGGATCAGGCACAGGTCGACCGACGCCGCGTCGGGCAGCTTGTTGTAGTACTCCACCGGCTTGAGGGTTCGCTCATCGCGGAAGAGGCCGAGGTGCCAGACCTCGGCGGTGGGCATCAGCTCGAGCATCGCGTCGACCATGCCCAGTCCGGCCCGGAGGATGGGGATCAGCCCGATCCGCTCGCCGAGCTCGTGGCCGTGCATCGTCTCCAGCGGCGTCTTGACCTCGCGCGCGCGCACCCGTGCGTCGGCCAGCGCTTCGTACCCGAGCAGCCACGACAGCTCGCGGACGACCTCGCGGAACTTCTTGGGCTCGGTCTTCTCGTCGCGGAGGATGCCCAGCTTGTGGAGGACCGCCGGGTGCTGGGAGACGTGCAGGGTCGGCGGCAGCATCTGGGCCTCCGGTGGGTGTCGTGCCGGTCGCGCGGGCCCGGCGATCTCGTCCTCGCGGGGCATCCTAGCATCGGCCGGAGTACCCTCACCGCCGTGGTCGCCCGGACTGTCACCTCCGATCCCGAGAGGGGTCGAGCGGCCAGCGCGAAGGCGCGTCGAACCGCGCCCCCGGTGCTCGTCCGGCAGGTTCGCAACGGGGTGGAGGAGAGCGTCCATCGGGGCGACATCGTCGAGGTCGATGTCGTCGGTCGGACGATCCGGGCCCTGGGTGACCCGGAGCATGTCGCGAACCTCCGCTCGGCGGCGAAGCCGTTCGCGCTCCTGGCGCTGATCGAGGCGGGCGGCGTGCGCGAGTTCGAGCTCGAACCGCCGGAGCTCGCCGTCATGACCGGCAGCCACTCCGGCGAGGACCTCCACGTTCGGACGCTGCAGGCGATGTTCCGGCGAACCGGAATCAGCCAGGCGATGTTGGCGACCGGCACGGAAGGCATGCCGCTCGACGCGCTCACGGCGGCCCGGCTCGCGCGCGACGGCGAGCGGCCCGGCGAGATCCGGCACATGTGCTCGGGCTACCACGCCGCCTTCCTCCTCCTGGCGCGCCTGCACGGCTGGCCGGCCGACGAGTACTGGCTCGACGACCATCCCACGCAGATGGCGGCCCGCGAGGTGGTGGCGCGCTCCTTCGGCGTCCCGCCGTCGAAGCTCGTCACGAGCCTCGACGGCTGCGGCGTCCCGACGTTCGCGTTCCCGTTGCGGGCCATCGCCCGTGCCTACGCCTTCCTCGCCGATCCCGAGTCCGTTCGGTCTGACGATGCCCGGGCAGGTCTCGCCGGCTCGGTCGCGGTCGTGCGCGACGCGATGCTCGGCCACCCGGAGATGGTGGGCGGAACGCGCGAACGGCTCGACACGTCGGCCATGAAAGCGCTCCCTGGCCGGCTCGTCGCCAAGGGCGGCGCGGAAGGGCTGCGCTGCTTCGCGATCCTGCCCGGACCGAGAGCGAAGGGCGGCTCCGCGGCTGCTTCGGGGCTCGCACTCAAGGTCGAGGACGGGGGCGCGAACGAGCGGGCGGCGTCGGCGGCCTCGGTCGAGTCGCTCGTCCAGGCGGGCGTGCTCGACGGGCAGGCACTCCGGGTCCTCGCCCGGTACCACCGCCCGATGGCGGCCGATCCGCACGGCCGCCCCGCCGCGGAGGCGAGCCCGTCGTTCGAGCTTGCGCCGATGAGGGAGCTGCTCGGCTAGCAAGCGCTCCCGTTCGGGCCGAGTTCGGAGGGCATACGCTTTTCGCGTGCGTGACCGGGAGCAGCCGCTCGGCGACCCATATCGAACGCTCGGCCTGGAGCCGGGCGCGTCGATGGCCGAGGTCAAGCGCGCCTATCGACGCCTCGCGAAGGCGTTCCATCCCGACTCGGCGGGCGAGGCGGCACTGCCCCGCTTCCTTGCGATCCACGAGGCATACGAGCGCCTGAACAGCGGCCGCGCCCGCGCGACCATCATCCGGCCGACCCGCAGCACGACGTCGGAGCCGTGGCGCGCCGATCCCGAGCGTGCTCGCGCCGCTCGCGAGCGGGCGCGGACGAGGCGCTCCGGCGCGGCCGGCAGCACCGGCGCGGCCGGCAGTAGCGGCAAGGCGCGCAGCACCGGCACGCCGGGCGGTGCCGGCACGGGAGCCGCCGCAGGGGCGACCCGCGCAAGCGGGACCGGAGCAGGGGCTCGCGGCAGGGCGGGGCGGACGGGCACGGCCGGCGCGACGTCCGACTCGAGCGGAGCTGGATCGACGGGCGCGGGGTCGTCGCGGCGCGCGGGCGGCCGGAAGCGCGAGGTGCGCAAGGCCACCCTGGGCTCGACCTCGTACGACGAGGCCCGTGACCCGACCGACGCGACCTGGAGCGGCGCGTCGTGGTACGGCCCGACGAGCGGGGAGTACTGGATCGTCAACCCGCGCGAGTACGCCGATCCGCGGAAGCACGGCCCGGGCTACCAGCAGCGCTCGCGGCGGCCGTCCGGACTCCCCGGGAAGGGGCCGCTGGACGGCGACGACGCGGGCGAGGACGAGGCAATTGACACCGGCGGTGAGCCCGGTGCGGCCCGATCCACCGCGGCTCGTGCAGCAGCCGCGCATCGCGCGGGAGCCGCGCGCCCCGACGCGCCCAGAGCGGAGGCTTCGCCCGAGGCGGCCTCGACCTCGGCTCGTGATGCGCGCCGCTGGGGCGCCACGGCTCGACCGGGCTGGGCTGCCGCATCTGCCGACGCCGATATGCGCCACGACGGGGCGATGTCCCGCGAGTCTGGCGGACCCGGCGACGCCGGCTTCGACCCGCTCGGACCCCTGGCGACTGCGAGCCGCGACTGGCTCGGCAGCCCGGGGGATGACCCCATCCGACGGCTTGGCCTCGCGCTCGTGGCCTGGCCGCCCGTCGGGCTCGCCGCAGCGGCGGCCATCGGCGAGATGACCGGCTGCACGGCCTACTCGGCCGAGTGCGGCGGCTCCGACATGCTTCTCCCGTGGCTCGCCCAGGCGGCGATCCTGGGGCTGCTGCTTCTGTTGCCGCCCCTCGCGCGCCTGTTCGTCGGGGGCACGATCGCTGTCCTGCTCGCGCTGGTCCCGATCACCGCGTTCCTGCTCGTCGTCGGCGCCGGCGGCGCGCCGCAGGCAGCGCTCGTGATGGCCGCGCTGCTCGCGGTGGCGTGGGTCGCAGGCGTGGGCTGGGCTGCGTTCGCCTGGCGACGGCGTCGCACCTCGGGGCTGGCGCCGTGAGCCGCTCCGGCGGGTCCGGCGGGCCGGGCGGCGATCGACATCGGGCCACGAGCAACCTCTCCAGCTCCGCCCAGGAGTACCTGCTCACGCTTCGGATCATGGCCGGCGACGGCTCGCGGATCACCGCCTCGCAGGTCGCCCGGAAGCTCGGGGTCAGCACCCAGGCCGCCAGCGAGATGTTCCGGCGACTCGCGAACGACGGCCTGGTCGCACTCGCCGAGGGCCGCGAGCTGCAGCTGACCACAGCAGGCCGGACTGCTGCGGATGGCATCTTCCGGCGCCACGCCCTGTGCGAGTGGCTGCTCACCGAGATCGTCGGGCTGGGCTGGGCAGAGTCGGACGCGGAGGCGGAGCGGCTGCAGGCGGCCATCTCGCCGCGCGTCGAGCAGCAGCTCGACGACCTCCTCGGGCACCCGCAGACGTGCCCGCACGGAAACCCGATCGACGCCGAGATCGCCCGCCGCCGGCCGGCCGGCGAGCCGCTGTCCGAGACCGACGCCGGGCAGCGGGCGACGATCTATCGGATCACCGAAGCCGCCGAGGAGGACGCGGCGCTGCTGTCATACCTCGAGGCACGGGGCCTGCGCCCCGGCACCCACATCACCGTGCTGGCCCGTTCGGAGTCGCTCGACTCGCTGACCCTCGACGGCCCGCTGGGCCGGGCGACGCTCGGCCTCCGTCCGGCTGCCCTCGTCCGCGTCCTGCCCGGCGACGCCGACCCATCGCTCTTCCACCGAGTGCCGGCGAGATAGGCACCCCCAGACGTCTGCGACGCATCATTTCGGCCTTGTGTGCGCCGAGTGCAACGTAGTCGGCGATTCCGTGTCATCTGGTCGCGGGGTGGACGTTTGACCCCGATGGGTGGGCAGCCCAAGCGAGCGCACCCACCGCGGCGAAGCATCCTCGCTGACGAAGGTGCGCCGGCGGCGAATTTGACCGAAATGGCCGTCGCGTCAGGTGGCCTCGGCAGCGCGTAACCCGTTCTTAAGATTACACAGGTTATCTGGTAGGCTTCCGGGGTATGCCCGCCCCGCGCGTCAGGATCGCGCCCAGCCCGACCGGCCCACTGCACATCGGGACCGCGCGCACGGCCCTGTTCAACTACCTGTACGCCCGCCGGAACGGCGGCACGTTCGTCCTCCGCCTCGAGGACACGGATGTCGCGCGGAGCACGCTCGCATTCGAGGCGGACATCCTCGAGCAGCTCCACTGGCTCGGAATCACCTGGGACGAGGGGCCGGACGCGGCAGGCGGCGAGGATCGCGGGCCGTTTGGGCCGTACCGCCAGATGCAGCGGCTCGAGCGCTATGCCGAGGCCGCCGCGCGGGTGCTCGCCGAGGATAAGGCGTACCCGTGCTATTGCACGCCGGAGGAGCTCGACGCCGATCGCAAGGCCCAGGAGGCGGCCCACAAGCCGCCGCGCTACGTCGGTCGCTGCGCGAATCTCACCCTCGAGGAGCGCGCGGCCCGCGAGACGGAGGGCAAGCGCGGCGCGCTCCGATTCCGCGTTCCGGCAGGAAAGATCCGATTCGACGATCTCGTCCGCGGCGAGGTCGAGATCGATACCGCCAACCTCGGCGGCGACTTCGTGATCGTCCGCAGCGACGGCACGCCCCTGTACCACTTCACGGTCGTCGTCGATGACGCAGCGATGGAGATGACCCACATCATCCGTGGCGAGGACCACCTCTCCAACACGCCCAAGCACATCCTGCTGTTCCAGGCGCTCGGCCACACCGTGCCGGCGTTCGCTCACCTGCCGCTCATCCTGAACCCGGACCGGACCAAGATGAGCAAGCGCAAGAGCCAGACGGCGATCGCGGACTACCGCGCCCAGGGCTTCATCCCGGAGGCGCTGGTCAACTACCTGGCCCTCCTCGGCTGGTCGACCGGGACCGAGGAGGAGATCCTCTCGCTCGACGAGCTCGCCGGTCGGTTCGATCTCGAGCACGTCCAAAAGGGCGGCGCGGTGTTCGACCGCGAGCGGCTCGAATGGCTGAACGGGCAGTGGATCCGGCGGCTCGATGCCGAGGACCTCATCGAGCGCCTCCAGCCGTTCCTCGAAGCCGACCGGGATGCCGGGCGCATCGACCTCGTGCCGTCGCCCGAGGAGCTCCGTCCGCTGGTGCCGATCATCCAGGAACGACTGCCAACGCTCGGCGCGATCGGTGACCTCGTCGGCTTCCTGTGGATCGAGGACCTGTCCGTCGACACCGTCACGCTCGTCCCCAAGCGCTGGGACCGCGACACGACGCTCGCGGCGCTGCGGGCCGCTCGGGAGGCAATCCTCGAGTCCATCGGCCCCGTGACCTTCGAGGCGGACGAGCTCGAGCCGCCGCTGCGCGCCCTGGCCGAGGCGCGTGGTTGGAAGGCGGGCGACCTGTTCATGGCGATTCGTGTCGCCGTGACGGGTCGGACCGCGACGCCGCCCCTGTTCGACTCGCTCGTCGCGCTCGGGCGCGAGCGGACCCTCGCCCGGCTCGACCGGGCGATCGCGACCCTGGAAGGAATGGAGGTACCCGCCTGATGTCGAACGACATCGCCACTCGCATCACCCACGAGACCGTCCAGGCCTGGCTCGACGCCTACATGCACGCTTGGGAGACGTACGACCCGGACGAGATCGGCGCGCTCTTCAGTGAGCATGCGGAGTACCGCTGGCATCCCGCCGACGATCCGGAGGTCGGCCGCGACGCGATCGTCCACGCCTGGGTCAACCCGGGCGGGAACGCGTCCGACCGGGATGCGCCGGGCACGTACGCCGGCGAGTACCACTCGTACGCGGTCGAAGACACCAAGGCGGTCGCGGTCGGCACCAGCACCTACTGGACCGACGCGTCGAGGTCGACCGTCGCCCGGATCTACTACAACAACTGGCTGCTCGAGTTCGACGGCGACGGCAAGTGCAGCTCGTTCACCGAGTACTGGATGTCGCCGAGGAAGGCCGCCTACTAGGCCGTCGCGGATGGCGTTGGCCGGCGCACAACGGCAGGCCAATGCTCTGTTAACACTGGTGCGTATCCTCGACGACGGTGGCACGAAGCATTCTCGTCGTCGAGGACGAGCCGACGCTGCGCGAGACCCTCGCCGAGGCCCTTGAATCGGAGGGCTACCGCGTCCTCCAGGCCGGTGACGGCCATAGCGGGCTCGCGCTCTTCCGTGCCGATCATCCGGACCTCGTCCTGCTCGACTTGATGCTGCCCGAGCTGTCGGGGCTCGAGGTGACGCGCCAGGTGCGGGCGGAGTCGTCCGTCCCGATCGTGATGCTCACGGCACGCGACGCGGAGGTCGACAAGGTCGTCGGGCTCGAGCTCGGCGCCGACGACTACGTGACGAAGCCATTCAGCCTCCGCGAGCTCTCGGCACGCATCCGGGCGGTGCTCCGCCGCGGCGAAGCGCTTGTGCCGGCATTGCCGCCGCGCGTGCCGCTCGGCCCGGTCGAGGTCGACATCGCCGGCCACCGCGTGCTTCGCGACGGCCGCGAGGTGCCGCTCAAGCCAAAGGTCTTCGAGCTCCTGGCGTTCCTCCTTCGCCATCCGGGCCAGGTCGTGAGCCGTGACCAGCTCCTCGAGCGGGTGTGGGGCTACGACTACCCCGGCGAGACGCGCACGGTCGACGTACACGTCCATTGGCTGCGCTCGGCGATCGAGCCCGAGCCGGCCAACCCGACGATCATCCAGACGGTCCGCGGCGTCGGCTATGTCCTCCGCCGGCCGGAGCCCTCACCCGCCGTCACAGGAGCCGGCTGAGCACCTCCCAGGCCGCCCAGGCGACGGCGCCCGAGGCCGGGATCGTCAGGATCCAGGCAACGACGATGTTGCCCGCCACGCCCCAGCGGACCGCCGAGAACCGGTCGCTCGAGCCGACGCCGATGATCGCGGAGGAGATCACGTGCGTGGTCGAGACGGGCATGCCGAAATGCGACGCGCCGATGATGATCGTCGCGGCCGTCGTCTCGGCCGCGAAGCCGTGGATGGGATCGAGCTTCACCACCCGCTGGCCCATCGTCCTGATGATCCGCCAGCCTCCGGCCGCCGTCCCGAGCGAGATCGCCGACGCCGAGATGAGGATGACCCACAGCGGGACGATGGGTTCGGGGATCACCCCGCCCGCCACGAGCGCAAGCGTGATGACGCCCATCGTCTTCTGCGCGTCGTTCGAGCCATGGCTGAATGCCATGTACGCCGCCGAGAGGACCTGGAGCCGACGGAACCGGTCGTTGATGCGCTTCGGATGCGCGCGGCGGAACACGTTCAGGAGGACAACCATGAGCGTGAACCCGATGACGACGCCGAGCACCGGCGAGGCAACAAGCGGGAAGAGCACCTTGTCGTATATGCCCTGGCCGTTCAGGGACTGCGCCCCCGAGGCGGCGACCGCCGAGCCGATGATGCCGCCGATCAGCGCGTGGCTCGATGACGAAGGGATGCCGAGCCGCCAGGTCACCAGGTTCCAGGTGATGGCCCCGACCAGCGCCGCCGCAACGACGATCTGGCCCGCATCGCCGGTCGGGGTCGTGGCGATGCCGGAGGCGATCGTCTTGGCCACCGCGGTGCCCGTGAGCGCCCCGAGGAAGTTGGCCGTCGCCGACATGAGGATGGCGTGGCTGGGCCGGAGCGCCCGGGTCGACACCGACGTGGCGATCGCGTTCGCCGTGTCGTGGAACCCGTTGATGTAGTCGAAGGCGACGGCGAGGACGATGACGACGATCAGGAGCAGGCTGAAGCCGTCGGGCACGACCGCGAGGCTAGCAGGGCGGCGTGCGCCTCGACCGACGCGCCCGCCGCCTCGTGATCCGGGAGCGCCGATAGACTTCGCGTCCCATGCGCCTGAGCGAGCTGTTCTTCGCGACCCTGCGCGACGATCCGGGCGAGGCCGAGATGGCGTCGCACCGGCTGCTGCTGCGTGCGGGCTACCTGCGCCAGCTCGGGTCGGGGATCTACTCGTTGCTGCCGCTCGGCAAGAAGGTCAGCGACCGGGTCGAGCAGGTCATCCGCGAGGAGATCGACGCGATCGGCGGGCAGGAGATGGAGATGCCCGTCGTCCATCCCGCCGAGGTGTGGAAGGAGAGCGGCCGCTACTTCAAGATCGGGCCCGAGCTCGTGCGGTTCAAGGATCGCTCTGAGCGGGACATGGTCCTCGCGATGACCCACGAAGAGGTCGTCGCGATGCTGCTGCGCGACCTGGTCCAGAGCTACCGGCAGCTGCCGATGATCGTCTACCACTTCCAGACCAAGTTCCGCGACGAGCCGCGCTCCCGCGGCGGTCTCATCCGGGTCCGCGAGTTCGTGATGAAGGACTCGTACTCGTGCGACCTCGACGATGCCGGCCTCGACGAGAGCTACCGCAAGCACTACGCCGCCTACGAGAAGATCTTCCGGCGCCTCGGGCTGGAGGCGATCGCGGTCCGGTCGGACGTCGGGATCATGGGTGGAACGGCTGCCCACGAGTTCATGGTCCTGAACGACTTCGGCGAGGACACCCTCGTGCTGTGCGACAACTGCGACTTTGCCGACAACCAGCAGATCGCGGGGGTCGGCAAGCCCGATCCCGAGCCCGAGGGCCTCCTGTCGATGGAGGACGTCGAGACGCCGGGCGCGACGACGATCGAGGCGCTCGCGACGTTCCTGAACATCCCGAAGTCGAAGACGGCCAAGGCGGCATTCTTCGTCACCGGCGAAGGCCGCTTCGTCGTCGCGATCGTCCGCGGCGACTACGACGTCAACGAGACGAAG
>Ga0066698_10000272_pt1 | contig 18264 bp, 14 predicted proteins | sample GraSoiAngelo_147_FD_66457 | JGI IMG/M metagenome (GOLD analysis project Ga0066698, IMG submission 66457) | Grasslands soil microbial communities from the Angelo Coastal Reserve, California, USA - 14_1009_05_40cm | ecosystem: Environmental > Terrestrial > Soil > Grasslands | place: USA... | reverse complement strand
CGACCTCCTCGAACCGGGCCACGAGGATCTTCTTCTTCTGTCCGAGACGGTACTCCTTGATCCACGCGATGCCCGCTAAGAGCATCACGAGGGCGAGGAGGCCCGTGATCCCGACCTGGATGGCGGCTCGGCGCGACGTATGGTTCATCCCTGACCCTTTACGTGGGGAGGAGAGGCCCTTCGGCGCTCCCCTCGATGAACTGCCTCACCGCTGGATCGGCCGACGCCTGGATTTCTGCAGGGGTTCCGATCGCGTGGATCCGGCCCTCGTGGAGCATCGCGATCCGGTCGGCGATGTGATAAGCGCTGCGCATGTCGTGGGTCACGGCGATCGAGGTGATTCTAAGCCGCTCTTGTAGCCGGCGGATCAGCCGATTGATCAGGTCGGCCGTGATCGGATCGAGCCCCGTGGTCGGCTCGTCGTAGAGCATGATCTTCGGATTCAAGGCGAGCGCACGCGCCAGGGCGGCGCGCTTCTTCATCCCGCCGCTCAAGCTCGAGGGACGCATGGTCTCCACTCCTTCGAGGCCAACCAGGTGCAGCTTCTCGTGGACCAACAGGTCGACCTGCGTCTCGGCGATCCGCGTGTGCTCGCGAAGCGGCAGCCCCACATTTTCGGCTATGGAGAGCGAATCGAACAAAGCGCCTCCCTGGAAGAGCATCCCCATCCGTTTTCTGAGATCCAATAGTTCCTTGACGCTGAGCGCGGGCACGTCTTGGCCGTCGACGCGCACGGCTCCGCGGTCTGGATCGATCAGTCCGACGACGTGCTTCAAGAGCACGGACTTCCCTGTGCCGCTCCGGCCGATGATGACGACCGACTCTCCCTCCGCGACCGTCAAGTCGACGCCGCGAAGCACCTCCTTCGCGCCGAGCCGCTTCCAGACCCCTTCGATCACGATCGAGGGATCAGGCAAAGAGCACCCGGAACAGGAACGACGCGAGGAGGTAGTCCACGATGAGAATCAAGAGGCACGATGCCACGACCGCATGCGTCGTCGCGACCCCCACCCCTTCGGCTCCTCCTTCGCTCTTCAGCCCGTAATAACATCCCATCGTCGAGATGATCGCACCGAAGAAAAACGACTTGATCAACCCCGAGAACACGTCGCGCAGATGGAAATAGAGCCTGAGCCCGCTCGTGAACGTATGTCCGCTCACGTCGAGCGTGAACACCGCAACCAGGTACCCGCCGAAAATCGCGACCATGTCCGCGAAGATCGTGAGCACGGGAAGCATGAGCGTCGCGGCCACGACCCGCGGGACGACCAGGTACCGCGTCGGGCTGATTCCCATGGTTTCCATCGCGTCCACCTGTTCGGTCACGCGCATGGTGCCCAGCTCGGCGGCGATCGAGGCTCCGACGCGCCCGCCCACGACGAGCGCGGTAAGCACCGGCCCCAGCTCGATCACCACAGACTTCCCGATCACGGTGCCCAGGTAAATCATCGGCACATAGTCGCGGAACTGATAGCTCGCTTGCACCGCGGCCACGGCGCCCGTAAATAGCGCTACAATCAGCGTCAACGGCATCGAGCCGATGCCGATCGCCATCATTTGTTGCACGAGGAGGGGGAGTTTCCGGAGGCCCCCGGGGAGCTCGCGGAGCACGTCCCCAAGGAGGATGAGCACCTCCCCCGCGTCCCTGAGGCCGTTGAGGATGAAGCGAAACGGGGCGCGGTCGGCGAGCTGCTCGGCGCTCGTCTCGTTCACGCGGGCGCTAGAACTTCGGCTCCGGTACGCTTCGGAGCGACTCGAACCGGGTGCACTCGCTCACGAACGCGAGATCCACGCTTCCGGTCGGGCCGTTGCGCTGCTTCGCGATGATGATCTCCGCCTTGCCATCGCGGTTCGCGGGGTCGGTCTCGTACACCTCGGGGCGATAGACGAAGAGCACCACGTCCGCATCCTGCTCGATCGCGCCCGATTCGCGAAGATCGGAGAGCACCGGGCGCTTCGCGCCTCCACGCGTCTCCACCGCCCGGGAGAGCTGGGAGAGCGCGATGACGGGAACGTGGAGCTCCTTGGCGAGCGCTTTCAGCGAGCGCGAAATGGCGGAGATCTCCTGCTGGCGATTCTCGGATGACTCGGGTCCTCGGACCAGCTGCAGATAGTCGATGATGATGAGCCCGAGCGGCACTTCGGAGACGAGTCGCCTCGCCTTGGCCCTCATCTCGAGGATGCTCATCGCCGCGGTGTCGTCGATGTAGATCGGCGCTTCGTGGAGCTGCGCGGCCGCGTTTTGGAGCCGCTTGTACTCGTCGTTGCTCGCGTAGCCGCGGCGGATCTTATGGATGTCGACCCGCGCGAGGGAGCACATCAGCCGCTGGACGAGCGACTCCTTGGACATTTCCAGGCTGAAAACCGCGATCGCCTGACGCTCGGCCGGTTTCAGGTGGACCGCGACGTTCTCCGCGATGTTCATCGCGAAGCTCGTCTTACCCATCGAGGGGCGGCCGGCGATCACGACGAAGTCCGATTTCTGAAATCCCGCGGTCATCTCGTCCAGGTCGTAAAACCCAGAGGGTACCCCCGTGACGTGGACCTTGCGCTGACGATACTCCTCGATCGCGGAGTAACCCTGCAGCACGAGCTGGCGCATCGGGTGAAATCCCGTGCGGAGCCGGTCGTCCGAGATCGCGAAGATCGCTTGCTCGGCGCGGTCCAAGAGCGCGGCGGGCTCCTTCCTCTGGTCGTAGCATTCCCCGACAATCTCGGTCCCGACGTCGATCAAGCGGCGGAGCGTCGCTTTCTCGTTCACGATCTTGCAGTAATGCTCGACGTTCGCCGCGGTGGCGACGAACTGGTCCAAACTCGTGAGGTAGGTCGCGCCGCCGACCGCCTCCAGGTCCTTCTTTCGCTTGAGGTCCTCGACCAGGGTAACCAGGTCCACCGCCTCGTTCCGATCGAAGAGGCTGATCATCGAGCGCCAGATCTTGCGATGCGTCTCGCGGTAGAAGGAGCGCTCGTCGAGGTTCTGGATCGCGGCGGCGATCGCGTCGCGCGAGAGGAGCATCGCCCCCAGCACCGAGCGCTCGGCGTCCAGGGACTGGGGAGGTATCCGTCCTCCCTCCACGACGTCCTCCTTCTCGAAGGGCCGGCGCTCGACCGCGACCCGTCCTGCCGCACGCTCCATTACAGGCTCCTCAACTCGCCCCTTGGGCTTTCAAGGTGTCACGCACGCGCTGCAGGTCCTCCCAGGCTTCGCGCTTCAAGCCGGGATTTCGAAGGAGCGCTGCGGGATGATACGTCGGGATGAGCGGAATACCCTTGTATTCAAACGTGCGTCCCCTGAGGGAGGCCATGGAGGATTTGGTCTTTAGCAGAGCCTGCACCGCCGAGAGGCCGAGCGCGCAGATGAGGGCCGGACGGACGAGCGCAAGCTGCTGCTCCAGATACGGCATGCACTGGTCCACCTCGTCCTGCAGCGGAGTCCGATTCTCGGGGGGCCTGCACTTGAGCACGTTGCAGATGTAGACCTCGTCCCGGCGAAGCTGAATGGCGGCGATCATCTTGTCGAGAAGCTGCCCCGCGCGCCCCACGAAAGGAAGACCCTTCAAGTCCTCGTCTCGGCCCGGCGCTTCCCCGATGAGGAGAAGCTTCGCCTTCACGCTTCCATCCGCGAACACCGTATTCGTGCGGGTCTCGCAGAGACGGCACTTGCGGCATTCGGAGACGAGACGAGCCAGCGTGCCCAGGTCATCGGGGAGGTCCTCCCGTACCGAGAGGCCGGCCGGGGAGGGCACCAGCGACTCGAACCCCGGGAGCGCGATCGTGCTGCCCCGGGTCGTGGAGTCGGCGGTGAACGAGTGGGGGGTGAATGGATCAGGCGATGAGGCCAAGGGCGCCACCAGGGCCCGCGACGCCTCGTCTCGCGGTCGAGGGCCGGTGTCCGCAGGTTGCATCGCGCGGCCCGCCAGCGTCACGTACGCGCGCCCCCGAGCACGCTCGCGTTCCAGGAGCACACGCGCCTCGCGCGCCAACCCCGTCAGCTCCTCCCGCGGATCACTCACCGCACGACCTCGGTCTCCAGAGCGCGCGCGACGCGATGCAGGATCGCGCGCGCCACGTCGCGCTTGGAGCGCAGCCCCAGGTGCTCTGCCTCCCCCGAGCGGTCGAGCAGGATCACTTCGTTCTGGTCCGAGCCGAACGCAGAGCCCGGCTTGAGCGGGTTGTTGATCGCGATGAGGTCGAGCCCCTTTCGCTTGAGCTTCTCCATGCCGCCCCGCTCTTCGTCCTCGGTCTCGATGGCGAACCCGACGATCTGCTTCTTCGGAAACTCCTTCCGGATCGATGCCAGAATATCCTGCGTCGCGCGAAGCTCCAGGGTCACGCCGCTTTCCCGGCGCTTCAGCTTCGAGTCGCTCGGCTTGGCGGGGGCGAAATCGCTCACCGCCGCGGCCATGATCAGCGCGTCCGCGTCGCGCATGGCGTCGCGCACCGCAGAGGCCATCGCATCCCCCGTGAGCGCTTCGAAGCGCGGGATTCCGTCGGGCGGCGGCGCGCTCGTGCGCGCGACAATGAGCTTCACCTGCGCTCCCATCCTGCGCGCTTCGTCGGCGAGCGCGAAGCCCATCTTGCCGCTGCTCCGGTTGGTGATCACGCGGACGGGATCGATTGGCTCCTCGGTTCCCCCCGCTGTAATCACCACCGTCCGCCCCCAGAGAGGTTGGCTCACGAGCGAGAGGCCTTGGGGCCCCGGCGACGTGCCGTAGGGCGCCTCCACGGGACGAGCGATTTCCCGCGCGGCCCTGGGCAAGCGCCCCGGAGCGGCATCGGCGGCCCCGCCTTTGGCGGGGCGCTCGGCCGGCATCACGGCCCGCACGGCAGCGACAATCGTTTCCAGTGCCGCCATGCGGCCCATACCCCATTCGCCGTCGGCGAGCTCGCCCTCCTCGGGGTCGACGAAGCTCACGCCCCGCTCGCGCAGGATGCGGACGTTTTCGCGCACGGCCGCGTGCGCCCACATCGCGACGTTCATCGCGGGCGCGATGAGCACGGGGGCGCGCGTCGCGAGGAGCGCGGTGGAAAGGAGGTCGTCGGCCAAGCCGTGCGCCAGCTTCGCGAGCAGGTTGGCGGTCGCGGGAGCGATAAGAAAGAGGTCCGCCTCGCGGGCCATTCCGATGTGCGCCATGCCGAGGGAAGACGGAGGCGAGCCCGGAAACCAAGGACCCTGGCCGAGCGCCTGGGCCTCGAAGAGGTTGCTGAGAACCGGGCCGTGCGTGACCGCCCGAAGCGCGTCGCGTGTGACGAAGCGGCGCGCGTTTCGTGTGAGGATAACGGAAACCAAGGCCCCCTCCTTGGCCAAAAGCCGTACCAGCTCTGGGGCCTTGTAGGCGGCGATCCCGCCCGTAATCGCGAGAAGGACGCGCGCTTGCTCGAGCCCGGAACGCGTCGCCACGGTATCGCTACTCCTCGGCGCTCTCCGGGATCTCCGGCTTCAGCTCCTCGGATTCCGCCCGATAGCGATAGAGCACGTTGCCCTTGAGCGCCTCTTCGAGGGCGACGTTGGTCACCTTCCCGCCCAGATTGAGGCCGGTCTGGCGGCTGAGCTCGTTCAACCGGCGCGCTTCCTTCGCCGCCACGATGATCAGCTCGTACTTGTTCGGGATGTTGCTTGAGCGAAGCACGCCTTTTTCGTCCAGCACATGTACCTCCAAAGAACTCGAGATTCTCATCTCGTGCTAGGTTGATTTCATCGGAAGCCGGCGCGAAACCCGGCTTGTTTCCGCGACGATGATCGACGCGACGCGGCGCAGCGCGGACGGGAGATCGTCGTTCACGACCGCATAATCATACTCGCTCCCGAGGTTGATCTCCCGGAGCGCGTTATCGAGGCGCAGCCGGATCCGCTCGTCCGGATCCGTCCCCCGCCCCCGAAGCCGCTCTTCCAAACTCGACAAGGATGGAGGCAGCACAAAGATGAACACCCCGTCCGGGTAGGCCTTCCGGACCTCGCGCCCTCCCTGGACATCGATGTCCAGGAGCACGTTTTTCCCCGACATGAGCCGTCGTTCCGTCTCGCTCCGAAGCGTCCCGTACAGCTCACCGTGGACTTCCGCCCACTCCACGAAATCGCCCGCTTCAATCCGGCGGCTGAATTCGTCGCGGCCGAGAAAGAAGTAATCGCGCCCGTCCGCCTCGTGCGGCCGCCGCGCCCGCGTGGTGGCGGACACGGAATACTCCAAATCCAGGCCGGCCCCCAGAAGCTCCTTCACGAACGAGCTCTTTCCCACACCCGAAGGTCCCGAGATCACGACCACGAAAGGGCGATGCCCGGCGCGAAGCCAGGCGTCGAGATCATTCGATGTTTTGGACCTGCTCCCGGATACGCTCAAGCTCCTCCTTCACTTCCACCACCTGCTCCACGATTGGAACATCGGAGGACTTGGACCCGATCGTGTTGATCTCCCGGTTCATTTCTTGCAAAAGAAAATTGAGCTTCCGCCCCGGCGTGCTCTCCTCCTCCAAGAGCTTTCTGAAATGACCACAATGCGCTTCGAGCCGCACGCATTCCTCGGTGCAGTCGAGTCGGTCCGAGAGAATCGCGACTTCTTGCGCGATCCTCTCCTCCGGCAGCTCCCCCTGCTCCAGAAGGAGATTGACCCGCTCTCGCAGCCGCGTGCGCGCGTCTCGGAGGCGCTCCGGTGCTCGCTCGCGGATTTGCGCCACACGCTTCCGGATCGAGTCCACACGGGCCTCGAGATCGGCCCTCAAGGCCTCCCCTTCGAGCTCCTTCATCCGGATGATGTCGTCCGCGGCCTTCGTGACGACCTCGCGGAGCAGGGACAGGTACAAATCGGCGTTGGACGAAGGCTCCTCCCACACGAATATGTTCGGGAGCCCCGCAAAAGACTTCAGGTCGATGTCTCCGGACAGACCGTACTTGGACTTGAGCTGGCCGATCAATTCCATGTACCGATCCGCCGTGTTCGCGTCGAGGTTCAGGGTGGCCGTAGGCTCGGCCTGGCGTTCTCCTTCGCCACCCCAGGTGACCGCGAGCGAAACCTTGCCCCGGGTGAGCCTCTCCGTGAGGAGCTTTCTCGCCTCCGCTTCGAACGCCGACAGAGTCCGAGGCAAGCGGACCGAAAGCTCGCAAAATCTATGATTTACAGATCGGACTTCGGCCGTCAGGCGCAGGCCGTTCATCATGACCTCGCCCCGACCGTAACCCGTCATGCTCCTGACCATATGTCGGGTTGGATCGCTCCTTGGGGGTAGACACGAAATGTAGCGCGGCGAGGCCCTATGAGTCAACGAGCGGCCGCCGCCTCACCTCTTCACCGGAGGGACCCCACTCGCACCACGTGGCGATATAGCCATTGACCGCCCCCGCGCCCTGTCCCTAACGTCTCCCCCATGGCGCGTTTCCGAGCCCCGCAACCCAAAATCCCCCAAGCATCTCGCGCCGCTCAGGATGTCCAGAACCCGCGTGCCGAGCGTACCTGGGGCCCGGCCCGACCTCGCTACTGGCCCCTTCTGGCGGCCCTCGTCATCCTGGCTGCCGCCCTGCCCTACTGGCGATCGCTTGGCTACGACTTCGTCTGGGACGACGTAGCGATTGTCGACGCGAAGCTGGATGTCCGCGGTCCTGGTGATCTCTCGAGGATCTGGAGCACCCCATTCGACTCCTTCCTGGGGGCTCCGATGCGCCAACCGAACTATTTCCGTCCCCTCGTGCTCCTGACCCTGGCCTCGGACCGCGCCCTGAGCGGTAACGCGCCGGCGGGATATCACCTCACGAACGTTGCATGGTACGCGATCACCTGCGTCTTCCTTTGGCTCTTCGCATGGGAGCTTTCGGGACGACCGCTCGCGGCTGCCGCGGGAACCGTGATTTTCGCGCTCCACCCGACGCACCCGGAGAGCGTTGCCTTCATCTCCGGTAGGACCGACCTCATCGCGGGAGCGTTCCTATTCGCGTCGCTCTGGGCGGCGGCTCGGTGGGGACCTCGCATCAAGCGCGTCGTCTTGAAGCTGATCCCCGCCTCCCTGCTTCTTCTGCTCGCGCTCTATTCGAAGGAAGTAGCGTTTTTCGCCTCACCGCTTCTCTTGTTGGTGCTCTGGGTGCGCGATCGCCGCTTGCGCGCTCGAGACCTGCTCGCCGCGCCGATCCCGATCCTGCTCGCGCAAGGGATCTATTGGGCATGCCGGATCAGCGTGCTCGGGGCTCACACCGTGCCGGCCGCCTCTCCCGTGGAAGGGACCCTGTCCCAGATTCTCACGAGCGTCGCCACGCTGGCGCGCTACATCCCGCTTCTCCTTTTCCCGGTTTCCCTCTCCGCAAGCCACCAGGTCACGGTGCTCAAGAGCCCCGACGCGGTCTTCTTCGCGGGCCTTCTGACGCTGATGCTGATCGCGGTGGGCGTCGTCGTGCTCGTCCGCCGAAGATCACGTTGGGCGGTACCCCTGTCTCTTTTCGCCAGCACGCTCCTTCCTCTCTGCTACGTGAGGCTCCTCACGGGCTTCGTGGCCGAGCGGTTCCTCTTCATCCCGAGCGGCGCCTTGGCACTCGGCATCTCGCTGCTTCCCGGAGCGATCCCCTATTTCGCGGCAGGCGTCGCGGCGCCCATTCTCCTCATGTTGCTTTCCCCTCGCGTCTCGATCTGGAAGGACGAGAACGCGCTCTACACGTCGATGCTTCGCGACTCTCCGAAATCTCCGCACGTGCATGCGATGCTCGGCGGGTACTACTACCGCCATGGCGACCTGGCGCGGGCCGCGGAGCATCAACGGCGCGCGTTCGAGCTGATGCCGGAGTACACCGAATCGCTTCTGGATTTGAGCGCGGCCGAGGACGAGATGGGTCTCGCCGATTCCGCGTTCGCTCACGTCCGCCTGCTCATCCGCTTGAGACCCCAGTACGCGCCGGCGTGGTACGCCCTCGGGAATTACTACGTTCGCGCGGATCGCCCCGATTCGGCGCGGCAGGCGTACGAGGAGTCCATTCGTTTGGACCCCGGTTTTGCGCAGGCGGAAAACAACCTCGGCGTCGTAGTCGAGCGCCTGGGGCGGACCGAGGAGGCGATCGCGCATTACCGGCGCGCGGTCGAGATCCTGCCGGGATACGCAGAGGCGACGAACAATCTCACGCGCTTGGCGGGCGGGCGGCCGCGGTGACCGTGGCCGTGGGGCTCCCCGCACTGGCCGGCCGCGTGGTGCGAGGCGTCGTCGCGCACTCGAGCCGCTCGCTCACCATCTCCTTCGACGGGGCACCCCGCGCGTACCTTTGGATCCATCTCGAACGGAAGGACGCGTGGTATGCGCTGGCCTCGGAGCTGCCGATCGAGCCAGATCCGCGCGGATCGCGGTTCCAAGGGATCGAGATTCCGATCCGCAAGGCCCGAATCACGGCGGCAAGCGAGCGCGAGTCCGGCGGCTTGGACCTTCTCTTCGACGCGCGGAGCGGCGAGGAACGCAACCTCCGGCTCACCCTCGACGCCGAGGGCCCGCGCGTCAACCTGACCCTCGCAACGGAGCCCGGCGGTCCGACGCTCTGGGCGCTCCATCGAGAAGAGCGCGACGACCGGGCCACGTCCGACATGCCGCCGGGGTACCGGCCGCCCGCGGTTCACGACGCCACGCGGGATCCCGCACGCGAGGCGCTTCGCGAAAGGATCGCGGAAACCTTCCGCGCGGAATTTCGACACGAGATCGAGCGGATCCTCAATTCCGCCGAGCGGACGCTCCTGCGCCGGGCCAAGGCCGCGGAGGCCGATCGCGCGAAAGCGCGGGAGATGAAACAGAATCGGCGGCTCGGTGAGATTCTGCTCGCGAACTTCGGGAAGATTCGAAGGGGGGCGAGCCGCGTCGGACTCCCCGATCCGTTCGCGGACTCGCTTCGAGCGACGGTCGAAGTGGATCTCGATCCGGCACTCTCCCCCGACGAGAACGCGGCGCGGCTCTTTCAGAAAGCCAAGAAGGGCGAACGGGGAGAGCGGCTCGCGGACGAGCGGCTCACCGAGACCCGGAAAAACCTTTCGGAACTGGACGAGCTGCGTCGCGAGGCCCCCTTGATCGCGCCTCTCGATGCGCTGGGGAAAGTCCGGAGCTTCCTCGCCGGCGCGAAAATCGATTTAAGTGCACGGGGCGACGTACGAGAGACCCATCTGGGTCGACAGGCCGTCGCCGCGCCCCGTGCGGGACGTCCCGGGCGCGGAACTCCAGGGGCGCACAAGTCGCTCCGGCCAAGGACGTACGTCACGAACGATGGATGGGAGGTCTGGGTCGGTCGCAACAACACGGACAACGACCTCATCACCCATCGATTATCCAACCCCCACGATCTCTGGTTTCACGTCGTGGGGGTTCCCGGTTCCCACGTGATCCTTCGCCGCCCCGCTCGAAACTCCAAACCCAAACCGACCACGCTGGTGGAGGCGGCCCAGATCGCCGCATACTTCAGCAAGGCGCGAAAGCAGACGCGGGTTCCGGTGATCTATACCGAACGAAAGTTCGTCTCAAAGCCCCGGCGCGCGAAACCGGGACAAGCCATCTGCACGCGGGAACGGGAGATTCTTGTGCGGCCCCACAAACCCGGAACGTAACCGCCGGCATGGGAGTCGATCGCGAGGTGTCGAGCTAGGTTGCTGAATGATCGAATAGGGGGGGACCCTAGAAGCTTGTCTTGAAGCTTGTATATAAGGTGGGTCGCGGACGAATGAGGCACCCAGTAAGTGTCAGTCTAGGAGCCTTTATGTCCACTGGACCTGAGGTAGATGGTTCGCCCTGGCCTTGGCATCTCCTGAGAGCTCCCCATCGTCCGCGGCCCCACACTTGCCGCGCGAGACATCTCACATGCCGATCCAACTGCGCTGGCTGATTCCGTATAAAGCATGGCACGTGCCGTGTGGCCGGAAGGAACCACGGTGAATTCCACGCGGCGTTATGATCATGCAACAGAACCTCTTACGAGATAGGATCGGTCCGATCCAGGGGCATCCTGTCGAGGCGTGCGGAGCCTCATGTGACCTGAATGTCTCAGGGATTTCACGGACTAAACTCCCTAATGAGCTACGTCGCAATAGGCTTGGCCGATGTCACACCGCCCGGAGGACCCGGGACGCAGATGTCACGCCTATTAAAGGGATTGCGTGGAGGGAAGCGAGTGGGTGCGGCGGGACGGCTAGTAGATCTGCTTGAGCAGCCGGATGAGATGGCGGCGGGTGATGCCCAACTCGATTGCGGCGCGGCTTCGGTTCCCGCCGTTTCTCGAGAGCGCCGCGAGCACTTCCTCGCGCTTGAGCATGTCGACCTTACCGCGCAAACCCCGCGATGGATACGTCTCCAGCACCGTTCCGGAGCCGGGGTGGAGGATCGGCATCAGCGCCCCACGATCGAGGAGCTCCTGGCGACCCGCGCAAAGGAAGATCGACTCGATCTTGTGCTTCAACTCGCGGACGTTTCCGAGCCAGGGAAGCGATACCAGATAGTCCATCGCGTCCTCGGAGAAGACGACCTGCCGCCCTTCGCGGGCTGAAAGCTCGTCCAGGTAATTGCGGATCAGGAGCGGGATGTCCTCGCGGCGCTCGCGTAGCGGGGGGAGCGACAGCACAACCTGCCCAAGGCGATAAAAAAGGTCCGCGCGGAACCAGCCTGCTTTCACCGCGGCATCGAGATCTTTATTCGTCGCCGAGATGATCCGCACATTGAGCTGCCGCGAACGAACCTCGCCCAACCGGCGGTAAGTGCCGTCATCGAGAACTTGCAGCAACTTCACCTGCGTGCGCTCGGATAGCTCGCCGATCTCGTTCAGGAAGATCGTGCCGCCGTCCGCGTCCTCGAAGATCCCCCGCTTCGTGATCGCCGCGCCTGTAAAGGCGCCCCGCACGTACCCAAAGAGCTCGCTCTCCACGAGATCCCCGGGAAGGCTCGTGCAGTTCACCTCTACAAACGGCCGGCCCCGCTCGATTTCGAATGTTCGGAACATGTACGCGAGAAGATTCTTTCCGACCCCGGTCTCGCCCTGGATCAGGACCCTCGCCGGTGTCGAGAGAAGCTCCGACGCCTTCCGCACTACCTCGAGCGCCCGAGGGTGCTGCGTCATGAACCCGTGCGCGCGGGCGATGTCCTGGCTCTGCGAGGATGGGTGGTGCGTGGGGCGCTCGGACCGGGGCGCGACGAGCCAGGACGGCGCGTTGAGGTCGCGCAGGATCCCTTCGCATTCCCGGACCGCGTCGTCCAGCCCGAGCTGCTCGAACAAAGACATCGATTTGAACGCGTAGTTTTGGGCCTCGCGGGAGCGCTCCGGATCGGACGTGCCCTTCGTCCGCTGGGCTTGTTCGCGATAGGCCCGCGCCAGCTCGAACCGCTCATGGATCGATTCGAGGACGCGGATCGATTGGCGCGCCTGCGCGTTGGCATCCACCTGCCGGCCCTCCAACGTGTGGATGGCCGCGAGCACGCGCCGCGTCGCGCCTTCTTCGAGCTGGTCCCTGAGGCGCAGGGTTCGCTCGAGTGCGTCCTCCGCGGCCGTCATCGCATGCACCACGTCTCCGCGTTCGGTGAACACCTCCGCGCGCCGGCGCTGTAGCTCGTGGATCATGTCTCCTTCTGGCGCGCTCTGTCGGGCCATCTCGAGCGCTTGGTCGTAGAAGCCCAGCGCGTCATCCGGATGCCCCATCTCATGGTGCAGATCGCCGCGGCCCATGAGACAAAGCGCCTGTTCGCGCCAGGCGCCGAGGCGCGCGGTAATCTGGCTCGCGGCGATCAGGTGCGCCTCCGCGGAAGCAAAGTCGTGCCGGTAGGAAGCGATCGAGGCGAGTCCGATCCTCATGCGAGCGATCCCCGCATCCCTTCCGATTTGGACGTAGTTCGTGAGCGCGCGCTCGAAGTGCTCTCGCGCCTCGTCCCAGAACCCGGCTTTCAGGTGCACGATCCCGAGATTGGAGCAAGTGACCGCGATGTAGGCGAAGTTGCCCAGGCGCGTGGAGATCTCCATCGAGCGGAGCATGTGCCACGTCGCCTGCCGCCAGTCCGAGAGGTGTCGGTACAGGACGCCCAAGTTGTTGTGCGTGCGGATGATGCCGTCCTCATCGTTCAGGTCCCAGCGGAAGAGGTGGAGCGAGGCTTCGTAGAATTCCTTGGCTTTGTCGAGGTCGCCGAGCCGGAAGTAGATCCGGCCGAAACAGTTGTATGCGTGGGCGAGTGGCCCGGTGAGCCCCGATTCACGGAAGTAGGCGTGGGCGCGTTCGCAGGTGCGTAACGCCTCTTCGTACTGGCTCAGGTCGATCAAGGCACGTGCGCTCTGGAGCTGAAGGCGCGCAATAAGCTCGGGATGGAGCTCGGCGGCGATCCGTCCGCGGGCGCGAGCTAAGTAGCGTACCGCCTCGGGCGCATCCCCCTTGTCGATCAGGGCCTCGGCCGCCTTCAACTCGAGGGCCGTGATGCGCGACTCCTCGAGCCCCAGACGCTCCGCGGCTTGGATGCACTCGTTGAGATTCTGAAGGGCGGGAACGTAGCTGTCCGCGCGCAGGAAGATCTCGGCGAGATCTTCAAGGGACTGGAGATGTCGCTCGGGATCTTGCGTGAGGCGAGCGGTCGATACCGCTTCCTCACGCTCCCGAATCAAGTCGGCCGTCGTCTTGTTCACGTCGTCTTCCCGAAGGCTACCGGACAGGAAACGATTCCGCGATTAGAACCTCACCGTCGCCCAGTACACTCTCCAAAGAACTCCGAACAAATAGCGACCTGACACGGGGATTCTCGTGGCGCTAGTGCCCTCGCTGGTGCTCTTCAACTTGGCGCATCTCCTCGGAGGACTAGGAGGCGGGTTCAGCGTTTCGTCCGGCGAACCGGCCCAGGCAACGGCAGGACCGATCGCTTTGACGTGGGACTGGAAGGTGATACTAACCGGCAGGGACAGGAACACCACGATTGCGAGAGGAAGCAGGGCTTTTGTTGGATTGGCCTTAACAACGGAGAGGAGGCTCATAGTCGCTACACCTTCCCCTGAGGACCAGAAGGCTTGCCCCCACCTTGCAATCGCGGTGGAGAGTGGAAGGAGGGAGATGTATCCACCCACCGTACGCCTCGTAGGATAGCAGAGCGGGTGTCAAAAAGCAATCGGAGGATGCCGAAAAGGTCACACCCCTAGGGACGCGGCGGAGATTGTAGGCGGGGCCCCGGCACCCGCTCGTCCCCTTGCCGCCGGGTCAGCCCGGTCCTGTCCAGGTGTTCGAGGATCGGAACCGCGTATTTGCGTGAGACCTGGATCGTTTCCTTGAACGCGGCCATCGTGAGCGTCGAGCTCTTCCCGAAATGCGACCGTACCCGACCCTCGAGGTCCTCCCAGAGTGCCCTGGGGTAGAAGAGCTCCGAGGTGATCTTGACGGCGCGCCCGCTGTCCGCAAGGTACCGGATCAGCTCCGTGGGTCGCGCGGCGGCCGGGATCTCTCGTGTGAGCTCCGAGACCTCGGGCACCTGGAAGCCCCTACTTGAGAGCTTCCGCTCCAGATCCGCAAGCGCGCGCTCCTGTTCGGGCGTAAATCTCGGCGCCGCATCAGGGAGTTGAACCCGATCCCCTTTGAGGACAAGGCCCTTGCCGTGAAGCAGGACCTCGAGCGCCTCGTCGAAAACCGACCCTGGAACCTCCCGGCTCAGGAGGCTCTTGAGCTCCCCTTTCGGGATGCCGTCGCGGAGCTTGTTCTCCTCGCCGTATCGCGCCACGGTTCGGACGACACGATCGAGCGACCCCCTCCACGCGGAAGGAGTGAGGAGCCGCCCGTCTCGAAGGCGCACAAGCTTCGCCCCCGCGTCCACGGAGATGGCCGCCGCGACCGCGGAGGAGGCTGCCTCCGCAATCGACTGCGCGCCCGCTCCGAGCCTCACAGCGGCCCCTTCCCCCGCAATGCCCGCCGGCCCCGCTTCTTCGGCCAGCGCCGCCAGCTTTTCCATCACGGAACCCGACCACAGGGTCTCGAGGCGGCCACGGTCGTCCGCTCCGAGCCGGGCGCGCTTGCTCGGGGCTGGATCAACGACCGTGGCGCCGGCGATCGTGGAAGCGGGCGAGTAGGAACGGATCACGATCCGGTCCCCCGCCGCGGCCAACGCCGGCTCCTCGAGGCGGAGCTGTGCCCAGCATTCCTCCCCCGGGGCGAGGGTGTCCCGCTCGAGCAGCACGGCACGTCCCAGGATCTCGCTGGAGCCGAGATGGCACCTGAGCCGGGACCTGGACCCGAGCGGCTTCGGCGCCGAGTCGAGGAGCCCAAGCCTGACGTCGAGGATTCGCGAAGGAAGGTATCGACCCGGAGTCGCGAGCCAGTCTCCGCGCCGCACATCCTCGCGGGAGACGCCGTGGATCGCGAGCGCCAGGCGTTGGCCGGCGTGCGCTTCCTCGACGGTCTGGTCGTGCACCTGGGCCTGGCGCACTCGGACCAGGCTCCCCGCGGGCAAAAGCTCGAGCGAGTCCCCGGGACGGACGGTGCCGTTCCATAGGGTTCCCGTCACGACGGTGCCGATCCCCTCGACCGGGAAAACACGATCGATCGGGAGGCGAGCCGGCCCAGCCGCGTCCCGCCCTCGCACCCCATCGACCGCGTCATCCAACGCGGCAAGGAGGGCGTCGATTCCCTCGCCCGTCACCGCCGAGACCGGCACGATCGGGCTCCCATGAAGGGACGTCGGCTTCAAAAGCTCCTCCACCTCGCTCCTGACGACCGCGAGCGTCTCGGGATCCACGAGGTCGGACTTGGTGAGCGCCACGACGCCCCGATCGATGCTCAACAAGTGGACGATCGCGAGGTGCTCGCGGGTCTGGGGCATGACCCCTTCGTCCGCGGCGACGACCAGCAGGACGAGGTCGATGCCCGTGGCGCCGGCGAGCATGTTCTTGACGAATCGTTCGTGCCCCGGGACGTCCACGATCGCGACACGCCGCCCGGAGGGTAGCGTCCGGTGGGCGAATCCGAGGTCGATCGAGATCCCGCGCTCTTTTTCTTCCTTGAGGCGGTCGGTGTCGATTCCGGTGAGGCGGCGTACCAGCGCGGTCTTGCCGTGATCGATGTGGCCCGCGGTGCCGACCACGACCGGACGCATGACGTTCGCGCTAGGCTCGGACGCGGCGGATCGCGGCTCCGAGTCCCTGGAGCTTCTCCTCGATACGCTCGTAGCCGCGGTCGAGGTGGTAGATGCGGGAAACGCGCGTCTGCCCGCGCGCCACGAGGCCGCCGAGGATGAGCGCGGCGGAGGCGCGGAGATCGGTGGCCATGACGGGAGCGCCGCCCAGCGAAGGCACTCCCTGGACGACGGCGCAATTCCCGTCGACGCGTATGTCCGCGCCGAGCCGCTGCAGCTCGGCGACGTGGGTGAAGCGGTCCTGGTAGATCGTGTCGACGATGGTGCTGGTGCCGTCTGCGACGGAGAGGAGCGCCATGAATTGGGCCTGCATGTCGGTCGGGAATCCAGGATAGGGCGCCGTCGTGACCGTGATCGGTTTGAGCCGCTCCGGCGCACGGACTCGGACGGTGGTTTCGCCGACCTGAACCGAAGCGCCCGCCTCCTCGAGCTTGGCGAGGATGGAATCCAGATGCCCCGGCTCCACGCACGTCGCTTCCACGTCCCCGCCTGTGATCGCCGCGGCGGTCAGGAAGGTCCCCGCCTCGATCCGGTCGGGAATCATCGGCGCGTCGGCCGGATAGAGCGCCTTCGTGCCCGTAACCGCGAGCCTCGACGTGCCCATGCCCTCGATCTTCGCACCCATGTCCGCGAGGAATCGCGCCAGCGCCTCGATCTCAGGCTCGCACGCCGCGTTCTCGAGCACGGTCTCCCCCTCGGCGGTCGCCGCCGCCATCAGGAGGTTGCCCGTCGCCCCCACGCTCGAGACCTCGGAAGAGATGACGCTCCCCCGCAGCCGGTCGGAACGAGCGACGATATACCCGTGCTCGATTTCCACCTCCGCGCCGAGCCGCTGCATTCCACGGATGTGAAGATCAACGGGGCGCGGGCCCCACGCGCAACCGCCCGGGAGCGAGACGCGCGCCTCGCCGAAACGCGCGAGGAGCGGACCCAAGACGTAAATCGAGGCGCGCATGGTCTTGACGAGGTCGTAGGGCGCCTCGGCGTTGTGGATGCTGGTGGAATCCACGAAGAGGGCGCGGCTGTCCTCACGCCGGCTCTTGACGCCGAACAGCGAAAGCAGCTCGAGCATCGTGGTGATGTCGCGGAGCGCCGGGACGTTCGTGAAGCGGTAGATTCCGGGCGCAAGCAGGGTCGCGCACAGAATAGGCAGGGTCGCGTTCTTGGAGCCGCTGACGGCGACCGTGCCTTTGAGCTTCCTGCCGCCTTCGATCCAGACTTCGTCCATACCCGTCGCCTCGGTTAGATCCTGGGGTGGTGCTGCGGGCGGTACCGTCTCCCGTTTCGCCTTCGCTTTCACGCTCATCGTCGCGACCCTCGCATTCTTCCGATCAAGACCCTCGGCGTCCCTGCGAGGTCGCTTTCGACGCGCGCTCCCGCGAGGTGCGGCCCAAACAGCTCCATGCATCTATCGGCCTGATCCCCGCCGATCTCGAGCGCGAGTAATCCGCCCGGCTTGAGCCAGGCGGGGAGGCCGACGGCCGCCGCGCGAAAAGCATCGAGACCGTCGGGGCCGCCGTCAAGCGCTTCCAGAGGATCGTGATCGCGCACTTCCGGCATCAGGCTCGGGATCGAGCTGCTCGGGATGTAGGGAAGATTCGAAACGAGAACGTCGGCCGGGGAAAAGTCGATGGCGAGCGACGGATCGCGGAAATCGGCCCGCGTGAGACGGAGGCGCTCCTGAACGCCGTTCCGGCGCGCGTTCCGCGCCGCGAGGGCGATCGCCTTTTCGCAACGGTCGATCGCCGTGGCGGTCCAGCCTTCTGGGAGCGCCAGGAGCATGGCGATCGGGATGGCTCCCGTGCCGGTACCCAGATCCAGGATACTTCCCCGGGCGGGGGACTCCGCAAGCTCGGCGCCAAGCTCCTGCAGCACGTGCGCGACGAGACCCTCCGTTTCGGGCCTGGGAACAAAAACGCCAGGCTCGATATCGAGCTCGGCCCCAAGGAATGAGATCTCGCCCAGGAGATGCTGCAGGGGCACGCGTCGGGACCGGGCCTCCAGGAGTCGCCCGAGCCGAGCGGACTCCTCCTCGCTCACCGAGGCGTTCCGATTGGCCCAAAGCTCCGACCGCGACGTCGCGAGGGCGTGGAGAAGGAGCGCTTCTGCGTCGTGGGCCGGCGAGGGAACGCCCGAGCGCTGGAGCAGGTCGCTCGCCTGGGCCAGCACGCTCGTGCGTGTGGGCGCGGC
>Ga0066698_10000260_pt1 | contig 18487 bp, 19 predicted proteins | sample GraSoiAngelo_147_FD_66457 | JGI IMG/M metagenome (GOLD analysis project Ga0066698, IMG submission 66457) | Grasslands soil microbial communities from the Angelo Coastal Reserve, California, USA - 14_1009_05_40cm | ecosystem: Environmental > Terrestrial > Soil > Grasslands | place: USA... | reverse complement strand
TCGGCCTCGTCATCTTGCTCGGCTTCGTCGGCCTCTACGCGATCGGACCGCGACTCGGGCGGTTCTTTCCGTCGGAGTTCCGCCGGATCGGCCGCCTCTTCCGTGAGGGCGTGCTCCACAGCTTCCGCGCGCTGCCGGTCGCGGGTCCGATGACCCTCCTCGTTTGGTTCTTCGAGGCGAGCCGTCTCCTGCTCGTGCTTCTCGCTCTCGGCCTCTATCTCCCGCCGTCGCAGGTGATCTTCGTCGCGGTCGCATCGTCGCTCCTCACGACGGTGCCGCTCACGCCGGCGGGCTTCGGCTTCGTCGAGATCGCGATGGTGTACGTCCTGACCGCGGGGTTCGGGCTCGCCCAGAACGACGCCGTCGCTGTCGCTGTCCTCGATCGGGCGTTGAGCGTCTTCTCGGTGATCGTCGTGGGCGGCGTCCTGTACCTCCGCACCGGACGAAGCGAGCGGATCGGCGCCGGCCGGTGAGCCGGGGGCTCGTCGCCCTTTCGCTCGCCCTGCTCGCGTTTCGCCTCGCTTCCGCTGCGTTCGTCGTCGTCCAGCCGGGATTCACCGACGCCTTCTACTACATCGACGTCGCGCGCAGGCTGGCGCACGGCGAAGGCCTCACCGCCGATTTCATCTGGAACTTTCTCGAGGCGCCGCGCCTGGAGCCGCTTCCGGTCGCGAGCCATCGGTTCTGGATGCCGCTCGCCAGTGCGATCCAAGCCACCGGCATCGCGACGCTCGAGCCGGTCCTCGGCACGTTCCGATCGGCACAAGCCGCGGTCATCGCGGTCGCGGCCTTCGTGCCCGCGGCGGCGTACGCCGCGGCGCGTTCGCTCGGCGCCTCGAGAGGCGCGGCCCTTGCTGCGGCGGCGCTCGCGGGGATCGGCGGCGGCGCCTTCGCGCCGGCGTGGGTCGCCCTCGACTCGTTCGCGATCGCCGCGGTCGTTGGAACCATGTTCTTCATCGCCTTTGGACGCGCGGCATCCGGTGACGTTCGCGCGGGTGCGGCGTGCGGCCTCCTCGTCGGCGTTCTGTTCCTCGCGCGTGCCGAGGGCGCGCTCTTCGGCCTCGCGCTGCTCGCGCTCGCGGCACGCCTCGCGTCTCGCGGCGCCGGCATCGCCGGAACTGCGGTCGCGCTCGCGATCGGCGGCGCGTGGCTTCTGCGCGGGCTCGCGCTCGGCGGACCCGGCGACCTCCTCGCTCGCACGGTCCTGCTCGCGCGCTACGAGGACTTCTTCGCCATCAATCCAACAGGCAGCGTCGATGTGCTGACCGCCGTCGGCACCCGGCTCGGCGCGCTCTGGTCCGATCTCATCGTCGCGCTCTTTGGGCTGATGGCATTTCTCGCGTTCCCGCTCGCGCTCGGGACGAGGGAGGCGTGGAGGCGACCGGCGGTGCGAGCCTTCGTCGGCCTCGCACTCCTTATCTATGTCGCGGAGGGAGTGGTCTGGCCGCTTCACGCGACGCGCGGCTCCTACTTCCACTCGCTCGCGGCCTTCTATCCGTTCGCGATGGCACTCGTCGCCGTCGGCGGCGAGGCCTGGCTCGCGCGTCGTGACGAGCCCACCCGGCGGATCGCGGTCGGCGGGACCATGGCCGCGGCGGCGGCGCTCGGGGTCTTCGGCCTAACGACGTGGGACGCCACGTTCAACACGGGCTATCGCGCGCGAGCCGACGCGGTCGGAGCGATCCCGGCCGGACCGTTCCTCGCGATCGACGGCGCGGCATGGCGATGGATCGCCGACCGGCCGGTGCTGGTGACGCCGGCCGACGGCCCGACCGAGGCCGCCTGCGTCGCCACGCGCTACGGCGCGAAAAGCCTGGTGCTCGAAGCCGCGCACTTCTCGGCGTACGACTCGCTCTATCGGGACGGTGTCGCGACGTGGCTTGAACCGCCCGTCGATCGCGGTGCGATCCGGATCTTCGCAATCCGCGAGACCGTTGCATGCGGCGTTCGCGCCTCGCCGGACACCGGGGCCGGGCCCGAGGTGCCCTAGGGTGGCCGCATCGAGCTCTCGATCGTGATCCCCGCCCACAACGAGGAGGTCACGGTGGCCGGGGTCGTGAGGGGCCACCGCGACGCCGCGCGCGCGCTCGCCTCCACGTTCGAGCTCATCGTGTGCGACGACGGCAGCACGGACCGCACGTGGGCCGAGCTCGAGCAGTCGTGCGCGGAGGTCGCCGAGCTCCGCCTGCTGCGGAATCCGTCGCGGCGCGGGATCCCCGCGACGATGAAGCGCCTCTACGCCGAGGCTCGCGGCGAATGGATCTATTTCACTCCAGCCGACGGCCAGGTGCCGGCCGCGGCGCTCGAGCCGATGTGGGCGACGCGCGACGGCGCCGCTCTCGTCGTCGGCCGCCGCGTCCCGCGGCGTGATCCGGCGAGCCGCGTGGTCATCGCTCAGCTCTACTCCGGGCTGCTGCGGCGGATCTTCCGTCTCCCGGTGCGCGACATCGACAGCGTGAAGCTCTACCGGTCGGCTGACCTCCGCTCCGTGCCGCCGCGCAGTGACTCGAACTTCTTCGAGGCAGAGATCCTGATCACGCTTTGCACGCGACGCCGCGTGGTGCGCGAGGTGGACATCCCGCACCGGCCTCGGATCGCGGGGATCGCCGAGGGTGTGACGCCTGCGGCAGCGCTCCTCGCGATGCGCGACGTCGCGGTCTTCACGCTGCGATGGCTTCTGCGTCGCGACCGCTAGCCGCGGCCGCGGCGAACGCGTATCCGCTGGCGGTCGCGAGCGCGGTCTTCATCATCGCGGTCGGTCTGCCGTCGACCGACTCGGACACGTACTGGCAGCTCGCGACGGGTCGGTGGATGCTCGACCACCGCGAGTTCCTCCGCCAGGACATCTTCTCGTCGACCGTCGCCGGCGCGCATTTCGGCATCGGGGAGTGGCTCGGGCAGATCGCGTTCGCCGGCTCGTTCGCCGCGGCCGGCTGGGCCGGCGTCGCCGTCCTGCGTGCGGCGCTCATCGCGATCGCGGCATTCTTTCTCACGCGCATCGCGCGCCGCGGCGGAACACTGTGGTGGATCTCCCTGCCGCTCGTCGTCGCCGCGCTCCTCGTTTCGAAGATCACCTGGACCGACCGACCGCAGCTCTTCACTCTCGCTCTCTTTCCCGCGCTCCTCGAGCTGCTGCTGTCGTTACCCGCCGGCTTTTCGCGGCGGCTCCTGGTGCTTCCCCCGCTGTTCCTCATCTGGACAGACCTGCACGGCGGTTATCTCCTCGGCCTGGCGGTCCTCGCGATCTTCGCGGTCGAAGGCGTCATCACGAATGGACGACGCGGGCTGCCCCTCGCGGCGACCGGCGTCGCGTGCATCGCCCTCACGTTCCTGAATCCCGCCCCCCTCGAGCTCGCCGGTGCCGCGCGCGAAGACTTCCTCCATCCGCCGCGTTTCCTAACCGAGTTCCTTCCACCCGATGTCGTGACCCCCGCGGGAGCGCTGTTCGCGGGTTTCGTCCTGCTCGTGATCGGGAGCTCACTCCTTCGCGGCGGGTCCCTGCGAGAGGCGATGCTCCTCGCGCCGCTCCTGTACCTCGCGTTCACCGCGCAACGTCAGATGCTCTTCTTCTGTTTTGCAGCGGCCGCCTTTCTTGGTCCGAGGCTCACCTCGCTCGCACCGAGGTGGCGCGTGCTCGAGGTTCCGGGGCCGATCCGCGTTGGGGTCGCCGGGGTGCTCGCAGTCGCGGCGCTCGCGAGCGCATTCGGTGCTCCGACCCGTCCCGACGATCGCGCGTATCCGGCTGCGGCCCTTGATGCGCTGCGGGCCGGAAACGGCGTCCTCCTCAATGAGTACGACTGGGGCGGTTACCTCATCTTCAATCTGCCGGAGCGTCCGGTCTTCATCGACGGCCGGTACGTCCCGTATCTCGGCGGCGTCCTCGATGACTATCGCGCCCTCGTCGGTCTGCGCCCGGGATGGCGCGACCTCCTCGACAAGTACAAGGTGAGCGACCTGATTCTTCGGCCGGAACGGCCCCTCGCCGTCGCCCTACGGGAGGACGGCTGGCGCGTGCGCTCATCCGATCAAGCGGGACGATGGATCGTCCTGGCACGACCGTGACCTCGCGAGTGTCGTGGTCGCTGCCGCTCGTCATGGGCGGGATCTTCGGGGCGCTCTCGACGCTCGCGACCATCGGCGACCCGGATCTTTTCTGGCACCTCGCGCAGGGCCGGCAGACGGTGACGGATGGCCTCGCTCGCGTCGACACGTTTTCGTGGTCGGTGAATGGTCTGCCGGTCCTGACCGATCAGTGGCTCGGCCAGGTGATCTGGTACGAGGCTTACGCGATGCTCGGCTGGAACGGGATCATCCTGCTTCGCGCGCTCCTCGTCGCGGCGATCGTGACGCTCATCGTCGCCGCCGCACTCCTCGCGCAACGGAGACCGATCGTCGCCGCGATCGCGGCACTTCCGGCGATCGCGCTGACGCGCTACGCCTGGACCGAGCGTCCTCAGCTCATGGGTCTCTGCTGCTTCGCCGCACTGGTCCTTCTTCTGCGCGCCGCGGCCGAGCGACCTCGCCTCCTCATCGCGCTACCGGGACTCATCGTCCTGTGGGCGAACCTGCACGCGTCGTTTGCGCTCGGTCTCGCGATCAGCACGATCGCGTGTGCCGAGCTCTGGCTTCGCCGTCCGGACGTGCGCCGTCTCGTTGTCGCCGTCGTCGCGCTCAGCGTGGCGGCGACACTGCTTACGCCGTCGGGCCTCTCGATCTGGACATCCGCCGGCGGCCACTTCCTGTCGCCACCGCGAGTCGTCCTCGAAGAGGGCGTGCCCGACGTGACGCAGCCATACGGATTTGTCTTCGCCTTCGTGGTCCTCGCCGTTCTCGTGACGGCGCAGCTCGCGCCACCGACCGCGCTTCGTGATGTGGCTCTGCTCGTCCCCGTGCTCTTCGTCTCGATGACCGCGGCGCGGCACACGCCCTTCTTCGCGGTCGCTTCGGTCTCGTATCTCGCGGGGCACGCGCCCGCTGCGATCGCCGCGATCGGCGCTCGGCTTCGGGTCGTCCCGCGCCTGCCGACGTTCGCGCAGCGCGTTCCATCGCCGCGCGTCGATCTTGTGATCGGCGTCATCGCCCTCGCTGCGGTCATCGCGGCGAGCGTTGTGGCGCGGGGCGAGCCGAATCTCAGTGCGTACCCAACCGGTGTCCTCTCGTCACTTCCGCCGGGTCCGGGCGTGGTCAACGACTACGACTGGGGCGGATTCCTCATTTGGTACGCGCCTGCAACTCCGGTCTTTGTCGATGGCCGGCTCTTCCCATACACGGGTGACGCCCTGCGCGATTACGAGACTCTCGTGTCTCTCGGTCCCACATGGCGTGATGTACTCGCGCGACGCGGCGCACGAGCGGTCCTCGTGAAGCCTGGATCACCGATCGCGGTCAGAGCTCGCGACCTGCGATGGTCGATCCTCGCCGAAAGCCCGTCATTCGTGCTCTTCATGGTCCCGAATGCACACTGAGCGCCGCTAGACTGGCCGCCGATGAGCGACGCAGCACGTGCTCCTCGAGTGTCGGATGACCTCGATGCGCAGTTCGATGACATCGTCAGCGGTTTGCGTCGCGATGTCCGCAACTTGCGGCAGCAGCTCGAGCGATACGGGCGCACCTATCAGAAACACGCCGAGGATCGCTCGAGCCACACCACCGATGGCGAGCTCGATGCGGAGACCCAGCGCGGCTACCGCCGCCTCAAACAGCTGCAGCTCGCCGTGCAACACATCGAATCGAGCGCCGCGTACCTTCTCGGCTCGGGGATCGACCCATCGTCTGTCAGCGACGACGAGTCGGTCGAGGTTGCGCAGCGCGTGCTCGGCAGCCTCGAGGCGGAGCGCGAGCGGCTCTACCGCGACGTGCATGACGGACCGGCGCAGGTGCTCGCGAACGCGATCTTCGAGGTCGAATACCTCGAGCGGATCGCCGAGCGCGCCCCCGCCGAGGTGCGCCAGACACTGCGCACCGAGCTCTCGAACCTCAAAGGCCAGTTCCGCAGCTCGCTCGACTCGGTGCGCGCGATGATCTACGACCTGCGGCCACCCGAGCTCAGCGAGCTCGGCCTCGCCGAGGCGATCCGCAACTACGCCTCCGAGTGGCAGACGCGGTGCGGCATCAAGGTCTCGAGCCAGCTCGACCTGAAGGACACCGGACTCACGCCGATGGCGGAGCTCGCCGTGTACCGAGTCATGCAGGAGGCTCTTCAGAACGTCCACAAGCACGCGCATGCGAGTGCCGTCGGGATGGCCTGGTCGCGCGGGAACGAGAGCTGGGTGCTGCACGTGACCGACGACGGGATGGGATTCGATCTCGTGAAGGCCGCCCGGCACAAGAAATCGGTCGGGCTACTCTCGATGCGCGAGCGCGCCGAGCTAATCGGCGGCTCGCTCCAGATCCAGTCGACGCCCGGCGAGGGCACCGCGGTCACGCTGCTGCTGCCACTCGAAAAGAAGGTTGAGCCGCTCCGCGCGCGTCGCAGCGAGCGGTCTCACAAGGAGCAGGAATGAGCGATAGGCCCGAACGCGCGATACGGATCCTTCTCGCCGACGCGAGTCGGATCACGACGATGGGTATCCGGCAGGTCATCGAGAAAGAGCCGGATATGGAGATCGTCGCCGTGGCTTCCGACGGCGAAGAGGCCGTGGCGAAGACGAACGAGCTCGAGCCCGACGTCCTTGTCATCGAGGTGGATCTGCCGCGCCTCTCCGGCATCAAGGCCACGCAGCGCGTGCGACGCGAGCTGCCCGCGGTCGGCGTCGTCATCCTGACCGCGCAGGACCAGGAGCAGATCCTCTTCGAGGCCATTCGCGCGGGTGCGGCCGCGTACCTGCACAAGGATTGCGAGCCTACCGAGCTCATCGACGCGATCCGCAAGGTGCGCGCCGGACAGTTCATCATCAACGAGAAGATCTTCAGCCGCCCGGCGGTCGCTTCGAAGGTCCTCGCTGAGTTCCGCGAGCTTTCCGTGTATGGTCCGGGGTCCACGCACGTCTTCGCGCCGCTTTCACCTCGTGAGGTGCAGATCCTGGACAACATCGCGCAGGGCATGACCAACAAGGAGGTCGCCTACGCGCTCGCCATCTCCGAGCAGACAGTGAAGAATCACATGTCGAGCATCCTGCGCAAGCTGTCGGTGAACGATCGCACGCAGGCAGTCGTCTACGCGATCCGTCAGGGCTGGATCAAGGGACCGGAGATGGGCAATTGAGCACCGAGGCGCCGAGCGTTCTCGCGGAGATCGCGACCGAGCAGCAGAAGGTCACGGCTGAGATCCGCGAGCTCGACCTCCTCATCGAGTCCACGCAGACCGAGGTGAACCGCCTCAAGTCTCGCGAGGATCAGATGAAGGCGAGGGTCGAGGAGGTCCGGAAGAATCCGGGGAACTTCCAGCGTGAGGAGATCTTCGGCGCGACCGACGAGCACGCGACGGCGATGGCGCGGCGGATGACCATGGAAGGCCAGCTCAACTCACTCCAGGCGAAGCGCAAGCTCATCGACCGCAGTGCCCAGATCCTTGCGACGGCCCGGCGCCAGGTCGCGGAGTTCGCGGCGCCGCCGCTGCCGCCGGACGCCGCGCCGCTCATCGATGAGAGCCGGCTCCTCCAAGCCGTCGTCGACACGCAGGAAGAGGAGCGCAAGCGGATCGCACGCCAGGTCCACGACGGCCCGGCGCAGGCGATGGCGAACGTCGTCCTCCAGTCGGAGATCAGCGAGCGCCTCTTCGAGGTCGATGCGAACAAGTCGCGCGGTGAGCTCGCGTCGCTCCGGCAGATGGTGAACAAGACACTGCAGGAGCTGCGTGGGTTCATCTTCGAGCTGCGGCCGATGATCCTCGACGACCTCGGTCTCGTCCCGACGCTGCGACGCTACGTCCAGACCCTCATCGACAAGCACGGCGTGCGCATCGACTTCTCGAGCACCGGCCGCGACCGGCGCCTCCCGTCGGACGACGAGGTCGCGATCTTCCGGCTGATCCAGGACTCGATCGTCGAGCGCATCGACAAAGCGCAGGCGAAGGACATCGTGCTCGGGCTCCAATGGAAGGAAGAGACTCTCGATGTGCTGCTCCAGAGCGACGGAAAGGAGCTGCCCCCCGACGGCGAGCTCCAGTCCGGCATCCGCCGCAGCGAGCGCCTGGAGCTCCTCCACGGTGAGTCGACGCACGAGGCGCGCGCCGACGGTAACGTCGTGCTCAAGGTGAAGATCCCGATCCGGAGCGCACCTCAGCTCGTCACGTGAGCACGTCCGAGCTCACGACCGAGCAGGTCGCCGAATACCTTGCGGCGACGAGTGAGCTCATCGATGGCGAGCTCGAGGCGCTCGGCGACGACAGCGCCTGGCACTTCGATCCGAAGGAGTGGTGCGCCAATCAGGTGGTCGGCCATCTTGTTGAGGCCGAGAAGCGCGGGTTTGCCGGGCGGATCCGCGAAATCCTCGCAGGCAAGGAGAAGACGAGCGCCTGGGATCAGGCCGCCGTGGCCCGGGAGCGCAACGATTGCGCGCGAATGGGTCAGAGCCTCTGGATGGAGTTCATGGGCGTCCGCAACGACAGCATCAAGCTCGTGCGCTCCCTCGCTCCCGGTGATCTTGGCAAAGGGATCGAGCACCCGAAGGCCGGGCGCCTCCTCGTCCGCGACCTGCTCCATGAGTGGATCCACCACGACCGGAATCACACGCGCCAGCTGCTCCAGATCGGCCAGGAGCGCGTCTGGCCGCATATGGGCAACTCGCAAAAGTTCAAAGGCGAGTAGCCGCCCCTAGTCTTGGCCAGCGGGTCCCGGCGGGTCCTGTCCCAGGGGTAGGGGCCCCTGACCGCGTAGCGGGGTCGGGGTCGCCCGCTCACCTACCGGTCCGCTCCCCTCGCGTCTCGCACGTTGCGCCTCTGACGCGGCCGGTCAACGGCTCGCGGGCAACCCGCTCCCCCGTGCCACCCGCCGGGACCGAGCACCGCCCCATATCCAAATTGCAATGAGCCAGAGCGGCACGAGTGGGATTCCGGCCTGCTGGATCAGCGCGACAGCGAGCCCAGATCCCACCCAGAGAGCGGTCGCGGTCGTCGTCGTCGCGGCCTGGGCCACGGCGGGATAGGCCATGACTCCGTCGTGCAGCAGTGCGTGCGGTGCGGCGAGAAGCGACCAGGTCGATGCATCGACGACGCGCGTCGTGAACATGCGTGTGCGGATCAGCACCGCGGCAGCCCCGACCGCGTAGATCACGATCGCGAGTGCGGCATTCAGCACCAGCTCCTCGCCGCCGGCGATCCGGCGCACCAGCGCGGCGAGCCCGAGCTCGCCAGGGCGGAGCTCGACCGCTGCGCGCGTGAGCAAATCGGGATAGCGCGTTGCGCCCTCGACTCCGACGGTCGCGAGCGAGACGACCGCGATTGCCGCCGTCGTCGCGACGAGGCCGAGCGCGCGCCGTCGGTCGGTAAGCGCAACGAGGGCGACGAGCGGGAGCAGCTGTGGGCGAAACGCGGCGAGCCCGAGGAGCGCGCCCGACCAGAGCGGGGGAGCGCCAAGCGATCCGGCTATCGCGAGTAGGACGAACGGCGTGGTTTGCCCTTCGGCGAGCGCGATGAGCGACGGCGGCGCGAGCATCGCGAACGGCAGAAGCCGCATCCGCTGCGTCGCGTCGGCGAGGCGGCCGAGGAGCACGGCCGCGCCGGCAAGCGCCGCCACGCCGAGCGCGGTCCAGATCGCGTACGCGGCGGTCAACGGGAGCGCGCCAAGTGGTGCCATCAATAGCGCGAGCGCGGGCGGATTGGGATCGTTGAGGAGGATCGTCCGCTGCGGCAGTGTCGCGTGCTCCATCGCCAGAAGCGCGTTCGCGTCGGTCACCGAGGAAGCCGACCCGGTGGCGACCAGGCGTGCCGCGGAATAGAACGCCACGAAGTCGTAGCCCGCAGGCTCACTGGACCAGGTCAGAAACGCGATGACCCACGCGGCCGCGGCGAGGGTGACCGCGAGCGCGATGCGCGCTATGGCCCGCCGATGTCCGTGAGCTCGATCCCGAGGTAGTAGTGCTTCAGGATCTCCTCTGCCGATTTCCCGGCGAGTGCCATTCCCTGCGCGCCCCATTGCGACATTCCAACACCATGACCGTAGCCGCGGCCGCTGAAGACGAACCGGGCCGGAAGGCGGTACTGCCAGCCGAGGACGCGGGCGGTATTTGTCGCGCGGTCGGGATCGCGAACGTCGACCGTGAACGTGTGCTCGACCTCTGCGGTGAGTGACCCGAGCTCTCGAGCTCGGTCGAGGTTCGATGCATCGACGTACTCGGTCTCCTCCGGCCGGTTCTCGACGGTGAAGAGCGTGCTACGGAGCCCGAAGTAGTACCGCGACGCGTCCTTGCCGATGTCCCGGCTTCCGCCGGACCCCACGATCCGCGCCGAAAGCGCTCGGCCGGTCCCGCTCACTCGCGTCACCTCGATCCGCTCGGGGAGGCCGACGTTGATGCCGCGAACGCCGAGGTAGCTCTGGAGCTGCGGCGCCGTGAACTCCTGCTTCCATTCCCAGCTGGTGTGGCCCCAGGTCGAGCGCTCCGCTTCCTCGTCGCCCGGTGATGGCACCGCCCGCAGGTACGGCAGCGCATTGATGTACACGTTCTCGCTGTCCTCGGTGTACCCGCCGGCGTTCGCCGAGTACAGCGCTTCGATGGGCGCGCCGTGATACGTGGCGACGATACCCGCGGTGCGCTCGACCGCCCGGAGGGTCGAGTCCGATTCGCCGGTGAGGCCGTCGTACTCCTGATCGCGCGTGTCGCCTTCTATGTCGTAGTTATCGTGGCGCGCCAAGTGCCGCACCAGGTACGTGCGCGCGGCGATCGACTGAGACGCGAGCGCCTCGGGCATCCACGTCGTCGGCTCCTCCGACCCGACGACGGACGCAAGGTACTTCGATGTCTCGACCTCGTTCACGATGATCATGTCCCCCTCGTCGTCACGTGTGAGGTCGAAGGTCCCGCGGAAGATCCGGCCGTTATACGTGAGGCGCCCATCGCTTGCCGAGAAGTGGAGCGGGACCATCTGCTGCGCGGAGAAGAGCGGTGGAGACAGGGGATCACCGCCCGGCTCGTCGACGGCGAACTCGAACGGTACGGTGATGATCGGGACCTCCTCGACGAGCGCCCGCAATCGTGCCTCGCGGACCTGCTGCCGCAGCTCCTTGCGATCGTCGCTCGAGGTCCCGGCGGGAATGCGCGCCGCCGCGCGACTAGGGTCGGCGAGCCTCTTCACACCGAGCCGGATCAGCGTGTTGAGGTAGCCCCCGTACACGCGGTTTCCATCGGGCCCGGTCACCGTGAGGAGGCCAGTGAGCGACCCGATCCTCGCGTAGAGCACACCGAGCCCCGAGACGTTCACGCGGACCGTGGGCGGGAGGGCCGCGAGCGGCGCTGCCGCGGCGTACTGCGGAATGGCCGACACCACCAGGATCGCGACGAGCGCGAGCGACAGGCGCGCTCTCACGGTGTCCTCGCGTATACCTCCGGCTTGAGCACGCCGACGAACGGGAGGTTGCGGTACCGCTCGGCGTAGTCAAGCCCGTACCCGACGACGAACTTGTCGGGGATCTCGAAGCCGCGGTAGTCGATCCCGATCGGGATCACGCGGCGTGCGGGTTTGTCCAGAAGCACGCACAGGCGAACCGACTCCGGCCGCTGCGCGCGCAGATGATCGAACACATACGAGAGCGTGTGACCGGTGTCGAGGATGTCCTCGACGACGAGGACGTCCCGGCCCTCGATCGGATTCGCGAGGTCCTTCAGGATGCGGACCGCACCCGTCGATTCGGTTCCCGTACCGTACGACGACACTTCGAGGAAATCGAGTGAAAGCGGGATCGGCGTCGCGCGCATGAGGTCGGCGAGGAAGGGGAGTGCGCCCTTCAGGATGGAGACGAGAACGAGGTCCTTGCCACGGTAGTCCGCGGCGATTCGCATACCGAGCTCGCGGACCTTCGCCGCGATCTCCTCGGCGGTGACGAGGACCTCGGCCACGTCGTCGACTTGCTCGGGACGCGACAGAACGGCCATGACCGGCCAATTGTCGCAGGTGCCTGCACTGGGCGAACCTGTGTCGAGCGGTCGGGCTACGAGCGCCGCGCCAGCACGAACGCGATCGCGCCGAGACCGAGGATCGCGAGGACAGCCACGCCGATGAGGACCGGTCCAGGGCCGCCCGGGATGTCCACCGCTCGCGGCGTGACCTGCACCGCCACGGCGCTCGGTGACACCGACGCGCTCACGCCCGCGCCAGACGGCGCGGACGCCGACGCGGTCGCGCTCGGCGAGGGCAGCTCTGACGGCGACGCCGCCGGGGCTTCGGTGGGGGCCACCGTTGCCGGCGCCGGCGTCGGTGGCGCGGGAGCGACGGTCGGGGGCGCGGTCCGAGCCACCGTGGGGGGCGCCGTCGGTGGCGGCGTCGGAGGCGGAGGCGTCGTCACGGCCTGCACAACGACCGTACCTTTCATGAACGCGTGGATCGCGCAGTGATAGAGGAACGTTCCCGCGGTCATGAACGTGATCGAGCGCGAGGCGCCCGCCGTGATCACCCCCGTATCCCACGCGCCCGTATCGGAGGTCGCGGTGTGACTGATGGCATCACGGTTCGTCCAGGTGATGGTGTCGCCGACGCGAACGGTCGTGGATGGCGGGTTGAAGGCCGAGTTCTGAATCGTGACCGCGCTCGTCGCCGCGAAGACGACGAGCGGCGCAGCGAGCAAACCGCAGGACATGGCGAGAGCCACCGCCCATGCGACCGCGGCGCGCCTCACGGCCATACTTGACCGCTCGTGCCGCCCTGCGAGTCCACCGACGCGACGTTCGCGGCGCTGGCTCGCGACGCCGAGCGGGTCGGTGTCCATCTCGACGGCCCAAGGCTCGAGCTCTGCGCACGATTCGCCAATCTGCTCATTGAACGCAATACGACCGTGAACCTCACCGCGATCACAGCGCCGGCCGATATCGCCACGAAACATTTTCTCGATTCGTTCACGGCGGTCGCGGTGCGCTCCTGGACCGGCCGCGAGCGTGTTGTCGACGTCGGCAGTGGCGCCGGATTCCCGGGTCTGGCTCTACGCATCGCCCTTCCGGCAACGCGCGTCACGCTCGTCGAATCGATGGGAAAGAAGGCGCGCTTCCTCGAGGAGGTCACAAGCACCCTCGGCCTCGACAGTGTAGAGATCCGTAACGACCGCGCTGAAGCGCTCGCGCACGCCCGACGCGAACGCTTCGATGTCGGCACCGCGCGCGCGGTGGGAACGCTCGGCGCGATCGTCGAGTATCTGCTGCCGTTCCTGCGCGTCGGCGGTGACGCAATCGCGTGGAAAGGCCGGATCGATGCTGAGATCGCTGGCGCGCGAAAAGCGTGTGCCGCGATCGGTGGCGAGATCGTGAAGGTCACGACCACCGCGGAGCTCGGCCTCGGCGCGATCTTGCCGGGCCGATCGCTGGTCGTGATCCGAAAGCTGCGCCCAACCCCGTCGCGGTACCCGCGTCCGGCCGCCGAAGCGAAGCGCCGGCCGTGGTGATCGTGCCGTCTCTCGACGTCCGCGGGGGACGGCTCGGCGACGGATCGGACCCGTCCGTCCTCGAGCGCGCGCGCGGCCTCGTCGCAGAAGGCGCCGAGGAGCTTCATCTCGTCGACCTGGACGCGGCCGAGACGGGCACGTTCCGCAATCTCGAGCTCCTCGGTGAGATCGCGCGCACGGCCGGCGTTCCGTGCCGTCTCGCGGGCGGCGTCTCGCGCGTCGACGAGGCGAGTCGTGCGATCGATGCTGGATTCGCTGGCGTGCTTTTCTCGAGTGCCGTGTTCGCCGACGACGATCTCCTGCGCGAGATCGCGCGGCTCGGCGGTCGCGCCATCGTCGAGATCGAAGCGCGGTCCGGATTCCTCGCGCCCCGCGGCGGGGCGCCTGAGCTCATCGCGGTCGCGACCGGCCGCGGCGTGCTCGCGTCCGCGCGCGCCGCGGAGATCGCAGGCGTTCGCGCGCTCTACCTCATCGATCTCACAACCGAAGCTCGACTCGGGGGTCCGCCACTCGATCTCGTCGACGCGGTGCGCGCCGTCGTCGGTCCTCGGACCGCGCTCCACGCCGGGGGCGGCATCCGCGATCTCGACGACGTCCGCGCGCTCGCCGCGCGCGGGGTCAGGTCGGCGGTGATCGGGCGCGCGCTCGCGGAGAGGCGTTTCACGATCCGGGCGGCGCGGGAGGCGTCCACGGCGTGAAGGTCGGAGTCGTCAGCGACATCCACGCCAATCTCGTCGCGCTCGAGGCGGTGTTCGACGCGATGGGCTCGGTGGACGAGCTCTGGGTCTGCGGCGACACCGTGGGATACGGTCCGGACCCGTCCGATGTCCTCGCGCTCCTCGTCGCGCGCAAAGCGACGATCGTCGCGGGCAATCACGATCGCGCGGTCGCGACGGGTGAGGATCTCGATCTCTTCAACGCGCCCGCGGCGGTCGCGGCCAAAACGCATCAAGCCTGGCTGTCGGCGGCGGAGCGCGACATGCTCGCGGCACTTCCACGCACGCTCGAGACGAGCGACGTGACCCTCTGTCACGGGAGCCTGCGCGATCCGCTCTGGGAGTACGTGACCAATCCGCGCAGCGCGGCCGCTTCCCTCGCACTCGCGAAGACCGCGCACTGCTGCGCCGGCCATACCCACGTGCCTTCGCTCTTTCGCGCCGGTCCCGGCGGAGAGCCTGGCCGCGTGCGCTACGAGACGCCGTATCCGCTCGCGCCGCGTGCGTTCCTGAACCCCGGCAGCGTCGGGCAGCCGCGCGACGGCGATTCCCGCGCGGCGTACGCGGTCCTCGACCTTCGCGATGCCGGAGGTACCGTTACCTTCCATCGGGCAACCTATCGAGTCGAGGAAACGCAGCGCCGGATCCGCGAGCGCGGGCTCCCCCCGATCTTCGCGGACCGTCTTCGGTTTGGCCTGTGACGGGATCGTCCTGGCCACGCTCGTCGTGGCCTGCGGTGGAGCCGGCGCGGGAGTGACCTCGGAGACCGTGGCGTTCATCGATCACGGCTCGACCCAGCAGTCCGCGTACGGCGGTGCGGCCGGCCTCAAGGTGGCGACCGATCCGGGGGGCGTCGGACTCGCCGAGCTCGCGCAGCGTCAGGACGGCCGTCTCTACATCGCGGTCTTCGCGGGCTCGCAGCGCACCGGCGGATACGGCGTTCGCGTCGTCAGGGTCGATCGCGCCGGGGACACGCTCACCGTGCGCGCGATGTTCTCGGCCCCGTCATCCGACGCGGTGACGATTCAAGTCCTCACCTCTCCCGCGCATCTGGTCTCGATTGATCGGCGATCGGCCGGATCCGCGAGAGAGGTGGTGCTCGTCGATCAAACCGGCGCCGAGCGGGCCCGTGGCACCGTGCCACAATCGCAAAACTGACGTGACCGACGACGAGGGAAACGACAACACTCCGACCGACCGTCCTCCTGATCCACCGAGCGTGAACGACCGGCCGGAGACGCCTTCGCTCGAGAAGCGCGTGACGCAACCGGGACGGCACGTCGGCGACCGCTACGTGCGGATCGTTCGGCCGACTGGAAGCGGCCTGCGCGGACATGGCGGCCGGTGGGTGGCCACCGAAGAAACCATGGAGCGGGCGGGCCGAATCGGTCGCGCCTGGGACTCCGCTCTCCGGTTCCTCATCGGCAAGCGGCTCGAGACAGAAGCCGAAGGCGAGGAACGCGTCGGCGTCGCCACCGGTCTTCCGATCCTCGCTTCCGACAACATCTCGTCCTCCGCGTACGCGACCGAGGAAGCCATGCGCATCCTCGCTCTTGCCGGGACTGCCGCTCTCGCCCTCACGATGCCGATCGCCATCGCGGTCGTGTTCGTGCTGGCGATCGTGATCCTCTCGGAGTCACGGGTGATCTGGGCGTACCCAAACGGTGGCGGAAGCTATCTGGTCGCGCGCGAGAACCATGGTGTCGTCGCCGGGCTCGTCGCGGCATCGGCGCTGCTCATCGACTACGTGCTCACCGTCGCGGTCTCGACCGCCGCGGGAGTGGCGGCGATCTCGAGCTTCCTGCCGGAGCTGCACGAGTACCGGGTCCTGGCCGGTGTGGGACTCATCGCGGTACTCGCGATCGGGAATCTGCGCGGTGTTCGCGAGGCCGGCCTGCTGTTCGCGGCGCCGACCTACGCGTACATGATCGCGATGTACGGACTCGTCGGATTTGGGCTCTTTCGCGTTGCGACCGGCGATCCGCCCCAGGCGGTCATGCCGCCGAACCCGTTTCCTCCGGAAGGGACCGCTCCCCTCGCGCTGCTCCTCGTCCTGCGAGCCTTCGCGTCTGGCTCGGTCGGCCTTACGGGTAGCGAGGCCGTCGCGAATGGCGTGCCGAGCTTCCGCCGACCCGAACGGAAGAATGCCGTGATCACGCTCGTGATCATGGGAACGATCTTCTCGACGATCTTCCTCGCGATCACGTATCTGTCGACCACGATCGGCATTCAGCCGGACCTCAACGAGCAAGAGACGGTCAATAGCATGATGACGCGCGCCATCGTCGGAGCGGGCACTCCGTTCTACTACGCGGTTCAGGTGACCACCGCGGTCATCCTGCTGCTCGCCGCGAACACGGGGTTCACCGGATTCCCGCGCCTTGCATCGGTCCTCGCGAACGACAGATTCATGCCGCGCCATTTCGCCGACGTCGGTTCCCGCTTGGCGTTCAACACGGGGATCGTCGTCCTTGCGGGCTTGGCGTGTGTCATCCTCGCGTGGTTCGGCGGGAGCGTGACGCAGCTCGTCCCTCTCTACACGATCGGCGTCTTCCTCGCCTTCACTCTCTCGCAGTCTGGCCTCGTCCGCCGGTGGCGGCGCCTTCGCAATCGGGGTTGGCGCGTCTCGGTGCTCATCAACACGTTCGGGGCGCTAGTGACCGGCACCGTGCTGCTGGTGGTTGCGTACACGAAGTTCTTCTTTGGGGCATGGATGGTCCTCATCCTCATCCCGGTGATCTCGGCGATCCTGTACGGCATCCACCGCCACTACCAGACCGTGCACGACGCTCTCGTCATCAGCGGAGAGGAGCAGCGCGTCCCTGTCTTTGCCGCGCCGGTCGTGATCGTGCCGATCGCGCGGCTCGACCGGGCCGCGCTCCAGGCTCTTGCCTTCGCCAGATCCGTCTCACCGACGGTGAAGGCGGTGCACATCTCGACCTCGAAGGCGAGCGCCGAGGAGTTCCGGCGTCGCTGGGCCAGGCTCGATACCGACATCGACGTCGATGTCGTCGAGTCGCCCTACCGCTCGCTTTTGGCTCCGCTCCTCAAGTACATCGACGCGATCGACCGATCGGACAGCCGGCCCATCACCGTCGTGGTCAGTGAGTTCGTGCCGCATCACTGGTGGGAATGGTTGCTGCACAGCCAGACCGCGTTCCGGCTGAAGGCTGCGCTTCTCTTCCGCCCGAACACCATCGTGATCGATGTGCCCTATCACTTCGAGAGCGCGTCTGATCATCACGAGCCTCGTAAGCCCCGCTAGACTCGCGCACTCATGCAGCCGAAGCGCGTCCTCGTGGCGCTCGCGGGGACGAGTGCGGATCCGGACATGCTTCGACTCGTCGCTTCGATAGCAAAACCGGCCAAAGCCGAGGTGATCGGCGTCCACGTGATCGAGGTGCGCTGGAACCTTCCATTGGATGCGGTGCTTGAGCCTGAGCTCGACCGCGGCGAAGAGCTCCTCGCGAGTGCCAAGAAAGTCGCCGGGAAGGCCGGTTTGGACCTCGAGACCGAGCTTCTTCAGGCGCGCGACGCCGCCGCTGCGATCGTCGACACGGCAGTGGAACGCAAGTGCGACCTCATCGCCGTTGCGATGCCCTTCCGGAAGCGATTAGGAAGGGTATACGTGGGCAGAACCGTGCAGAATGTGTATGTCAACGCGCCGTGTGCGGTGCTCGCGTATCGTCAGGAAGAGACAAAGTGAACGTCGTCATCGTCGGCTGCGGCAGAGTTGGCGGATTCCTGGCAGGGCTCCTCGATTCCGAAGGCCATCGCGTGACTGTGGTGGATATCGCCTCCATAAGCCCGGCCCGGGCCGAGCGGGCGTGGTTCCCGCATCTGCCGAGCTCGTTCAAGGGCGAGACGATCCTGGGGGACGGGACCGATCTCGAGGTCTTGCGCCAGGCGGGCATCGAAAAGGCGGACGCCCTTCTGGCCCTGACCGAAGGCGATAACCGGAACCTGATGGCCGCACAGATCGCTCAGAAGATCTTCGGCGTCAAGCAGGTGATCGCGAAGGTCAATGATCCAGTGCGCGCCCAGACGTACCGCGAGATGGGGATCAACACGTTTTCGAGGACGACGATCCTCGGCACGCTGCTCCATGCGATGCTCCAGGAGGATCGCGAGGTAGGCGAGGTTCTCGTCCGCAAAGCGCTCGCGCACGAGGCCGACCTCGTCCACGAACCGGTGAAGGCTCGGTGAGATGTATTTCGTCGTAGCCGGGGCCGGCGAGGTCGGATTCCA
>Ga0066698_10000256_pt1 | contig 18547 bp, 15 predicted proteins | sample GraSoiAngelo_147_FD_66457 | JGI IMG/M metagenome (GOLD analysis project Ga0066698, IMG submission 66457) | Grasslands soil microbial communities from the Angelo Coastal Reserve, California, USA - 14_1009_05_40cm | ecosystem: Environmental > Terrestrial > Soil > Grasslands | place: USA... | reverse complement strand
TCGGGACGCGCGTCCCGGAGATCGCGGGGCGACTCGTACTCGGCAGCCGACGATGAGCCTCGGCCGCGAGTGCGGGCAGACTAGCACCGAGCGAACCGGGCGTCACTCGGATTCGAGGCGGCAGTCGGGGTTCGCCGGCCGGTTCGATCTGCGCTCGAGCTCAGGTTCGCGCCGGAGTTCGAGCCGCGAGACGGGGGTATCCTCGTCTCGACCATGCTCCGGATCGCGCTCGCCCAGACCGCACCGCGCCTCGGCGCGCTCGAGGACAACCTCGCTCGCCACCGTGAGCTCCTCGACGAGGCACGTGCCGGCGGCGCCGGCCTGGTCGTCTTCCCCGAGCTCGGCCTGACCGGCTACCAGCTCCAGGACCTCGCGGCCGAGGTGGCGCTGCGCCTCGACGATCCACGACTCGTCAGGCTCGCGGCAGCGACGCGGGGGATCTCGGCGGCCGTGTCGTTCGTGGAGGAATCGGGCGACCATCGCCTGTTCATCGCGGCGGCACTGATGGAGGACGGCGAGATCCGGCACGTCCACCGCAAGGTGTTCCTGCCCACCTACGGTCTCTTCGACGAGCGCCGGTTCTTCGCCGCCGGCGACGTGCTGCGGGCGGTGCCGTCCAGGCTCGGCGTGGGCGTCGGGATCGCCATCTGCGAGGACTTCTGGCATCTTCAGACGCCACAGCTGCTGGCCCTGGACGGCGCCCAGATCCTGCTCAACGTCTCGTCGTCGCCGGGTCGGGACCTTGCGGCGCGCAACGACGTCGGGCTCGGGACGGCGACGTCGTGGCGGACGCTCATGCGCACCTATGCCCAGCTGACGACGTCGTTCGTGGTCTTTGTCAACCGGGTCGGGGTCGACGAATCCGTCACGTTCTGGGGCGGCTCGGAGGTCATCGGGCCGTCGGGCGAGGCGATCTTCTCGGCACCGTTCTTCGACGAGGGGCTGTACCTCGTCGACGTGAACCTCGAGGACGTCCGGCGCGAGCGCATCACCCTGCCGCTGCTCCGGGATGAGCGGCTGGAGCTCCAGGTACGCGAGCTGGGTCGGATCATCGCCGAGCGGGCCGGGCTGGCGACCGACTCGACGGCGGATGCCGGCGCGGAACCTGGGCTCGATGTCGCGCCGGCGCCACGGGCCGATGCGGCTGCCGAGGGCGCCCCCGACGAGCCGATCCGTCTGCGCTCGCGGCGGCGTTGAGCCGCGTGTCATGACTGCCGCCCGCCCCCTGCCGGTGGACGCTGCCGGTCGGCCGCTGTTCGAGCTGCCCGACGAGCTGGCGATCGACACGGACGTCGCCCGCAGGGTCATCGCGGGCTTCATTCGCGGCCAGCTGCGCCAGGCGGGCTTCGAGCGCTGCGTGCTCGCGCTCTCGGGTGGGATCGACTCGGGCCTCGTGGCGTACCTCGTCGCGGAGGCGATCGGCGCCGACAAGCTGCTGTGCGTGCTCATGCCGTACCGGGCGTCCTCGCCGGCATCACGCGCCGACGCGGAGGCGATCGTGACCGACCTCGGCTGCCACAGCGAGCTGGTCGAGATCACGGCCATGGTCGACGGGTACTTGGGCCGGGACGGCGAGCCCGGGGCGGGTGGCGAGGCCGTTCTTGATGCATCGCCCGTGCGCCGCGGCAACTTCATGGCGCGGGCACGGATGGCGGTCATCTATGACCGCTCCGTGACGTTCGGCGGGCTCGTCGTCGGCACGAGCAACAAGACCGAGTCGCTGATCGGCTACACGACGCTGTTCGGCGACAACGCCTGCGCGTTCAACCCGATCGGCGACCTGTACAAGAGCCAGGTCCGCCAGATGGCCGCCGCGATGGGCGTGCCGACGCAGGTGATCGCCAAGGCACCGAGCGCTGACCTCTGGCCGGACCAGACAGATGAGGACGAGGGCGCCTTCAGCTATCCGCTGCTCGACCGGATCCTGTACTGGCGGATCGACCGCCGAAGGAGCATCGACGAGCTGGTCGAGATGGGCTTCGACCGCGAGCTGGTCGAGCGCGTCGAGCGGCTGGTGGCGACGTCCGAGTTCAAGCGCCAGGTGCCGCCCGTCGCCAAGCTGGGGCCGCGGACGGCGGGCGTCGACTACCTGTACCCGCGGCGGCGCCCGGGCTCCGCGCGCTCCTGACCTCAGGTGGCGCGCCGGTCTCGGGCCGCGCCCGATCCTCGTTCCGGTCACGACGCCGCGCCTGCACCGGCGGGCGGGACGCTGTTCGTCGTCGCGACGCCGATCGGCAACCTCGGCGACGTCACGCTGCGGGCACTGGACTCGCTTCGGTCCGTGCCACTCATCGCGGTGGAGGACACGCGGATCGCGCGGCGCCTCCTCGCTCGCTACGAGATCGGCACGAGGCTGACGAGCTTCCACGCTCGCAGCGGCCCGGCGCGCCTGGGCGAGCTGCTCGAGCACCTGCGCGCGGGCTCAGACCTCGCGCTCGTCACCGACGCCGGCACGCCGGCGGTCAGCGATCCGGGCGCGGACATCGTCGCCGCGTGGGCGAACGAAGGCGGGCGCGTCGTGCCGATCCCCGGCGCCTCGGCGGTGCTCGCCGCGGTGGCCGCGACCGGGATCGCCGGCCCACGCTGGAGCTTCGAGGGCTTCCTGCCGCGTTCGGGGCGCGAGCGGCGCGATCGGCTCGCGCGCGTCGCCGCCGACGATCGCGGGACCGTCCTCTTCGAGGCGCCGACCCGGCTCGCGGCCACGTTGCGCGACCTCAACGCTGCGTGTGGCGGTGACCGACAGGCCGCCGTGTGCCGCGAGCTCACCAAGCTGCACGAGCAGATCGTGCGCGGGCCACTCGACGAGCTGGTCCGGGCGGTCGAGCACGGCACGATCCCGCAGCGCGGCGAGTTCGTCCTCGTGGTCGGGCCTTCGATCGCGACGACGGTGGAGCTCTCGCGGGACGAGGCACGCGAGGCGGTCGTCGATGGCCGTGCGCAGGTCGAGGCGCTCGTCACCGGCGGCCTGACGAGGACCGAGGCCGCGCGGCGCGTCGCGACGGCGACCGGTCTCTCAAGGCGAGCGCTCTACAAGACGGACGAGGCGCGCGATGAGAGGCCCGCCCGGACGGCTCAGAGGGAGGGGCCGAGGCCGTCCGGGCGGATGGGCGAGTCGCTCTAGGCCGCGAGCTCCTCGGCGATTGGCTCGTCTGCCGGGACGGTCGGCGCCTCGGCGCCTTCGGCGTCCTCGCCGGCCGCCGCTTCGATGCCATCCGCCGCCGACTCGGCCGCGTAGTCCTTCTTCTTGCGCCCCGACAGCATCTCGACCGACGCTGCGATTATCTCGGTCTTCCAGTGGCGTAGGCCCTTGTCGTCGTCCCACGTCCGGGTCTGGAGGCGGCCCTCGATCGCGACCTGCTGGCCCTTGCCGAGGTAGCGGCCGCAGACCTCGGCCAGGCGGTCCCAGGTGACCACGTTGTGGTACTCGGGCCGTTCCTTGCCGTTCCCGGCGTACTCCGTCGTTGCCACGCTGAACTGCGTAACGTGCTTGCCCGACGCCAGCGCGCGCATCTCGGGATCGCGCGTCAGGCGGCCGGCCAGGAGGACCTTGTTCATCGGTCCATCGCTCCTTCATCGGTCGGCCGACGGGTCACGGGCCGACCCTGCGTGCGGCGGGTCGTCTTCGGCGGTGGCCGAACCCTACCGACCGACGCTCACCCGCGGATCACGTGGCACTTATTGACGGCCCACCTGGCGTCCGATCAAACGGGGCACAAGCAGGAGGGTGGTGGACACTGGAACTGGTCAACCTCGAGGACCTCTCGTCCTAGGACTAGCCGTTTCTTTAGTCACGCGGAGTCCGCCGCGAGGCTTGCTGACCGCAGGCGGTACGCTGGCATCCCACTCGGGACGAGATTGACAGTGCGGTAGCGAAGATGGTCGTGAGCGGCGACGGCCTTGCGTCTGGCTAAGACCGGTCCACCACTATCGGGGATGAGTGGCGGCGGGCCTCACGACCCGCCGCCGTCAAAATCATCGCGAGTCACACGAGCGCCGGAACGGCTGACTCGCAGAGTGCCTTGAAGTTGTCCATCGAGTGCCGTAGGTCTCGCTCGATCGATCCACCGAGGAGCTTCTCGGCGACGCCGGCAAACAGGCCCATCGGCAGGTCGTATTCGAGGTCGATGGTGGCATCAGTGCCGCCGTCCGCCTCGGCATACGTGCCGTTAACCGTTGCCTTCGCGCCACCGGCCCCGATCAGCTTCAGCGTAAAGGCATGTGGCTTGTCAACCTTCGTCGTCTCTTGAGAGCCTTCGATCTTCCGACCGAAGACCCGCACGACGGTTGTGGCCCGTGCCCCGACGCGATCGAGCCGGCCCTGGCAATCCTTTACCTCGACGATGTTGACGTTCCACTCGGGAAGCCGCTCGCACGAGGCGTTGAGGTCCCAGACGTGGTCAATGGGCGCGTTAATGTGCTCGCTCAACCGAACGTGGCCCATGCTGTTGCCCTCCCGCGCGGACAGGAACATGGGACGACCGGGTAGGCAGGGGTTCCTGGCCTGCGCGAGTCAGAACTGAGGTCGGCCCGTCGCGCCGCTCGCCGGGGCACGAGGCGAGTCACCCAGCCGATCCGCGATCTCAGTCTACGCCTCTGCCCGCCATGTTCGGCGCCCTTGCCTGATCGTAGGCCTACCCGAGACGCGGCCTCGCCGGCGCCGCGCTCGCGCCTGCGCCCCGACCCTGGCCGGCTGAGGCGCGCCCCGGCCTCGAGATCTCAGTCCGGTGCCACTGCCCAACAACCCTCGTTGCAGGGCCCTTGCAGACCGGTACGGAGGTCCTGCGAACGGTGCGCGGACGCCATCGACCTTCGACCGTCCCGTAACGGGACCACCCGCCCATTTCCGTCGTGAAAGGTGGGTCGTAAGGTTCGGGGCACGTCGGGACGCGGCGTACCGGGGGCCACTCGGGGCGTCGGTCACGGATCTGCGAACGGACTTCGGAGCTGGCGAAGGGTCGGCGAGGAAGATCCCGGTCGAGGGTCACGAACCGAGCAACCATGATTTATCGGCCTCGAGCCGGAACGCGTCCAGACGGGACTCATCGCTCGCGCATCGAATTCCATCGGTCGCCCTCCGACGCAAGCGGAGGGCGATCGCTCGTTTCAGGGCCGCCGCCCGGGCGTTTCGCGGGCGCTCCGAACAGGCGTGGGGGACGCTGTTCGGAGCGGGGATGGCGGAGAACGGCGGGCGACCGCCGCCGTTCCCTGAACGCGGCCCCGCGACCCGGTCGATGTCCTCCCTCGGGACGGAGCCATGCGAGGTATGCGACCGGGCGGGGTGTCGGGGCAATAGGGAATCCGCCGCATCCGAAGCCCACGGCGGGTCGGTCGGGTGGATGGGACGCCAGCCCGGGCCGTATACTCCGGTCCGTTCCCGGGTTGCGTCGAGGCGACCCGGACAGGGGAGGTCCTGCGATCGCGCGATCAGGGCGCGTCGTCCGTCCCGTGAGGCGGCCGACCGACCGGCAGACCAATCGCCGCTCCCGCGGCGGCGACCAGCGGGAGATTTGCAACCAGATCCCGAGGCCATCGGCCCGGGATCTTTCGATTCATGGCTCCGTTGGCGCGAGCGTCTGATGCCGGCCTCGATCGTCGTCGGCCTCCAGTGGGGCGACGAGGGCAAGGGCAAGACCACCGACTTCCTGGCCGAGCAGGTCTCGATGGTTGTCCGCTACCAGGGCGGCGACAATGCCGGCCACACGGTGGTCAAGGGCGACGAGGTCCTCAAGCTCCACCTCGTCCCATCGGGCGTGCTCTACCCGCACATCACCTCGGTCATCGGGAACGGGGTCGTCGTCAATCCCCAGACCCTGATCGGCGAGCTGGACATGCTGGCGGCCCGCGGGATCGACGTCTCGCGGGTCCGCGTCAGCCGCAGCGCCCACGTGATCATGCCCTACCACGTGGCCCTGGACCGGGCCAACGAGGCGCGGCTCGACGGGGCGAAGGTCGGCACCACGGGCCGGGGCATCGGGCCGACGTACGCCGATCGAGCATGGCGCATCGGGCTGCGCATGGAGGACCTGCTCGATCGCGGTGTCCTGCGGGCGCGCCTCGAGGGCCTGCTGCCCGACAAGAACCTGCTCCTCGGCGCGATGGGCGCCGGCTCGTTCGACCTCTCCGCGCTCGTCGAGACGGCCGCGGGCTGGGGCGAGCGGCTCGCTAAGCATCTCGACGACACCACATGGCTCGTACAGGCGGCACTGGCCCGCGGCGAGCACGTGCTCCTGGAAGGGGCGCAGGGCACGCTCCTCGATCTCGACCACGGGTCGTACCCGTTCGTCACCTCGTCCAACGCGGTCGCGGGCGGAGCGACGACCGGCGGCGGCATCGGGCCGCTGCAGGTCGACGAGGTCATGGGCGTCATGAAGGCATACGCGACCCGGGTCGGCTCGGGGCCGTTCCCGACCGAGCTGCTGGATGAGGTCGGCGACCGGATCCGCGAGCGCGGCAACGAGGTCGGCACGACGACCGGCCGGCCGAGGCGAGTCGGCTGGTTCGACGCGGTCCCGGTGCGCTTTGCGGTCGCGGTCAACTCGGTGAGCAGCATCATGCTCAACAAGATCGACATCCTGTCCGGGCTCGAGTCGATCCCGCTCTGCGTCGCCTACCAGGTCGATGGGCGGCGCCTGGATCGCTGGCCGTCGTCGGCGGCCGTGCTCGGCCGGGCGACGCCGATCTACGAGCGGTTCGAGGGCTGGTCCGAACCGATCCACGACGTCCGCTCGCTCGCCGGGCTGCCCGACGCGGCGCGACGCTACGTCAGCGCCGTCGAGGAGCTTGCGGGCGTGCCGATCGTGCTCGTGTCCGTGGGGCCGGAACGGACCCAGACCATCGAGCGTGCGTGGCGCCCGATGCGAAGGCAGCCGGTGCGGGTGGCGTGACGGCGCCGACGCGGACGCTGATCGTCGGCTCGGGCGCGAGGGAGCACGCCCTGGCCTGGAAGCTCGCCGCCGAGCCCGGGATGAACGAGGTCGTGGTGGCTCCCGGTTCGGCGGCGATCGGCACCGAGCCGCGGGTGCGCTGCCTGCCCTCGATCGATCCCCTCGATGCCGAGGCGGTCGTGGCGGCCGCACGGGCCATCTCGGCCGAGCTCGTCGTGGTCGGCCCGGAGATGCCGCTCGCGGCTGGGGTGGTCGATGCGCTGCGAAACGCTGGCATCCGCACGTTCGGGCCGACGCAGGCCGCGGCGCGGCTCGAGACCTCCAAGGCGTTCTGTCACGAGGTCGCCGAGGCGGCGGGTGTTCGGATGGCTCGCGCCCGGGTGTTCTCGGAAGGCGAGGAAGCGGCGGCGCGCGCCTACGTTGCCGAGCTGGGGGCGGAGGGTGGAGGCGTCGTCCTGAAGCAGGATGGGCTCGCCGCGGGCAAGGGCGTGACCGTCTACGACGACACGGGCCTGGCGCTCGATCACGTTCGGTCGCACCTCGCGGGCCGAGGGCCCGGGCCCGCACTGGTCGTCGAGGAACGGCTCGCCGGGCATGAGGCGAGCGTCATCGCGATCTGCGACGGGCGCGAGGCGGTCGCGCTGCCGGCGTCGCGCGACCACAAGCGGCTGTGCGACGGCGATCTCGGCCCGAACACCGGTGGGATGGGTGCGTACTCGCCCCTCCCGGACCTGCCCGACGATGCGGTCGCGGGCGTTATCGATACCGTCCATCGGCCGATCCTCGCCGAGCTTGCCCGACGCGGCACCCCCTTCCTCGGCTTCCTGTACGCGGGCCTGATCCTCACGGGCGACGGTCCCGTGCTCCTCGAGTGCAACGCCCGGCTCGGCGATCCCGAGGCGCAGGTGCTCCTGCCCCGGCTGGCCGTCCCGCTCGGGCCGGTGCTCGCCGCGGCCGCGCGCCGCGACCTCGCCGCGAGCGTCGGCGCGTGGCCGGCCGGCCTCCCGGTGCTGCCCGGCGCGAGCGTCGGCATCGTCCTCGCGTCGGATGGCTATCCGGCCACGCCAAAGCGCGGTCTCCCGATCGAGGGCATCGAGTCTGCCGAGGCCGAGGGTGCGCTGGTCTTCCACGGCGGCTCGATCGGGCGGCCGGGCGGTGGCTACGGCACGAACGGCGGGCGGGTGCTCACGGTCGTCGGACGAGGTGCCGACCTGGCACGGGCGCGAGACGTGGCCGAGCGGGCGGCGGACCTGATCTCGTGGGACGGCCTGCAGCGCCGGCACGACATCGCGGCGTCGCTCCCGCCTGCGCCCGCCGTGGCGATCGGGGCGGGCCGGTGATCCGGCGCTACACGCTGCCCGAGATGGGCGCGATCTGGTCGGACGAGTCGCGCTTCGAACACATGCTCCGCGTCGAGCTCGCCGTCAGCCGCGCGCAGGCTCGCCGTGGACGCGTTCCGCAGGACGCCCTCGCGGCCATCGAGGCTCGAGCGAAGGTCGATGTCGGGCGGATCGAGGAGCTCGAGCGGACGACGGACCACGACGTGATCGCGTTCGTCTCCCAGGTCGCCGAGTCCATCGGACCCGAGGGCCGGTACGTGCACCTTGGTCTCACCTCGTCCGACGTCGTCGACACCGGCCTGGCGCTGCAGCTGCGGGCCGCCGGCGACCTGCTCCTGCGCGACGCCGACCGGCTGCTCGAGGTGCTGGTCTCCCGGGCCCGCGCCGAGGCGGCCACGGTGATGATGGGCCGGACGCACTCCGTGCACGCCGAACCGACCACGTTCGGGCTGAAGCTCGCCGGTTGGGCGTTCGAGGTCGACCGTGGCCGGCGTCGCCTGGCCGAGGCGATCGACGAGGTCGCAACGGGCAAGCTGTCCGGGCCCGTCGGCACGTACAGCCACCTCGAGCCGCAAATCGAGGCCGAGGTCATGACCGAGCTCGAGGTGCGAGTCGATGAGGCGAGCACCCAGATCGTGCAGCGCGACCGCCACGCCGCGCTGCTCACCGCCATCGCCATCCTCGGCGGGAGCCTCGAGCGGTTCGCGACCGAGATCCGCAACCTCCAGCACACCGAGATCGGCGAGGTCCAGGAGCCGTTCAGGGCGGGCCAGAAGGGGTCATCGGCGATGCCCCACAAGCGCAACCCGATCCTGTCGGAGCGCGTGGCGGGCCTCGCCCGCGTCCTCCGCGGCTACGCTTCGACCGCGCTCGAGAACCAGCCGCTGTGGCACGAGCGCGACATCAGCCATTCGTCTGCCGAGCGGATTATCCTGCCCGACGCCACGATCCTGCTCGACTACCTGCTCCAGAAGACGACGGGGCTCATTCGGGATCTCCTCGTCCGGCCGGAGCGGATGCGCGAGAACATCGATCGGGGGCTCGGGCTCTACGCTTCGTCGCGCGCCCTCGTGGCCCTGGTCGAGCGCGCCGGCCTCCCACGGGAGCAGGCCTACGACATCGTGCAGCGAGCGTCGATGGCCGCCGCGGACCAGCGCCGGCCGCTGCGCGAGCTGCTCGCGCTCGAGCCGGCCGTCGCCCGCGCGCTCAGCCTTACCGATCTGGACGCGTGCTTCGATGACGCCCGCTACCTTGCCCACGTCCCCGAGGTCATCGCGCGCCTCGACGCGCTCATCCCGACCGAACGGACCCCTCCCGGAAAGGCGACCGCCGATGCTCGCCGCTGAGGCGATGACGCGATCCGGCAAGGTGCGCGACCTGTACATGGTCGACGCGGAGCGCCTGGTCATGGTCGCCTCCGATCGGGTCAGTGCCTTCGACGTCGCCCTGCCGACGCCGATCCCGGACAAGGGCCGCGTGCTGACCGCGTTGTCCCGGTACTGGTTCGCCGAGACGGCGGACATCATCCCCAACCACCTCCTCGACACGTCAGCGACCGAAGCCGCGCGCCTCGTCGACGGTCGGGCGCCGATCGATGCCGCCGGGCTCCGGGGGCGGGTCATGGTCTGCCGGACCGCGGACGTTCTGCCCATCGAGATCGTGGTCCGCGGCTACCTGGCCGGCTCGGGCTGGAAGGAGTACCTCGCGACCGGTGCCGTGTGCGGCATCTCTCTGCCGCCGCTCCTGCGCGAGAGCGAGCGCCTGCCCGAGCCGATCCTGACGCCGGCGACGAAGGCGCCCGCGGGCGAGCACGACCAGAACATCGACTTCGCCGACATGGTCCGACGCCTCGAGCCGGTGGAATCGCATGCGGGTGAGCCGCTCGGCCGCGACGGCGCGCTTCGCCTCGCCGCGCACGCCCGCGAGGCCGCGCTCGCGCTGTACCGGTTCGCGGCCGCGCGCTGCGAGCGCGCCGGCGTGCTCCTGGCCGACACGAAGTTCGAGATGGGCATCGTGGACGGGCGGCTGACGCTGGTCGACGAGGCGCTCACCCCGGATTCGTCGCGGTTCTGGGACGCGGCCGCCTACCGGCCCGGCGGGCCGCAGGCGAGCTACGACAAGCAGTTCGTGCGCGACTGGCTCGAGGGTCAGCCGTGGGACAAGACCGCACCCGGACCCGAGCTGCCCGACGACGTGGTCGCCGGCACGCGGGCGCGATACGTCGAGGCATTCGAGCGGATCTCGGGCGCGAGCTTCCGGCGCTACCTCGAGGACGACGTGATCGAGGCGACGCCGTGAGCGAGTTCCGGTTCGCGGTGAACGTGACGCCGAAGCCCGGGATCCTCGACCCACAGGGCCGGGCGGTCGAGGGCAGCCTCGGCCACCTGGGCGTCGAAGGCGTGACCGGCGTCAGGGTCGGGCGGCGGGTCGAGCTGACGGTCGAGGCCGCGACCGAGAGCGAGGCGCGCGCGACCGTCGACCGGCTTGCGCATGAGCTGTTCGCGAACCCGCTGATCGAGGCGTTCGAGATCGAGCGCATCGAGCTGCCCGCGGAGGTCGCTCGATGACCGTCCGGGTCGGCGTCGTCGTCTTCCCCGGCTCGAACTGCGATCGCGACACGCTTCGCGGGCTCGAGCTCGCCGGCGCCGAGGCGGTGGCGCTGTGGCACGAGCAGGCATCGCTCGACGGCGTGGCCGCGGTGGTGCTGCCGGGTGGGTTCGCCTACGGCGACTACCTGCGCGCCGGCGTGATCGCCCGCTTCAGCCCGGTGATGCGAGCCGTCGCCGCGTTCGCTGCCGACGGCGGCCTCGTGCTCGGCATCTGCAACGGCTTCCAGGTGCTGGCCGAGGCGGGACTCGTGCCCGGCGCGCTGCTCCGGAACCGCGGCCTCCGTTTCCTCGGCCGGGACGTGCGCATCGCCGCCGAGCGGCTCGACACGCCGTTCACGGCGCTGGTCGGCGACGGACGACCGCTGCGCCTGCCGATCGCGCACGGCGAGGGCTTCTACTTCGCGGACGAAGCGACGCTCGACGAGCTGGAGCGCGACGGCCAGGTGCTGTTCCGGTACGTCGACGCCGGGGGCACGCGAGCGAGGGCCGAGGGAGATCCGGCGAACCCGAACGGGAGCCTCCGTGCCATCGCCGGCGTGCTCAACGCGCACGGCAACGTCGCGGGCCTGATGCCGCACCCGGAGCGAGCGTCCGATGCACTGCTCGGCTCCGACGACGGACTGCCGATCCTGCGCTCGCTCGTGGAGGCCGCATCGAGGGCAGCGCACGCGCCGGTCAGCGAAGTGGCGGATCGCGCGCCCGTGGCGGTCGGATCGTGATCGTGGCCGAGCGCGACGCCGCCCAGCCCGGCGACGCCGCGCCCGGACCGGCGGGCATGCCCACGCCGTCGCTCGCGACCGTGATGCGACTCCATCGAACGCTCGGGCTGACCGACGACGAGCTCGTCGCGATTCGCGACCGCCTCGGCCGGGACCCGAACGACCTCGAGCTCGCGATGTTCAGCGTGATGTGGAGCGAGCACTGCTCGTACAAGAGCTCAAAGCCGCTCCTGCGGACGCTGCCGACCCGTGGCGAGGGCGTCGTCGCGGGCCCGGGCGAGAATGCGGGCGTCGTCTCGATCGGCGACGGCCTCGCGGTCGCGTTCAAGCTCGAATCGCACAACCACCCGTCAGCGGTCGAGCCGTACCAGGGCGCCGCCACCGGCGTCGGCGGGATCCTGCGCGACATCTTCACCATGGGTGCCCGGCCGATCGCCGTGCTCGACGCGCTGCGCTTCGGCGATCCGGCCGAGCCCCGGACGCGGCACCTCGTCGATGGCGTCGTCCGGGGCGTCGGCGGCTACGGCAACTGTGTGGGCGTGCCAACGGTCGGTGGCGAGCTCGTCTTCGACCCGTCGTACGCCGACAACCCGCTGGTCAACGTGATGGCCATCGGGCTGCTCGAAGAGCGCCACCTCACCCGCGCCGCGGCTCCCGGGCCCGGCAACCTCGTCGTCCTGTTCGGCAGCACCACCGGCCGCGACGGCATCGGGGGAGCGTCGGTGCTCGCCTCCGCGACGTTCGCGGACGACGATCCGTCGAAGCGACCGTCCGTCCAGGTGGGGGATCCGTTTGCCGAGAAGCTCCTCATCGAGGCGTCGCTCGAGCTGATCGAGCGCGGGCTCGTCGAGGGGCTGCAGGACCTCGGCGCGGCGGGTATCACCTGTGCCACGTCCGAGACCGCCGATCGAGCCGGGACCGGGATCGTCGTCGACCTCGACGCGGTGCCCCGGCGCGAGCCCGGCATGGCGCCGTTCGAGGTGATGATCAGCGAGAGCCAGGAGCGGATGCTCGCGATCGTTCGGCCGCCGCGCTTCGCGGACGTCGCCGAGGTCTGTGCGCGCTGGGGCCTGCCGTGTGCCGTGATCGGACGGGTCACCGACGACCGCGATATCGTGATCGTCGAGGGCGGCCTCGATACGGACGGTCGACCCCGCGACGGCGCGCGGGAGCTCGCCCGCGTGCCTGCCCCTGCCCTCACCTCGGACGCGATCGTCCACGAGCGACTTGCCGCCCCGCCCGAGCGCCGTCGGCTCGCACCCGCCCCCGGCGCGCCCGTCGTCGCGAGCGACCAGCTGCCGGAGCGCGGCATGGACCCCGGCGCCGTCCTCCTCGCCCTGCTCGGCTCCCCGAATCTCGCCTCGAGGCGCGCCGTGTTCGAGCAGTACGACTCCACGGTGGGGGCATCGACCGTGGCCGGTCCGACCTCCGGTGGCGCCGCGGTCCTGCGGGTCCAGGGCACTCCGAAGGCGCTCGTCGCCGCGACAGACGGCAACGCGGGCGTGAGCGCCGCCGATCCGTGGCTGGGCGCGGCGATGAGCGTGGCTGAAGCCGCGCGCAACGTCGCGGTCACCGGCGCCCGCCCGCTCGGCGTGACCAATTGCCTCAACTACGGCGACCCGACGAAGCCAGAGGCCTTCTGGCAGCTCAGCGAGGCGGTCCGTGGCCTGGGCGACGCGTGCCGCGCGCTCGGCCTTCCCGTGACCGGCGGCAACGTGTCGCTGTACAACGAGTCGGCTCGCGGCCGGATCGCGCCGACGCCCCAGATCGGCGTGGTCGGGCTGCTCTCCGACGTCTCCCGCGCCGTTGGCCCCGCGTTCCGATCGGCAGGCGACACGATCCTGCTTGCCGGTGAGGCAGGCCCCGGGCTCGCGGGGAGCGAGTACGCCCGCATCGCCGGCGTCGCCCCGGAGGACGGGCAGCCCGCCCTGGACCTCGAGCTGGAGCGCTCATTGCAGTCATTCGTGGTCGAGGCGGCGCAGGGCGGCATCCTGCGATCCGCGCAGGACGTCTCGGGCGGCGGGTTCGCGGTGGCCCTCGCCGAAGCGGCGATCTGGTCCGGCCTCGGAGCGAACGTCCGGCTCCCGATCTCGAGCTCGCCCGCGGTCGACCTCTTCGGCGAGAGCCCGAGCCGCCTCATCCTGTCGACCGAGCCACGGCATGCAGCGGCGGTCGAGCTGCTCGCGCGCCAGCATGGGCTGCCCATCGAGCACATCGGTACGGTCGGGAGCGAGCGGCTGCTCGTCGAGCTGGCCGGCGCCGGCGCGACCGGCGCGGCGGAGGAGCGCGGTTCGGGCGTCGCCGACGCGATCGACGTCGCACTCGCGGACCTGGCCCGCGCCTGGGAGCACGGCCTCCCGCGCGCGCTCGGCTGGGACACGGTCGGTTGATGGACCGGAACCGCCCGTCGGGAGTCGGCTGATGTGCGGCGTCGTCGGCGTCGCACTGCCACCCGGCTCGGGCACGGAGGCGGCCGCCGTCGCCGCGACCGGGCTGTTCGCGCTCCAGCACCGTGGCCAGGAGTCGGCCGGCCTCGCCGTTAGCGACGGCGCGGAGATCTTCCTGTACAAGGACCTCGGGATGGTCGCCCAGGTCCTCGACGAGCGGCGCCTGCCCTCGCTCCGAGGCGACCTGGCAATCGCGCACTGCCGCTACTCGACCACCGGCTCGACGATCTGGGAGAACGCCCAGCCGACCTTCCGGCTCGGGCCGCGGCGTGCCGTCGCGATCGGGCACAACGGCAACCTTGTCAACACCCGCGAGCTGCTCGACCAGCTCGAGGGCGGCCGCGCCCGACTCGCGGCCTCGACCGACACCGAGCTGCTGACGACGCTCCTCGCCGACGAGCCGGCGGCGGACACGGTCCAGGCGCTGCTCCAGCTCCTGCCGCGGGTGCGCGGCGCGTACTCGCTCGTGGTGCTCGATCGCGGCCGGATCATCGGCATCCGCGATCCTCACGGCTTCCGGCCGCTGGTCCTGGGTCGGATCCCGGAGGTCGCCACGGGAGCGAGCGACGCCGCCCCGTGGGCGCTCGACGGCGCGCGGGACGGCTGGGTTCTCACCTCCGAGACGACGGCCCTCGACATCCTCGGCGCCGAGTTCGTGCGCGACGTCGAGGCCGGCGAGATGGTGATCCTCGAGTCCGGCCGCGAGCCGCGATCGGTTCGCTTCGCACCCGCCGACCCGGCGCTGTGCGTGTTCGAGATGATCTACTTCGCCCGCCCCGATTCGTACATGGAGGGGCGCAACCTGTACGAGGTGCGGCGCCGGATGGGCGAGCAGCTCGCCGGCGAGCACCCGGCCGACGCCGACCTCGTGATGCCGGTGCCCGATACGGGCGGGCCGGCCGCGGCGGGCTACGCCGAGGCCTCGGGCCTGCCGTTCCGCGAGGGCCTCGTTCGGAATCGGTACACCGGTCGGACGTTCATCCAGCCCTCGCAGACCATGCGCCATCGGGGCGTGACCTTGAAGCTCAACCCGCTGCGCGAGGTCGTCCGCGGGAAACGGCTGACCGTCGTCGACGACTCGATCGTGCGCGGCACGACGACCAAGCAGATCGTCGCGCTCCTGCGCCGCGCCGGCGCGACCGAGGTCCACGTCCGGATCAGCGCGCCGCCGATCTTCCACCCGTGCTTCTACGGCATCGACACGCAGATCGCGACCGAGCTCATCGCCGCGACGAGCTCGGTGGAGGAGATCCGCGAGTTCATCGGCGCCGACTCGCTGGGCTACCTGTCGATCGCCGGCGTGCTCGCCGCGCTCGAGCTGCCCTACGACCGGTTCTGCTTTGCCTGCTTCGATGGGCGCTACCCGGAGCCGGTCCCGTACGACAGCGAGCGCCGGAAGTTCATGCTCGAGGAGGCGGTGCCGGCACGTGGCTGAGATCCGCGAAGGTGCCGGAGCTCGCGGGGCGTACGCGCGCGCCGGCGTGGACGTCGCGGCCGGTGAGCGCGCGGTCGAGCTGATGCGCGGCGCGGTCGACTCGACCCGCCGGCCGGAGGTCCTCGGTGGCATCGGCGGCTTCGGCGGTGCGATCTCCATCCCGGCCGGCTATCGCAACCCGGTGATCGTGTCGTCGACCGACGGCGTGGGCACGAAGACGGCGATCGCCAGCATGCTCCGGCGCTGGGACACGATCGGCGTCGACCTTGTCGCGATGTGCGCCGACGACGTCGTGTGCAGCGGCGCCGAGCCCCTCGCCTTCCTCGACTACGTCGCCGTCGGCCGGCTCGATCCCGAGGCCGTTGCCGGCCTGGTCGGCGGCGTCGCGGCCGGCTGTCGCGACGCCGGCTGTGCGCTCGTCGGCGGCGAGACCGCCGAGCATCCGGGCCTGCTGGAGCAGGGCACGTTCGATCTCGCCGGCACGTGCCTGGGCATCGTCGAGCGCTCGGACCTGCTCGATGGCACGGCGGCGCGCGCCGGCGACCTGGTCTTCGGGCTGCCCTCGTCCGGCCTGCACTCGAACGGCTACTCGCTGATCCGGACGCTGCTCGCCGAGTTCGCCATCCCGCTCGAGCGGCCATACCAGGAGCAACTGACGTTGACGCTCGGCGATCCCGGCCGCGACGCGGCGCTCGCAGCCGAGCCGGAGCACGCGCTCCAGACCGTCGGTGACGTGCTCCTGGCCCCAACGCGGATCTATGCGCCGCGCCTGCTCGAAGCGCGGCGCGCCCTGCGCAAGGCCGGGCATGACATCCGGGGCATGGCCCACATCACCGGCGGCGGGCTGCCCGGGAACGTCCCGCGCGCGCTGCCCGCCGACCTCGGGGCGCGCCTGGACCCGGATCGCTGGCGATTGCCGTCGGTGATGACGCTGATCGCGGCGCTCGGCGGTCTCGAGGGGGAAGAGGTGCGGGCGACGTTCAACGGCGGGCTCGGGTTCGTGGTCGTCGTGGCGCCGGAGGCGGAGGCGACCCTGCGGGCGGCCCTGCCCGAGGCGATCCTCGCCGGCGAGGTCGCCCCGGCCGCGGATCTCGGCCGGCGCTACGCCGAGGGCCCGCTCGGGGTGGCGGCCTGAGCGCTCGAATCGCCGTCGGGGTGTCCGGCGCGGGCAGCAACCTCAAGGCGCTGGCCGCCTCGGCCGCTCGGGGCGAGCTCGGCGCGGAGGTCAGCCTCGTCTTCGCGGACCGCGCGTGCCCGGCGCTCGACTGGGCGACTGAGGAGGGGATCGAAACCGCCCTGCTGCCGGGCCTCGCTGATCCGCAGCCAACCGTCCGGGCCACAGCCGACGAGACCCTCGCCGCGACCCTGAGCGCTGCCTCGATCGACGTGGTCGTCCTCGCCGGGTACATGCGCGTCGTCGGCCCGAGCGTGCTCGAGGCGTTCCGCGGGCGGATCCTGAACACGCACCCGTCCCTCCTGCCGGCATTCCCCGGCGGGCACGCGGTGCGCGACGCGCTGGCGCATGGCGCCAAGGTCACGGGCTGCACGGTCCACGTCGTTGACGAGACGCTCGACGGCGGCCCGATCGTCGCCCAGGAGGCCGTCCCGATCCAGGCCGGCGACGACGAGGCATCGCTCCACGAGCGCATCAAGCGGGCCGAACACCGGCTGCTCCCGCGCGCCGTGGCGCTCCTCGTCGCGGGCGCGGTCACGATCGATGGGCGGCGGACCAGCCTCGACCCGGCCCGCGCCGACGCGACGCTGCCAGCTCCACGGCGCGCGCTCCTGTCGGTCAGCGACAAGGCCGGTCTCGCCGAGCTTGGTCGGGGCCTGGTGGAGCGCGGGTTCGAGCTCGTCTCGACCGGCGGCACGGCGCGTGCCCTTCGCGACGCAGACCTACCGGTCACCGACGTGAGCGCGGTCACGGGCTTCGCGGAGGTTCTCGACGGTCGGGTGAAGACGCTCCACCCGGCGATCCACGCCGGGATCCTCGCCGATCGCCGCCAGCCGGCCCACCGCGAGGCCCTGCTGGAGCGGGGCATCGCGCCGTTCGACCTGGTCGTGGTCAACCTGTACCCGTTTGCCGCGGCGGCCGAGCGCCCCGGAATCTCCCTCGACGAGCTCGTCGAGGAGATCGACATCGGCGGGCCGTCGCTGGTCCGAGCGGCCGCGAAGAATCACGCCTCGGTGGCGATCGTCACGAGCCCGGCCCGGTACGACGACGTCCTGGCGGCCCTCGACAAGCCCGGCGGCATCCCGCTCGGCCTGCGCTCGGCGCTCGCGGTCGAGGCGTTCCGGCACACCGCCGCCTACGACGCCCGGATCGCCGCCGAGCTCCCGTGCCGGATGGACGAAGCCGGAGTCGACCTGCCGGCGGAGCCCGGCCTGCCGCGCGCTCCTGATCCCTACCCACCGGTGCTGGTGCTGCCGCTCGAGAAGGTCGAGACGCTGCGCTACGGCGAGAACCCGCACCAGCCGGCCGCGCGCTACCGACGAACCGATCGCGCGCCGAGGGCCGGCGACGGACTGTTCGCGACGGCGCGGGAGCCGCTGCAGGGCAAGGCCCTGTCGTACAACAACGTCCTCGATGCATCGGCCGCGGCGGCGATCGCGCGGCAGCTACGTGGGCCCGCCTGCGTCGTCGTCAAGCACACCAACCCGTGCGGCGCGGCGGAGCGGGCCACGCTCCTCGAGGCGTGGCAGGCGGCGCTCGCGGGCGACCCCGAGGCGGCGTTCGGCGGGGTCGTCGCCCTCACCCGGGCTGTGACCGCGGACGTGGCGCGTGCGCTGACCGAGATCTTCCTCGAGGTGGTGGTCGCGCCGTCATTCGACCCGGACGCGCTGGCGGTCCTCGGGGAGAAGCCAAATCTCCGGCTCGTCGAGGACCCAGGGCTCGCGACGAGCCCTTCGGGACAGCGCCCCGACGGCACGATCACCGTGGACTTCCTCGGTGGAGTCCGCAGCGCCGGCGGTGCGGTCCTCGTTGGCGCGCCCGACGACGCGCTCGATGATCCGGCCGACTGGGTCACGCTGACCTCACGCGCCCCGACGTCCCGGGAGGCGGCGGACATCGATCTCGCGTGGCGCCTCGTCCGCGGCGTCGTCTCGAACGC